>Ga0105047_10013337_pt1 | contig 13134 bp, 14 predicted proteins | sample MAT04_FD_78384 | JGI IMG/M metagenome (GOLD analysis project Ga0105047, IMG submission 78384) | Freshwater microbial communities from Lake Fryxell liftoff mats and glacier meltwater in Antarctica - MAT-04 (megahit assembly) | ecosystem: Environmental > Aquatic > Freshwater > Ice > Liftoff... | reverse complement strand
GGCAGCAATGGCGGGTCGCGGCGCTCGAACCCCGGCGGGTTCGGCGGCGGCTGGGGCAAGCTGCCGAGCGGCGGCGGCGGGTTCTCGCGGCCACGGCAGGGCCCCTCCCCGGGCGGTTTCCGCACCGGTGGCGGCGGCAGTTCGGGCGGCGGTTTCAAGACGGGTGGCGGGTTCTAGTGACAGATTGGCCGTTTCCCTGGCCCGAGGGCCAGGTCGCGCACTACACGGCGCTGCGGACGCCGCAGCCGTTGACCATCGATGGCAACCTCAACAAGCCGGCATGGGCGAAGGCGCAGCGCTCGCCGCGCTTTGTCGATCTCGTCAACGGCACCCCGACCGTGCACGATACCCGGGCGGCAGTGCTGTGGGATGACCAGTATCTCTATGCCGGGTTCTGGGTGGAGGAGCCGTTCGTCGAGGCGAAACTCACCGAGCGCGATTCGCTGATCTGGAGCGAAAACGACATCGAATTGTTCGTCGCCGGGCCGGACGCCTATTACGAGCTCGAGATCAACGCGCTCGGCACCATCTACGAGGCGCTGTTCGTGTTCGAGGACGCCTATGAGCGCGGCGGCTACGACAAGGACCCCGAACTTCAGAAGACTGTCGATGGCTTCAAGCCGTGGAACGGGGTGGGCTTTACCTCGCACCCGCGCGGGCCGCGGCTGGGGTACTTCAAGTGGGACCTGCCCGGGCTGAAGACGGCCGTCGCCATCGATGGGACGCTCAACGACAATTCAGACCGCGACCGCGGCTGGACGGTGGAAATCGCCATCCCGTGGTCGGGCCTCAAGACCCTGGCGCAAGGCGACAACCGCGCGCTGCCGCCGCGCCACGGCGACACCTGGCGCATGGATTTTTCGCGTTTCAACACCTACCGCGCCGCCCCGCCCGCCACCGACCCGGGCGGCTGGGCCTGGAGCGCCCATGGTGTCTGGGATTCCCACGTCCCCGAGCTGTTCCCGCACGTCCACTTTTCGACCGACGAGGTCGGGAGCTAGCATCGGATCGAGGCTGGCTTCGGAGAATCGGCTAGCCTTGCGGCCATGTCCGATCACCTGAGACTGTCCGGCCGACCGTTCGAGGCGCAGCACGCGGCGCTTGTCGCGATGATCCGCGACGAGCCGGTGCTGATGGAGGTGCTCGCGGGCATCGCCGAACTGCCCGAGGGCCTGGTGGTGGCGGGCGCTCTCTACAACCTGGCCTGGAACCGGCTCAGCAGTCGCGCGCCGCTCAGCGGCGTCGCCGATATCGACGTGTTCTATTTCGACCCGTCGGACCTCAGCTACGAGGCCGAGGACGTGGTGATCCGTCGGCTCGCGGCGCGTTTTGCCCACCTGCCGCTACCGGTGCAGGTGCGCAACCAGGCGCGGGTACACCTGTGGTTCGAGGGCAAGTTCGGCGCGCCGTTCACGCCGCTGCGTTCGGCAGCCGAGATGCTGGGCCGCTATTCGTCGAAAACTCACTCGGTAGGGGCGCGGCTCGAGCGTGGCGAGATCGAGCTGGTTACCCCGTTCGGACTCGACGACCTCTTCTCGTTCCGGGTCGTGCCGAACCATGCACTCGCCAACCAGCCCGCCTACGAGGCGAAAGCTGCGCGGGTGAAGGCGACATGGCCAGAGGTGACGGTGCTGCCCTGGTGAGGGCGAGCCCTACGCCTCGAGGCGGAGCAGCGACACGCCCTGGCGGGGGAGAGTGGTGCGCAGCACGATGTTGCCGTTCTCGACACTGACGGCGTCAGTTGCTTCGATCTGCGCCAGTTGGCCCGCGGCTTCGAGCTCAGCGTATTGCGCACCGGTCGGATCCTGCGGGCTGCCCATGGTTTTCCACACCGCGAAGGCGTTGGAGTGCGCCTCGTCCATCCGGTAGTGGCGGAGCGCGGGCGGCTTGCCGGTCCAGCCGTCGATGGCGATGGTCACCTCGGCCACGGGGCCGGGCTCGTCGTCATCGTGGTAATGGTAGACGAGGATGCTGACGCCACCGGCGTCGCGGGTGGCGACGAGGTTGACGTCGGGCTCGCCGCGCACGCCATCGGCCACCACCTCTTCGAGCGGTCGCCGATGCGTGCTGCTGGTTTCGAGCCAGTCGCCGCCGAGCTTGCCCAGCATGCGGAAGCCGTTGAGCACCGCCTTGTCGACGCCGTTGGTCGACAAGTCGCGAAAACCGTCGAACCAGGGCTGGTCGTCGAACAGGAAGGCCCAGGTCACCGCGCCCTCGATGGTGAGGTTGGCGCGCCTCGCCAGTTCGTGGGTGCGCAGCATGCTCTCGACCACGTAGACGCCGTAGAGCGGCCCGTTGCGGTAGCCGTTCTGCGGATGGTAGCGGGCCGAGCAGGCGGCGCAGCCTTCGGGGTCGGACTCGCCGATGACGATCGGCAGGTGCTTGAGAGAGGGGAACTCGTTGATGATCCCGAGGTGGGCGTCGATATCCTTGAGCTGCTTGTGGATGCCCATTCGGACATGATCCTTCCACACCACCGGGTTGCCCTTGGCGTGAAAGCCGATGAAGTCGATCGGCGACTGCCGGTCGACGACAAACTGCAGGAACTCGCGCATGAAGGCCTGGGCCTTCTGGTTGTTGAAGCCGCCGCAGACATGCGGACCGCCGACCCGTGCGTTGGGGAGCACACGCTTCACCGCGCGGGCGCTGACGTCGTACATTTCGCAGAATTCCGGGATGGTGCCGGTCCAGTAGTGACCGTCGGGCTCGTTCCACACTTCCCACGGCCAGGTCTCGACCCGGTCGCGGCCGTAGCGCTCGGCAAGGTGAGTGGCCCAGGCTTCGATCAGCCCTGCCCACTTTTTCAGGTCATTGGGTGGGGCGGCCCAGCCGGTGGTGATGGTGGCGTATTTGTCGTTGGGCTCCCAATGATGGCGGTAATCGCCTTCGGCATCGCTGAGTGCCTCGGGGGTGAAGCCGATCTGTATCAGGGGGACGTTGCCGGCCTCGACATAGGCGTCGAAGATCCTGTCCATGATGGTCCAGTCATAGACCGGGGTGCCATCGGCATCTTCGGTGTAGGCGTTGGTCGAGCCCCACTTCAGCGCCGGCATGCCATCGCCGCTGGTCAGGAGGTTGTGGGTGCGGATGCGTGGCGGTTCGGGGCTGAGTTCGGTAAGCTCGCGGAGCAGCTTCTTGCCGTGTTCGGAGTAGGTGTAGTTGGGCTCGTCGTAGCCGAACCAGTTCCACCACGGGCGGTAAGGGCCGGTGCGGCGATCGGCGTGAACCACGACGCTTACGTCAAACGAACTGCTCATTATGGCTGGCCCCCGCTCCCCTCGCGTCGGCCACAAGCGATCTCTGGCGCGCAGGCTTTGCGCCTGTCGCGCCATTCCCCGTCGCCCGGAGCCCAGAGGTTGGCGGCACGCTAGCATAGCCGGTCGGCGGGTAAACCCAGACCATCTGCCGAGGTCGGGCGCGTGCGGGCCGCCTCAGGAGGCGTCGTTGGCGGGGGTTGACGCGGCGATCAGCTCGCGCAACTGCTTGGACAGTTCGCGGCCCTCGATCTGGCTCTGGAAATAGCCTTCGGCACTGATGGCGCGGCGGATCAGCTCAACCGTGGGATAGCGGCCGGTGCGGGCGAGTTCGAAAGCACGTTCAAGCGCGGTTTTGTTTTGGTCCATGGGTTGAATATAGCCAGCCCGTGGCCGGAAAGCTTGCTATTTCTGCCCGGAGCGCCCATATCACCGTATGAACGCGAGCTCCACGGGCTTGCATATATACCCTGATCGCAACGGCGACGGGGAACGAGGAGCGGGCCCGAATCCCGTCCGCCTCCAAACGGAAAGTACTCCGCCAGCACCCGCAACGTGCCGCTCAGAGCGGCCGGGTGCGTGCTTGGCGTCTAAGAACCATATGCCAGATTTCGACTATCTCGCTCGCGCCGAGCTCTTTTTAGGCAGCGACTGGGAGACTGCTACCACGCTCGGGTCCCGAGCCTTTCGCCGCGCCGCACATGCCTTGCGCTTCGCCTTCGAGGAAGCAGCACCCATCAGCCTTCGGGGCGCCCGGATCCGGATCGGCGAACGTCAGTTCACCGGCCACGAGTTGCGGGGCCTCTATACCAGCCGTCACTACCCATTGCCGCGGAAGCGCGGAAATCGCACCGAAACCAACCAAAGGAAAACCAATGCAGGTCACCGTTAGGGACAACAATGTCGACCAGGCCATGCGCGTGCTCAAGAAGCGCCTGCAGCGCGAAGGTGTGTTCCGTGAGATGAAGCTCCGGAAGTACTACGAGAAGCCGTCCGAGGAGCGCGTTCGCCGCAAGGCCGAAGCCGTCCGCCGCACCCGGAAGAACGCCCGCAAGCAGGCGATTCGCGAGGGCCTGATTGCTGCGCCCAAGCCGAAGCTGCCGCTTCGGGGAGGTCGGCCTGCCCCTCGTCCGATGCCATGAGCGACGAGCCCGATTCCCAGTTGCCGCGCCAGTATACGGCCGGTTTCCTTGCCGGCTCGTTCGGACTGACACTCAAGCAGGCTCGCGAGATTCTCGCGAGCGCCGGCGAAGACCGAACGGTGGCCGCAGCGGCTGCCCGCAAGAAGAAGTCGGACAGCACCCTGTAGTCGCCGAACGATCGTCGGTCAGGCTGGAGAATCAAACATGTCGACGTTCAAGAACATTGCCGTCCCGCCGCGCAGCCCGACCCGGAAGCGCAGCGGGGATATGACTGACCAGCCTCGGCAGCCTTACATGCCGACGACGAGCGTCGGGATGGCGCCGCGCTCGAACCAATTGAGCCGGATCCATCGCTTCGCCATCGGCCAGCGCCTGTCGATGGCGCCGGGTGGCCGCGAGGTGTCGCGCGGCGCATCGACCTGCAGCGTGGTCTTCTTGCTGCCCTACGAAGGCGGAGCCCTGCGATATCGCGTTCGCAGCGACAATGAGACCTTCGAGCGCATCGTGGATGAAACTGATTTGAAGCCAATCGAGAACGGCCTTGATTAAGGCGCAATCGTGGCGCATTAAGACACACGTTTCGCTTTTCTGGCGCTATCCGATTTGACCCCCGGGTCTACTGGCTACCTCTTGATCACTGTGAGCGTTTTAGACCCCTCTCGGCATGTTGCCGCGGGGGAACGCGTGTGACGCGGGAAGGCCCCGCACACGATCAATTGAAAGGGAGCCAGTCATGATCAACGGCACCGTCAAATTCTTCAACACCACCAAGGGCTTCGGCTTCATCCAGCCGGACGATGGCAGCAAGGACGCATTCGTCCATATCTCTGCCGTCGAGCGTTCGGGCATGTCTTCCCTCAATGAGGGCCAGAAGGTCTCGTACGAGCTCGAGAAGGGCCGCGACGGCAAGGTTTCGGCGACGAACCTCCGCGCGCTCTAACTATCGCATTCGCCGCCGGTAACTCGGCGGTCCGAATTGGAAAGGGCTCCCTTGCGGGAGCCCTTTCTGTTTGTGGGTCACTTCATCGCTTTTCAGCCTCGTCGGGCCGAGGCGGCGGCTCAGCCGAAGACGCTGGCGCCGTTGTCGGCCGTGCCCACCAGGGCACGGAAGCCGGCGAACAACTCGCGGCCCATGCCGTAGTGCTGGGAGCGGAGGTCTTCGGTCGCCGGGGTGCGGGAAAAGAACTCGCGCTCGTCGCCGAGGAAGGTCAGCGTGCCCTCGTTGGCATCGAGGCGGATCAGGTCGCCGTCGCGGATCTTGGCGATGGCGCCGCCGTCCGAGGCTTCCGGAGTCATGTGGATGGCGGCCGGGACCTTGCCCGAGGCGCCGGACATGCGCCCGTCAGTCAAAAGCGCCACCTTGTAGCCGCGGTCCTGCAGGATGCCGAGCTGGGGCGTGAGCTTGTGCAGTTCCGGCATGCCGACGGATTTCGGGCCCTGGAAGCGGACCACCGCGATGACGTCGCCGGTGAATTCGCCGGCCTTGAAGGCAGCCTGCAGGCCTTCCTGGGTGTGGAAGACGCGGGCCCGGGCCTCGACGACGCGGTTCTCGGGCTTGACGGCCGAAACCTTGATCACCGACTTGCCGAGGTTGCCGGCCAGCAACTTCAGCCCACCGTTCTGGCTGAACGCCGACTTCACCGGCGCCAGCACCTTGGGGTCGCCCGACAGGGTTGGCGAGGGCGTGAAGCTGAGCTTGTCCTCGAGCAGCTTGGCTTCGACCGCGTAGCCCGACAGGCCGGCGCCCCAGACGGTCTTCACGTCCTCGTGCAGGTAGCCGGCTTCGAGCAGTTCGCGGATCATGAAACCCATGCCGCCGGCGGCGTGGAAGTGGTTCACGTCGGCGATGCCGTTGGGGTAGACGCGGGCAAGCAACGGCACGGCGCCCGACAGCTCCGACATATCCTCCCAGGTCACCTTCAGCCCCGCAGCGGCAGCGATGGCGACGAGGTGCATGGTGTGGTTGGTGGAACCACCGGTCGCAAGCAGGCCGACGAGGCCGTTGACGATGGCCTTCACGTCGACGATGTGGCCGATCGGGGTGTAGGCGTTGCCTTCGGCGGTGAGCGACAGGGCGCGCTTCGTCGCCTCGCGGGTCAGCGCATCGCGCAGCGGCGTGTTGGGGTTGACGAAGCTGGCGCCCGGCAGATGCAGGCCCATGATCTCCATCAGCATCTGGTTGGAGTTGGCGGTGCCGTAGAAGGTGCAGGTGCCGGCCGAGTGGTAGGATTTGGCCTCGGATTCGAGCAGTTCGGCGCGGCCGACCTTGCCCTCGGCGTAGAGCTGGCGGACCTTGGCCTTTTCGTCGTTGGAGATGCCGGTCGGCATCGGGCCGGCGGGGACGAACACGGCCGGCAGGTGGCCGAAGGTCAAGGCCCCGATCATCAGGCCGGGCACGATCTTGTCGCAGATGCCGAGGAAGACCGCAGCGTCGAACATGTTGTGGCTGAGCGCAATCGCCGTCGACATGGCGATGACGTCGCGACTGAACAGCGACAGGTCCATGCCCGGCTGGCCCTGCGTCACTCCATCGCACATGGCCGGCACGCCGCCCGCCACCTGCGCGGTGGCGCCGATGGCATTGGCGGCTGCCTTGATGATGTCGGGATAGTCCTTGTAGGGCTGATGGGCGCTCAGCATGTCGTTGTACGAGGTGACGATGCCGAGGTTCAGCGCCTTGGTGCCAGCGAGCTTCGCCTTGTCGGACGGCGAGCACGCCGCGAAGGCGTGGGCGAGGTTGCCGCAGGCGAGCGCCCCGCGGTGCACGCCCTTGGTGCGGGCGGCCTCGACGCGGTCGAGATAATCACGACGCGAACCGGCGCTGCGGGCCGCAATGCGATCGGTCACGTCCTGGACGGCTTTGACAACGGACATGGGTAGGCTCCTTGGGGGAACGGGGCGGCGTGACGGTCACGGGCTCCAGAAAATAGTCAGTGGTGTCTGGCTTTGACGCAGGATAGACCGGATCGGCATGTCCTCGACCGGACCTTCCGCCGCAGCCTGTTCCAGCGTCGCCGCCTTCTCCTCCCCCTCGATATGCAGATAGAGGCCCGACGCCATGAGCAGGCGCTTCAGGACCAGAGTGACCCGCGGCTCCCCCGCCCCGGGCGCGCGGATGGCAATGGCCGGGCCATCGCTCGTCAGCGCTTCATGCAACGTATCACCGCCCGGAAAGAACGACGCGGTATGCCCGTCATTGCCCATGCCGAGGATGACCGCGTCGAACGGCATCGGCACGGCGCTGAGCTGCATGTTGGTGCGGGCGATGCCCGCCGCATCGGGCTCGTCGCCGCCGGCATAGAGCGGAACGAAATGCGCGGTGGCCGCCGGACCCTGCAGCAGCTTCTCGTTGACGAGGCCGGCATTGCTGCGATCCGACGTCTCGGGCACCCAGCGTTCATCGACGAGAGTGACGGTGACCTTGGACCAGTCGATGTCCTTGCGCCGCCCCAGCACCGAAAAGAACCGGGCCGGGGTGGAGCCACCGGAGAGGGCGAGCGAGGCGGCACCGCGATTGGCGATGCCGTCGTTGAGGTGTTCGGCAACCGTTTCGGCCAGCGCGAGCGCCAGATCTTCCTTGGTACCGAAGCTGCGGCGTGTCGCGGTCAAATCCCGTCCTCGTGCCAGGTGCGACCGTCACGCTCGATGAGCGCGATGGCGGCGGTGGGGCCCCAGGTGCCGGACATGTAGGACTGGGGGCTGTCGGTGGCGTTGTCCCAGCCTTCGCGGATCGGATCGACCCACATCCAAGCGGCTTCGAGTTCGTCGCGGCGCATGAACAGGGTCTGCGAACCGCGGATGACGTCGAGCAGCAGGCGCTCGTAAGCCTCGGGCGTGCGCTCGGCGAAGGCCTCGGCGAACGACAGGTTCAGCGGCACTTCGCGCAGACGCATGCCGCCGGGGCCTGGATCCTTGATCATCAGGAACAGTTTGACGCCTTCGTCCGGCTGGATGCGGATGACGAGGCGGTTGGCCTTGGGCGCGCCCTCGGCGTGATCGAACATCGAGTGCGGGATGCTGCGGAACTGGATGACGATTTCCGAGGCGCGGCTCGGCAGCCGCTTGCCGGTGCGGATGTAGAACGGCACGCCGGCCCAGCGCCAGTTCTCGATTTCGGCCTTGATGGCGACGAAGGTTTCGGTGCGCGAGGTGGGCTTGCCGGCCACCTGCTTTTCCTTGGGCAACTCGTCGAGGTAACCGGCGACGGCAGCGCCATCGACCGAACCGGCGCGATACTGGCCGCGCACGGTGCAGCGGGCGACATCGGGGCCGGTGATGGGCTTCAGCGAGCGCAGCACCTTCAGCTTTTCGTCGCGCAGCGCGTCGGCGCCATCGGAGGCCGGGGGCTCCATGGCGACGAGGGTCAGCAGCTGGATGATGTGGTTCTGCACCATGTCGCGCAGCGCACCTGACTCATCGTAGTAGCCGCGGGTGCCAGCACCCACCGACTCCGCCACGGTGATCTGCACATGCTCGATATGGGCGGAGTTCCAGATCGGCTCGAACAGGATGTTGGCAAAGCGCAGCGCCAGCAGGTTCTGCACCGTCTCTTTGCCGAGGTAGTGATCGATGCGGTAAACCTGATCTTCCCTGAAGATGCGGCTCACTTCATCGTTGATGGCGATCGACGAGGCGAGGTCGTGCCCCAGCGGCTTTTCGATCACCACGCGGGCGTCGCGGCGGTAATAGCCCTTCTTGAGGATATACTCGCAGGTCGGCCCGAACAGGTCCGGCGCAATGGCGAGGTAGAAGGCGCGGACGATGGCCGGGTCCTCGCGCAGGTTGGTGCCGAGGTCCCCCCAGTTGGCTTGGTCGGTGACGTCGTTGGCAATGTAGGTGCAGATCGACACGAAGCGGTCGATGGCCTTCTTGTCCAGGTAGTTCTTTTCGACAAAGGCTTCGATCGACTCGCGCACCGTCTTGCGGAACTCCGCATCGGTGAGCTTCGACCGCGACACGCCGATGATGCGGCTCTGTTCGTCGAACTGGCCGTCGACGAAGCGGTGGAACAGGGCCGGGATGAGCTTGCGCTTGGTGAGGTCGCCGGTGGCGCCGAATACCACGTAGTCGAAGGGCTGAACCGGGATGATACGGCTGGACACGCTGGTTAGGCTCCGTTGGTGGTCGTTCGTTGCAAGGCGACTTCAGGCTTCAGTCGGGAAAGTTCTGCTTGGCGAGGATGACAGCGCCGTGAAGCGGCTCGTGCACCGGCGGCACGATGAACTCGCCGTAGCGGGCGATCATCAGCGGATAAAGCCTGGTGCCGAAGCCGCCGACCGCCGCCATGGCGGTGGCCCCACGGGCCTTGAACCAGCTCACGTATTTATCGATTTCGCCGAGCTGCAGCTCCATCAGCTCCTTGGCCACCGGGTCGCCCTGCTCGAAATAATCGAAGAACAGTGGGACCAGCGCGCCGAACTCGGCCGGAGCGCGGCCGAGCAGCGTCGAGGGCGCACCGGCGGTGGCGGGCATCGGCCCGCGCGGATCCTGCGGGAACGACCAGTCCATCACCGCATCGGTGTTGCCACCAAGCCTGGCGCGCACCGCGTCGGTGAGGGGCGAACCGGACGCCAGCCCATCGGCGGCCTCGACGGTGCGGCGCACCAGTTCGCGGCCGAGGATGGCGCCGCTCATCTGGTCGCCGATATGAAAGCCCCAGCCGCCGGCCTGGTGGCGCTGGCCGTTGACCTGCGCGAGCGCGGCCGAACCGGTGCCGACGATGAGCACCGCGCCATCGGCGCCGCCATGCGCACCGGCGCGGGCGATGTCGATGTCGTCGTAGACCTTCACCGCCTTGAACGGCCAGGCGCGTTTTTCGAACGCTTCGCGCGCCGAAGGCAGTCGCCCGCCGGCCATGCCGAAGCAGGCGGCAGTGTTGGCGGCTTCGGCGATATCGATGCCGGCTTTGGCGAAGACCTCTTTGGTGCCCTCGGTGATCGACCGGTAGGCGGGGTCGCCGCCTTCGATCTGCAGGTTGGAGCGACCGCCGGCCGCATCGGCGAGGGTTTCGAGAGTCTCGTTGGCGAGGCGGATACGGCAGTTGGTGCCACCACCATCGACGCCGAGATAATACTTAGCCACGCTGCCGCTCTCGATTTTCTGGTTGTTTTGGGCGCGGGTGCACCCCCGCGAGTTCGCCGGACCATAATGCCAAAGGGGGCTAGACGAAAGTAGCTAAAGCAATCGATTTCGGCCTGTCTGCCCCGCTTGCGGTGCGGGTTGCAGAGGAAGAAACTCCTGCCTGGTGGATCGATGCCGCCGGCGGCGCATTGGATTCGTCAACAGGAGGAGGCCACTCATGGGTCACGTACTGGTGCTGGGCGGGGCGCGTTCGGGCAAAACGGGGTTCGCGGAGCGGCTCTGCATGCGCAGCGGCGAGCGCCCGGCCTACCTCGCCACCGCCGAAGCGCTCGACGACGAAATGCGCGACCGGGTGCGCACCCACAAGCAGCAGCGCGGCGGGGCGTTTGCCACCATCGAGGAGCCGCTGGCGCTGAGCGCGGCCCTGTCGCGCGCGGCGCGAGAGCATGACGCAATCCTCGTCGACTGCCTGACGCTGTGGATCACCAACATGATCGTCGCCAACCACAACGTCGCCGAGGCAGTGGACGGGCTGATCGCGACGCTGGGCCGGATCAGCACGGCGCGGGTGATTCTGGTGTCGAACGAGGTGGGACTCGGCATCGTGCCCGACAACGCCATGGCGCGGATGTTCCGCGACCTCGCCGGCTCGGCGCACCAGCGACTGGCCGAGATCTGCGACGATGCGTATTTCGTCGTCGCCGGCCTGCCGATGGTGCTCAAGGGCAATGGGCCCGAGGTGGAGATGTCGCGGCGTGTGCATGAGGCGTGAGGGCCGGGTGCACCAGGGTCGGTTTCCCGCTCTCGCCTCGCCTCACAGCCCCCTCTCCTCAGTTTCGCTAGGCGGCAGGCCGCCAAGCTTCACTATCCTCTCCCACAAGGGGCGAGGAGGCGATGTGGCGCCGGCAGTGGGCTTGGCGGCGGGTTTGGCGGCGGGCTTGGCAGTGTGTTTGCGACCGACCTTGTGCCTGCCACGGAGCTTGGCGTAGGCGCCTCCTCCCCCTTGGTGGGGGAGGATAGTGGAGCTTGGGAGCGGCAGCGACCCTCGCGAAACTGAGGAGAGGGGGTAGGCTAGCCCACCACCCCCCGAGGTGCCTGTGGAACGTCAGCCCAGCCGCCAGACCAGCAGGGCGACGAGGGCCGTGACGGCCAGGGTGACGTTGAGGGTGGCGGCGTAAAGCCCCAGCGCGCGCTCGATGTCGGCGGGGCCCAGATCGGGGCGGCCCGTCCCGAAGCTCGGCAGGTCGACCACTTCGCCCTCGTAGCTGCGGGGGCCGCCGAGCTTCAGGTCGAGCGCGCCGGCGAAGGCGGCCTCGGGCCAGCCGGCATTGGGGCTTTCGTGCTTTTTCGCATCCGACAGCGCCGTGGACCAGGCGGCTTCGGGATGCGCGCCTTTGACGAAGAACGCCGCCCCCGCGATCAGCAGGGCGGTGAGGCGGGCCGGGATCAGGTTCAGCAGGTCGTCGAAGCGGGCGGCGGCCCAGCCGAATTCGAAGTGTCGCGGCGTCTTGTGGCCGATCATCGAATCCGCGGTGTTCACCGCCTTGTAGAGCGCGATGCCCGGCAGGCCGCCGAGGATGAGGAAGAACAGCGGCGCGATCACCCCGTCGGAGGTGGATTCGGCGAGCGATTCGATTGCGGCGCGCGATACGCCGGCCTGGTCCAGCGCCTGCGGGTCGCGGCCGACGATGTGGCTCACGGCGCGGCGGCCCTCGTCGAGCGAGCGGGAGAGCGCGACGGCGACAGCGCACACCGCATCGCGCAGCGATTTCTGGGCGAGCAGGCTGGAGGCGAGGATGGCCTCAACCGCCCAACCGAACGGGATGCTGCGCAACGCGAGGGCGAGCGGGACAGTTGCCAGCGCCGTAACGGCCAGCAGGACGATGAGCGCCAACACGCCGCGTTGCCGTCGGCGATCGCCGATGTTGAGGCGCAGGTCGAGACCGGCGATCAGCCGGCCCATCCACATCACGGGATGGCCGATGCGGGCGACCAGGGCGTTCGGATAGCCGACGAGCCGCTCGAGGAACAGGGCGAGAAGCGCGGTCATCGGGCGAGGCTCAGCAGGTGGTCGAGATCGAGGTATTGTTCGAGGTGCGCGGCGAGCGCATCGAGGGTTGTGTCCACCATCGCCTCATAGTTGAGGGTTGAGGTGGCGGCGGCCGAGCCGATGAAGTTGCGGCGGAACGCATCGGCGGCGAACACACCGTGGAGGTAGGTGCCCATCACCGTGGCGTCGGGGGAGACGGCGCCGTCGGCGGCAGTGCCGATGCGGGCAAACGGACGGTCGAGGCCGGCGCCGCGCGTCACGCCCATGTGCATGTGGTAGCCGGTGAGCGAATCGCCGGTCAGCGCCGAGGTGGCCTGTTCGACGCGCAACTCCTTGCGGTCGCCGAGCACCGTGTCGACCTCGAGCAGGCCCAGCCCGGCCGAGGTGCCGACGCTGCCCTCGACGCCATCGGGATCGGATACGGTGCGCCCGAGCATCTGGAAGCCGCCGCAGAGGCCGAGCACCCGGGCACCGGCGCGGTGGTGGTGCAGGATATCGATGTCCCAGCCTTCGGCGCGCAGCGCCGCGAGGTCGGAGCGCGTCGCCTTCGAGCCCGGGAGCACGATCAGGTCGCCGAATGGCAGCGGGCGGCCGGGCTCGACGATCT
>Ga0105047_10013336_pt1 | contig 13135 bp, 8 predicted proteins | sample MAT04_FD_78384 | JGI IMG/M metagenome (GOLD analysis project Ga0105047, IMG submission 78384) | Freshwater microbial communities from Lake Fryxell liftoff mats and glacier meltwater in Antarctica - MAT-04 (megahit assembly) | ecosystem: Environmental > Aquatic > Freshwater > Ice > Liftoff... | reverse complement strand
GATCTCGGGTGGCGACGACACCGCCAACGCCAAGCTGGCGATCATGGAAGCGTGCGGCTTCAAGATCACGCGCAACCCGTCGGAGATGGGCAAGCTGCTGAAGTCGGTCCTGTAGGCGAGCGAGCGCCGCCTGCTCCCCATGCCAGATGCCGTCCGAAGAATGGTGCGTCAGCCGACATGCCAGAGCACCCCCAGGCAATGACTGCGTCATTCCCGCCCACAGGGTTCCGGTAACGTGGCAAGGCCCATGCTCTGGAGAGCCATTGAAGGTCTAACGTGGAAGAGTTCCTAACCGCGCATTTCTGGCTTGCCGTCGGTCAGATCATCATGATCGACGTCCTGCTTGGCGGTGACAATGCCGTGGTCATTGCGCTGGCCTGCCGCAAGTTGCCGCCCGAGCTGCGCACCAAGGGCATTTTGTGGGGCACTGCCGGCGCGATCTTCCTGCGCGTGGTGTTGATCGCCTTCGCGTTGACGCTGCTGGCCGTGCCCTATCTGAAACTGGTCGGCGCGGTGCTGCTGATCTGGATCGGCGTGAAGCTGCTGGCGCCCGGTGATGAAGACGAGCACTCCAGCATCGAAGGCAGCGACCGCCTTTGGGCGGCAGTAAAGACCGTCATCGTCGCAGACCTGGTCATGAGCGTGGACAACGTGATCGCGATCGCCGGCGCGGCAACCGGTGCCGGTGAGCAGCACCAACTGCCGCTGGTCATCTTCGGCCTGCTGGTGAGCGTGCCCATCATCATCTGGGGCAGCCAGATGGTGCTCAAGCTGATGGATCGTTTCCCGATCATCATCACCATCGGCGGCATGTTGCTGGGTTGGATCGCTGGCACGATGGCGCATACCGATCCGGCCGTCGTCGACTGGTTGCCACAGACACGGACCTGGTATTACGGTCTGGGCATTGGCGGTGCCTTGCTGGTCTGTTTTGCGGGTGTGGTGATACGCGGGCGCGCCAGACCGGCAGCGTGAAAACCTGCCGTATCGATGGCCAGTACCTCGTTGTCTTGGCGTCCCGGCGGTGCCGAGATGGACTGGCAGCAGGTGCAAAAAAACGACAAGTAAGCGTCAACATGTCTCTTGTCTGCCACGGCGGGGTCTGCTAACGTTGCCTACTCTCTTGGAGTAGGCGGGGGTTGGGGCTGTTTCCGGGACACGTGCGCCGTGCAAAGTGGAATCAAATGATCGGGTGGATTGGAACGTGGCAACAAAATCATCTTCGAAAAATGCTCAGTTCTGGCGCACGGATTGGTTTGCAGGCGTTGCAGTGATTGTTGCGGTCCTGCTGCTCAACCAGATCACCGATCTGATCGGCACGCTGGAGCGCCGCTTCTACGACTTCGGCAGCACCAGCACCTCCCGGCTTCCATCCGATCGCATCGCCATCATCGCCATTGACGACCAGAGCATCGCCAATATCGGCCGCTGGCCCTGGTCGCGCGACATCCACGCCAAGCTGATCGACCAGCTGGCGGCCGCCAAGGCCAAGACTATCGTCGAAACTGTTTTTTTCATCGAGCCGCAGGTGGATCGCGGGTTGAGTTTCATTCGCCAGATGAAGTCGCTGCTGCCGGCCAATGCAGATGCTGCCAATGACCCGCTGGCCCGGGTGATCGCCCAGGCCGAGTTGGAGCTCGATACCGATGCCGTGCTGGCTGCCAGCATCCGCAACGCCGGCAACGTGCTGGTGCCCTCGGTCTTTGCGCTGGGCGAGCCGCAGGGCAATCCGGACAAGCCCTTGCCCGACTTCATGCTCAAGAGCACGATCCCGGCGCAGGACGGGTTTGCTGTCCCTGCCATCAGCGGCCAGGTGCCGATCGAGATGATTGGCAGCGCGGCTGCCGGTGTCGCTCACCTGAACCAGATCCAGGATGTCGATGGCTCGGTGCGTCTGGAGCCGCTCCTGGTGAACTACTACGGCAATGCGGTTCCGTCGATGGCGTTGCTGGCGGCAGTCAAAAGTCTGAACCTGGGCCCTGGCGACGTCAAGCTCAATGTTGGCGAATCGGTGCAGATCGGACGACTGCGCGTGAGGACCGATGAAGGCGCGCTGATGCTGCCGCAGTTCTACAAAGCGCGTGATGGCCGTCCGGCCTTCGCTGTCGATTCGTTCTACGACGTGCTCACCGGCAAGATTCCGGCCACCAAGTATGCCGACAAGATCGTAATCATCGGCGCAACGGCTGCCGGTGTGGGCGTGCAGTTCCCGGTGCCTGGCAGTGCCGGCCTGTCGCCGGCCGAGACAATTGCGCACATCACCTCGAGCATTCTGGGAGAGCACTTCATTGTGCAGCCGGGCTGGGGTGTCTGGGCCACACTGGCGGTTTTTCTGCTGGTCGCCGGCTACATCATCGCGGTGCTGCCTCGCCTGTCTGCCGGCACCGCGGCCATCGTGACGCTGGTGCTGTTCATCGCGCTGCTGGGGGCCGAGTTCGGCTTGCTCTCGGGCAATGCAACCTGGATCAAGCTCGTGCTGCCCGCCATGTTGCTGGCCGTCGGCCATCTGGCTTTGACAACCAAGCGTTTCCTGGTAACCGAGGCCGGCAAGCTCAAGTCGGACGAGGAGTCGGCCGAGACCAACCGGATGATGGGACTGGCCTTGCAGGGGCAAGGGCAGCTGGACGCTGCATTCGACCGTTTTCGCCGGGTTCCGTTTGGTGATGCCGTCATGGGCAACCTGTACAGCCTGGCGCTGGATTTCGAACGCAAGCGCCAGTTCAACAAGGCGGAGGCGGTCTACCAGCACATGGCCACCTATGACAAGGATTACAAGGACCTGCAGGCCAAGCTAAATCGGGCCAAGAACCTGTCCGAGACCGTCATGCTTGGCGGTGGCGGTTCGCACCCCGGCGGCACCATGTTGCTGGATGGCGGTTCGGTCGAGAAGCCGATGCTGGGTCGTTACCAGGTTGACAAGGAACTGGGCAAGGGCGCCATGGGCGTTGTCTATCTGGGCAAGGATCCGAAAATCGGTCGTGTTGTCGCGATCAAGACCATGGCTCTGTCCCAGGAGTTTTCGGGCGACGACCTAATCGATGCGCGCGAGCGCTTTTTCCGCGAGGCTGAAACCGCCGGCCGCTTGCAGCACCAGAACATCGTCACCATCTTCGATGCGGGCGAGGAGCATGACCTGGCGTATATCGCGATGGAATTCCTCAAGGGCAAGGATCTGCTGGACTACTGCAAGGGCGGCAACCTGCTACCCGTCCCGCGGGTGTTGTCCATCGTGGCGCGGGTGGCGGAGGCTCTCGCATACGCCCATCGCCAGAATGTGGTGCATCGGGATATCAAGCCGGCCAACATCATGTACGAGCATGGCACCGATACGGTGAAGGTCACCGATTTCGGTATTGCGCGCATCACCGACTCCAGCAAGACCAAGACCGGCCTGGTGCTGGGTACACCCAGCTTCATGTCGCCCGAGCAACTGGCCGGCAAGAAGGTGGACGGCCGCTCCGACCTGTATTCGCTGGGCGTAATGTTGTTCCAGATGCTGACCGGCGTGTTGCCGTTCCGTGGCGATTCGATGGCCGAGCTGATGTACAAGATCGCCAACGAAGAGGCGGCAGATGTTCGCTCCATCCGCGCCGAATTGCCCGAAGTGCTGGCCAATCTGGTGGCGCTTTCCATGGCCAAACGGCCGGAGACCCGCTACCAGGACGGCGACCAGTTTGCCGCCGACCTGCGCTCGGCGCTGGCGCAATTCGGTGGCGGCTCCTCGGCCGGCGCTGCCACCGCGACGGGCCGGATGCAGGCAACCAGCGCCGTGGCCGCTGGTGCGGGCGGACATGACAAGACCGCGGTCCTTGCCACGTCCGCGGCGTCGGCCCCGTTCGAGAAGACCATCGTGCACGACACGCGCGCGGCAAAGCCATCGGACGATGCGTTCGAGAAGACCGTCGTGCACCAGGTCAACCGGGCTGCAACTCCCACCGACGCGTTCGAGAAGACGGTGGTGCATCAGCCCAGGCGTGACGACAAGCCGGGCCCCGCTGGTTCGACGGTGCCGGATGTCGAAATCTGATCCGCCCATGATCCACTACACGTATTTTTCTCGCACGGATCCGGGCCGGGCCAGAGATAACAACGAAGATGCCGTGGTCATCGACGAGGCATCCCATGTCGGTGTGCTGGCCGATGGCATGGGCGGTTACAACGCCGGTGAGATCGCCAGTGGCATGGCCACCGCCTTCATCAAGTCGGAGATGGCGCGCTGGCTGGCCGAAACCGGCAAGCAGGCCAAAGTGAAGGAAATCCGGCGGGCGCTGGAGATCTGCGTCGATAACGCGAATCGCTCCATCTTCAACGCCTCCGGTTCCAACCCTCAGTATTCCGGCATGGGCACAACGCTGGTCGTCGGTGTGTTCCACGAGGCTACGCTGATCCTGGGCCACATCGGCGACTCGCGCTGTTATCGCCTGCGCGGCGGCATCTTGAGCCAGATCACCAAGGACCACTCGCTGTTGCAGGAGCAGATCGATGCCGGCCTGATCACGCAGGCGCAGGCCGCCGGCTCGTCGATCAAGAACCTGGTGACGCGTGCGCTGGGTGTCGAAGATGCCGTGATGCTCGAGGTCAACGAGCACCAGGTCGAATCCGGCGACTGCTACCTGATGTGTTCAGACGGTTTGTCCGATATGGTTGACGATGCCGAAATTGCCAGTATCCTCGGGGGGCCCGTGCCGATGGACCAGAAGGCGGACATCCTGATTGCGGTCGCGAATGAACATGGTGGCCGAGACAATATCTCGGTTCTGCTGGTCCTGGCCGAGCCTGCGACCGAGAAGCGTGGCCTGATCTCCAGACTGTTGGGAAAATAGTAAGCTCATGTGTAATATGAAAATCTGCCCTGGAAATAGGAGTCGGTCATGCCGAAAATGATCGTATCGATCGATGGTGTCGTGATCAAGGAGGTCCAGCTGACGAAAGATAGGACCACCTTGGGCCGTCGTCCGTACAACGACGTGGTGATCGACAACCTGGCCATCAGCGGGGAACATGCGGTTTTCCAGATGGCCAGCAGCGATGTCTTCATCGAAGACCTCAACAGCACGAACGGCACCTATGTCAATGGCAAGGCCGTCAAGAAGCAGCAGTTGCACAACGGCGACACGGTCGAAGTTGGCAAGTACAAGATCAAGTTTGTCGGCGAGGCGACGAGCGAAGGCTTCGAGAAGACCATGATGGTCAAGTCGGGGTCGGGCGGCATGGCCGCGCCATCATCGTCGTTTGGTGGTCCGCCGTCGGTTTCGGGGCCCACGTCGGTTCCGAGTGGCCTTGGCGCGCGCCCAGCAGCGGCGCCGATGGTGGGCAGTTCCCTCGCGCAGGCATCGATCAAGGTCTTGTCCGGTGCGGCTGCCGGTCGGGAGGTTCCCCTGACCAAGGTGGTGACGACGATCGGTAAGCCAGGTGTCGCGGTGGCTGCGATCACCAAGCGCCAGCATGGCTACGTGGTTCACCATGTCGAAGGTGCCGGGAACCCGTCGCTCAACGGCGCGGCCATCGGCACCGATCCGGTGTCGCTCAAGAACGGTGACCTGATCGAACTGGCCGGCACCCAGATGCAGTTCGTGCAGGGTTGAATTGCCGGAGGACCGGTTGTTGATCCCCGTGGCGGCTCGCACGCCTGCTGGATGATGCTGAGATGGGTGCACTCATCAAGCACTGGCCCCGGATCGTCGTCACGCTGCTGCCCCTGGTATTTGCATTGCTGCATGCGGCCGGCGTCATGCGTCTTGGCGTGTTGGAGCGGCTGGACAACATCATCTATGACACGCGCTTGCGTGCCACCATGCCCGGCACGTTCGACGAGCGCGTGGTCATCGTCGACATCGATGAGAAAAGCCTCGCTGAGGTCGGTCGCTGGCCGTGGAGCCGCAACCGACTCGCCGAACTGACGAACGAACTGTTCGATCGTCAGAAAATCGCGCTGCTCGGATTCGACGTCGTGTTTGCCGAGCCCGACGACAGCTCGGGTCTCAAGCGACTGCGCGAGATGGCGCAGAACGAATTGCGCGATCAGCCGGGTTTCATCGACAAGCTGCGTCAGATGCAGGGCGCGCTGGACTACGATGCCATGTTTGCCAAGTCGCTCGAAGGACGTGCCGTGGTGCTGGGGTATTACCTGACCGGCGACCGGGACGGATTTACCTCGGGCGTGCTGCCCGAGCCGGTGATGGACAAGTCCGCGTTGCAGGGCCGACCCATCAAGTTCACCACCTGGAACGGATACGGCTCCAACATCGCCTCGATTGCAAAGGCCGCACCGATTGCCGGTCATTTCAACCCGATTCCCGAGCGCGACGGTGTTGTGCGTTCCCTGCCGCTGATCGCCGATTACCAGGGCAAGTACTACGAATCCTTGGCGCTGGCGATGTTCCGGCTGCTGGCGGGACTGCCCTCGGTAGCACCCGGTTTTCCAAAGGAGCGGATGCTGGCGCGCACCTACCAGGGTCTCGAGAGCATACAACTCAAGCTCGGTGGCAAGACGCTTGCGATACCGGTCGACGAGCAGGTGTCGGCATTGATACCGTTCCGTGGTTTCGGGGGTCCCAAGGGAGGCTCATTCCGGTATGTGTCGGCGGCGGATCTGCTGAACAGGACCATGGCACCCGAGACTTTGAAGGACAAGATCGTACTGGTCGGCACGACAGCGCCGGGCCTGCAGGACCTGCGGGTCACGCCGGTCGGCGAGGTCTATCCGGGTGTCGAAGCCCATGCCAATGTGATTTCGGGCCTGCTCGATGGCAAGACGCTGGTCAAGCCCGACTATGCGGTCGGTTATGAAGTGCTGGTGCTGCTGCTGTCCGGCTTGATCCTGGCCTTTGCGCTGCCGCTGGTGAGCGCCACGCGCGCCGTGATTCTCAGCGTGCTGGTGCTGGCAGCGGTCGCGGCGCTCAACCTGTGGCTTTACCTGGGCGCCGGTTTGGTGCTGCCGCTGGCCAGCGCCATGGTCATGGGCGTGACCGCGTTTGCACTCAACATGAGTTATGGCTATTTCGTCGAGAGCCGCTCCAAACGGGAACTGGCGCTGTTGTTCGGCACCTATGTGCCGCCCGAACTTGTCGACGAGATGGTCAAGGACCCGGACAGCTACAGCATGGAGGCGACGAACCGGGAGATGACGGTGATGTTCTGCGACATGCGGGGTTTCACCAAGATGTCCGAGCAGATGGAACCGATACAGCTGCAGGCCCTGCTCAATGGCGTCTTCACCCGGCTCACCGGCATCATCCGCACCAACCGCGGCACGATCGACAAATACATGGGCGATTGCGTGATGGCGTTCTGGGGCGCGCCAGTGGAAACCCCCGAGCATGCTCACCTGGCGGTCAAGTCGGCGATGGAGATGGCCCATGCGGTGCGCGGCATCAACGAGGAGCACCGCGCCAAGGGCATTCCGGAGATCGGTATCGGCATTGGCGTCAACACCGGCAATATGTGTGTCGGTGACATGGGCTCCAACATCCGCAAGAGCTACACCGTGATTGGCGACGCGGTGAACCTCGGGTCCCGACTTGAGGGCTTGTCCAAGGTGTATGGCGTGGACACTGTTGTCAGCGAGTCGGCGCGCAAGCTGGCGCCAGCCTTTGGCTGGCAGGAGCTGGACCTGGTCCGGGTCAAGGGCAAGGACCAGGCGGTGTCCATATTCTGGCCGGTGGCGCCGAACAACCGCATTGGTGCCGAGACCGAGGCGGAACTCAAGACCTGGGCGGCCTTTCTGAAGGCCTACCGCGCCCAGGACTGGGATCAGTGCGATCTGCTGATGATGAATTTGCTGCGCATGAATGCCAAAAAGTACCTTTATCATCTCTACTCCGATCGTGTAGCCTCCATGCGGCTGCTTCCGTTCGACCTTGAGTGGGATGGTGCGACGAATTTCGAAACTAAATAGAGGCCGACATGAAAGTGCGTGTGCTGGGCTGTTCCGGCGCCATCGCCAAGGACTGCCGGACCACGTCCTTCCTGATTGACAGCGACATGCTGATCGACGCCGGCACCGGCGTGGGCGACCTGTCGCTCGACGAAATGTGCCGGATCGAAAATGTCTTCCTGACGCATTCGCATCTGGACCATGTGGCAGCATTGCCGTTGATGGTGGATGCAGTCGCTTCGCGGCGCCAGCAAACCCTGAAGATCCATGCGCTGGCGGGAACCATCCAGGCGCTCAAGGCTCACATCTTCAATGACATCATCTGGCCTGATTTCAGCCGGATACCGACGCCCGAGGCCCCGTTCATCAGCTTCCATGAGATTGAGATCGGCCAGACGCTTGAGGTCAATCGCAAGCTGCTCGAAGTGCTGCCGGCGGTCCACACAGTGCCCGCGGTCGGTTATGCCGTGACGGCGGGCAGCGGTTGCTGGGTGTTTTCTGGCGATACCGAACGTAACCCGGCATTTTGGGAGCGGGTGAACCAACTCAATGTGGCGATGCTGGTGATCGAGACGGCGTTCAGTAACCGCGAAAAGGATTTGGCCAAGCTCAGTCTGCATCTGTCGCCGGGTGTGCTGGCCGACGAGCTGGACAACATCCGGAACGATCAGCGCTATCCGATCTACATCACCCATACCAAACCGGCGGAAACCGACCTGATCATGGCTGAGATCCAGAAATTCGACGAAACGTCCATTTCCGGGCCCAACGTGACCCATGACATTCGCTGGCTGCGTGCCGGACAGGAGTTCGACCTGTGACGCGGCTCCCGCTCGCGATGCCAGACCCAGCCGTGGCGTTTGCCCTGCAGCGGTGGCCAGCGTGCCGTCGGGCCGACCTCTGTATGCCAAACCCGTTGTGTAACCCGAACAAGGTGGCCTGGTGAGCGCAGTACTCAAGCCCGCCGCAGGTGACCGCTCGTCGGAGCAGGCTTTCTTTGAAAGTCAGAAACTGCCGCCGGACAAACGCGGCATTACCTTCGAGGCGCTGTTCTACAAGCAGCTGCACCATGTCACGTCCCGGATCCACGACACGGAGAACCTGGACCAGATCATGCTGGACACCAGCCAGGACATCTGCAAGTTGCTCCATGCGGATCGGCTGACGCTGTACGCGGTCAACGATGACCGCAGCGCGATCGTGTCCAAGGTCAAGACCGGACTGAACAGCAGCCGCGACCTCAAGCTGCCGATCTCGCCGCAAAGCCTGGCCGGTTACGTGGCTTTCAGCAAGCAGCAACTCAACCTGGCCGACGTCTACGACGACGAGGTGCTCAAGCAGATCCATCCTTCGCTGAACTTCCTCAAGGAAGTGGACAAGCGATCCGGGTACCGAACCCGCCAGATGCTGGTGGCGCCCATCCTCGATGGCGATGTGCTGCACGGCGTGCTGCAGATCATCAACAACAAGAGCGATCAGCCGTTTGGAGCGCTTGAGGTCGAGGGCGTAGCCCAGTTGTGCAAGACACTGGCCACGGCGATCCGCCAACGCATGCAAAAGGCCAACGACGCGGTGCGCCACAAGGCGACCAAGTTCGACGGCCTGGTAGCCGATGGTGTGGTCTCCGAGGCCGAGCTCGAGCAATGCCTGGTCGACGCCCGCAGCGAGGGGCTTGCGGTCGAGCAGGTGCTGACGCGCAAGTTCAAGGTCAAGCCGTCCCAGATCGGCCCCTCGCTCGCGCGTTTCTTCGGCGTGCCTTATGAGCCGGCCAATGCCGGGCGTATCCGCTCCGAAGCCTTGCACGGCCCGCTCAAGCGCGAGTTCATCGAGGAGCAGGGCTGGATTCCGCTGGAGGAGTCGCCCGATGGCCTGGTCATCATGTGCGTTGATCCGGAGGCCGTGCGGGGTGCGCGCGTCGTGCCACAGGTGTTTCCGCGCATTGCCAAGTTCGCCTACCGTGTCACCACCCTGACCGAGTTCCACGAGACGCTGGCCCAGCTGTACGGTGCGGGGGCTGAAGGCGGGTCCATCGACCAGCTGCTGGCCGACATGGATGGCGGGCCGATTGACGACGGCAACAACGACGACTCGCTGGAATCAGCCGCCGCCGACAACGAACTGGTCAAGTTCGTCAACAAGGTCATCATCGACGCCTACAACCAGAAGGTGTCGGACATTCACATCGAACCGATGCCGGGCAAGCTCAAGACCGGCATCCGCTTTCGCATCGATGGCACGCTGGTGCCGTATGTCGAGGTGCCGGCGCATTTCCGCCAGGCCATGGTCACCCGGCTCAAGATCATGTGCGACCTCGACATCTCCGAGCGCCGCAAGCCGCAGGACGGCAAGATCAAGTTCAAGAAATACGGACCGCTGGATATCGAGTTGCGGGTCGCAACCATCCCGTCTGCCGGCGGCGTCGAAGACGTCGTGATGCGGATCCTGGCCGCGGGTGAGCCGATTCCGCTGGAGAAATTGGGTCTGACGCCGCACAACAAGACCCGGCTGGAAGCCACTGTCAGCAAGCCCTATGGCCTGTTCTATGTCTGCGGCCCGACCGGCTCCGGCAAGACAACCACGCTGCACTCCATACTGAAATTCCTCAATACGCCGGACACGAAGATCTGGACCGCGGAGGATCCGGTCGAGATCACCCAGAAGGGCCTGCGCCAGGTGCAGATCAACAAGAAGGCCGGCATCGATTTCGCGCTGGTGATGCGGGCCTTCCTGCGTGCCGACCCGGACATCATCATGGTCGGTGAGTCGCGCGACAAGGAAACCGTCTCCATGGGCGTGGAGGCCTCGCTGACCGGCCACCTGGTGTTTTCGACGTTGCACACGAACTCGGCGCCCGAATCCATCACCCGATTGATGGACATGGGCATGGATCCGTTCAACTTTGCCGACGCTCTGCTGGGCATCCTGGCGCAGCGCCTGGCCAAGAAGTTGTGCGACTGCAAACAGGCCTACCTACCCGACGCAGACGAATTGCGCCTCTTCGCAGCGGAATACGCCGAGGAGCTGCGCCACTCCGCGGCCTGGAAGTCCGATCAGGCGGGCGAGATGCGCAAGCTGGTGGACAGCTGGGTCCAGGCCTACGGGCAAAATGGCCAACTGCACCTGTACCGGGCCGTCGGTTGCGACAAGTGCGGCGGCACGGGGTACAAGGGCCGTATCGGCCTGCACGAGTTGCTGGTGTCCGACGATGCGGTCAAGAAGCTGATCCAGGAGCGCGCCCGCGTCGCCGAGCTGTTCGCTCAGGCGGTCGAGGGCGGAATGCGGACCCTGAAGATGGATGGCATGGAAAAGATCCTGATGGGCCTGACGGACATCAAGATGGTCCGCTCGGTCTGCATCAAGTGACATTTATGGCATGACATTTTTGTCATGATGAACCGGTTGTTGCCATTGAATGACCGGTTACACAACGTGTTGTGACCTTTTCCGGCGGAAAACTCCCTTAAAACAGCGCTTCCGAGCCTGGCACAGATCGTGCTGATAGAGCTCCGTCAGTTTTCAGTGATCGTCGTGTCAGTCATCTCAACCCAAGGAGTTATTTTAATGAAGCGTTCCATGCAAAAAGGTTTTACCCTGATCGAGTTGATGATCGTTGTTGCGATCATCGGCATTCTGGCAGCTGTGGCCCTTCCCGCATACCAGGATTACACCGTCCGCGCCAAGGTATCCGAGGTGATCCTGGCCGCGTCATCGGCCAAGGTCGCGGTTGCCGAAGCCGCCCAGTCGAATGGAACCATGGGTAGCATTGCGGTCGCGCCCCAGCAGTCCAAATATGTTCAAACGGTGGAATACAACGCAGGCGCAACCGGTAGCACCGGCACGATCCTGGCCGTTGCCCGAGGTGACAACGCCATCACTGGCAAAGGCGTTGAATTCGAGGGCACGCTGGCCGCCAACGGCCAAGTGGTGTGGGTTTGCCGCGCGGCCACTGCGAGTGTGACTGCGATGGACGCCAAGTACCTTCCCGCAAGCTGCAAATAATCCGTTCATCACTGCCGCACATGAAACAAGGGCCCCAGTCGGGGCCTTTCTTTCATGTGCGGCACAGCGGCACACTCCTGCCTCGGTCGTGGCTTTGACGTTCCATTCTTCGGCCACTGGCCTTGAGTCTGCAGGTAGAGCTACAGTGCAACAACACATGAAGTCCGCATTGTGGCCCGTGATGTGGGCCTTGCTGCTGCAGACGGCATGGCTGTTGCCGAATCACTACCCTCCGTGGACCTCGTTCCATCAGGACGCCTGGACCGCCACAATGCTTTTGGTGGCAGCGGGCGCCGTGACGTGGCTTCGCCTTGGGTCGACGCCTGTCTTCGGCATCACATTGGTGACGGGTTGTTTGGCCTTGGCCCCGGGCCTGCAGCATGCGGCGGGTTTGGTGGTGTCATTCGGCAATGCCTGGGTCAGCACCGCCTATCTCCTGGGTTTTACACTCGCGATTCTGATCGGTTCGCGATGGGAAACCGCCCGTGCCGGGCATTTGGCGGACTATCTCTTTTTCGCCATATTTATTGCTGCGGTGTTGTCGGTGGCACTGCAGTTCAACCAGTGGCTAGGAATGGATCGACTGGGTATGTGGGCTATGGGCGGTTGGTATGGCCGCCCGTATGCGAACTTCGGACAACCCAACCAACTCGGCACCTTCCTGCTGTGGGGTGTGCTGGCTCTGGCTTGGGCGCATGTGCGGGGACTGGTCCGGGGCTGGATCGCGTGCGTCGCCGCGACGTACCTCTTGTTCGGCGTGGCGCTGACCGCCTCGCGTGCCGCCTGGGTCGGCTTGGCATTGATCGTGGCACTGGCCTGGTATTGGCGCCACCTGTGGTCGGATCGACGTACTCCCTGGGCGGTGACGGCGCTGGGTCTGTTTTTCGTCGTGTGCGTGATGTCCACGACCTGGCTGAGCGTGGAACTAGTGGGCGCCACCACGGCTTTTTCCAGCGAAATCGCCCGCAAGTCTGGTGAGGCTCGACCTGCCATCTGGGCAATGTTCGTCGACGCTGCCTTGCAACACCCCTGGTTCGGTCATGGCGTCAACCAGGTTGGTCAGGCGCAACTGGAAGTGGCACTAGACCACCGCCCGACGTATACCTATTACGCACATGCCCACAACCTGTTTCTGGAGCTTGTGGTGTGGCTCGGACTGCCATTCGGACTGGGTATCAGCGGGTGGCTGGTCTGGTGGGGCTGGCGGCGCTTTCGCGCTGTCGCCAGCGCCCAGAATGCAGTGCTGGTATTGTTCCTGCT
>Ga0105047_10013335_pt1 | contig 13136 bp, 10 predicted proteins | sample MAT04_FD_78384 | JGI IMG/M metagenome (GOLD analysis project Ga0105047, IMG submission 78384) | Freshwater microbial communities from Lake Fryxell liftoff mats and glacier meltwater in Antarctica - MAT-04 (megahit assembly) | ecosystem: Environmental > Aquatic > Freshwater > Ice > Liftoff... | reverse complement strand
TTCCTTCCATAGGCGAGCGCGAACAAATCCGCCTCTGACCAGCCGCACAGGGGAGAGCGCAGGACAGAAGCCAGCGCCAGATCATCCTCCGGCAACGCCAGGACCGACAGCAGCGCCAGAAGGTCGCGCACCGCCATCTCATCGGACAACTGCAACCGATCAGCGCCCGCTACCGGCAGGCCAGCAGCCTTGCAGGCGCGCAGCAGATGCGGAAAAACCCCCGACCGCCGCCGCACCAGAATCAGAAAATCCCCCGGCCGCGCCGCCCGGAACCCATCCTTCACCGGCACCGGCGCGCCTTGATCCAGCATGGTCTTGATGTGCTGGGCAATCTGGCCTGCCAGCACCACCACCGCCGCCCGCGGCGCAGTCCGGTCCACCGGATCGGTCCAGTCGTCCTCGGTCTGGTCGGTTTCAGCCTTCGGCACCACCGGCCATACCTCCACCCGGCCCGGAAGCCTGTCGTGAAACGCGATATGCCGGACGTCCTGCCCCAAAGCCTCGGGATAGGCGTCCCCGAACAGCGCATCCACCACGTTCAAGACCACTGGCGAGGACCGGAAAGAGTGTCTGAGATCGCGGTGTTCAAACCCAAGCCCTACCGCCCGGAACGCCGCCTGAAACTGACCGGCCCGCGCATCAAGTCCCGAGACATCCGCGCCCTGAAACGAATAGATCGACTGCTTCTTGTCCCCCACCACGAACAGCGTCCGCTCCAGCCCCCGTGCGCCCTTGCCGGCGGTGAACTCTTGCGTCAGCAGATCAATCACCCGCCACTGACCCGGCGAGGTGTCCTGCGCCTCGTCCACCAGAATGTGGTCGATGCCGCCGTCCAGCCGGAACAGCACCCAGGCCGCCACCGACGGGTCGGTCAACAACGCCTCCGCCCGCTCGATCAGATCGTCAAAATCCAGCCAGCCCTGCCGCGCCTTGGCCTCGGAAAACAGCGGCAGAAACACCCGTGCAAAGCCCGACAGTGCCAGCGCCTGCTCGGCGGCGAGCAAGGCCAGCCGTTGCGGTCGCAGGTCCGACGCGCGCTGAGCTAACCTTGAAACAGGCTCAAACAAGGCATAATTCCCCTCGCGCAGCGCTTTGGTCGGAAGCGCCTTGGGGCCACCGGCATTGGCGCCGGTTTTGTTGAGCAAGACCTGCTCCAACGCCTCCATCTCGCCCATTCCCGGCGCTTCAAGGTCCAGATCGGCCAACACGCGCGCCAGTTTCTGGTCCATCACCCCGCTGGTGGCCAGCACCTGCACCGCCCGATGCCGCCACGCAGAACTGATCCCTTGCACCGCCAGCGCCGCCAGCTCCGCAACATTAGCCCCCGCCGGCAGCCCCAGTGCCGCCCAAACCTCGGCCCGATCCTGCGGCACCAGACCGCGCCGCAGATCGGCAATCCGCTCGACCGTCCGGAAGAAGGCATGCTCGCCGAACACCGTCCCCAGATTGCGGATCAGCCCGGCATGCGCCCCTTCCGCCATCTCGACCAACAGGCCGCGAATCAACTGGCTGCGGGTGCGCTCGTCAATCTCGGTGAACTGCGGCGCCACCTGCGCCTCCAGCGGAAAACGGCGCAGCAGGCTGGCGCAGAACGAATGGATGGTCTGGATGCGCAATCCCCCCGGCGTCTCGATCGCCCGGGCAAACAGCCGCCGGGCCTCGGCCAGATCGGACGCTTCGGCCCCAAGGTCAGCCAGCGCCAAGGCCAGCGCCGGGGCCGGCATCATCGCCCATTCCCCAAGCCGCCGGAACAGCCGGTTCTGCATCTCGGAGGCCGCGGCATTGGTGTAGGTCAGGCACAGAATGCGCTGCGGCGGCGTGCCCTTCAGCAACAGCCGCGCCACCCGGTCGATCAAAACCCGCGTCTTGCCCGACCCGGCATTGGCCGAAAGCCAGGTCGAGGCGCCCGGCTCTGCCGCCAGAACCTGCGCGCGGCTGGCATCATCCGGCATCGGTTGGCCCTACCTTCTGATTTTCCGCCGGCAGGGAAAGATCCCACTCCCCGAACCGCGACAACAGGTCATAATCCCCGACCTGGGCCTGCAACATCATCGCCCGCCGCGCCGTGAACCCCGTCCCCGCGCGCCGATAGTGCAGCAGCAGCTTCACCAGCCCGTCCCAGGTCGCCGCGCGAATCTCATCCGTGATCTCGGTCGCCACGACCTTGCCCTTGTCTGTCATGCCGACATAGCGGATCTCGCCCACTTCCAGCGGCCCCGGCAGGCCAAATGCCCCGCGCTCGACCAAAGCGGCGGTCGCGAGCAGTTGCAGCGCGAACTTTTTTTGTTCGTCCGCGCCGGGCACATGCCCCGACTTGAAGTCGATCAGCACAAGCTGCCCCCCCGGCCCGCGATCCGCCCGGTCCAGCCGCCCATGCAGAGTGACGCCGGTCTGTTCAACCAGATGCGCGCCCTTGCGTTCTACCGCGACCACATCGCCCATCCGGCGATCTTCCACCAGCAAAGGCGCGGCGGCGCCTTCAAACCGGGCAAGCCACAGGGCGCGGTGCAAAGGGAAGGGCAGGTCGGTCTCAAGTACCATTGCCGCAGTGGCCTGCAACCGCGCCAAAGCCGCCGCGTCGCGCTCGGATTCGGGTCTATCAAGGGCAAATCGCTCCATCACCCGGTGGAACAAGGTGCCCCGATCCCCGGCATCGGGTTCCGTTTCCAGTGCATCCAGTGGCCGAAGGTTCAGGATTCGCTTGGCATAAATCGCGTAAGGATCGCGGATCAGCACTTCGATTTCCGTCAAGGACAACCGATCCGGGCGGGCGGGTGCAGGCGGCACCGGACGCGGCCGCCGCGCTGGCCGCAAGCCCGGGTCAGCGGCTTCCGCAGCGCCCGGCCTGTCGACCGCCCGCGCCAGATCCCGCCAGACCGCCCCCCGTGCCCGCACCTGCACCAACGCCTCGGGCCCCTTCGCGCCGGGCAATCCGCCGACCAGATTGGTCAACCGGTTCAGCCACCGCGCCGCGACCGTTTCGGAATCGTCCGACCGCAAGGCCCGGCTCAACACCACCTTCGGCGCCGAGGCTGCCTGCTGAAAATCATGCGCCGAAAGCCCGATCTGGCGTTCCGGCAGCAACAACCCGGCCTGTTTGCGCAGCGCGCGGTTCAGCCAGGGGTCCGGCGGCGGAATTGCAGGCCAGGCGCCTTCGTTCAGCCCGGCCAGTATCACCAGCCCCGCCCCACATTCCCGCGCCTCGCGCGCGCCAAAGATCAGCGTGTTTTCATGCACCGGAGCGGTCTCGGCCACCGCGCCTTCCGCCAAAAGCGCACCGAACAGATCGCGGTATTCCAGCCCGGTGATGTCACCGCCAAACGGCGCTTCCGCCGTCAGCCGCGCAAAGATGTCCAGACACGCCTCGCCGGGCTTTTCCAGCCACAACTCACCGCTGCCGTCCGGAGCCAGCCCGCGCGACAGCAATTCCGCCAGTGCCCGGTGCCGCACGATGTGGAAGGCGAGCGGGCGCGGGAAATCCGCCGTTTCCAGCATATGCAGAGACTGTTCCAGCACTTCCGACCAAACCGCAGCCTCGCCTTCGGTCCGGGCGCTGGTAAAGCTGTTCAGGTCCGCCGCCTCCGGGAACACCGGCCCGAATCGCCGCAATTTCAGCTCCAACTCCCGCGTCAGCAGCAAATGCGGGCCGCGCCCCTCGCCGCTCATCACCATCGGATGCTTCAGCAGCACCAAAAGCCGCGCCGCCGTCAGCCGTGCGCAGAACAGATCCGCCACAAGCCGCAGGAAACGCCCCGGCGCCGACAGGGCCAGCGGTTTGCCCGCCGAATCGTCCGGCCTGATCCCCCAGCGGTCCAGCGCCGCCGTCACCCGCCGCGTCAGCAAGCGGTCCGGCGTGATCAGAGCCGCTTTTTCTCCGCGCGCCGCCGCCTCCCGCAGGATCAGCGCAATCGACAGCGCCTCTTGACGCGGCGAGTTGGCTTCAAGGAAGGTCACGCCCTCCAGGGCACCGGGCAGGTCCACAAACCGGCTCCCATCCTCCAGCCACTGATCGGTGACCGGCGCTGGCCGCAGCGCCAATGAGATTACCCGGTTCCGCGCCGGATCGGCACTGGGCATGGCAGACCACGGCTGCACATCCGTTGGCGTCAGGCCAAGCTGGTCCATCATATGCCGGAACCGGTATTGCGGATGGTCTTCCGCGATCATCGCATCGTCCATCACCGCCCAGACCTGGCTTGGCAGATCAAAATCAAACCCCGGCAACACCACCGCGCCCTTGGGACAGCGCGCAACCGCCAGCATGAACGCGGCAATCGCCCCGCGCGACCCGCTGGACCCCGCCACGATCACCGGGTCCAGCGGTGGCTGTGCGGCCCAAAGCTCCGCAAGGCGAAGTGCCGCCATTCGCTGCCGCGCGCCGGGTCCGCGCGCCGCGGTATGGGCAAAGAACGGCACCAGAATCCCAAGGAATTTCTGACTGCGCGCCCAATGTTCGGAATGCTCTGACACATCCAGACCCGCCAAAGCGTCCGGCTCGATCCCCTCGCTGTCCATTTCTTCCATAAGAGCAAACAGGCTCTCGGTCAGGTCCTGCACGGCAGAGACGGGCGCGAGCGTGGGGTCCTGCGCGATCAGCGCGCGGATCAACTGGTTCAGTTGCAAGCGCCGCCGCAGGGCAGGGGGCGCGGGCGGCAGATCGGCCAGGATCAGGTCATCGGCAAGTTCTGACACCAGCTTCAGCCGTGGCAGCAGATGCACGCCCGCCGCCACCAGTTCCGATTTGATGCGCTGCCGCATCCTTTGGCTGTTGGCAAAGACGCTAACGCGCGCCAGATCCTCGGGCGCCGCGCCATATCGGTCCAAAAGCCCCTGCACGAAGCCTTTGGCGAAATCCGCGCCCAGCGGCAGCGCCCAAAGTTCAGCCATCCACATCCCCCCGCAGCAAGGCTTCCGCCGCGACAATCCCTTCTGGCGTGCCGACGTCACACCACCCGCCCGGATGCAGCGCGGCGCGCAGTTGCCCCGCCGCGATCATGCTGTCCCAGACCCGGTTCATCGAGAATTTCACCTCCGGCCAAGCTGCCACCCAGTCGGCCCGGACAATCTGCGCGCCAAGATAGACGACGCCGTCCTGCGCGCGCATCGCCCGCGTCAGCCGCCCGCCCCCGTCCATCACGAAATCCGCCGGCTTCCCGGCCCTCCCGCGCACTCCGGCATTCTCCGCCACCAGCAGCAGCCCCGCCATGTCATCGCTCCAAGCCTCGGCGAGGGTCAAAAGCGGATTGGCCCCGGTCCAGACCGCATCCGGGTTCAAGGTCATCACCGGCCCTTCCCCCAACAGCGGCAGCGCCGCCTTCAAACCGCCACCCGTCTCCAGAATCTCCGGCTCCCACGCCAGCGTCACAGCGCGGCCGCGCAGGTGGCGCTCCAGTTGCGCGCCCTTGTAATGCAGATTGACCACGACCGGACCGACCGGAGCCGTCAGCGTCAGGTCCAGCGCGCGGTCGATCAGGGCACGACCGGCCACCTCGATCAGTGGTTTCGGCCGGTCATGCGTCAGCGCCCCCATTCTGGTGCCAAAACCAGCGGCAAAGACCATCAACGGAAAGTTCCGCATTGCGCCCTCAACGTTTCCAGAGCTTCTGGATCTGGATCGGGCAAAAGGCAATCACAGAGACGTTTCAGCGCCGCCAATTCCGGATGGTGCAGGTTTCGCCGCAGATCGCGCATCACGCGGGGCAGGTGGGGCAGATACTCCGCCCGGCCTTCGCTGCGGCACAGGCGCGCAAACACCCCCAGGATGCGCAAGGCGCGCTGCACGCCCCAAACAGCATAGGCCGCGTCAAACCCGGCATCGCCCTTTTCCGCCTTGAATCGCGCGATCATTTCTGCCGCCACCGCAGGGCTGACATCCCGCCGGGCGTCCTGCAACAGCGACACCAGATCATAGACCGGCTGCCCCATCTGGCCGAGCTGAAAGTCGATCAGCCCCGCACGGCGCAGCCCCCCGCGGGGCAGCAGCAACAGATTTCCGGCGAAGAAATCGCGGTGGATCAGCACGCGCGGCCCATCAGCCAAGCGATGGATGGCCTCGGTCAGGGCCATCTTCAGTGGCGCAGGATCGGCCAGATCGCCGGTCACGCCCAGCCGATATTCGGTCACGCACAGCATGGCGGCGTCAGCCCAGGCCTCGGCGCTCTGGTCCGGCAAACCGGGCGGCGCGGCATGGGCCTGCATCTTTATCAGCACGTCAGTGGCCAATCGGTACAGATCGGCCTCTGCGTCCGGCGCATCCGCCAGTCGCCGCGCGAACAGCATGTCGCCGAAATCTTCCATCAGCACGAAGCCATTGGCCAAATCTTCGGCCATCACTTCGGGTGCCGACAGGCCGATCTGGCGCAAATGCCGGTCCATGCGCAGAAAGTCCTCCAGCCGGTCGGGCAGACCCGGGGGATTGTCGAGCAAAACGGCGGTCCTTGATCCAAGCGTCAGCCGTTCAAGCCGACGACCGGAGGCATCGCCCGCCATTGGCCTTCGCGCGGCCTCGCCCCAGCCGCAGCGTTGAACAAAATCCGCCCCCGCCCCCGCCCGAAGCGCCGCCGCCAGCGCGGGGCGGCCCGGAACCTGAACCACTGCGCGCCGACCCTCTCCGGCCACGGAAAGCGTCACTGTAACAGCATCTTCCGGCGCCTCGGCCCCCAGCCGATCCGGCCATTCCACCAACGCAATCGCGCTGCGAAAAGCTTCCTCCAGACCCAGTTCCAGCACCTCGTCCGGATGCGTCAGGCGATACAAATCCGCATGCCAGATCGTAGGATCGGCAGGATAGGTCTGCACCAAGGTGAAGCTGGGTGAGGGTACGTCTTCGGCCGGATTGCCCAACCGCTCCCGAATCAGGGCGCGGGCCAGGTGCGATTTGCCGGCGCCAATCGGGCCTGACAGCAGCAGCGCATCCCCCGCACCCAGCGCATGAGCGAAAAGCCGCGCCAGACGGTCGGTCGCCTCGGGGTTTGGCAAATCGAAGGTCAGGCAGGTCAGCATAAACCTGAGTCTAGCCGCGCGCCGGGCAGGCGCAAGCTGCGGCGGTTCAGGCTGTCATTCGCTCGGGGCCCGGCACCGCCTTCGGTCCGGGCGCAGTGGGCAAGAGCCGGAACGCCGCCATCGTTGAACCTGCAACCAACGGGGTGAAGCGGCACGCCAGCAGCCGTCCGTCCTTGAGCCGTGCTTCTGCGCTGATCGGATGCCGATCGGTCGGGGCCGCCGCCAGATCCTCGAACTCCGCCCAGATCGGGCTGGGTGAGGCGCTGTCCTTCCAATGCCCGACAATCGTCGTCAAACTCGCCTCTGACAGGTCCGACGTCGGGTCATGCCCCCAAAGTTGCGTATAGCCAGAGTTCGACATCACCAGTTGCCCTGCCTGCGAGAACACCGCGACCGCCTCGTCAAGCCCGTCGATCACCGCCAGCCCCAACTCGATCTCGGCCCGATAGCGGCGCGAACGGGTCATCTCGTCCGAGATATCCTCGATAATCAGGGCCAGCGCCCCGTCCGGATGCGGGCGGCCGATCACCCGGTAGGTCTGGCCGGACGGCAGGCTCCAGGTTTCCTCATACATGCCGGAAGCGGCGGCCTTTTCCATCTGCATCAGCTGCCGCCGCCAGGTGCGGTAGTCTTTCGGCTCGGGCACGGTGTTCCGCTCGCGCATGGCATCCAGAACGGCGGTCAGCGTCGGCCTGCGGGTCAGAAAATCCACCGGCAAATCGGTCAGATCGGTCAGTGCCGGGTTGAACAGCTGCAACTGCCGCTGCCGGTCAAAGATCGCGAGGCCGACATGCAGATGCGCAAAGGTCTTGGTCAGGGTCAGCAGCACATCCCGCAGCGCGCGCTCGGCTTGCTCCAACTGGTCGGCGGGGATGGCAAACACCATGCGCCCGTCCTCAAGCACCCGGGTTTGCAGGTCATACCAGACCTCTCGCCCCTCTTGCAGCGTCAAGACCCGCCGGTCCGGCTTGTCCTTGCGCGGGGCCGAGGCGTCAAACAGCGCCGGCAGCGGCCAGACCAGATCTGTCCCCGGCTCCAGCCGTTCGGCCAGACGCAGCACATAGGCCGCATTGGCCCAAGTCACCGTCCGGTCGTCCCGTTCCCGCCAGATCAGCACCGGCGCGGCACTGACAACGTGGCGCAGCTGCTCCAGCTCTTCCGCTTGCGCGCGCCATGTCATCGGGTCCTGGCCGGGCACATGGTCCTCGGCCGCGGCATCCACCACAGTGATCCTGGTCAGCCCGCCGCGCAGTTCCGCCGTCAGCAGCAACGGATGCGCGCCGTCCGAGGCAAGCGTGACATGCCCGGTTTCCGGCAACCCCCGCAGTTTCAGGTCCAGCCCGGGAAAATTCGGGGCAAGATAGGCCATCAGCCGCACCCACGGCCCCGATTGCGCGGCCTGAGTGGACAGAATAGCCCTCGCGGCTGGCGAGCAATCCACCAGGGTTTCGGCATCAAACAGGAACACCGCCCCGGTGCTGGCCTCCTGAAACAGCGACATCCGTTTTGGCGGGCGGCGCCGGGCAAACCACGCGTCCAGCCAAAGCCCGAAAGCCACCGCTGATAGGGCGGCCAACATCATGGCAAGGGTCAACGGCAAGGTTTCATTCATCTGGGGCGTGCCTTCAGGGGCGTCCAGAACAACCTATGAGTTATTTACTTAACCGGAAGTAAATTTTGCAAATATTGCCACAATCAGAACGGTAGCCACATTTAGGGCTCAATTGTGCGATTTTCGCCCACAACGCTGCCCCGCGGCGATTCGATTTCGGCGCGCGGCCATGACACCATGACAAGCGCCCCGCAGCGTTCCGGGCGCTCGGCCGGGTCCAGGAACGGATCGGCGGCATTGGCGAAGGTCAACTCCGCGCCGGTCCGCTCCAGCAGGGTCTTGGCGATGAACAGGCCAAGCCCCATGCCCTCGTATTCCGGCCGCAGCAGCGGGTCGGGCTGGCGGCGGCCGCGCAGAAACGGATCACCTATCCGCCCCAGCATCTGCGGCGGATAGCCCGCGCCGTCATCCACCACGCGCAAGGTGATGCGCTCCGCACTCCAACTGCCGTCGATCCAGACCTGCGTTCGGGCGAAGTCCACCGCGTTCTGCACCAGATTGCGGATGCCGTGGATCACTTCGGCCCGGCGCTGCACCACGGGCTGACGATCATCCGCGCCCGGTTCCGGCGCCAAAGAGATGCTGACCTGCTTGCCCCGGTCCAGATGCGGCTCTGCCGCCAGCCGCAGCACCTCACCCAAAGGCGCCTGCATCACCAGCCGGTCTTCCTTTCCCGCCCGCCCCATCGACCGCAGGATATCCCGGCAGCGGTCGGCCTGTGACAGGATCAGCGCGGCATCCTCGGCCAGATCAGGCTGGCCCTTCAGGTCGGCGATCATTTCGGCTGCCACCAGCTTGATCGTGGCCAGGGGCGTGCCAAGTTCATGCGCCGCCGCCGCCACCACGCCGCCCAGATCGGTCAGCTTCTGCTCGCGCGCCAAGGCCATCTGCACTGCCAGAAGCGCGTCCGACATCGCGCGCATCTCTTCGGCGACACGGCGGGAATACAGCGCCAGAAACCCCGTGCCGGTCAGCAGTGACAGCCAGAACCCCAGTTGCAACAGGCCCGGCAACACCAGAACCGAGCCATCCTTCAAGATCAGCGGCAGGCTGACACGCAGCATCAACGTCATGGCGAAGGCCGCGACAGCGCCCAGCAGCAGTGTCGAGCGCAGCGTCAGGGTTGCAGCCGAGATGGTGACGGGCACCAGCAACAGCACCGCGAACGGATTGTTGATCCCGCCGGTCAGCATCAACAACGCGGCCAGCTGCAACAAATCAAAGCTCAGCATCAAGAGGGCCTGCGCCTCTCCCAGCCGCTTGCTGGCCGGAAAGATGATCTGCGAGACGATATTGGCGATGATCAGCAGACCCACCGCCATCAGGCAGGCCCCCAGCGGCAATTGCAGTTCCAGCAGCCACCCGGCCACCACAAGCGCGGTCAACTGGCCGAAAATGGCGGTCCAACGCAGAACGATCAGCGTCCGCAGCCGGAAGACATCGCGCTGATTCGCGCTCATGTGTGCTGAAAAGTCGCTGGTCACCATGGAATTCCGCCTCGATCCAAGGGAAGGCTCACGTTAGGGTCGCGGGCGGGCGCGATCAATGCGAATGGAGGGGCGGGAATGCGAAAACTGTATATTCTGGGCGGGGCGGCGGTGCTTGGGGCGATGGTGCTGGGAGCGCTGGCCGCGACGCTGTTTCAGCGCCAGGACGACGAATTCGCCAATTGCCGCGGCACTGTGGTGGCCGGCGGGCAGATCGGCGGGCCGTTCACGCTGCTGGACGGGAACGGAAAAACCGTCACCGACCGCGACATTCTTGCAAAACCCGCGCTGGTCTATTTCGGCTACGGGTCCTGCGCCGATGAATGCCCGCTCGACAATTCCCGCAACGCACAGGTTGCCGATGATCTTGCCAAGGCGGGCCACGACGTGACGCCGGTGTTCATCACAGTCGATCCGGTGCGCGATACACCGGACGTGATGAAAGAATATGCCGACAATATCTCGCCCCGTCTGGTCGGCCTGACCGGCAGCCCCGAGCAGGTGAAAGCGGCGGCGACGGCCTACAAGGTCTATTTCAACATCCCGGTCTCGGCCGATCCCAATTACAGCGTTGATCACACGACGCTGACTTACCTGATGCTGCCGGGCCGCGGATTCATGGATGTGTTCGAGCGCAGCGTCAGCGAGCAAGACTTGGTGAAGCGGGCGTCCTGCTATCTTGACAAGGCGAAGTCTTGAGGGCTGTTTTGATGGATGAATGATCCCTCAGTTCTCGACCTTGGACCTGACCGCAGTCTTCTGCTCGTCGATGATGATGAACCCTTTGTAAAGCGCCTCGCCAAAGCGATGGAAAAACGCGGCTTTCTGCCGGAAACGGCGGAAAGCGTCGCGGCGGGCAAGATTGCGGCTTTGGCCCGCCCGCCTGCTTATGCGGTGGTGGATCTTCGGCTTCTTGACGGCAACGGGCTCGACGTGGTCGAGGTTTTGCGCGAACGGCGGCCCGATTGCCGGATTGTGGTGCTGACCGGATACGGCGCGATCGCGACAGCGGTGGCGGCAGTGAAAATCGGCGCGACCGATTATCTGTCCAAACCCGCCGATGCCAACGACATCACCAATGCGCTGCTGCAACAGGGCGCAAGCCATCCCCTTCCTGGGGAAAACCCCATGTCTGCCGATCGCGTCAAGTGGGAGCATATCCAGCGGATCTATGAAATGTGCGACCGCAACGTTTCGGAAACCGCACGAAGGCTGTCCATGCACCGCCGGACGCTTCAGCGGATTTTGGCCAAGCGCAGTCCGAAATAACTTGAAGCTTCGGGATCACAGCCCTATTTAAGGCCAGATCAATATAAAGGAACGCTCAATGTCTCTGGATTTAAACAGTCTTTCAGTCAAGGAACTGCGTGATTTGCAAGTTCAGGTCGTGCGTGCGATTGCCACCTTTGAAGATCGCGCCAAACGCGCTGCGACCTCGGCGCTGGAAGATCTGGCGAAAACCCACGGCTTCACGCTTGCAGATTTCACGGGAGTCTCCACGCCAAGGAAGCGTGCACCCGCTGGCGCGAAATTCGCCAACCCGTCTGACAAGGCGCAAACCTGGTCGGGCCGTGGCCGCAAGCCGCACTGGTATATCGCCGCGATTTCCTCGGGCAAGTCGCCGGGCGACCTGTCCGTCTGAACGGACGCTCTGAACGAGCGGGGCTAAACCGCGCCTTTCAGCCAGATCATGAAGACTTTCAGCTCGGCCCGTTTCGGGCCGGGCTTTGTTACCATGTAGTAAGCCAAGCTGTCATCGCGCACCCGACCGACGATTTTTAGCGCCCCAAGTTCGACATCCGCCTGCACCAGCGCCGCCGCTTCGACATGCAGGCCATAGCCTTGCCGGGCGGCGGAAATCGCCAATTCCTCAGTCGGCATATAGGCGATGTTCATCGCGTCCGGTTTTAGGCCAAAGCTTTTCAGCCAGCTCAGTGCTTCCGGCCAGTCCTGCTCGATCACCCAGGGCATTGCGGACAGTTCCGCCGGCGTCAAATCGTGCCGGCCGCCCAACAGATCGGGCGCCGCGACGATCACATAATCCGCCGCCGTCAGGAACTCCGCCTCCAGCCCCGGCCATTTGCCATTGCCAAACCGCAGCGCAATATCAATCCCTTCGCGCCGCAGATCGACCAGCCGCTTGTCCGGGTTCAACGACACTTCGATGTCGGGATGCGCCTTCCAGACCCCGCCCGGCCGCGGCATCAGCCATTGCGCCGCAAAGGCCGGGGTCAGCGTCACCCGAACCGGCGCACCGGGCGCCGCGGCCGAGATTTCCGCCAGCACTTGCGCAATCCCGCGAAACCCCTCACTCAAAGCCTGCGACAGCTTTGCGCCCGCCAAGGTCAAGGCCAGCCCGCGCCCCTGCCGGAAGATCAGCTCAAGCCCCAACTCCGCTTCAAGGCCCCGCACCTGCTGCGCCACGGCCGCGTGCGTGACGTTCAATTCCCGCCCGGCAAGCGTGAAGCTTGACAGCCGCGCCGCCGATTCAAAGGCCCGCAGCGAGGTCAGCGAGGGCAGGGTGCGCCAGTCCATCATATGTAAGACAATCTAACAGATCAAAAGAATCCCTGAGTTGAAAACCAGGCTCCTTCCCCTTATATCCGCTTCATCAACACCAAGAAAGAGTGATTGCCATGTTAAATCTGATAGCAGATGTCCTGTTGATTGCCACCGGCCAAGGCCCGAGCCACCGCACCGAACGCAAGGAAAACTGGAATGACCGTTTCCTGCCGCGTCAGATGCAAGACGATGGCCGGTCGTCCTATCTCTGGATCACGTCGCCGCGCGGCCAGAATTGACCCGCCCGGTCTCGGCCAGCAGCACCCGATGCCGGGCAATATAATCCGCCCGCACCACAGCGGGCGGACGCAGCCGTATTTCCAGACCCCTCAACACCTGATCCGCCGGCCGACCGAAGAACTTGTCGGCCTCGCCTTCGGTGAACCCCGCGATCTGCACCGCCTCCAGCCAGGCTGAAACCCTGTCGGCCACCTTGATCGCCTTCTTCACTGCCACGGGCAGCGCCGCCGGCA
>Ga0105047_10013333_pt1 | contig 13138 bp, 9 predicted proteins | sample MAT04_FD_78384 | JGI IMG/M metagenome (GOLD analysis project Ga0105047, IMG submission 78384) | Freshwater microbial communities from Lake Fryxell liftoff mats and glacier meltwater in Antarctica - MAT-04 (megahit assembly) | ecosystem: Environmental > Aquatic > Freshwater > Ice > Liftoff... | reverse complement strand
TACAACCCCCGGAGGCGCCACAGCTCCCTCGGCCAAATCTCCCCTGTGGCGTTCGAAAACAAGTATATCAAAAACAACATCAAAACCGCCTAATTTGGTGTCCGTTTTTTCGAGGCAAGCCCACTAAATAGTTTTTGGAAACCCAGACTCTTGACTCAATACTTACAAATAGAGAATCTCATAACGTTAACTTAACAGCTTCATCTTATTGCAATAATCTTAACAAAGTCATTTTCCAGAAGTCCGAGAAACTTTTATGCCACTCTTATCGATCATTATACCCGCTTTCAACGAAGGCAAAACCATCCACCTGATTCTCGATAAGATCAGAAACGTCCAGCTTATGCACGATTTGGAGAAGGAAATCATTATTGTAGATGACGGTTCCACGGATGGGACATCCAATGTTGTCCAATCCTATCGTGCTGCCAATAGCAGTTTGACTATCCGCTATTTGTCAAATGAGAGAAACTTCGGTAAAGGATATTCCCTAAGCAGAGGTTTACGCGAAGCTTCCGGCGATTATTTGATTATTCAGGATGCGGACCTGGAATATGACCCGGAGGAATATAATATATTATTGAAACCCATGCTTATGCACGGTGCCGATGTAGTATACGGATCCCGCTTCATGGGCGGTTCCTCCCACCGCATTTTATTCTTCTGGCATTCGATCGGAAATGAATTTTTAACCTTTCTGTCGAACGTGGGAACGAACCTTAACCTGACCGATATGGAAACCGGTTATAAGCTCTTCAGGAGAGAGATCGTCAATCAACTGACCTTAAGGGAGAATCGCTTTGGTTTCGAACCTGAAGTAACGGCAAAGCTTGCCAGGATAACGGGTATACGAATCTATGAGGTGGGTATTTCGTACTATGGCAGGACTTATGAAGAAGGGAAAAAAATAAACTGGAAAGACGGCATCCGCGCCATCTATTGCATCCTTCGCTATGCTTACTTTTCCCGGTAAAGCTGAAACGGAATAATCAGGTATTCCCAGCGACATTAAATGAAAACCACTCGACTGCGTTTCTTACGATAGTCTGCTTTTTATGGCTTTTCTCCTGCGGCTATTCTAACCTCCGCATTCGTGACATTTCCGTTCGCTATAGAGATCGAATGTACGGCGAGACCAATATTTCTCGATTTCGTCACGGTTGGCTCCTCTTAAAAATGACCTGGTTTGGATTGTGGCGGCTGAAGTTCGCCACACCCACTAAGTCGAGAACGACAGGCTAATCCTCTATGAAGTAGTTGCCTAGAGGTTTGTGCGCTGTCCGAGAACGACAAAGCCTGTAATTGTTTCGGGAGGGTTCATGCTGGGCAGGCAGCCGGTCGAGCACTTTTTCGACTTCCGCCCGCAACCCCCGGTAACGCAGCGCTCCGTCGGTCTAAACGGGATCGACAAGCCCCAAAGGTTTAGATCGTAGATCCGCATCGCCGCTTGGCGACGCTGCTTTTTACGGAGGTGGAGCGATTGATTTCTCAACGCCGCGAAGAATTTGCTCCGGACGATCCCGCTCGCGACTGGAGATTGCGGGCGGCGCCACAGGTTTCGAAAACCGTTCAAACACCGCCTCGTCCGCGAGATCCCGCCGGTTGAGCGTGGCCAAGGCAAACTCGGTCAGCCGCACGTAGAACCGCGCCAGCAACCCCGAGCAGGGCGCATTCATTATACTTGCGAACGCGCACCAGCGGACCCACGTCGCTGATTTCTCGGATTGGCATGCGATCCCCCAAGTAGCCGGGTTGTCGGTGCCCTGTCGATTCACAAGCCGTTTCCTTAAGCAACAATTCTGCGTCATCCACACCGTGACGAGATCGTAACGCCCCGTCGAAATCGTAACGCTCCGACATGGTAGGTCGCAGTACCCAGAGAAGTCATAGGGGGGAACCCTCACACCTTGTTTCTCCTAGCCGTAATCCAACGCCTCACCCGCATGCTTCCCTTCCGCCCAGCAGACCGCCCGCGCCACGTGTTGCGCCTGCTGGCGCTACTCACGGGCTTTTGCGGCGGGGTCGTTCGTGCCAAAGCGGTCGATTACTCGGACGATACCACCCTCTCGGTCACCACCGTCAACGTGGGCAAACGCAGCCTGCGCCCCATCTCCCTCGCGGAGATTTTCACCATTGTCGAGACCGAAACCTCGATGAAGCTTGTCTACCCCGGAGGTATCCCTGCTTTCGGCGCGAAGGTCATCTTGGAGAACGACGGGGTGATCACCTTGGCGCAACTTTTCGGCATGGTGTCTGCACAGAAGGCTATTGAGTTTGAGCGCACCGGATCCGAAATCGCTGTCCGTAACGCCACGCGGTCGGAGGCTGCGGCACCCGCGTTGGAATCTTTCATTCCTGCAATCTCGGCTCCAGCGATCGATGTGCCCTCCTCCGGTGCTTCCGCAGCCGGCACCGCCCCAGCGGCTTCCGATGGTGTGCTGACAATGGAGAAATTCGGCGTGCAGGGCTCGGTCGTGAAAAACTCGCAAACCGCCCTCCGCCAACGGGCGACGGTCAGCGCCGATGTGCTTACGTCCCGCGATTTCGGCAAGTTCATCGCCACCGACATCGCCGATATTGTCATCCGTATACCCGGTCTTTCCACGACTTCGCGCGGTTCTTTCGCCGTCGTGCGCGGCTTGGCCGAGCGCTATAACCCGGTCATGCTGGACGGCATTGTGATGCCCAGCTCGGATCCCGAGCGGCAGAGCCCGGAACTTGACATTTTTCCGGCCCGCCTGGTCGACGCGATCGTGATTAGCAAAGCGTATGAGCCCGGCCTGCCCGGCACGGCCTCCGGTGCCGGTATCGACATGCGCTCCAAGCCAATTCCTGAGGGTCGCTTCGCTCAGGTTCAATTTGGCCTTAGATTTGACGAGGGTTACCTCAAGAACGACATGTTTCTCGGTTCGGCCGCCGGTGGAAAATGGGACTGGCTCGGTATGGGCGTTAAGGATCGTCTGGCCCAACGCCCGGCCACCCGGCCGGAGATGCTGAATTATGTCCGGGCACCTTCGACCGTGAATGGTCTTGAGTCCGATAATTTCCCGTTGGGCGGACGATTCTCGTTCACTTACGAAAATCGGCTCGTCCTGAACGAACAGGCCGGCCGGTCCCTGGGCTATGGCATTTCGTTTGGCTACGATCGCACTGCCTCTTCCGAGGAGGGAGAGCGAGCCACGATCGGGGGAATCTTCGATTCGCCGGGTTCCAAAACCGACGGCGCGGCTTTGGGCAAATTCAGCACCGGCTCGTTTGGGTTCGCCTCGCGAGATTTCTTTGAGTCCGAGCTTGAACACCGATTCGGCCTCTTGGGTACGGTAGGATTTGCGTTCAGCCCGCGCCACTCGGTCGCCCTGAGCGCTTTTTGGAGCCAGATCGGCACCGATGTTCATGCGCTCAACCGGAACGGTCTTAACATGGGCGGAACCTTCGATGACTTCGTAAAGGCTCGCGCCGCCGTTGCGAACCCCGCCCCGTTCACTTTTTCTCCGGAATCCGGCAACATCGAAAGCCAGGACTTCGGTTTCTATGAGATCTATTACCGCCAGCGGCGGCTCACGAATCTTCATCTGAGCGGTGAAAGCAGTTTTGGCTCGTCAGACTCCACCAAGGTTTCGTGGACGCTGGCCAAGCTGGACGCACGGCAGCAGGAGCCCGAGTATCTCAATTTCCCGTTCGCCTACATTCACGGCGATCCTCCGGCCGCCTATTTCGCCGGCTTCGGCAGTGGTAACAGCTATGTGCGCTACTGGCGGGATACCCAAGAATCTTCGAAAGTCGGCCGGCTGGATGCAGAGTACAAATTCGACCTCGGTTCCTGGGAGGACACCATGCTTCGGGCGGGGGTGTACACCGACCGCACGGAGCGGGATTACCTCGAAGGTGCGTTTAGCTTGAACGGGGGCGGCGTCGACGGGAACTCCCTGTCCGACATGGCTGCCAAGCTGCGGGACTACAACCGCGGCGTTCTGCCTTTCGATCCGAATAATTTTCCTCCGTTTGCCGACGGTGATCGCAGCTTGGATGCCGGCCATTTGTCGATCACCCTCCCGATCGCGAAGAACCGCCCTGGGCTGAGCAAGCTCGAGGTAATGGTGGGTGCTCGTTACGAGCGTTACAACCTCACCTCGGTCGGACTGGGCCGCGTATTCAACGAGGCCTCGGGCGGATTTTATGCTCAGTTGGCGCAGCTCCAAAAGCAGACCCCGCCCGATCTCAATCAAACCTTCGCCGGCAACATCCGGGAAAACAAAGTCCTGCCTGCCGCCGCCGTCAGTTACTCGCCGATCAAGCCGCTCACGCTCCGTCTTTCCGCGTCCAAGACGACCGCGCGCCCCTCGTTTCGCGAGTTTGGTTCCTACTTCACTATCGACCGCGTTTCGGACGAATACGTGCATGGCAACTACCAGTTGGTTACCAGCGACGTGACCAATCTCGATTTCCGCGCCGAGTATTTTTTCCCCAAGAGCCGGGATTTGGTGGCCCTCAGTCTGTTCAAGAAGAAAATCGAGAATCCGATCGAGCGCCTCAGTCTGCAAAACAACAACCTCGGTTCCGTATCCACCTTTGCCAATAACCGCAATTCCGCAGACTTGCGCGGATTGGAGTTCGAAGCTGCTAAGACGCTCGGGATTTTGGGTGAGATCGGGTCCCGCTTTACCCTCGGAGGCAACTTCACCTACCTCGATGCCGGAGTCGGACGTGACCCCTTCTTCGAGTCCCGTCAGATCGCCTCCCCGGGCATCGCCGATACCCGCACCCTTTACGATCAGCCCAAATGGATCGCCAACGCCTACCTGAGTTTTGAACACCGCCCTGTCGGTTTCTCCGGCACACTTTCGTGGTTCGGAATCAGCGACGTGCTCCAGAAGGTCAACGAGTTCACCTGGGACAGTTACACCGCCAGCTACGGTCGGCTCGACCTGACCCTCAATCAGTGGATCGGTGCGCAATGGCAGGTTCGCCTCGCGGCCAAGAATCTTACAAATCCCGACCGGGAGTTCATCGCCGATCCCAACAGCACATCCGAGAAGTTCGTCTATCGTCGTTTTTCCGACGGGCGCGACTACTCGGTCACCGCCACCTATGATTTCTAATCTGAAATCTTCGGGCGCAGCCGCTGGCGGTCGCGATTTTCCCACGCTTTCCGCACCCGCAGGCCCATTGTTGCGCAACAGTCACGCGCCCGCTGCGGGACTGTCGGAAACGTCGGTTATCTTCTTTCCGGTAGCCCGCGTTCCCGGGCCCTCGGCGCCGAGGTCGCCGTCTTTTTCCGGGTGCACGCTGCGCTCAAAACAATTTCCGGCAGGCGCGAGCTTGTCGGCCATGTTGCTCTCCCGTCTGCCACCGCAAGGTGATGGGGGGGTCGGCATACTAAACCGCACAAACGTCAGAAAAGTCAGTCATCAGTCAGAATTCATTCACATGAAACTCACAAAGAAAATCCTAGCCGGGGCTTGCTCGCTCGCCCTGTTTGCGTCCGCCAAGGCCGCTATTAATTACGTCGGAGTCACCGCCGATACCGACGTCAGCACGGTGATCGATCTCGGTGCCCTTACCATCCGCTCCAATGGTAACGCAACCGCCGTGACTTCGGCCAACGCCGCCGCTTTCCAAACCGCTCTCGGTGGCGGCACCTACACTGCGGCCACCGCCACCCAACCCGCCAGCTGGACATGGGGTGCGGCCGATACCTTCGTCCTCCAGGAGCTTATCTTCATCACCAACGGTGTTCTCAACATCGAGCCCGGTTCCATCGTCCGCGGTCAGCCCGACGGCGGCACTTTCAACCCCGGCGCGCTCGCCATCGGTCGCGGCGCGAAGATCATTGCCTCCGGTACCGTCGGTTCTCCCATCATCTTCACGGGTGCTGGCACCGGTTCCTCCGGCGACGTCCGCGCCACGGGCTCCAGCCCCGCGTTCTGGGATAATAATCCCATCGGTGCGCCCAAGCCCGCTACCGCCGCCGGCAAATGGGGCGGTCTGTTGGTCCTCGGCAACGCGCTCGTCAATGCCGACCGCAACCCCGCCACCCCCGCCCAGGAGTATTTCGACATCGACGGCCTGAACGCCGTCGCCACCGACGACCGTTTCAGCATCGAAGGCATTCCCACCGCCACGACGGCTTTCATCGGCGGCTACGATCGTTTCGGCGGCTTCGCGAACAACGACAACTCCGGCGTCATGACCTACCTCTCGATCCGCCACGGCGGCGCCAATCTCGCCTTGGCCAATGAGATCAACGGTCTCACCCTCGGCGCGGTCGGTCGCGGCACCACGATCAACTACATCGAGATCTGGGGCAATACCGATGACGGCATCGAGATCTTCGGCGGCAACGTCAACCTCGACCACGTCGCGGTCTTCGCCCAGCAGGACGATGGCATCGACCTCGATGTCGGCTACACCGGCACGATCCAGTTCGCCCTCGTCATCAACTCTGCCAACTCCGACAAATTGGGCGAGTGGGACGGCAGCTACCAGAGCGAGACGTCGATCAATAGCGTGAGCTACCCCGCCTCCGGTCCAATGAGCGCTGGCTTGATCCCGACCGCCAACTTCGTGGTCGCCAATGCCACCCTCATCGGTAACCGCCCCGCCGGCAATAACACGGCTTTCGTGAGCGGCCTGCACATCCGCGATCAGGCTGCTCCCCGCTTCCTGAATTCCATCGTCGTCAATCCCGGCACCGTCGGCACCTCCGGCCCGATCGAGATCGACAATCGCGCCACCGGTGCCCAGTCCACGGTCAACCTGCTCGACCGCGAAGTGTCCTTTCTCAAGGGCATCACGTTTGTCGTGACCGACGGCGCCTACGCCGCCACGGCCACCGGTTTCATCAACAACGGTTCCCTCTCCAACACCATCGCCCGCGCCAAGATTAGCCTCGGGAAGTTCGAGAACACCTTCGGCACGGCTAATCCGTTCCCGACCGCCGTTCCCCTCCTCGGTGCCATCCCGGTCGGCTTTGATCCCCGTCCTTCCACGACGATCGACGCTTCCTTCGAGGAAGAGTTCACCGCTTCGACCGCCAACTACACGGCCGTGACTTTCCGCGGCGCGTTCGAAGGGGGCATTAACCTTTGGACGAACGACTGGACGGCTGCCGCTGCCTCCGGCCTCCTCACGAACCTCTGAGTGTTCGTTTCTCTTTGCCCGGGTTCACGCTCTCGGTAGTCCGGATATATTAACCATAGCTAAAATCGAAAATATCATGAAAAAAGTAATCCTCCTCGCCGGCCTTCTGGCCGTTTCGTCAACGGGCCTTTTCGCCCAAGTCCCCCGCGTGCCTGGTGATCTCACCACCATCGGCGGCTGGGATTTTAACGGCGGCAGCGTATCTAGCATTGCCTCAGTCAACGCACGCTACAACCAAACCTATGCCCCGTATTTTGTGAGCGGCGTCGCAACCAATCCAGGAAGCATCTTGTTTGGCACGGCCTACTTCACCGGTTCCAACGGCGCGACCTTCGGTTCTAATCGCCCTCTGGGTTCCACCGTGGGTCCTGCTTACGATCTGTTGAGCCCTGTCGGCTTGCTCGGTGCTAATAACTCGCTGGGCGATGTTACGACCAATCCTCGCTCGCTTAACCTGAGCACCAACGCCCTTTTGGACAACGCCCGGGCTACGTTCAAGGTCAGCACCTTGACCTCCTTCAACTCGTATAATGCCGTGCAAGTGCAGTATACCGCCCGCAACACCGGCGCGGCTGATGCATTTGTCGCGTTCTCATACAGCTTGGATGGTATTAACTTCACCAACCTCGCCAGTTCGTCGCAGACTTGGTCGGTAGCCGGTGCGTTCGCCACTTCGAACTTGGTCGACTTCTCCACCATTACGGCCCTGAATGGTCAGTCCGAGATCTGGATCGGTTTGGACTACAGCGAAACCGCCGCTTCCGGTTCATTGTTCGTCGATAACTTCGCGATCTATGCGACCGCGGGAGCCGTGATTCCCGAGCCCTCCACCTACGCTGCGATTCTCAGCGCGCTGACCCTTGGGGTGGTCGCGCTCCGTCGCCGCAGGGCGGTCGTTGCGGCCTGAGTGGTAACGTTCGCTTAAGTTAGTTTCTACAGGGGGCCGCCGGAAAGCCGGTGGCCCCCTTTTTTGTTTTTCTCGATTTATCCTTGTTCTCCGGCGCTGCTCGTGGCCTTTCAAATCTCTGGCCGATAAGTCGGTCCGAACGCGGACTCGGATGCCAGAAATTCCACCCGCCATCCGTCCAAGAATCAATTTGTTAGGCTGTGCCGATGATCGGTTCTCCAAGGTTTTCCGAACGCTTCACATCTGGCATTTGTCCCATCTGAAGCCCGGATATTGCCTGAAAAGCTCAGCCCGGCGTGCAGACACAAAATTGTAACGATCATTGATTCGCTCCGGCACGTTGATCCCGTTTTTCTCCCGTTCTTTCGCCACCTCTCCGTCGATCACGTGATTCCACCCGCCTCTTCTCGTTTTGAACGTGTCCTCGGTCGTTTCTTTGCCTTATCCACGATCGGGCGTGGCTGCGTTTATGCCCTCAAAGGTTTGGTTCCACTGCAGACGCTCAAGGGCCTGGTCGATCGTCCCGACTCGACGCTCACGCTGCCGGGCGGCTGGGATATCGACGGCTGTTCGGCGACGAGTGCGACGTTACTCGACGTCCGCTTCAGTGAGTTTCAGGCGGTCCTTTTGCCAACCGGCCCTGCCTCCGTCGTAACCATCATCGCGTTTAACGCGGTCTGCATCGCCTCTAGCATCGCGTATTTTTCCGGGTCGCAGCGAGCGACTTTCTCCGGTCGCCGCGCCTTGAGCAAAGGCGCTGCGTCGACAGTTGTTTACGACCTGTCGAGCAGAGTCGGCCTTTTGCCCGCAGCCGACTCGCTGAGTGACCAAACCGTTAAAGCTCGGGCCATTATTGGCAGGAAACTGGACCTTTCGGGGTGGGGCCGCGATGGGTTCAGCAAAAAAAACGCTTCCTCCCGACGGGGAATTTTTAAGGTTTTTCATGAACTACGTACCTGAGAAGCTCGGGGGCGAAGACGGCTTGGATTCCGAGGCTCATGCAGCCCCGTCGTCGCCATCGTCTCACCCTGCGACCGGGCCCCGATCAATCTGGCTCTGGGCGATGCTGCTTTTGCCGGCGGTAACGGCTTGGGTGTTTGTGGCACACACGCACCAAGTCTGGGAAGATTTCTACATCACGTTCCGACACACGGAGAATCTGGTGAAAGGGAACGGTTTAGTTTACGAGCCCGGGCAACGGGTGCATGGTTTCACCTCCGTGCTCAATACCTTGGTTCCGGCGGTGCCTCTCATGATCTTCGGAACTGTCGACGCGTCCCTGTTCGTTTACCGGCTTTGCAGTCTGGTGGTTTTGTTGGCGGGATTGGCGATGCTGGGACGGGACCTGGTTGGAAGGCTCCATGCGGGGTGGGCGGAATTGTTGTTTGGCGCGCTCCTCGTGGCGTCCTCGGTGAAGATCATTTTCTTTACGATGAACGGACAGGAAGTGGGTTTCCTTGTGGGATTTTTCGCCCTCGTGCTCGGTGCCGCGCTACGCTTCGAGAAACCCGGGGCTTGGCGCACGATGGGCCTAGGCTGGGCGGGTCTGCTTTACACCCGTCCGGATACTCCGCTCTACATTGCGTTGGTCGCGGCAATTGCCTGGTCCGTCTATCGGGGGACCAACCGCGGCTTCACGATCGGGATTCTACGGGCGGGCACCTTGGCCGCCGTTTGCTACGGGCCGTGGTTTATCTTCGCCTGGGCCTACTACGGAACGCCCGTCCCCCACACCGTCCTGGCCAAGGCGGCGGACAGCCTGCTCGTAGGCGGCAGCAGTCTCGCGACTTTTTCGGCGATCGGCGAGAAGTTCGTTTTTATCGCGGGGGAAATTTTTGGGCCGATCTACGGCTTGGGATCGTGGCCCGAGTGGCTCGGGTGGGGTGCGGTCTTGGGCGGCGGGTTGACAGCGGTTGTATGGGTTTTGCCCGCGCCAGACCGATTCACCCGAAGCTGCTCGTTCGTTCTCTTCCTCATTCTATTTTACCAGTGCTGGCTGCGGGTGCAACGGGAAGCCTATCCCTGGTATTTCGGTCCGGCCACCCTTTTGGCGATCGTCGTGGCAGGTCGGATCGCCGCCATGATGTGGTCTCGGCGCGTGTGGTGGATGAGAGGCACCGCCGTTGTTTTGTGCGGCGGATTGCTCGCGGTTTCGACCGTGATCTTTGCGCTTTCGCACACCCAAGTTAGGATTCAGCAGACCGAGGTGGAGGAGAATACCCGCAAAGCGATCGGCCTCTGGCTGGCGGAAAACGCCGCTCCGGGAGACTCCGTTTACCTGGAACCGATCGGCTACATCGGCTATTATTCCCAACTCAAGATTCTGGATTTTCCGGGCTTGGTTTCACCGGAAGTCGTCAAGGCAAGACGCGAGCACAAGGCCGGCTTTTACGAGCTTCCAGCAATCCTCAAGCCCAAGTGGATCGTCGCACGCTCAAACGAGATCACGGGTTTTCAAACGATCCAAGCCGTCGCCAGATCGTATGAAGTGGCGAAGATCTTCGATCGTAAAAAAGAAGTCGCCCGGTATGGGCTGTACCCGGGATATCACACCGCGCAATATGATTCATGGTTTGTGGTTCTCCGGCGAAAGGCCGGAAAATAGTCGCGCGGGTTTTGGTGCCATGCGCAGCCTTCGAATCGTTCTGGATGCGTTCTTTCGGAAAAGCGCGCGGTCGCCTTGAATATCCAGTGGCCTTTCACGCCCACGATGCGCCCCAACCCGCAACCCCTAACTACGACAAATCTGCCGCCGAACAGACTGTGGATCGCCGCCAGTCTGATGGGCTCGATCATCGTGGTCTACGCCAACGCACTGCGCGTTCCCTTCTTTTTCGACGATCCCGAAAGCATCACCGACAATCCCACGATACGGTCCTTTGCGACGGCGCTTTTCCCTCCTGGAAACTCGGGGATTACCGTTAGCGGGCGACCCTTGGTCAACCTCTCCCTCGCGATCAACTACGCAGTGGGCGGCCTGAGGGTCGAGGGCTACCACGTTTTCAACCTGCTCGTTCATTTCTGCTCCGCCTGGCTCCTGTTTCTAATTACAGCGCGCACGTTGGCGCGGCCCGAGATACCCGAGCGATACCGCCGCGAGGCGGATCGGTTGGCTTGGTCGGTCGCCCTGATTTGGGCGGTTCACCCTTTGCTCACAGTGGCGGTGACGTATGTGATCCAACGCGCGGAGGCGCTGGCTGCGGCCGGAATATTGCTGGCTCTCTTCTCGGCGTTAAACGTCATGGACGGAAAGCGGCCGCGTTTCTGGTTCGCGGTCGCGATCGCCGGTTGCTTCTTGGGAGTAGCCGCAAAGGAGACGGCGGTCGTCGCGCCGTTTTTGGCCCTCGTGTATGACCGGATTTTTGTCGCCCGTTCGTGGAGCGATTTATGGAGTCGCCGCCGTTGGCTTTATGCCGGCATGTTCATTTCCTGGATACTCCTGGCGTTTCTTGTGGTTTCCGCCGGGGGACGCGGGGGGTCTGCCGGTTTCACGGGTGTGGTAACCCCCCTCGGCTATCTTTTGTCTCAGGGTTGGGCGGTCACGGTGTATTTTTTGCGGGTGCTCTGGCCCAGCCCTTTGATCTTCGATTACGGGGCGATTTCAACGATCTCCCCGGACCGGTTGATACTTCCGTGCGGGGTCGTGGGCGTCATGCTTTGCACGACGGTTTGGGCGTTGTTTCGCCGTCCCTCAGCCGGCTGGCTAGGAGTCTGGTGGTTTTGCCTGCTGGCACCCACCTCGAGCATCGTCCCGGTGGTCACCCAGTTTATGGCCGAGCATCGGGCCTATTTGCCGAGCGCCGCAGTGATCGTGGCGGCGGTATTGTTGCTCCACCGCTGGTCGGGGCGCTACTGGGGCGCACTCGTTTTGTCGGTTGCATTGGCCGCAGGCGCCACCACGGTGACGCGCAATCGCGATTTCCAAAGCGAATTGAGGCTGTGGACCGTGACAGTTGGACAAAGGCCGGACAATCCCCGCGCACACCACTCTCTCGCCATCGCGCTCTTGAAAGAAGACAGCGTTCCGGACGCCATAGAGCATTTACGCCGTGCGTCCGAACTCGAACCGGAAAACTCCATGATCCATTACCGTCTAGGCATGGCTTTATTACGGACTGGAGACGCTGCGGCGGCCGAGGCGGCATTGCACCATTCGCTTGCACTCACTCCCGACCAACCTTTGGCGGATGCGAAATTGGGGGTGATCCGGCTCCAGGAAGGAAAGAGCAAAGAGGCCGTCATACATTTCCAAAAGGCACTGGCCGCATGGGAAAAATTTCTCCTCGCGGGCAATAAACTTGAAGCCGACAGTGTGGGCGAACCGGAGGTTTACAACAATCTCGGAATCGCGCTTTCCCAGCTCTCACGCTCCGAGGAGGCGCGAAACAGCTTCCAAGAGGCGGTCAGGCTCCAACCGACCAACGTCGAGTACATGTCTAACTTGGCCTGGTTACTGGTGACCGATGTCAATCCGGAGGTGCGCCATGCCGAATCGGGGTTGGCTTTGGCCCAGCGCGCTCGCGCCTTGCAGACGCAGCCAAGCGTCAACCTGTTGCGAACGCTGGCCGCCGCCTTCGCCGCCAACAAAAGATGGGACGAAGCTGTCGCGGCCGCGGGAGCAGCTTTGAATCTCGCCGGCAATCAACCCAATCGCGAGACGATCGTTCGCGCGTTAAGAAACGATCTTCGTCTTTACCGGTCGGCGCGCAGTCCGTGAGCGGGTTTCCGGATTCGATGGGCACACGTCGGTCGGATGCGCACAACTCGTTCAATTGCGGAATCGAGGTTTATTCGCGTCCTTTAGCGAGGTAGGATTTATGGAATTCGCAAGGCGGCTTCGGGACGGGCCGGCGTTGCGCGAATGTTGCACAAGAATGCCGCTCGCGGGTCGACAGGCGCGGCCCAACCTCAGAAGAAAAGGGGTGCATGACGCTTCGAACTGAAAGCGACGAAGAGCTGGTCGCGCGCCTGCGAAGCCACGACGAAGGCGCACTGAGGGAGCTCCTGGTCAAATACTACGTCCGTCTGGGCGCATTCTCATTTTCTCTTCTCCGCCGGCGGGACCTGGCCGAGGAGGCGGTCATGAAAGCG
>Ga0105047_10013331_pt1 | contig 13139 bp, 8 predicted proteins | sample MAT04_FD_78384 | JGI IMG/M metagenome (GOLD analysis project Ga0105047, IMG submission 78384) | Freshwater microbial communities from Lake Fryxell liftoff mats and glacier meltwater in Antarctica - MAT-04 (megahit assembly) | ecosystem: Environmental > Aquatic > Freshwater > Ice > Liftoff... | reverse complement strand
CGCGTCAGCAGCGAGCACCTCGAAGTTGGCGAGCGCGCACTGCTCCCACCCCAGCTCTGCAGCCCGGGCCAGCGCACCCTCCTGCAGACCGGCGCGGAGCTCCTCGTCGGTCATGACACGCACGAGGATGTCGGCGAGTTCCTCGTCGGAGGACCCCAACAGGCCGCTGCGGCCCTCGTCGACCGCGTCGGCGTGACCCGAGATGTCGGTCGCCACCGTCGGTGTGCCGCACGCCGCAGCCTCGGTCAGTGTCATGCCCCAGCCTTCACGGGTCGAGGCCGAGGACACGAGCCAGGCGCGTCGGTAGAGGTCGCGCAGTTCCTCGTCGCTGACCCGACCCACCAGATGCACCCAGTCCTGCGCACCGTGGTCGGCGACGGTCCCGAGGATCCTGTCGCGTTCGTATCCTTCGCCGACGATGACCAACTCGAGCTCCGGCACCCGCTGGCGGGCGACAGCCATCAGACGGACCAACCGGGGAAAGTCCTTGACCGGTGCGAGGCGACCGACCGCAACGGCCAGGGGGGTCTCGGACCGGGTCCCGCCCGGGGAGAAGAACGGATCGACCCCGGGGGTGATCACCGTGACCTTGTCGGCGTCGAAGCCGAGATCGTCGACCATCTCGTCACGCGAGGACGGCGACAAGGTGACCATCGGCTGGTGTCGATACAGCCGGGGAGCGATGCGCTCCTCGATCGTCACGCCGACTTTGGCGAGCGGGGCGGCGAGCGTCTGTGCCCACATCGGGCCGTGGATGTGGTGCAGCCAGATCGCACGAGGACCACGCCACCACAACGGCGAGAAGAAGGGCATGCCGTTCCAGATCTCGATCAGCCCGTCGCACGGCCCGAGCCGACCGCTGATCTCCACCAGTGCGCTCCGGGGGAACACTCCGTAGCGGCCTCCGTGGCGCGACACCGAGTAGCCCTCGCGCACGGCGGTCGGCGGTTGTCCGACGGCGGCCGAGGTCCGCATGGTGACCTCCACTCCGCTCTGGGCCCAGACCGAGGCGATGTTGTGGGCGTGGACCTCGGACCCGCCGGCCTCGTCGTCGTCGAGGTCACGCCAGGCGAGCATGTGGACGCGCTCGAGCCCTGCGGTTGCCGCCAGGCCGGCGATGGCCTCGATGGTCGTGTCACTGGCAACGGGTGTCTGCACGGGGTGTGGATCTCGGACTCTCTGGGGCGGGACCGTGGGTCGGACGCCGGGACTCCGGGCAGCCTCACGGGGATCCGCGTACGAGCCACCTATGCTACTGAGCCGGAACCTACGCCCCGTTGACCCGCCGTGACCCCCGTTCCGCCCAGCAGAGGAGACGTGTTGAAGCTGACCGGTGAGCGCCCCATGGAGGGCCAGACCCCCGACTCGCTCCTGGCGCTGCACGCGGCCGGGTACCGGGAGGTACGAGCGAGGGTCGGCAGCGGCCGGATGCTCGACCTGGGCTGCGGTCTGGCGGACGGGACCGTGGGCTTCGCCGCCGAGGACCGCATGCTGGTCGGCGTCGACTACGACCAGGAGACCGCTGCGAGCGCCGTCCGTCTGCACCCCGAGGTCGACCTGCGCACCATCTGCAGCGACGGGGCTCGTCTTCCCATCCGCACCGGTGCGTTCGACGATGTGTGTTCCTCACACCTCATCGAGCACTTCGTCGACCCTGAGTTCCACGTGGCCGAGGTCGCCAGGGTCCTGGCCGACGACGGACGAGCGTTCTTCCTGACACCGAACGAGCCGGCCGACTTCGAGAATCCGTACCACGTGTACCTGTTCGACCCCGACGACCTGCATGCGATGCTCGGGCGTCACTTCGACTCCGTCACCATCCTCGGGCTCGATGCGACGCCGACGGTGAAGGCGGACTTCGAGAAGCGCCGGGCCATGGCCGACAAGCTGTTGCGTCTCGACCCGCTCGGCATCCGACACAAGCTGCCGCGTTCCTGGTTCGTGTGGATCCATGCCACCGGTCGTCGGATCGCGTACCGCTTCACCAACACCGAGCAGGTGGGTGGTCAGTCGGGGATCACCGACGACGAGTTCTTCATCACCGAGGACATCGACCCGACCACTCTGGTGCTGATGGCCGTCGCGGAGAAGCCCAAGCGCTGAGGGCAGTTGGACAGGGCCGCATCCCGTCCCGCCCCAGTTGCCGGGATCAGACGTCGGGATCAGACGTCGGCGGGGTGCTCGGACCCGCCCGGACGGCGTCGACCACCACGGCGACGAGCAGCAGCATCGTCGCGGCCAACGCCCAGGCGTGGGTGACCTCGAAGCGTTCCATCCAGTTGAAGTCCACCTGGTAGCCATTTCGTGCCTGCTTCGCGACGATGAACGCGGCAGCGGCACCGAACAGTCCGACAGAAGCGATGCGTACGACCGCCTGACCGCGTCGGATGGAGAGCCCCACAACGGCAACCGCTCCGACGCCGATACCGACGAGCGGCCCTCCGAACACCACGGCGAGCACCGCGATCACCGCGCTGAGTGCCGCAACTCGAGCCGGGCCGATCGGGGGTCCGTCGCTCTCGAACGGCGACACGCCGACCGGGACCATTCCCTCGACCGCTGTCGAGACGTCCGAACTCCGTTTGCGACCGCGACGGGGCCGGCCGATGATCAGCCCGATGCACAACAGCACGCCCAGGGAGGACGCGGCGAGTCCGGTCCAGACCCACTTCTGGGGAGCCCAGGTCATGGTGATGGTCACGTCCGCGCCGTACTCCGCTGGATCCACCATCCAGCCGTTGGCGAATCCGTTGACCAAGGTCGGAGCGCCGAGCGAGCTCCCGTCCGAGGTCTCAGCGGTCCAGCCGGGGCCGTAGCTCTGTGCGAGCACCACCCAGTACGGCTCGACGGCATCGGTGACCTGCGCCTGCCATGTGAGCCGAGCAGTACGTTCGCCGACCGTGGCCGGTGGCGCAGGGCCGTCATCCGGCGCAGTCGCAAGAGTGTCCACCCCTGCCCCGCCGCCAGCCGCCGAGGCCAAGGTCAGGAGTTCGACGTCGAGGCCGGTCTCGGTCCCACGACCGGACTCCAACAACGTGCGTCCGTCGGGGATGTCAACGGCTCCATCGCACGCCTCGAGCCGCAACGCCCGGGAGGACTCGGCCTGGCCGATGGTGCCGACGAGCCGCATCGGCACCGGCTCACCACCGATGTTGACCAGATCGTTCCGGCACTGCCCCTCGATGGGCGCCGAGGAGGGCCTCGGTGTCACCGTGGGCAGACCGACCTCCGCGACCCCGATCGGGAGAACGGTGCGGGTGCCGCCGAACCACTCCTTCGAGGCGGCTTCGTTCACCTGGTCGAAGGTCACGCGGAACGCGGTGCCCGTCAGGTTGCCGGTCTCCGCCCGGACCTCGGTCGTGGCACCGCGCTCATTGCCGTCCCCCAGATCGGTCGGCGCCAGCTCGACAGGGACTCCCGGTCCGCCGTCCGCACTCACGCTGACCCTCGTCGGGACCGAGTGCTTGCCGTCGGTCAGGAACGTCATGTCCAGTCCGTCGATGGTCACCGGATCCGGGTAGGTGTACTGGATCCAGTTGCCTGCAGTCACGTTCAGCGGTGTCTGGTACGCCGTGGACGGGTCGCCGTCGACGGCGGCCGATGCTCGTGACGACAAGGTTCCCGGAAGTCGGGACGAGGACTCTGCGGTGACGCCGCCAGCGGCAGCGTCAGGCAGGCTGAGAAGCCTGTCGATCTCGATGTCACCCAGCGTCGCGTTGAGGCGGGCGCTGCCGAACACGGTGAACGAGCGGGCGACCGGGCCGATGATCCACCGCTGCATCCACGGTTCCTCGTCGGCCACGATCACATCGCCGGGGTTCGGAGCCCGCCGCGTGAACACATAGCTGAGCTGGCGTTCGATCGACCGTTCGCCGACCTCGTCCAGCAGTGCCACCGGCGGTCGCACCACCTCTCGCACCGGCCCGACACCCGGAATGGCGATCTCGGCGATCCCGACGTCAGAGATTCCCTTGTAGCTCGCGAGCAGGCCGAGGTCGGTCGACTCGATGGTGATGCGCACTGTCGAGAAGGTCTGTTCAGGGAATGAGATCAGCTGGCCGGGCGACACCCTGGATGAGTCGTCGAGTTCGACGGGGATCGGGTCACCTTCGTCGAAGGACAACGAGATGCCGGTCATCCAGCGGTTCTTGGCCCCCTGTCCCTGCAGCAGGGTCAGGCGATCGGTCGTGACGGGATCGTCGGTGACGATCTCGAGGAAGTTCCCCTCGGCCTTGTCGAAGGCCGCCACCTTCCACGCCGTGGTCTCGTCGCCGTCCATCGCGTTCACGGCACGGTCGCCCGCGGTGTAGGTCACTCCGTTTCCATACGCCGACGCGGCGAGGGTGCTTCCACCGATCTGCTCGGCGACCGTCTGGTCGTCGTCCTGCTGATCAGGAAAGACCTCCAGGCGATTGTCGGACCGATCCGTCTCCAGGGCCACTTCTCCGGCTCGTTCGGTGTAGCCGTCGTTCTCGCGTACCGAGCCCCATCGTCGGGCTTGACGCCGATCGGTGTCGGTGACCACCAGGCTCGATCTCGGCTCCGCAGCCAGACCGAGCAGTGTCGATGGCTCATTCGCGAAGGTCGCTGCGTAGAACAGTGGTCGGTCTGCCTGGAGCCCGCCGCTCGACGCCAGCGCGACCACTCCCGCTCCGTCGCCGGCCAGGACGACCGGGTCCGACGCCTGCACGGTGCGCAGGATGGAACGAGGGTTCTCGACCGGGAAGATCGACAGTGGCGAAGGGTCGGGGGCGTCGAACGGGGAGGCGAACTCGAGCTCGTCGTCGAGCGGGAGGTCCTCGACCGGGGTGTTCGGCCGCGCTGCACCGAAGGTGATCGGCGCGCCCAGGCCGTCGGCAGCGAGGAGATCCTGGAACGTCTGGCGCGGACGAGGAGTGCGGAACCGCTCGTACTGCATGTCCGCCCGGAAGAGGATGTCGCCGACCCCGAGCAGCCGCGCGAGCGGCGCCAGCGTGTCCGGATCCGGCCTGCCGGACTGGAAGGGCTGGTCCATGTCGTTCAGCAGGTTCGCCGACGGGGGAGAGCCGTACGGGATGAGCTCACGCGCCACGTACTCGCGGTCCGTCAGGCCGGGGGTCACCGGATCGACGGTGTTGCCCCATCGGTAGGAGGCGAAGTCGATGCCGGGGAACTCCAGGACCCGCGTGTCCGGGTCGCCCTCGCTCAACGCGTCGGCAGCCTCGCTCCGGTACGAGGGCAGCTCCTCGTCGCGCAGCAGATTCTGGTCCACCATCTGGCCGCGGAACAGCGGGGCCTGGTTCAGACAGATCAGGATCAGGAGTGCACCGGCCACAGGTCGATGCAGCGCCGGGCGCCAACGACTGATCGCAGCGACTCCTGCGCCGAGGAACACCGACAGTCCCAGAGCGATGAGCGGGACCGCACGGGGGGTCGAACGGAACGAGAGGCCGAGATCGCTCGTACTCCACGCCTTGAACACCGCTCCGTACGGCGACGAGGAGTCCCAGGGGTGGGAGCCGATCGACACCACCAACCCGATCACCACGATGGACGCGAAGAACACGCGATGGCGCCAACGTGTCATCAGCACGGCCACGAAGCCGAAGAAGGGCAACACGTAGGACAACGCGAGCGCCGGCAGGTTCTGGATCAACGGGATGGTGGACTGCGTCCACGCGCCCAGCCCGTCCCTGCCGTAGAAGAACCAGTAGCCGAGCCCTCGCAGCAGCTCAGGTGCGAGTGCAGCGGCGGCGACGGTCTCGTAGGTCTCGGTGTAGCGCAGGATCGGGATGCCGTGAGCACCCTGGATCAACAGCCCCGCGACCCACCACAACGAGGTGACAGCTGTCAGAACGGTGATACGCAACGCGCAGCGCACGGCATCACGCAGCGTGACCTCCCGCGTGATGAACGTGGCGTGCACGAACCACAACATGGGGGCCACCATCACCAGCAGCAGCGAGGTCGCGTTCACTCCACCGACGGTCAGTGTCACGAGCGCGAAGACGGCCGGAGTGCGCCAGTCACCGCGTCGTAGCGCACGTGCGGCCAGGCCGATCAGCCAGGGGAGGCCCGCGAACGGCAGGAGGATGACCGAGATGCGCGCGGCGTAGTCGAGCAGGTAGGGGCTGAGCGCGTACGCGAACGCGGCGACCGTCGCCCCGCTGCCCTGCCAACGCAGCTCCTTCAGCATCCACCGGACGCCGAGGCCGGCCATCACGATGATGGTGCCGAGCCACAGTCGCTGGGCGATCCAGTCCGGCACGCCGATGGCGTCCATGACGAAGTAGTACGGACCCATCGGCCAGAGATAGCCGATGTTCTGGTGCGTCACGGTGCCGAGGCCGACGTTCGGGTCCCACATGTAGGGCGCCCGCGACAGGAGCCGCCCCGGATCGAGGTAGAGGTAGGTCTTGGTGTCCGCGCCGACCTTGCCAGGCTTGGTCATCAGCAGCGGGATGTACACCACGGCCAACAGCAACACCGTGCCGATGTCGATCCGGCCCGCGACGTCGCGGGCACGGCTGAACGGACTGCTCGGGTGTGATGCCGAGGTCGGGGCGGTCATCGAGCGCTGATCGACGACCGTCGGTCCCGACGTCGCATCAACGGTCGCTCGATCAGGTACCAGCTGACGGCACCAGCGGCGATGGACAAGACCACGGTGGCGAGCATCATCCCCTTGAAACTCGCCTGCAACGGCAGCTGGTCGGTCCACTCCAGGTACTTGTTCATCCACGCCTTGTGCCAGATGTAGACGCCGTACGAGATCAGTCCGAGCCAGACAGCGACCCGGTTGGCGAACAGCGTCTGTGCCAGGCCGCGGTCCTGGCGACCCAGCACGACCGGAAGCACCACCAGCAGACCGATCACCGAGTACGTCATGCGCAGTCCGAGCGCCTGGAGCGGGGAGAACTCCAGCGTCAGGGGGAATCCCATCCTCGTGGACATGAACACGAACAGAAGGCCGCCGAGACCCCAGCTGGCGAGCGTGAACGGGGTACCGGACCACCGCACGGGCAGCTTCGTACCGCGATGCGCCATCCAGGCGCTGGCGACCGCCAGACCCATGCCGAGCACGAACTCGTAGAGCCGGAAAGGAAGCCACGTACCGACCTGGCCCATTCGGCCCGACGAGATGCCCATGGCGATCACACCGAGATTGAGTCCGACGCTGCCGACCCACATGGCGGCGAGCGTGATCGTCTCGAGCTTGAGCTGGGCCTCGGGAGTGCGCCGCCGTCGAGCCAGCAGCCACGCCCAACATGGCAGGAACAAGTAGAAGCTGAGCTCCGTGGCCAGCGACCACGACTGGTCGATCGGGCCGAAGATGACCTGGCTCGGGTCGTAGATCTGCAACAGCAAGTAGTGCGCGACGATGCTGTGCGGCTCCTGGAACGGTGGTGCTCGCAGGACGAAGGCGACGATGGTCAGGGCCACCCAGTAGGCGGGGAAGATCCGCAGGAACCGTCGGCGGGTGTACATGCCGACGTCGCCCTGGGGCTGACCTGCGAAACGTCGAACCAGGAACGGGCGGTAGAGCAGGAACCCCGACAGCACGAAGAAGATCGACACACCGACCTCGGCCCGAGCGAAGAAGCGCCCGAGCTCGGGGTTGATGAACGTGTAGCCGCTCTGGAGGCCGACGTGTGTGAGCACCACACCGAACGCGGCCAGTGCTCGGCAGCCGTCCACCGCAGGGAAACGGTCGGACAAGCCTGCGAGGCTCAGAGGATTCGTCTCCGTGACCGGCTCGGAGGTGGGGAAGCCGGTATGGCTGTCAGGTCCGTCGAGCCGCTCGGCGGCGAGCAACTCGCCCTCGGTGTCCTCACGCTCGGACGGCGTCGAAGTGGTCGTCTCGCCCCCGTCCATCGCCAGCAGACTAGGCGACGCGACCCTCGTCGATCGCGACCCTGAACCCTTGACCGGCGCATCTCACAGCGGCTGCGCAGAAGAGACCGATCACCTGTGGACCCCGTGACGAACGGTATCCTCCGCCTGTTGTGAGACGTCCGTGGAGCCACCTGACACCCGACCGCCAGCAGTGGTGGGCCTGGCTCGGGGCGATCATGGCGGTGGGGTTGGCGATCCGGGTCGCGTTCGTGCTGTTCGTGCAGTCGGGCATCACCCAGCTCCAGGGTGATGCGGGCTGGTACCACTTCCAGGCTCGACTTGTCAGCGAGGGCAAGGGATTCCTCAACCCGATCTACTACTTCGGGAACGGCGAGTCGGTTCCGGGCGCCGACCACCCGCCCGGTTTCGTGCTCATCCTGGCAGCACTCGACACGATCGGCATCGACTCGCCGCAGGGCCAACGACTGGTGATGTGCTTGGTCGGGACGGTCTCGATCCTGGTGATCGGTCTGCTGGGGCGTCGTCTCGCGAGTCCGCGTGTCGGCCTGATCGCCGCGGCCCTCGCTGCGGTGTACCCGAACATCTGGATCAACGACGGCATGTTGCTCACCGAGACCGTGTTCATCCTGGCAACAGCGGTCTCGCTGTTGTACTGCTACCGCTATCTGGAACGGCCGGGCCTGGACGCCGTCGCGATCATCTCGGTCGCGCTCACCGTTGCCGCCATGGTTCGCCCCGAGGCGACGTTGCTGTTCGTGCTCCTGTTGACGCCGTTGGTCCTGACGCGGCGTTCGATCGGTTGGAGCAGACGGATCCTCCAACTCGGGGTCGCGGCGCTGATCCCCTTGATCAGCTTCGCCCCCTGGGTCCTCTACAACCTCGACCGCTTCGAGGAGCCTGTGCTGATCAGCTCGGGGCTCGGCCAGACGCTGCTCGTCGGCAACTGTGACCTGACCTACACCGGCATGAACCTCGGGTTCTGGGACTTCAACTGCCTCGGCGAGCCGGTCGACCTGGCGACGACCCCGGGCGGCATCTCCGCGCTGGACGGGGAGTACCGCCGCGCAGCACTCGAGTACATGAGCAACAACCAGTCGCGGCTCCCGAAGGTGGCAGCCGCTCGCGTGGGGCGACTGTGGGGCGTGTACCGATCAGGTCAGAGTGTCTTCCTGGACGGTGTGATCGAGGGCCGCGCCGGTGGCACCGGCAACCAGAACCTGCAGATCGCACGAGAGGCGCTGTGGTCCTACTACGTGCTCGGCGCCGCAGGGATGCTGGGACTCGTCCTGTTGATCCGGCGGCGGGTGACGGTGTTGCCGCTGCTCGCGCAGGCCCTCATGATCACTGTGATCGCGGCACTGACCTTCGGTCTGACCCGCTACCGGGCCGGCTTCGAGGTGTCCATCGTGGTACTCGCCGCGGTTGGACTCAGCTGGCTCTACACCCGTGTCGGTGGCCCTCCCGACGAGACCGTTCGGGGGCCGATCGGCACAGCAGTCGCACCCGCCGGCACCCCGGGCGACGACGCTCCACCCGCCGATGAACCGTCGGTCGATGATGAACGGTCCGCCGATGGGACTTCCGACGTGGGGGCTCGCACATGAGCGCCGTCGCCGGTGTGCGTCGGCGGATGTGGCCAGAGGAGCGCGAAGGACGAGTCTTCACCATCGGGGTTGCGCTCGCCATGGTCGTCGGACTGGCCATCCGGGTCGCGTTCGTCCTCATCCGCCAGTCCAAGGTGGTGCTCACCACCGGCGACGCATACTGGTACCACTTCCAGGCGAAGTTGCTCGTCGACGGCCAGGGATTCCTCAATCCGTTCCTCTACTTCAAGGACGGTCAGGTGGGACCCGGGGCCGATCATCCACCGGGTTTCGTGATCGTGCTCGCAGTGCTCGACGTGCTCGGCATCGACTCACCCCAGGGTCAGCGGCTGGCGATGTGCCTCGTCGGAACAGGCTCGATCTGGCTGATCGCGCTGTTGGGCCGACGGATCGGCAACGTCAAGGTCGGGATCATCGCAGCAGCCCTCGCGGCGGTCTACCCCAACCTCTGGATCAACGACGGCATGCTCATGGTCGAGACCGTGTACATCTTCGCCATCGCCGTCTCGCTCCTCGGCGCCTACCGCTACCTGCACCGACCGAACCGCATCGACCTGCTCGTGGTCGCCGCTGGCCTGACGGTCGGCTCGATGACCCGCCCGGAGTCGCTGTTGCTCTTCGTCGTGTTCCTGGTGCCGATGGTCATCATGCGCCACGGCATGCCGTGGAGGGAGCGCACCCTCCAGGTGGTCCTGGCGGCGCTGTTGCCGATCTTGGCGTTCGGCCCGTGGGTCGCGTACAACCTCGGCCGGTTCGAGGAGCCGGTGACGGTGAGCAGCGGCTCGGGACAGACGCTCGCCGCGGGTAACTGCGTCTACACCTACGAGGGCCGGGCGCTCGGCTACTACGACATCCGGTGCCTGCTGGCACCCACGATCCAGGAGCCGACAGGCGATCCCTCCCAGCGTGACTCGGCCTACCGGACGCTGGCGCTCGACTTCATGTCGGAGAACCGCGGTGAGTTGCCCAAGGTCATGGCCGCCCGCGTCGGTCGACTGTGGCATCTGTACGCGCCGGTCCAGAGTCTCGTGCTCGACGGGTTCATCGAAGGTCGATCCGGCGGTCCCCCCAACGGCGGACGCACGTTGGTCGGCGCTGCGCTGATCATGTATTTCGTGTTGATGCCCTTCGCTGTTGCCGGAGCCGTGATCCAGCGCCGGCGACGCGTGCCGATCTGGCCGCTGATGGTGCAGCCGGTGCTGGCGACGGTCGTCGCGGCACTGACGTTCGGGATCACCCGCTACCGTGCCGGTGCCGAGATCACTCTGGTCGTCCTTGCCGCCCTCGCACTGGGGTGGCTCCTGGAGCGCCTGGCCGAGCGGCGCCGGCCCGGATCCGCTGCCGTCGGCGGCGAGACCGTGACCCGAGCCGACCCGACCCCATCCGACGCGACCCCATCCGACGCGACCCCATCCGACGCGATCGCCCACTGAGAGGCCGAGTACATGGAATCCAGTTCCATCACACAGGAGGACATGGCACACCGACTGCCGCCGGCCAAGGTCGTCGACCGCGTCGCCTACCTCGAGGACGCAGTGCGAGGTCTCCGCACGACGCACGTCGGGTTCGTGGACAGCGGCTGCTGGGCCTTCCACAGCCAGTTCGACAAGTGGCTGCACGCTCACCTGGACGCCTCGGCCTCCGAGCTCGTGGGACTGGACCTGGACGAGGTCGGCGTCGACGAGGCCGTCCGACGCGGCTACGAGGCGTACACCGTCGACTGCTCGGACGACGCGGCGGTGGCTGCGCTCGGACTGGCACCCGCACAGGTGATCATCGCCGGCGAGATCATCGAACACCTCGACAACAGCGGTTCCTTCCTCGACGGTCTGCACTCATTGACCGAGACCGGCGGCACGCTGGTGGTCACCACGCCGAACGCCAGCGGCCTGATGAACGCCGTGTCGGCCGCGTTGACCGGTTACGAGGTCAACCACCCGGACCACGTCACGTTGTACTCCTGCTTCACACTGTGCAACCTGCTGGAACGCCACGGATGGAAGGTCGCCGAGGTGGCGACCTACGTGCCGCAGGTGAAGGAGACCGAGACGCTGTCCGGGCGGACGAAGGTGTTGGCTTCCGGAGCGAAGGCCGTACTCGGCATCGAACGACTGCTCGGCAGGCTCGGTCGGCCCTACGCCGCCGATGGACTCATCGTCCGGGCCGTCTCTGCGCAGAGCTGAGTCACCGGCCCGCCGCCTGCGGACTCAGGTGGACTCGGTCTCCCCGTCACGCTCGCGTAGGCGTTGGACCTCCGCTGCCAGCAGCGCGGAGCTCTCTGCGAGGATCCGCGTACGTTCCTCCAACCGGGACAGCTCCCACGAGAAATGGATGACGACCAGGAACAGGAAACCGACGGCGAACGCGAGGAACGTCGCCGGCGGGTAGTAGATGCCGACCAGTCGCGACGCGGCGACCAACAGGCCCGGGAAGACGCCGAGCGCGGCCAGCAGTGCCCCGAGGCTGAGCCACAACAGCGAGTACTTGCTGCGGAGCCCGTGCCGACGCACCAGCCGCAGGATGAACACGATGCACACGACCGTCGCGGCGATGACGAACGCGTGGGTTCGGGTCGTCATCGCGCCGAACTCGTCGAGACCGTCGACGTTGTTCGTCGACTGCAGCGAGAACGCTGGTCCGAGCAGGGTCGACAAGGTGATCATGGTTCGGCTCCGACGACGGGCAGGACCGGCGCGGCGACACGCGACCGGCGCTGCGCCCGGGCGAGCAGGGTCGCGATGACGCGCACGTAGTGGTAGGCGAGTTTGGCGTGCATGTTCGAGGGTTCACCGCCGGCGCGGGCGTGCATGTCGATCGGCACTTCCACGATCCGGAAGCCTTCGTAGCTCGCGTTGACCAGCGCTTCCACCGACTCCATGTACTCGGACGGATAGGTCAGGGCGAAGTAACGCAGCACGTCCCGGTTGAACGCGCGGAACCCCGAGCTGGTGTCGGTGTAGCGGCGACCTGTCAGCAGGCGCACCGTCAGCTCCAGCGTGCGCATCGCGAACCGGCGGGTGCGGCCGACCTCATAGTTGGCGGTCCCGGTCGAGAACCGGGTGCCGACAGCGAAGTCGGCGTGGCTGAGCTGGTCCACGAGCAGCGAGATGAGCCCGGGGTCGTGCTGGCCGTCCGCGTCCACCTGCGCAGCAGCGTCGTAGTCATTGGCCACTGCGTAGCGGAAGCCGGTGCGCAGAGCACCGCCGATACCCAGGTTGTACGGCAGCGACAGCACGGTCACGCCGGCAGCCCGGGCGACGGTCGCAGTTCCGTCGGTCGAGCCGTCGTCCACGACGACCACGTCGTAGTCGGGGCAACGGTCCCGCAGCGCCGCGAGCACCGTCGGCAGTGTGGTCGCTTCGTTGAAAGCAGGGATGATGACCAGGACGCGGATGACGGGCTCCAGGAAGTAGCAGGATCAGCAGTTTTGCACACGATCCGATCGTTCGAGTGAACTGCCGGATCCGCCGGTGCGGCGCCCGGGAGCACGGAGCACACTGTGGTAATTTGCCGCCCGTACCCGACCCAACGCCATCGACCCCCAGGTTCTTGATGACCACTACACGTCGAGCGCGCCGGCAGTTCGTGGAATTCCGTGTCGGCGAGAGCTCCCGGTTGCCGCGATTGCCGGGTCTGGACGGACTCCGAGGGCTGGCGGTGGCAGGAGTCGTCCTCTTCCACGCCGAACTCGGCGTGATG
>Ga0105047_10013329_pt1 | contig 13140 bp, 10 predicted proteins | sample MAT04_FD_78384 | JGI IMG/M metagenome (GOLD analysis project Ga0105047, IMG submission 78384) | Freshwater microbial communities from Lake Fryxell liftoff mats and glacier meltwater in Antarctica - MAT-04 (megahit assembly) | ecosystem: Environmental > Aquatic > Freshwater > Ice > Liftoff... | reverse complement strand
GCTGCCAGCACAACGGTCGATGGCGGCCTGCATCTGCGCGGCCAGGGCCTGCAGCATGTGGGCGGTGCGGCGGGCGTCGGTGTGGTGGGCGTTTTCCCACTCGACGATCACGCTGCAAAAGGCGTCCGCTGCCGGGTCGGCTGGGACAGGCGGTGGCATGTGGTGCTGAAGATCCATTGGCGGGTGGGCGGCGTGCGGTGCGGTCCTGGGTTGAGCTGCAGCGCATCCAAGGCCTGGGCGACCTGTTCGCCGCTCATTGGATGTCGGCAAAGTGCTCAGCAACTGTTGCTTGCCGCCTGACCTGCGATGCCGATTCGGTCACGCTCAGCGGCTTTCCTCGACCGAAGGCCACACCGCTCTTGCAGCGCAACGCGCACCATCCCCTGCTCCGAAACTTTGCCCCTCTCTCCATGCCCGGCCATGCCCGGCCATGCCTGCCCGTGCCCTGACCGCGCTGCAGCACCGCCACCCGCTCTTGTCCATGCCGCCTCCCCAAAACCAGCCCAGCGTTCGCCACGCCGTGGCCTATTCGCTCAGCCAGAGTGGCATTGCCTTTGTGGTGGGTCTCGTCACGTCGATGATCGTGGCGCGCCTGCTGACGCCCAAAGAGACGGGGGTGTTTGCCCTGGCTGCAGCCGCCGTGGCGGTGGGTGGCTTTCTGCGCGAGTTCGGCCTGGGCGACTACCTCATCAGCCAAAAGACCGTCACGCCGCAGAAGCTGCGGGTGGCCTTCACGCTGAACCTGGCGATCGGCTGGAGCGTGGCCGCGCTGCTGTGGTTGTTGGCCGAACCGCTGGCGCGCTGGTATGCCGAGCCCAGCTTGACGCGCGTGGTGCATGTGCTGTGTGTGAACTTTGTGCTGGTGCCGTTTGGCATCACCGCGGTTGCCATGTTGAGCAAGGCGATGCGCTTTGGCCGCATCTTTGTTTTGCAGACCACGTCGTTGTTGGTGGGCGCCAGCGTGACGGTGTGGGGCGCATTGGCCGGCCACAGTTCGCTCAGCCTGGCGCTGGGCTCGGCGGCTTCCAGCCTGACGGTGGTGCTGATGCTGTTGCTGCTGCAGCCGGGCACGGTGTTTCACCGCCCGACGCTGCAAGGCCTGCGCGAGGCCCTGCGTTTTGGCGGCGCGTTGACCCTCACCCGGCTGCTCGACTCGGTGACCAAGAACAGCAGCGACTTCATCGTCAGCGCCAACCTGGGGTTCTCCGCCGGTGGCTTGTGGAGCAAGTCATCCAGCCTGGTGGGCAGCTTTCACGATTTCTTTCTGACTGCCGTCAGCCGTGTGGCTACGCCGGCCTTCACGCGCGCCCGCCAACAAGCCTTGGGGATCCGCGAGCCTTACCTGCACGCCACCGTGCTGGTGGCCACGGCGCAGTGGTCGTTTTTCGCGCTGCTGGTGGTGTTTGCCGACGAGGTGGTGCACCTCTTGTTCGGGCCCAGCTGGCTGGCTTGTGTGCCGGTGCTGCAGATCTTGGCCATCGGCGCGATGCTGTGGGCGCCAGTCAGCTTGAGCTTTTCGGCCTTGACCTCGCGCCAAGCGGTGCGCCAGCAGCTGCAGATTCAGCTGCTGTACACGCCGCTGGCGGTGCTGGGCTTGTTGGTCGGTGCGGCCCACAGCCTGGAAGCCATGGCCGGGCTGTTCAGCGCGGCTCGTCTGCTGCGCCTGTTGCACACCGGCCGCGCCATTCAGCAGGTGTTTGGCATCAGCCTGGCCGACGTGGCGGCCCGGCTGGACGTGAGCGCTGCCGTCGTCGTCACTGCCGCCACCGTCGGCGCAATCGTCAAGGCCACGCTGCTGGCCCAGGGCCTCGCGCCCTGGCAGGTGTTGGCAGGCGGTGTGGCCGCGGCTTTGGTGGTGGGCGTGGGCGTGTCCCTACACCTCAAGCACCCGTTGGTGATCGAGGCCAAACGCCTGCTGCGTCGCCGTTTCGGCCTGGGCGCACCGGCCAACACCGTGTCGGCGTCTGGGGGCTGAATTTCAGGTTTTCAATTGTCTTGGCTGACGGCATTCAAGCGCTCGATGTCCAGCGCTGACAGCAGCAACGCAGCCGCAGCGGCCAGTTCGAGCCACTGCGCCACCGAGGTGGCGCTGGCAATCGGCGCGGTGATTCCCGGCCGGGCGATCTGCCAGGCCAGCGCCACCTGCGCCGGGGTGGCGCCGTGGGCGGCGGCGACTTCGTCGAGTGCGGCCAGGATGCCCAGGCCGCGCGGGTTCAGGTAGGCCTTCACACCCGCGCCGCGCGGGCTCTTGGCCAGGTCGGCTTCGCTGCGGTACTTGCCGGTGAGAAAACCCCGCGCCAGGCCGAAGAAGTTGATCACGCCCAGGCCTTGAGCGCGACACAGCGGCTCGAGTGCGTCTTCGTAGACTTTGCGTTCGACCAGGTTGTAGTGCGGCTGCAAGCTCTCGTAGCGCGGCAGGCCCAGACGCTCGCAAGTGGCCAGGGACTCGGCCAGGCGCGGGGCGCTGAAGTTGGATGCGCCAATGGCCCGCACCTTGCCTTCAGCCATCAGCTCGGCAAACGCTGCGTGGGTTTCCTCCAGCGGCGTGGCTGGGTCGTCGTCATGGGACTGGTACAGGTCGATGTGGTCGGTCTGCAAGCGCGCCAGCGAGTCGTGCACCGCCTGGCGAATCCAGCGGCGCGACAGGCCGGCCTTGCCGCTGCCTTCATCGCCCATGGGCTTGCCCACCTTGGTGGCGATGACGACCTGCTGGCGTTTGCCACTGGCCTGCAACCAGCGGCCGATGATGGCCTCTGACTCACCACCGCTGTGGCCGGCGGCCCAGCGCGAATAGATGTCGGCCGTGTCGATGAGGTTGAAGCCGCTGCCCACAAAAGCGTCGAGCACGCGGAACGATGTGGCTTCATCGGCTGTCCAGCCAAAGACATTGCAGCCCAGGGCGATGGGGGCGACGTGAAGGCTGCTGCGGCCCAGCTGTCTGAATGAACTGTTCATGGTGGCAGGGGTGGGTGGTGGGTGTCATCGTTTGCGGGGACATGGCGATCAACTCGGCTGGTTCTGACGTTGATGTGTGACGACGATAGCCCCGCAGTGACCATGCCCAACACCACCGAACCCGGCTTCGAAACCCTGTATGCAGAACTGCGTCGTCTGGCGCGGCGCGAGGTCTTCAAGGGCGGCGCGGCGGGCCAGATGTCGGCCACCACGCTGCTGCACGAGGCCTATCTGCGCTGCTGTGCCTGCTGCTGTGCCTGCTGCTGACCTGCCGCCACTGCGGGTGCGTCAACTGCTGCGTGACAAGGAACTGGTGGGTCGTTTGCCGCTGACCGAGACCCACCGGTCGATGCTGTGCGCCCGGCTGGCCGATGCGCGTGGCGCTGTGGCTGTTGCCAGTGGTCTGTGGCAAGACGCCTTCAAGCGAATACCCGCCGAGTTGGGGCTTGAAGCGCCACTGCGCAGGCAGCTGAGCCGCTGGCAAGCGCTGCGGCCGAAAGTGGCGGCCACAGGGGTGGCCCTGGACGTGCCTGACGCTGCGCTCGGCCCTTGTTGAACGCCACCAACGGGGCGCTGCAGGACAGGCACGGCAACGCTTGCTCTACAAGATGTAACGCGACAGGTCTTCGTTCTTCGACAGGTCGTTCAAGCGAGCGTCAACCTCGGCCGCGCCGATGGCCACGGTCTGGCCGCTGCGCGAAGGTGCGTCGAAGCTGATTTCGTCGAGCAGCCGCTCCATCACCGTGGCCAGGCGGCGGGCGCCGATGTTCTCGGTCCGCTCGTTCACGTCGAAGGCAATCTGCGCCAGCCGCCGCACCCCGGCCGCACTGATGTCCAGCGTCAGCCCTTCAGTGGCCAGCAGCGCCTGGTACTGCATCACCAGGCTGGCGCGGGTGCTGGTGAGGATGGCTTCGAAGTCTTCGACGCTCAGGCTTTGCAGCTCCACGCGAATCGGGAAACGGCCTTGCAGTTCCGGAATCAAATCACTCGGCTTGGCCAGATGAAAAGCACCACTGGCGATGAACAGGATGTGGTCGGTCTTGACGACGCCGTACTTGGTGTTGACGGTGGTGCCTTCAACCAGCGGCAGCAGGTCGCGCTGCACACCTTGGCGGCTGATCTCGGCGCCGCTGGCTTCTCCGCGCGAGGCGACTTTGTCGATCTCGTCGATGAAGACGATGCCACTGGCCTCGGCGTTGGCCACGGCGGCCGTGCGCACCTGGTCTTCGTTGACCAGGCGGCCAGCTTCTTCGTCCACCAACAAGCGCTGCGCTTGCGCAATCTTCAGCTTGCGGGTCTTGCGCTTGGGTGTGTTCATCTGGCTGAACAAGCCCTTCAACTGCTCGGCCATTTCTTCCATGCCGGCGCCGCCCTGTGCGGCCAGCAAGTCCAGGCTGGGCTTGGGTTCGGGCAGGTCGATCTCGATGTCCTTGTCGTCCAGGCTGCCTTCGCGCAGGCGCTTCCTCATGACCTGCCGAGCCGTGTTTTCAGCAGGCGCAGCGGGTGCAGGGGAGGGGGCCGATTCAGCGCCGAATCCCATGCTGCTGGCGCTGTCACGCGCGCCGCGCGGCGGTGGCACCAGGATGTCCAGGATGCGCTCTTCGGCTGCGTCGGCCGCGGCTGCGCGCATGGCGGCAACTTGTCGTTCACGTTCTTGCTTGACGGCCACTTCGACCAGATCGCGCACGATGGTGTCTACGTCCTTGCCGACGTAGCCGACCTCGGTGAACTTGGTGGCTTCGACCTTGATGAAGGGCGCGCCCACCAGCCGCGCCAGGCGCCGGGCGATCTCGGTCTTGCCCACACCGGTGGGCCCGATCATCAGGATGTTCTTGGGCGTGATCTCAGCGCGCAAATCACCCTGCACCTGCTGGCGGCGCCAGCGGTTGCGCAGCGCGATGGCCACGGCTCGTTTGGCCGCATGTTGGCCGACGATGTGTTTGTCCAGCTCGGCCACGATCTGTGTCGGCGTGAGGTTGTCGCCGCTGGTTTCGCTGGACCTCGTGGTGGCCGTCAGGCTGGTCGCCAGGTTGGCTGTCATGTCGCTGAGCCCAAGGTCTCGATGGTGTGGTTCTGGTTGGTGTAGATGCAGATGTCGCCGGCGATTTCAAGCGAACGTTTGACGATCTGCTCGGGCGTCTGCTCGGTGTGTGCCAGCAGCGCCCGCGCGGCAGCCTGGGCGTAGGCGCCGCCGCTGCCGATGGCCACGATGCCGTGTTCTGGTTCGAGCACGTCGCCGTTGCCGGTGATGATGAGTGAGGTGCTGCTGTCGGCCACGGCCAGCATGGCCTCCAGGCGGCGCAGCACGCGGTCGGTGCGCCAATCTTTGGTCAACTCGATGGCCGCGCGCACCAAGTGGCCCTGGTGCTTTTCCAGCTTGGCCTCAAAACGCTCGAACAGCGTGAAGGCGTCGGCCGTGGCGCCGGCAAAGCCGGCCAGCACCTGCTCTCGGTACAACTTCCGGACCTTGCGCGCGCTGGCCTTGACGACGATGGTGCCCAGCGTGACCTGGCCGTCGCCGCCCAGGGCCACAACGGCGCCGCGGCGCACGCTCAAGATGGTGGTGCCGTGAAAGGTGTCCATAGGCAAGGAGTGGTGTTGGATGGGGCGACCGCTTTAGCGCCGAGGAGGCTGGTTACAGCCCAAGGACATGCGCGGAACCGGCTTGGCCGGGCCGCAGCATGAGCCGTTCATCAAGTATGCCGAACGGCCCTCGCAGGCAGAGAACAGTCCGCAGCGACTGTTCTCCGTCCGGGCTCGGTCCCCTTGGGGGGTGGCGAAGGCGGGAAGCGACAAGCCTGGGGCTCAATTTTTACTGGTTTGCACCTTGGCGTGTTCGTTGATGCCCATGGCACCAAAGAACAGCGCCACGAGCCGGTGCGCGTCGACAAAGTGCACGACCCGGTTGTGTTGGCTCTTGGTCAGCACCCAGTTGAGCAGGTCACCGGCGGCGATGAAGTCCACGCGGATCAGGCGCGAGCAGGACACCCGGACCACCGGCGCAGCGTTGAGGGTGCTGTCGATCTTGCGCAAGGTACTGCCAATGTCACCCACCAACTGGCCAGACAGTTCGACATGCGCGGCTGACACGGCGCCGGCCGCGTCTTCGTGCAGGGTGGACTCCATGAAGCTGGTCGAGACCTCGTTGACTGCGTTGCCCGGGTGCAGGGAATGCGGGTTGGTGCCGGCCAGCTGCACCTTGCAGCGCGCGGCCTCCCATGAGGGTGGTGACACCTCGTAGGTGACACAGTAGTCGATGGCCGCTTCGTCAAACTCATCGGCGCGGTTGGCCAAGCGCAGGGCGTCCAGCCGGGTCAGCCAAAAGGCCGGGTCAGCGTCGCGCAGGCCTGTCGGGGCGGCTTCCTGCAGCACGGCCAACAGCCGCGCACCGCCCAGCCAGCGCATTTCCAGCGCCTGCCCGGCCCACAGCCGAAACAGCGCCGACAACTTCATTGCTGCTTCAGCGTCAATGCCGGTGATCTGCGACCAGTCCAGCACCCACGGCAGCGGCAGTTGCAAGGATTGCGAGCGCAAGCGCGCCACAGCCTCCACGTCCAGCCGGGGCGGGCAGGCCCAGCCCACGTCATCGCCACCGGGCGGCACCGTGGCGGGGCCGGTGCTGGGCCTGGCGGCAGCGTCCTCCATTGCGGCGTCGGCCACCAGCTTGGGCAGCGAATACCACTGTGGCGCCGACCAGCCAAAGCCGTGCGCGTAGTCCAGGGCCAGGCCTTCGAAGCGCTGCTGCTGGCCGGTGGCGCGGTAAAGGTCGAACAGCACCAGCCAGGTTTCGGCGTGCGCGGCCCGGGCTCCACCAGCGGTCGTCAACTGGCGCAGTGCTTCTTCGCATTGGGTGAAGTCGGCGTTGGCAAAGGCGATCACGGCTTCGTCGAGTTCGGGGTCGTGCACGACCTCGATGACCTCCAGCGCAAAGGCGTTCTGGGCTCGGATGTTGTCCGCCACCAAACCCACGGCCGCGCCGTCAAAAGACACCGCGGCCAGTGGCGACAGTGGCGCCAATCCGGTTTCCATTTGCACCGGGGCCGGTGCCGCCGCTGGCGCGGCTGAAATGTCGTGGGTGGCCAGCACGGCGTCTTGCAGCACGGGCAGGTCGGCGCTGTAAAGCAAGGGCGGCAAGGGCGGCAGGGCGGGCAGCAGGTCGTCCTCGCGGTCCACCACCCGGCCGGCCGGGGGCGCGGCCGCAGCCAGGGGCAGCGGCGGCTGGCGCGCGCCCCGCGGCGCCATCTGCAGCGCTGCTGGCTCGGTGGGGCGTTCCAGCCGACTGTGAACGGCCATGTCCCGCCGCCCGGGTGCACCCGCAGGCCCCAGGGCGCCGGCCACGCTGTGGGTCGAGCGCCGTGCAGCAGCACGGTAGCTGTCGCCGACCATTTGCTGTTCGATCTCGTCGATCTTGGCCTTGACACCGGCGTCGGGCCGGCCGGGGCTGGCCTCGCTGCGAATCTCCGAGTCGTCCAGCCTTGACGAGCCACCGAGCGCGGCCACCTGCTCGGGCGTCAAACCCTCGCGCCGCACGCGCCGCAACATTTCCAGTTCGCGCTTGCGCACAAAGTCATTGCGCCGCTTGCGCTCGATCATGGCCTTGAGCTCGGACTTCTCCAGGTCCAGCTCGCGCGACTCGTCGGCGCGCGAGTTCAGCTGCGTCCAGTCGGTCGTGGGGTTGGCGACGAAGCGCACCACCTTGCGAAAGAAGCTCGGGTTCTCAGCCATGGAGGCGCTTGCGGTGCAGATCAGGTCAGGTCAGGTCTGGGTGCGGTGCGCGAAAGCCTTCAGTTGCCGAACATCTTTTGTTTCAGCTCGCGGCGCTGTTGCGCTTCAAGCGACAAGGTGGCCGTGGGGCGGGCCATCAACCGGGCCAGGCCGATGGGTTCGCTGGTTTCATCACAAAAGCCGTAGTCACCCGTTTCCAGGCGGGTCAACGACTGGGCAATCTTCTTGAGCAGCTTGCGTTCGCGGTCGCGTGTGCGCAGCTCCAGGGCATGTTCTTCTTCGATCGTGGCGCGGTCGGCCGGGTCGGGCACGATGGAGGTGTCCTCGCGCAGGTGCTCGGTCGTCTCGCCGGCGTTGGACAGCAGGTCGTCCCTTTGTTGCTGCAAGCGGCGGCGGAAGAAATCCAGCTGCTTGTCGTTCATGTACTCGGGGTCGGGCATGGCCAGCAGTTCGGGCTCGGTCAGATCGCGGCCGGCCTTGGTTTTCCAGGCGTTGACGAGTTTGGGGTCGGCCTTGTAGGTCGACTTCTGCACCTCGATCGGATCGGGGAGTTTGCTCGGCCGCGCGGGGGCAAAACGGTCCATGAAACGGTTGCTGACCGGCGGTGTCGGCGCAAACGCGGTTTGGCTGGCCACCACTTGCAGCTCGGGCGCGGGCAGGTACTTGGCGGAATTCTTGTTACCGCGTGCTTTTGGCGGTGCGGTAGGGGTGGGCGGCACGGCGGGGCCGGTGGGCGGCGGGGGGGCAACAGGTTTCACGGCAACAGGAGTCTTGTTGGCCAACACAGGGCTTGGCGTGGAGGAGGTGGGGCCGCTCGCTTTCGCGGCAACCTTTGGCTTGGGCGTGGCCGTGGCCACTGCCTTGGTGGGTGCAGCCGCCTTACCAGGGAGTTTGGCGGCCGGTGTGGCGGCCGGTGTGGCGGTGGATTTCTGGGCAGGTTTGGTAGCTGGTGTGCCGGCAGGCTTTGGTGAAGCGCTGACCGGGGGCTTGGCCGCTGCCTTGGATGCAGGTTTCGCCGCTTGGTTTTTGGCTGCGGGGCTCTTGGCTGCAGGACTCTTGGCTGCGACAGGTGCGACTTTGGCTGGAGCCTGGGCGACGGTTTTCTGGGGGGCGCTTGATGATGCAGGCTTTGGTGCGGTCTTCGCCGCAGGCTTGACAACAGGCTTGGCGGCCGGCTTCGAGCCGGATTTGACCGCAGCCTTGGCTGCCGGCTTTTTCAGGGGCTGGGCGGAGCTGGGGGCTTTTACCGCAGTCTTGTTCACAGGGTTCTCCTCGCCGGGACGCTTGCTCAAGGCGCTGGTGGCCGCCCCGGGGCGGGGCGCCTGGGCGGGCCTGACGGGCATGTTGTGGGGCACGCCCTTGGGCCTTCAAAGCGCGCGGATTGTAGCCACGCAACGCAGGCCCGCGATGAGCGCCCCTGTGAGGTCTTTGCGGCCCTGAAATCAGGGCCTTAAACGAGGCACTGCTCCAGGCCTTGCAGCAGCACGTCTTTCGGCATGTCGATGCCGATGAAGACCATCTTGCTGCCTTTTTCTTCGCCTGGCGCCCATTTCGGCCCCAGGTCGGAGCCCATCAGCTGGTGCACGCCCTGGAAAATCACCTTGCGCTCGCTGCCCATCATGAACAGCACGCCCTTGTAGCGCAGCATCTTCGGGCCGTAGACCTGGACGATGGCGCCCAGGAAGTCTTCCAGTTTGGCCGGGTTGAAGGCCTTCTTGCTGCGGAAGACGAAGGACTTCACGTCGTCATCGTGGGCATGGTGGCGAGTCGCCTGATCTGCATGCACGGGTTGGTCGCAGGGCTCGCCGGGCGCGTGGTCGTGGCCCGCATGGCTGTCATGGCCTTTCGCGTGGCCGTGGTCGTGGTCGTGGTGATCGTGCCCGGCGTGCCCGGCGTGCCCGGCGTGCCCGTCGCCACTCAGGAAGTCGGGGTCGATGTCGAGCTTGGCGTTGAGGTTGAAGCCCTTCAGATCGAACACTTTGGCGATGGGCACTTCACCAAAGTGAACGGCTTGCTGCGGCGCGCGTGGATTCATGTGCTTGATGCGGTGCATCAGCGCGTCCACCGTGGCCGCGTCCACCAAGTCGGTTTTGCTGATGAAGATCTGGTCAGCAAAGCCGATCTGCCGGCGGGCTTCCTGGCGGGTGTTGAGCTGTTCATCGGCGTGTTTGGCGTCGACCAGCGTCAACACCGAATCCAGCAGATAACTCTCGGCGATCTCGTCGTCCATGAAAAAGGTCTGGGCCACGGGGCCGGGGTCGGCCAGGCCGGTGGTCTCGATCACCACGCGGTCAAAGTGGAGTTCGCCCTTGCGCCGTTTTTCCGCCAGGTCCGCGAGCGTGCTGCGCAAATCCTCGCGGATCGTGCAACAGACGCAACCGTTGCTCATCTGGATGACTTGTTCGTTGGTGTCGGCCACCAGGATGTCGTTGTCGATGTTTTCTTCGCCGAACTCGTTTTCAATGACGGCGATCTTCTGGCCGTGGGATTCGGTCAGCACCCGCTTGAGCAAGGTGGTTTTGCCCGAGCCCAGGAAGCCGGTGAGGATGGTGGCAGGAATCAGTGACATGGCGGGGTTGGCTCAGGGTAAGTGGCGAGCAGGCTGGCCTTTGCTGGCGGGCTTGTGCTGCAGGCTTGGATGGCAGGTTCAGTTGGCAGGCTCAGTTGGCAGGCTTCCTTGGCAGGCTTAGTTGACAGGCTGACGGCGCGGAGCTGCGCGATGACCTGGGAAGATGAAGGCGGCGGACTGTGTTGCAAGGGCCGGACCCTGTCAAGACCGCAGACCACTCAGGTATTCTCGCGTCCACCCTTACTACCGACACCGATTCGTGTCAGACCCTCACCCTCCCAAGTCCGCACGAGCTGGTAGCCCCAACCCCAGCGCTCGCGCGGACCGCAACGAAAAGACTGAACGCAGCCCACGGGGGGCGTGGCAAGACCAGCGCAGCTTGTTTGAGCGACTGGTGGAATTTGTCTCCCCTGGCCCCGACAGCAAAGACGAGTTGATGCGCACGCTGGCCAACGCCGAGCACCGCGAACTGATCGAACCTGAATCTCGCTTGATGCTGGAAGGCGTACTGCGCATGGCCGACATGACGGCTGGCGACGTGATGGTGGCCACGCCGCGGATGGACCTGCTGGACATCGACGCCGATTACGACGAACTGCTGGCGCTGGTGATCGACACCGCGCATTCGCGCTTCCCCGTGTTTGAAGGCCAGCGCGACAACATCATCGGCATCTTGATGGCCAAGGACTTGCTCAAGCTGCAACGGGCGCCCGAACTGAACCTGCGCACCTTGTTGCGGCCCACGGTCTTTGTGCCCGAGAGCAAACGGCTGAACGAGTTGCTGCGCGACTTTCGCAGCAACCGCAACCACCTGGCCATCGTCATCGACGAATTTGGCACCAAGGCCGGCCTGATCACGATCGAAGACGTACTCGAAGAAATCGTTGGCGAGATCGAAGACGAATTCGACGAAGAACAGCAGGAAAACGGCATCTACACGCTGGCCGACGGCAGCCACCGTGTGGCCGGTGACGTGACCATCGAGGCCGTGAACCATGCCTTCGCCACCACCTTGCCGATGGACACCTTCGACACGATTGGCGGCTTGGTCGCCCACGAGTTGGGCCGTGTGCCGCGCCGCGGCGAGGCGGTGGAAGTCGGCGGCCTGCGGTTTGCCGTGATGTTGACACGCGGTGGCGCGGTACGCTGGTTTCGCGTGGCCCGCAGCCAGGCCGTGTCGGCTCCGGCCGACGGTGTCGACGTCGACTGAACGGCGGCCCGCCAGCGGCGGGCGCCACGCGGGCCGGTGATCAAAGACCCCAGCAAGCCCGAGTCGTCAGGGCGGCCTTGGCCGGCGTGGGCCTTCTGGTTTGCCTCGCGCCTGGGTCTGCCTTTGGCGATGTCGTTGCTGGGCGCCGTCCAGAGTCTGGCTTTTGTGCACACGGCGGCCTGGGCCTTGCCGCTGTTGTGCCTGGCGGTGTTGGTCTGGCTCTTGAACAGCAGCACGCCCCGACGCGCCGCCTTCCTGGGTTGGTGCTACGGCACTGGCTGGCTGGTGGCGGGGGTGTGGTGGCTGTTCATCAGCATGCACCGCTATGGCGACTTGCCGGCACCGTTGGCGGCAGCGGCGGTGGTGGCGCTGAGCGGGTTTTTGTCGCTTTATCTGGCCGCCGCCGCCGGGCTGTATGCGCGCTGGCGGCGGGGTGTGTGGCTGCCCGACGCCGGCCTGTTCACTGCGCTGTGGCTGCTGGCCGAATGGGCGCGCGGCGTGTGGTTCACGGGCTTCCCGTGGGTGGCGTTGGGCTACTCGCAAGTCGACGCGCCGCTGGCTGGACTGGCGCCGTGGCTGGGGGTGTATGGCGTGGCAGCGGTGGTGGCTTTGGCGGCGGCCGTGCTGGGCAACCTGGCCGTTGTGGCAAGCCGCCTGCGGCCGACCCTGATTGCTGCGGTTGTGGCGGGCCTGACACTGCCCGGCGTGTTCGGGCCCGGCCAGTTCACCCGCAGCGCAGGGGTGCTGTCGGTCACACTGTTGCAGACCAATGTTGCACAAGATCAGAAGTTTGCTGCCGAGCAACTGCCGGCTACTTTGGCTTGGGTCGCCAGCGCCCTGCTGCAGGTTCAAACGGGTTTGGTGGTGACGCCGGAGACGGCAGTGCCGTTGTTGCCGGAGCAACTGGGCGAAGTCGCGCCCGGCTACTGGCTGGCGCTGCGCCAGCACTTCAACCACCCGGGTGTTGCGGCCTTGGTGGGTGTGCCCTTGGGCGACTTTGAGCGCGGCTATACCAACTCGGTGCTGGGTCTGTCGGCGGCAGCGGGCAGCGAGTACCGCTACAACAAACACCACCTGGTGCCCTTTGGCGAGTTCATCCCCAGCGGCTTTCGTTGGTTCACCGAGATGATGAACATCCCGCTGGGCGACTTTGCGCGCGGCGTGCCCGTGCCGCCCACTTTCGACGTCAGCGGCCAACGCATTGCCCCCAACATTTGTTATGAAGACTTGTTTGGCGAAGAACTCGCTGCGCGTTTTGTCGGGCCGGCGCCAGCGCCCACGGTGCTGGCCAATGTCAGCAACATGGCCTGGTTTGGTGAGGGCATGGCCATTGCCCAGCACTTGAACATTTCGCGATTTCGTTCGCTGGAATTGCAGCGGCCGATGGTTCGCGCCACCAACACCGGCGCCACCGCAGCCATTGACCACCATGGCCGCGTCATCGCCCAATTGCCGATGGCGATGCAGGGCGTGCTGACGGTCGACGTGGAAGGCCGAGAAGGCAACACGCCCTATGCCAACTGGGCCGGGCGTTGGGGCTTGTGGCCGCTGGTGGCGTTGGCGCTGGGGGTGCTGGTGTGGGTGGTGGCGCTGCGGCCAGGGGCCGTCGGCCGGGTTGACGCCGGCTGACGGGCAGGCTGATTCGCCGACTGACAGGGCGACTGACAGGGCGACTGACAGG
>Ga0105047_10013327_pt1 | contig 13140 bp, 11 predicted proteins | sample MAT04_FD_78384 | JGI IMG/M metagenome (GOLD analysis project Ga0105047, IMG submission 78384) | Freshwater microbial communities from Lake Fryxell liftoff mats and glacier meltwater in Antarctica - MAT-04 (megahit assembly) | ecosystem: Environmental > Aquatic > Freshwater > Ice > Liftoff... | reverse complement strand
GTGCGTCGCACGGTTCGCTGGGCGTCTCGTCGGCGGGGGAGATGAGCAGACCACCCGACTCGGGCTCCGCGTAGTAGCGGCCGGCGACGTCCATCACCAGCGGCCAGCGCGGGTCGGCGTCGGCGAGCGCAGCGATGCATGCGGTGCGTCGCCGTGGTTCCAGGCCGATGGGAGCAATGCCGGCGCGGGAAGCGATCACGTCGCCCCACGCACCCGCGGCATTGACGACCGTGCGCGTGCTGAACGTGTGCTCGCCGCACGTGACGGTCCACCGACCGTCGGTCGCGTCGGCCGCGTCGGCCGACGGTGTGAGGCCGATTGCTTCGGTGGAGGTGAACAGCTGGCCACCACGGTTGCGTAGCCCGCGTAGGAAGCCTTGCAGTAGTGCGTCGGTGTCGATGGCCATCGCGTCGGGCTCGAAGGTGGAACCGCCGGCGATGGCCTGGGCGATGAAGTGCGGTACGAGCTGGTGCGTCTGCTCGGCGGTGAGTCGGCGAACGGATGGGTTGATGGCGGCGCCCTGCTCGGCAAGCGCATCGAGCGCGCCGGCATCGCTGAGCTGGCCGACCCATAGCAGGCCACGCGGCGACAGCAGCGGGTGTTCCGTGAAGCCGGCTGGCGGCGATTCGAAGAACGGGCGGCTGGCGGCGGCGAGCGCGCACACGGCGCGATGGCCGGATGTCTCGGAGAGCACGGAGGCCGACCGGCCGGTGGCATGGTGACCCGCAACCGGGGTTTGCTCGACGAGAACGACGGTGCCGTGCTCGGCCAGTGCCCAGGCCGCCGATGCGCCGGCAATGCCCGCGCCGATGACGACGACGTCGAACGCTGCGGTGGTCATGAGGGCGCGGCGGTGGGTGCAACGTGCGCATCGCGCACCGAGGTGGAGATTGCGAGGTCGCGCATCACCGAGGCCATGTGCTCGAAGGTGAGGGTGCGCGCGACGTGCGCATTCTTGGCTTCGATGGCATCGAAGATGCGCTGGTGTTCGTCCCAGCTGGTGATGCCGCGGGCGTCGGCCAGCATGCTGAACACCAGCTCGGTCTGGTGGCGCAGCGGGGCGACCACCAACTCCAGGTATTCGTTGCCCGAGGCGCGCTCGATGGCCATGTGAAACTCGCGGTGCAGCGCAGCTGCCGTGAACAGGTCGTTCCCCGCCGAAGCCTTCCGGCCGGCGTCCAGGCACCGGCGTAGCGCGGTCAGGTCGGCGGCGGTGCGGTGCTGGGCGGCCAGGTCGGCGGCGTACGCCTCGATCACGCTGCGTAGTTCGAGCAGTTGGCGAATCTTCTGTGGGTCGAGCCGGCTGACGTAGGCGCCGCGACGGGCGATGACTTCCACCAGGCCGGTGCCCTCGAGGGCGCGGATGGCCTCGCGGACGGGGTTGCGTGACACGCCCAATTGTTCCGCCAGGCGGTCCTCGAACAGGCGCTCGCCCTGCTGCAGCTCACCGCGCATGATCATGCCGCGGATCTCTTCGGCAGCGACCTCGCGGAGGGTTTGGTGCGAACGTCCGACGGTCATGACCTGCACCTTAGGGCGATGTGCAGGTCGCAGGCTGATTCAGCATCGGTGGAATCGCATGTTGTGTACGTAATGGTGCATAATGTATACGACTTGGAGGGTAGCGATGACGGACATCTCAGGATTGGCGCATCTGGCTGCAGGGCTGGGCGCTGCGGGGGCGGGCCTCGTCAATGCCGTCGCCGGTGGTGGCACGCTGATCTCGTTCCCCATCCTCACCGCCATCGGGGTGCCCGCAATCCGCGCCAACGCCACCAACACCGTTTCGCTGTGCCCCGGCTATATCGGTGGCACCTACGCCCAGCGTGACGATCTCGCCGGCCTGCAGCGCGGGCTGCGTCCGCAATTGTTCCTTGCCGCGCTGGGCGGTCTTGCCGGTTCGGTACTGCTGATCATGAGCAGCGAGGCCGCATTTCGCCAGATCGTGCCGTTCCTCATCCTCGGCGCATGCGCGTTGCTGGCGGTGCAGGACAGGTTGCGGGCCTGGCTGCAGGCCCGCCGCACCGACGGCCAGTCCCATGCCGGCCTCGAACTCGCCGCAGTCACCGTTGCCTCAGTGTACGGCGGGTACTTCGGCGCTGGCCTCGGCATCATGCTGATGGCGGTGCTCGGCCTGTTCTCGGAGTTGCCGTTCAACAAGCTCAACGCCGTGAAGCAGTTGTTGTCGTTCCTGGTCAACATCTCGGCTGCGTTGTTCCTGGTTTTCTCCGGCAAGGTGCTCTGGACGCTCGTGCTGGTGATGGCCCCGGCCAGCTTGATCGGTGGTCATTTCGGCGGCAGCGTGGCCAGCCGGTTGCCACCGAAGAAGATGCGCCTGGCGGTCATCATCTTCGGTGTGATCGTGGCAATCGTCTATCTGGTCAAGTAGCCCGGCCGCGCACGGCCCGGGCAGGTGTCAGGCGACGCCACAAATGTCGAGCGCCAGCAGTGCAAGCGTGCGGGCGGTGGTGAACACCTGCTCGGTGGGCACTGACTCTGCCGGGCCATGGGCCAGCATCGCGTCGCCCGGCCCGTACTGCAGGGTGGGAATGCCGCCCAGTCCGGTGAGCAGCCGTAGGTCGCTGCCGTAGGGCGCGCCGTACACCTCGTGCGGGGTGCCGCCGCTGGCTGCCGAGTGGGCCGACTGAACGCGCTGCACGAGGTCGCTCTCGGCCGGCAGGCACCCGCTGGCGAACTGGCCGCCCCACCACTCAACGTCCACCGGGTGGGCGCGCAGCCACGGGTCGCGTGCACACGCGTCGGCGACGGCAGTCTCGAGTGCGGCGCGAGCGGCCTCCATCGGTTCGCCGATAGCCACTCCCATGCGACCTTCGGCGACGAGCAGGTCGGGCACCGACGAAGCCCAGTCGCCGCACTGCACGCTGCCGATGGAGATGGGATGGGCGAGCGGCCAACGGGCAGTGAGTGGATCGCGGGTGGTGTGGCGTGCTGCCTCCAGCGCGGCGATGGCCTGCCACACCGGCCAGAACTTTTCGATCGCACTCACACCTTCGGTGCGGCGGGCGGCGTGGGTGGCCTTGCCGCGCACGCGCAGACGGAAGGTGAGTGCGCCGCTGTTGGCCGGGATGATGTCCATCTCGGTGGGCTCGGCGATCACGCACGCGTCAGCGCGCCAGCCGCGTTGGATGGTCGCGTACGTGCCGAGGCCGCCGTCTTCCTCGCCGAGCACGCTGGCCAGCAGCAGGTCGCCGCGAAGTTGCACGCCGGCATTGCGGATGGCCTGCACCGCGAAGTACGAGGCGACGAGCCCGGCCTTCATGTCGCATGCACCGCGGCCATACAGGCGTCCGTCGCGAACTTCGGCGGCGAACGGTGGGTCGACCCACGCGTCGGGGTCGCCGGTGGGGACGACGTCGATGTGGCCGTTGAGCATCAGGCTCGCCCCGTCACCGGTGCCGCTGCCGTTGAGGCGGCCGACCACGCCCCAGGCTTCGCTCCGTTCGACTTCCATCCCGGGAAAATCGGGGCGAGCGGTGAGGTCGGCGAGGTCGATGGACCAGTGGTCGACATCGAGACCACTGGAGTGCATCCGCCCGGCCATATAGGCCTGCGCCTCGTTCTCCGCGTCGGTGCCTCCCACACTGGGGATGCGCACCACCGTGGCGAGCTCGGCCAGCATCGGCTCGCGGAGGGCTTCCACTGCATCCAGCACCCGTGCCACTGCGTCAGTCATGTCGAGCAATCTAACCGGCCGCTCGCGAATGCAAAGTTCTTGTCGATCGTTGTGGGGTCCCTGGATGCTTCGGCAGTACTGTCGCGACATGCAGCAGCTGGTCGGTCGCCAGCGTGAGATCGACACCGCCGTTGGTCACCTCGCCCACGTCCTGACGGTGCGCTCTGCGCGCATGGTGGTGGTGGACGGATCGTCCGGCATCGGGAAGTCGAGCGTGCTCTTGGCAGTGCGCGGCCGCCTGGTGGGCCAGGGTCATCGAGTCGTGCGAATCGGGCTCACTGCGGCCGAGTCGTCGCTGTCGTGGGCCGGACTGATCAACCTGTGCGCGCAGCTCGACCCGGCGGCGCTGCGCGACCTACCGTCGGCGCAGAGGCGGGCGTTGTACTGCGCGTTGGGTGCACAGGACGGGGCGGCAGAGCCGATGCTGGTGGCGGCAGCTCTGGCCCGTGCGCTGGAGAACGACATCGAGGCGCACGGTGCGCTGTTGTTGGAAGTCGACGATCTGCAATGGCTCGACCAGGCCACTGCCTCGGCGCTGGCGTTCGCCGTCAAGTCGAGTGCGCAGCTGCCGCTGGCCGTGTTGATGGCAGCGCGACTCGAACGCCGCCCGCTGGAACCCGAGCGGCTGCTGCCCGACGATCAGGTGCTGCACGTCGGGTTGCATGGTCTGTCGCTGATTGACCTACAGGAGCTGCTCGCGAAACGGTTCGGTGTCGTGCACCGTCGCCCGGACCTGCTGCGCATCCACGAGGTGTGCGGCGGCAACGTGCTGCACGCCATCGAGATCGGCCGTATGACGTCCGCCGGTCACTCGCTCGAGGAGGCGTTGGTACCGCACACGTTGCAAGCGGCGATCGACGCCGACCTCAGCTGCCTCCCGAGTGTGCTGCGAGAGGTGCTCGAACTGGTGGCGCTGCTGGCGCGGCCCTCGGTCGAGGTCGTGGAGCGGATGCTGCCTGGGGCCGAAACGCAACTAGTGGATGCCGAGGCGGCGGGCATCATCGAGGAACGCGACGGCCGACTGCTGTTCGTGCACCCGTTGGTGCGGGCCGGCCTGCTCGATCGGTTGGGCGGCCTGCGTCGGCGCCAGTTGCAACGGCGCTTGGCGGAGGTGGTGTCCGACCCGGACGAACGCGTGGGGCTGCTGGCGGCGGCGGCGACGGGGCCCGACGAACAGATCGCCGGCGCGCTGGAATCCGCCGGGGATGCGGCCGCTGAGCGCGGCGCGACGCATGTGGCAGCGGAGCGTTACGAGCGTGCACTCGAGCTGACTTCGTCCGGCTCACCACCTCAGGCGCGCCGTGCGCTTCGGGCGGCCGTCTGCCACTTGGAGGCGGGCGACATTCGCCGTGCCGAACCGCTCTACCGGGCGGCGATCGATGCTGGGTTGCCGCCCGACCTCGAAGCGACGGCGGTGATCGGCCTGTCGGCCATTCTCGCCGAAGTGTCCGGTCTGGTCGAGACCGAGAAGTGGCTGCGCAGCGCGGGCTCGCGGTTGCGGCACCATCCGGCTGCGTGGTTGCGGGTGACGTTGCAGTTGGTCGCAGTGCAGTTCTTCGTCGACCAACGGCAAAGCGTTGCCACCGCCGGTCAGGCGGTCACCGAAGCCCGCGCCATCGGCGACGTGGAGTCGCTCGCCAAAGCCGAGACACTGCTCTGCTCGGCGCAACTTCTCACCGGTCAGCCGGTTGATCTCGATGCGCTCTCCCTTCGGCTGACAGCGCTCGGCTTGGACGCCGGCGACGACAGACCCAACGGGACGCCGGTGGTGATGGGCCAGTTGCTCGTGTGGACCGACCGCATCGCCGAGGCGATCGAGAACGAGCAAGCCGAGTTGCGTCGCTCCATTGCTGCCGGCCACGTGCCTGCCGAGGCGAGAGCGCAGCAGGGCCTGGCCGAGGCCTACCGCCGGTGCGGCAGGTGGGACGACGCGCAGGCAGCGCTCGAACGATGGGCCGAGCTGACGGCGCTCACCGGTAGTGATCCAGCCGCCGACGCCACATACACGGATCTTGCGTGGCTGCACGCCGCGCGTGGTCGGCACGACGAGGCGAAGCGCGTCGTCGCTTCGAGCCTGGAGCTGACCAAGGAGAACCCGATCTGGCAGATGCACGCGCGCGCGAACGCGGGCTTCGTGGACTTCACCCGCGGCGGGTTCGACGAAGCTGCTCGCCACTTCCAGAGAGCGCGCACGTTGGCCGAGGAGATCGGTTACAAAGACCTGGGTTCGTTGCCGTTCCGCGACACCGCCGTCGAGGTGCTGCTCGCGCTCGGGCGCGTACAGGAAGCGACCACCGAAGCCGAACTGCTTTCCGAGCGAGCGATGCGGGCCAACCGTGCGCGCGGGCAGGTCATCGCAGCTCGCGCCCGTGGGCTGGTCGCTGCTGCAGCCGGCGACCTGGTGGCGGCCACGGCGGCGGTCGAGGAAGCGTTGGCATTCGTTGCCGAGGTCGCCGACCCGTTCGCCCGGGCGAGGGTGCTGCAGTTGGCGGGCACTGTGTCACGCCGTGCCGGGCGCCGAACGGAGGCGCGTGAGCAGTTGGAGGAAGCACAGCGCTTGTTCGAGGCGTTGCAGGCTGCGCCGTTCGTGGAACGTGCCCAGGGCGAACTGCAGCGGCTGGGTGCCCGTACCGGCCGCACCGATCTACTGACGCGAACTGAGCGGCAGGTCGCCGAACTGGTCTGCGACGGGCGGAGCAACGGCGAGGTGTCGGCGGTGTTGTTCGTCACGACGCGCACCGTCGAAGCCCACCTGACTCGCGTGTACCGCAAGCTGGGTGTTCGATCACGCTCGGAGCTCATCGCTCGGCGATCGCTGCTGCCTGACGGCGAGTAGGCCAGCGCCGCATTGTGCGGGTTCCCCCGATGCACCACCGGGTGCGGGTAGTGCAGGCTGGTTTGTGTGGTCGATCGATCGGAGCAGCGTGCAATGACCCACCGGAGGGTGAGTGGTCGCTGGCTGGCGGTTGGGCTGGCGGCTGGGCTGGCAGTGGCCGGCATGGTCACTCTGGCGGGCGCCGGCCCGAGTGATGTGCCCAGCGTGTACAGCCCGATTCCCCCGTGCCGCTTGCTCGACACGAGGCCGTCCAGCACTGTCGGGCCGCGCAGCACTCCACTGAACCCCGCCGAGTCCTACACGGTGCAGGTCACCCGCAACAACGGCAACTGCACGGTCCCGGTCGAGGCGACCGCCGTGGTGTTGAACGTCACGAGTGTGAATCCGACAGCGTCGAGCTACTTGACGCTGTTCCCCGCCGGTGCGACGCGGCCCATGGCGTCGAACCTGAACGTGCGGGCCGGCCAGGCGCCGGCCCCGAATCTGGTGACCGTGTCGTTGTCGGGCACCGGCGCGCTGGCCATCTTCAACGCGGCCGGCAGCGTGCACCTTGTCGGCGATGTGGCCGGCTACTTCACACCGCAGAGCGGCCCGCTCGGCCAGGTGCCGGGTCCGCCAGGCGATCCGGATCGGCTGAGCAACCAGCAGATCGCGCAGTTGCGGTGGGGCCGGGTGGACTTCGCGACCGGCCAAGAGCCGTGGGGTGTCGCCTACGACGGCACGTTCGTGTGGGCCACCAGCAACACCGACGACCTCGTGTCGCGGTTCGACCGGGTGACCGGTACACGCACCGACTTCCCCACCGGTGACGGGCCGCGGTCGGTGGCGTTCGACGGCAGCAGCATCTGGGTGGCCAACTTCTACGACGACTCGGTGTCGAAGTTTGATCCGGCAACGGGTGCCCGAACGGATTACGCGACAGGTGGCGGGCCGGCGGACCTGGTATTCGACGGAACCCACCTGTGGGTCACCAACTTCTCCTCGAACTCGATCTCGCGGTTCGATGTTGCGTTCGGCAACCGCGTCGACTTCGACACCGAGTCGGGTCCCAGTGGCGTTGCCTTCGACGGCGGCGACCTGTGGATCGTCAACACGAACGTCGACACCGTGTCGCGCTTCGATCGCAGCACTGGTGCGCACACCGAGTTCGCGGCAGGCACGCTGCCGGTTGACCTTGCGGTCGACGGCGAGAGCCTTTGGATCACCAACCCATACGTCGACGAGGTGCTGCAGATGAACCGGTTCACCGGATCGTTCGTGGCCCATGCCACCGGTGATGAACCTACGAGTGTGGTCGCCGACGGCACCAGCGTGTGGGTCACCAACCGGTCGTCGGACACCGTCTCGCAGTTCAACCCCGCGACGGGTACGCGCATCGATCACCGCACGGCGGCCGGCCCGATGGGCGCGGCCTACGACGGCATCAACCTCTGGGTTGCCAACTACAGCGTCCACACGATCAGCCGGATCTCCCCGTGACCGCTCACCTCATCTCTGACAGGAGCCATCGGATGTCGTTCCTCAGTCACCGTCCCCGCCTACGCCCCCGCGTGCTCCCCGCCGCCTGCGTGCGCAGCCTCACCCTCGGGGTGGTGCTCGGGCTCATCACCGGTGCCGGCACCCTCGCGATTGTCGGCGCCGGCGAGGCGGGTGTGGCAAACGCGTTCCTGCCCATCACCCCCTGTCGGCTGTTGGACACCCGTCTGAGCACCACGGTAGGGCCCCGGAACACGCCGCTGGGTGCCGCCGAGACCTACACCGTGCAAGTGACCGGTGCGAACGGCCAGTGCAACATCCCTGCGAGCGCAACGGCGATCGTTGTCAACGTGACCGGTGTGTCGCCGACGGCACGCACCTTCGTCACCCTCTTCCCCGCCGACGCGAGCAGGCCGACCGCCTCCAACCTCAACTTCGTGGCGGGCCAGGGGCCCACGCCGAACCTGGTGACGGTGTCATTGTCTGCAATCGGCGCGATGAAGTTGTACAACCATGCCGGCACGGTGCAGCTAGTGGGCGACATCGCCGGGTACTACCAGCCGGTGGGGCCGGGCCCTGCCGGGCCGGCAGGTAACCCCAATCGAGCCAGCAACCAGCAGATCGCGATGTTGCAGTGGGGCAACCAAGTGTTCGACACCGGTGCCGCGCCCTATGCCGTTGCGTACGACGGCACCAGCATCTGGATCACCAATCGCACCGCCAACACGGTGTCGAGAGTGGACCCGCTGTCGGGGGCACGCACCGACTTCGCGACCGGTTCCGGGCCACGTGGCGTGGCTTACGACGGCACGTACGTCTGGGTGGCCAACCATGCCTCGAACACGCTGTCACGGTTCGTGCCGGCCACGGGCGCTCGCACCGACTTTCCCACCGGCGCCGGGCCGGAGGCGATCGCCTGGGACGGCAACACCCTGTGGGTCACCAACAGCGCATCCAACACGGTGTGGAGCATGGACCCCGTCAGCGGGTTGGCCGTCGAGTTCGCCACCGGCGCCAGCCCTGCCGGGGTTGCGTTCGATGGGCAGAACATCTGGGTGGTGAATGCAGGTTCGGACAACGTGACGCGGATCGTGCCGAGCGCTGGCACGTCGTCGACGATCGCGGTCGGTGACCAGCCGTTCGGGATCGCGTTCGATGGCGTCTACATGTGGGTGACCAACTTCGGCTCCGACACGGTCACCCGTATCGACACCTTCACGTTCGTCACCAATGACTTCGCAACCGGACGTGGTCCCGCTGGCATCGCCGTCGCCGGCACCAGCCTGTGGATCGGCAACAACTTGCGCAACACGCTCACGTCCTTCGACGCAGCCGGCAACCGCACCTTCGTCGAGTTGGCTGGTGTGGTCGGCCAGATCGCCTATGACGGCCGGTCGCTGTGGGTGCTCGCCCCCGACGACGACAAGGTCACGCGGGTGGTGCTGCCGTAGGCGCGTGGGCTCAACGAGCACGGCTGGCCTTGGAGAGTTCGGCACGCATCGCCGAGAAGCGGCGGTGGTGCTGGTCGTAGTCGGCCACCACTTCGGTGAGCCGTGCTCCTCCGCCCGCCTCGCTGGCCTCGCCGAGCAGCACCACCAGCCGCGCCACGGTCGCGTGGTTGCCCCTGCTCTTGCTGGCCGTCACGGCCGCCGCGAACGCCTCGACTTCGGCGCGTGCACACCGGTGTCGCCGAGTTGCTGCAGCCGCTGCTCGAGCACGGCGCGAAACTCAGCGATCGAGATGTTGTCGCGTGGCGCCATCGACGTACGGTAATCGTCTCGACCCTTTGGAGTTCTCATGATGCGCGCCGATCTCACCGATGACGACGTCCACCTCATCATCGACCACATGATCGCTGATGACCGCCAGCACGGCCAAGCTGCCGAATTCGTCTGGGCATCTCTGACCGCCGGTGAAGGTCCGGCGATGGTGACGCTCGCCGGCATTCAGCTCTGGCTGTGGTGGTTGCTGCCCAAGCGCAGCATCGGCGACCCGGTGGAGTGGGCCGAAGCGGCGACGGCCGGCACCGACCTGTTCACTCGTCTCGGCGAGGCCCGCTACGCCGACGTGTTCCGAAGCGACACCACACGCAAAGTGTTCAGCGCCTGGGCCAAGTCGCGATCGGACGGGGTGCGTGCGTGCCGTGCGGCCCAGGGAACGTCAGGGGTGGAGCCGCCCGACCTTGCCGACTTCGAATGGGGTGACACCTTCGGCAGTTGGGAGTTGCGAGCGCGCGAAGCGGTGGAGCTCGCGTTGGAGGAAGCGATCGACGATGGCCGGTTGAAGCCCGGAGCGAAGGGCTGGCGCGAGGTGGCGTCTGGTATCTGCAGCCAGGTGCTCGACCACACCGAACCCGGTTCCGTCGGGCAGACCTGGCGCACGTTGGTGGTCAGCGAACGCGCCGACACGTGGGCTGGGCGTCACGCCACGCCTGTGCAGCGCGAGGCACGACGCACGATCGCAAGGCAGTACCTTGCGAGACCCGAGGCGCCAACCGATGAGGTGGCAGCGGCCTTGATGGCGCCGCTCGTCTGGCTGGCCGGGCACTGCCGCGAAGGTGTCACGTTGACCGCATCGCACTACCTGCCGCCCGTCCTGATGCACGAAGCCCTCGATCGCTTCGGCTGGGCCGACAAGTTCTCGAAGCCACGCAGCGAAGCCGACGTGCCGCAGTTGGTCGATCTGCGCGCGGTCGCGAATCGGCTCAAGGTGGTGCACCGTAAGCACCGCCGGCTGGCAGTGGGGAACGCGGGTTTGGCGTTGCTGGCGGACCCGCAGCGACTGTGGAACCCGTGGGTCGATGAACTGGGCGGCGACAACCCCTACGACGTTGCTGCGTCTGAGCTGACTGCGCTGGCGCTGCTGGGCCACCCCACCGGCGACATGCCTGACGACGAGCTGCGCACCTTGGTGGGCCAGGCGCTTGTCGAGCAGGGGTGGCGGCACGCCGACGAGCCGGCCCGGTTCGAGGACCACGACTACGCGGCCTTCCACGCCGTGCGCAGATGGCAGCTGTGGGGAGTTGCCCGTTTTGTGCGGGCTCGTTGGGAAGCAACCCCGACTGGCCCGAAAGTCGTAGAACCCGCCTCCATGCAGCTGACGGAGATGGGCCGGGTGGCGTTGTCGCACTGGCTGCATCGGCGCATCACCGGCCCCCAGTCACTGAGGTAGCCAGCCCTCGGGTCACCGCAAACGTCGGCGGCTCAGCGCTGTGCAGGGCGGTTCAGCTGAACCGCCCTGATCGCGGGTGCCGACGGTGACTGACACAGCGGGATGCACCTGGCATGTCGTCGAGCGGTCGCTCCTGGCATGTGGTCGACGAGCGTGAACAGGCGCCTGCGCTGCCCCGTGCCGTTACGGCGTTGCCGCTGTGGTGCCGGTCCAGGGCCGCAGGATTGCGCTCACCCAGGTGGAACCGTCGCTCGATTCGATCTGGATCGAGGCGACCTGCAGCGATTGGCCGTTGGTGAAGATCAGCGTCGGCCGAGCTGGGTCTGCTGCGTGGTTGCCGACCAGCACCCAGCCGAGGCCGGGCATCGCTGATTGGTAGAACGCGCTGACATCCGCCACCGCTGCTGCGGTCGCGTAGTCCAGCGCGCCGGGGAGCCGCTGCAGCGACATCGCGCCGTCCATCACCGGGATCGTGTCGAGCTCTGGTTCACAGCCGGCAGGCAGCACCACATCGCCGAGCGCGTTGATCTACGTCAGCGAGTAGCGATACGTCTGCGTGACGCCATCGCCCGCAAGGTCGAGGTTGTACTGCAACAACATCCCGTTCGGATCGGCCAGCCACAGCTCGCCGCTACCGGTCAGACCCATCGCCGCGGACTCGAAGGTGAAGTGGCGAGCGGGCATCCCCTCGATCGTCTCTGTGCCGACCTCGGTGGCGGTGACCACCGGCAGGATCGAGTCGGCCGGCTCGAGGCGTGTGGTCATCGGCGGCGCCGTCTCGTTCCAATCCACCTCACACCGTCCATCAGGTGCACTGCGCCGGTAACGCGCTGCTTCCACCTCGCCGTTCATCGACTCGATGTGGCCGGACTCGATGTCATCGGCAGTGAAGACGGGTGAACGCGGCGCTGCCCGGCCACACATCACTGACGAAGGTGTTCGAGAAGTCGAACGCACTGTCGCTGCTGGTCGTGACGCTGGTGAGCACCAACTCCTGGTGATAGCTGGTCAGCGCGTCGAGACCGACGGCCGGGTCGGGCAGGAACAGGTCGGCAACGGCGACCGCTGCCGGGTCGGTGGTCGAGGCCCCGGGCGCGGTGGAGACGGCGCTCTCGACGACGTTCGCCCGATTGGGAAGGTGATGTGGCGCCGTCCGAGCCGGAGCAACCGACCACGGCCCATCCCAGCACCATCAACGGAAGTAGCTTCGCATTCACGCCGCACCCCTCTCCACGATCGACACGGTGACCGGGATCGTGTACTGGCCAAAGGAGATCCACGGTCGTCACCCCACCGCCCATTGGTACCGGGTCGAGTTGCATCGTCAGCGCGTCGAGCCCCCACGCGGGGAGCGGGAAGCCGCCGGACACCCCACCAATGCCCGATCAGGAGATGGTCGTCGCGGCGATCGGCATGCTGGCCACATCAAGCTTCAGGGTCAGTTGTGCCTGCTCGGCCGCGGCGACATCGCCCTCCACAGTCACCTCGCCGGTGCCCTGCCACGGGGGCTCCATAGCGCAGGTCATTGCGCCGCTGGCAATCCCTTGGAACACCTCGTCCATGAAGAAGTTCGCCGTGCCGGTGCCGGTGATCTTGCTCTCACCCACTTCCGCGGTTGCTTCGACGTCGAGCGATGCGACCATCGTCCATAGGCCTCCGCCTGCCGCGTCGGCCGGCGCCGTCACCGGGCTCATGTCGGCCGTGCCGCGCACCTTCTCCTTGCACTTCTTGACCTCGAAGACCATCTCGGACTTCCAGTCGTCCTCGGACGTGGAACCGACGAATGTGAGGTGTTCGGTACCGACCTTCGTCGCTTTGTAGTTCACCCAACCGAGCACCGTCTTGCCGTACATGTTGGCCGCCGAGATGTCCTTGGTGTGCGGGCTGGCCGTCCCCATCTCGGTGTGGAACAGCAACTTGATCTTCGGTGGCTTCCCGAGGGGCGTGAGCGGGTAGAGGTCGC
>Ga0105047_10013323_pt1 | contig 13142 bp, 13 predicted proteins | sample MAT04_FD_78384 | JGI IMG/M metagenome (GOLD analysis project Ga0105047, IMG submission 78384) | Freshwater microbial communities from Lake Fryxell liftoff mats and glacier meltwater in Antarctica - MAT-04 (megahit assembly) | ecosystem: Environmental > Aquatic > Freshwater > Ice > Liftoff... | reverse complement strand
GTTCGCCCATGCCGACGCCTGACAACGCCCACGACGTCGGCGCCGTCGATTTCCATTTCGACGTGATGTGTCCGTGGGCGTACCAGACCTCGCTGTGGATGCGCTCGGTACGCGACCAGTTGGGGCTGAGGCTCAACTGGCGCTTCTTCAGCCTGGAAGAGGTCAACCGTGTCGGGGGCAAGAAGCACCCGTGGGAACGTGAGTGGAGTTACGGCTGGAGCATGATGCGCATTGGCGCGCTGCTGCGCCGCACCGACATGGCCTTGCTCGACCAGTGGTACGCGGTCGCGGGGAAGGCGTTGCACGTCGACGGCCACAAGCCGCACGAGCCGGCGGTTGCCCGCCACCTGTTGGCGCAGATGGGTCTCGATCCGGCGTTGGTCGACGCGGCCATCGCCGACCCCACCACGCACGACGAAGTGCGCGCCGAGCACCAGCGAGTGATTGATGCCGGCGGTTACGGCGTGCCGACTCTGGTCTTCCCCGACGGCCAAGCACTGTTCGGCCCTGTGCTGCTGGATCCGCCCACGGGCGACGCAGCGGTGCGACTGTGGAACGCCGTGAGGGCATGGCGCGAGTTCCCGCAGCTGTTCGAATTGCAACGCCCGAAGACGAGCGACCACCAGCGTGCGATCATGGCCACCTTCAGGCCGTATCTGGACGCACGCGACTGGGTCAGCATCAACCGGGGCGAGGTCGTTGGATTCGCTCCCACAGACAGCGAGGTATGAGATGGATCTGGAAGTCGATCGTCAGCAGCTGAGCACGGTTCGTCTGGTTGACGCACCGCCAGCCCCGCTGCAGCCAGGGCAAGCTCGCTTGCGCGTTCACCAGTTCGCGCTGACCTCGAACAACATCACCTACGCCGTCTTCGGCGACATGATGAACTATTGGGACTTCTTCCCGGCCAACCCGGCCGCGGACGAAACTGTCTGGGGCCGTGTGCCGGTGTGGGGCTTCGGCGACGTCGTGGAATCCATGGTCAGTGAGATGGCAGAGGGCACGCGCGTCTACGGCTACCTGCCGATGTCGGACGAACTGGTCATCGAACCTGGCCGGTTCGACGATCGTGGCTTCAGCGATGTCTCTGCGCATCGCGCACAGATGGCGGCCACCTACAACCGATACGTGTTCTGTGACCGCGACCCGGCATACGACGCAGTCCACGAGCCGCACCAGATGGTGCTGTGGCCGCTGTTCTTCACGTCGTTCATGATCGACGACGTGCTCGACGACTCGGCGCTGCTGGCCGGCTCGGTGGTGGTCTCCAGCGCGTCGTCCAAGACCGCAATCGGAACGGCGTTTCTCCTCAGTCAACGCAAGGGTGTGCACGTCGTCGGCCTGACTTCGGCGAGCAATGCCGAGTTCGTTCGCGAGCTGGGCTGCTACCACCAGGTGGTGTCGTACGAGTCGCTCGGCGAACTGCCGGAAGGCCCAGCGGCGTACGTCGACATCGCCGGCGACAGCGCGGTGACCCGAGCGGTGCACGAGCATTTTCAGGGTCAGCTCACGTACAGCATGATCGTCGGGGGCACACATTGGGATGGGCCGGCACCCGAGCCTAACGAACTGCCCGGCCCCACCCCGCAGTTCTTCTTCGCGCCGACACAGATTGCCAAGCGCAGCAAGGACTGGGGGCGTGACGGCCTAGAGCAGCGCACCATCGGCGCATGGACCTCATACCGAGAATGGGTGGACGGCTGGCTGCACTTCGAACAAGCCGTCGGTGGCAACGCTGTGAAGGCCACCTATCTCGAGTTGCTGTGCGGGCGGGTCGACCCGCGGGTAGGGCACGTGTGCGCCATGGTTGCCGAATGAGTGCGGCGACGAATCGACTGACGGAGAGGGCGGCTGACGTCGACGCCGACGCTGGCGCTGGCAACTCGGGCGCCGCGGGGGATGGGCGGCACGCGCGTCGCGACCGCAATCGGCTCGCGGTGGTGGATGCAATGCTGTCGATGTACGCAGCTGGCAACCTCGACCCGTCCTCCGACGAGATTGCCGAGCGCGCCGGATTGTCGCCGCGTTCTCTGTTTCGCTATTTCGAAGATCTCGACGACCTGGTCCGGGTCGCCATTTCTCGCCAGCATGAGAGGTTGCTCCCCACGTCGGGTCTCGACGTGTCGTCCGCTGACCCGCTCTCGGACCGTGTCTCGCGGCTCGTCGCACAGCGCGTCCGGCTCTTCGAACGCATCGGTTCAGTGGGCATCGTGTCTCGGGTGCGTGCACCGTTTCAGCCGTTGATTGCTTCCGAGCTGGCGATCTCGCGTTCCTTTCTGCGTCGTCAGCTGGAGCAGTTGTTCACACCCGAACTGTCGCAGCGCGGCGCGGCCGGCGCCGCTCACGCCATCGCCACGATCGATGTGCTCACCTCGTTCGAGTCGTTGCATCTGATGCGCGACGACCAGCAACTGAGCCGCGCGCAGATCGAGGCCGCGCTCGCCGATTCGATCGCCCGGCTGTTGGAGGCCTGACGTGCGCATCACCCTGCTCGGTACTGGCAGCCCGATTCCTGATCCGCGCCGTGCTGGTCCTTCCACCTTGGTGACGGCGAGCGGGCTGACGGTGTTGGTCGATTGCGGCCGGGGTGTGCTGATGCGACTCGCCGCCGCTGGTTCGCTGCCGCCGTTTCTGGATGCACTGCTGATCACGCACCTGCACAGTGACCACATCAGCGACCTTGGCGATGTCATCACCACGCGCTGGGTGATGAGCCCCGAGCCGTTACCGTTCATCGTGTACGGGCCGGTGGGCACCGCTGAGGTCGTCCGCTTGACGTTGGCCTCGCTGAACCCTGACGTTGGCTACCGCGTCGCGCATCACGCCGACCTTCACGAGGGCCCGGCCGTCGAAGTTCGCGAGGTCGCCTCTGGCGATACGTTCACCGTTGGTTCGGCCTCGGTCACGGTCGGTGCAACCGATCATCGCCCGGTCGAGCCGACCGTTGCCTTCCGGTTCGAGGCGGGCGGTAAGACGGCCGTGCTGGGCGGCGACGGAGTGCCGTGTGCCGGTCTCGACGAGTTGTGCCGTGGGGCCGACGCCTATGTGCAGACCGTGATCCGTGAAGACCTGGTGCGCTTGGTGCCCAGCGCTCGGCTGCACGACATTCTCGATTACCACAGCACTGTGCAGCAGGCAGCGCAGACTGCCACGACGGCTGGCGTCGGCACACTGGTGCTCACTCACTACGTCCCCGCAATGCAGCCGGGCCAGGAGGACGAGTGGCATGCGCTGGCTGCTGCTCACTTCGCGGGCCTCATCGTGTTGGGCGACGACCTCACGTTCGTCGATCTTTGAGTCCCCTGTCGTGTCCATTGTCGTGTCATTGAAGGAGAGCCCTGATGCAGTCGCTCCGCACACCCGACGATCGCTTTGCCGATCTGCCCGACTATCCGTTCGCGCCGCACTATGCGGAGATACCTGCCATCGCCGGCGACCCAGGCGCTGGCACGCTACGGGTGCACTACCTGGACGAGGGTGCGCCCGACGCGGCGAACGTGCTGCTGATGCACGGCGAGCCGTCGTGGAGCTTCCTGTACCGACGCATGATCCCAGTGTTGGTGGCGGCTGGGCATCGGGTGATCGCGCCGGATCTGGTGGGGTTCGGCAAGAGTGACAAGCCGACCGAGACGTCGGACTACACCTATGCGCGGCACGTCGGTTGGATGCAGGCGTTGCTGTTCGATCACCTGGATCTGCGCGGCATCACGTTCTTCGGGCAGGACTGGGGCGGGCTGGTTGGCCTGCGAGTGTTGGCGTCTGCGCCGGACAGGTACTCGCGTGGGGTGGTCGGCAACACCGGCCTTCCGGAGGGCGACGGCAAGCTCAGCGACGCGTTCCTGTCGTGGCAGAAGTTCTCGCGTGAGTCGGAGGTGTTTCCCATCGGCGGCATCGTCAACGGTGGCTCGGCGACCGACCTTTCACCGGAAGTGATTGCCGGCTACGACGCACCGTTCCCCGACGACAGCTACAAGGCAGGTGCGCGCATCTTCCCGTCGCTGGTACCCGCCCTGGCGGACGACCCGGGTGCCGCCGAGAACCGCGAGGCATGGAAGGTGCTCGAGGCGTGGGAGAAGCCATGGCTGTGCGCCTTCAGCGACAAGGACGCAGTGACTCGCGGTGGCGAAGGGCCGTTCCTGCGTCGCATCCCGGGTACGAAGGGGCAGCCGCACACGACCATCGTGGGAGGCGGCCACTTCCTGCAGGAAGACAAGGGCGAGGAGCTGGCCCAGGTGATTGTCGACTTCATCGCTTCCACGCCCGTTGTCGAGTCGTGACGGGCGAGGGGTAACACGTGTACGGCACCATTCGAAACGAGATCTGCATCGCCCGCTCGGCGGCCGACGTGTGGGCGCTGGTGGGCGACGCTTCGAAACTGCACCATTGGTTCCCCGGCGTGGTCGACTGCACCGTTGACGGCACGTCGCGGGTGATCGTCACCGGCTCCGGCGTGCCGATGCCGGAGGAGATCTTGGTCTGCGACAACACGCAGCGCCGCTTCCAATACCGGCTCACCATTCCGATCTTCAAGCATCACCGCGGCACGATCGACGTGATCGCGCTCACCGACGAATCGTGCATCGTCGTCTACTCCACCGAAGCCGATCCGCGGGCGATGGCGTTGGTCATCGGAGGCGGCACGGCCGGTGCACTTCGTGAACTCAAACGGCAAATGGAACGACAGATGGAACGACAGATGGAAGGTCTCTGATGGGCCGCAAAATTCTCTTCATCACCACCGACCAGCAGCGCTACGACACGCTCGGCTGCAATGGCGGCACGATTGCGCGCACTCCGGTCATCGACGCAGTGGCTGCGCAGGGCGTGCGCTATGAGCGGTCGCACCCGCAGAGCGTTGTGTGCATGCCGTCCCGCAGCACGATCATCACCGGCCAACACCCCAGCACGCATGGCGTGTGGATGAATGGTGTGCCGTTGCCCGAGGATGCGCCGTCGGTCGCGCAGGTGTTGCAGGACGCTGGCTACCGCACGGCCATCATCGGCAAACCGCACTTCGAGCCGTTCCTCGATCCGTTCGCTCGTTTCCCGGAAAACGGCTTCGCGCGGCAGGGAACGTTCGGGCCGCACCGCGGCTTCGAACACTTCGAATCTGCCACGCACGGTGCCGCCGGCCCGTTGCACTATGCGCGTTGGTTGCTGTCGAATCACCCCGAAGCCGTCGGCATGTTCTATCCGGTGCTGGACAGCTCGCTGGAGGTCAACGCGATGGGTGGTGGCGACACCGGCGCACCCCAGGCGTGGGTGAACGACATCCCCAAGGAGTGGTACCACACGGATTGGGTTGCCGACCGCACGATCAGCTGGCTCGATTCGTTGGGCGTCGATGACGACTGGTTCTGCTGGATGAGCTTCCCTGACCCCCACCACCCCTGGGATCCGCCCTCCAGCGAAGTCGGTCGCATCGATTGGCGCGACGTACCGCTGCCCGCCGCTTATCCGCAGGATGCCGCCGAGCGGGAAGCGATCCTCGACGCCAAGCCCCGCCATTTCCGTGCGTGGTACGACGGGCGACTGGTGACCAACTACGAGGCGCCCGCCGCCTGGGTGCCTGCCACGCTGACACCGGATCAGATTCGCGAAACGACTGCGCTCAATGCAGTGGAGTGCGAACTGATCGACGAGGCCATCGGCCGCGTGCTGACGGCCATCGGAGCCCGCGGATGGGACGACGACCTCGACATCGTGTTCACCACCGACCACGGCGAACTCGGCGGCGACTTCGGTCTGCTCTTCAAGGGCCCGTATCACGTCGAAGGCCTCATGCGACTGCCGCTGATCTGGCGGCCGGCGCCGTCGTCGGGCACCACCCCGGCCGTCGTCAGCAAGCCGGTCGGCCACGTCGATCTGGCACCAACCTTTTGCGCCATCGCCGGGCTGCCGGCAGCACCGTGGATGGAAGGCAAGGCGCTTCCCGTCGATGACACCGACGCCGACGGCCGCGGCTTCGAACGTGTGCTCACCGAGTGGGACAGCGAACTGTTCGGCGTGGGCGTGCACCTGCGCACGATCACCCGAGAGAGCTGGGTGTGCAGTACCTATCTGCCGGGAACCGTCCACGACGGCAGCGAAGGTGAGCTCTACTCCCTGACCGACGACCCGTTGCAACGCGTCAACCGGTGGAACGACCCTGCGCTGACAGCGCTACAAACCGATCTCCTCGCCGACCTGTGGGACCACCAACCCCCAATGAAGTCACCCCTCCCCGGAGTAGAAGCTCCCGTCTGACATGGTGGAGCTGGCTATCGCTGGCTATGGCCGCGCGCGGTCGTACGTCGTTTCCTCCGGAAGTAGCGCCTCGTAGCGGCGGCCGGTGTGATGCAGCCACCATCGCTGCGACTTCTTCAGCTTCAACACCATTGGCATGAACTTGCGATCCTCGTCCAACATCCGCTGTGCCGTCTCACGATGCAGGGTGGTGCCGAGGCGTTGGTTGATGGTGGCAATGGCAGGGTCGACCCATACATCGAGCCCCTCCTTGAGCATGTTCGAAACCATGTCCGCTAAGGCACCCTCCGGCGTGGTGTACCGCTGGATGATCGAAGTCAGTTCGCGCTTGAGATACGGCCGCAACGCGAGCGGATACTCCTGCAGAAATGCGTGGGCGTCGTAGGTGATGTCCTTGCGGCTGGCCTTCAACGTGAACGGTGAGGTGAAGTCGAGCTGGGTGGCCGTGATGCCGTCCCACAGCCAGTTTGCAAGCTGGACGTCGAAGCCCACCGTGGGGCCGCAGACCCGCGCCGCAGCGTCGACGATCGCCTCGAGCAGCGGATGAGAATCGGCCGGCGGTGCGTTCCGCAACACGTTGCTGCCCAGCAAGCTGGTGTCAGCAATCGGCTGGTGGTGATACACGACGGCCTTGCCGTCGGGGCGAATCAGGGTGAATAGTTCGGTGGGCCAGATAGCAACGTCGGCTCCACGCAGCGTGTCGAAGAAGCCGTGACAGACATCCACGTATCGCTGCGCCTCGACCGCATTGCGAAACGGTGGAACGCGCTTGAGCGCGACGGTCGGCTTCGCCTGCGGCCACGCCAAGACGATGCTGATCTCGCCGTGGCCGAGCAGGCGCAGGCTGTTGATGCCGCCGCCGCGGATGGCCCCGGCAATAGCCGCCTCCACCACGTGCAGGTCGATCGCTGAGTCCGGGCGTTCGCTCACGAGCCGACAGTAGTGGTACGCCAATCAGTAGTGGCGAAGCTCGACGATCATGCCGTCTGGGTCGCGCACGTACAGCGAGGTGCCGTTCCCGCGAGCGCCGTAGCGGGTGGCCGCAGCCTCGACCACATCGAACGTGCCGGAGGCAGCCAGCGCATCGAGATCGACCTCGTCGACGACGAGGCAGAAGTGGTCAACCGAGCCGCTGCGAGACGAACCGTCGCGTCGACTGACGAGATCCATGATCGTTCCCGCGTCGACTCTCACAGAAGGAAACGAAATCTCGCCGGCGCGCCACTCCTTGACGCGCATCGCCTGCAGACCCAATATGTCCACGTACCAAGCCAGCGTCTTTTCGACATCGGCGCACCTCAGCACGAGGTGGTCGAATGCGGTGACGTTGACCGGTGCATCCATGTCGTGCAGCGTACGCCCTCAGCCTTCACACATGTCCAACGCCAGCAGCGCCAGCGTGCGAGCGGTGGTCAGTACCTGGTCGAGCGGCACGTGCTCGTCGGGGCCGTGCGCTCGCGCCGCTTCGCCGGGGCCGTACTGCAGCGTGGGCACGCCGCCGATGCCGGTCATCAGGCGCAGGTCGCTGCCGTACGGAGCTGTCCACGATTCCTGTGTGGCACCGCCGACTGCGGTGTGAGCGGCGCGGACCCGGTCCAGCAGATCGCTGTCCTCGGGCATGCGGCCACTGGCGAACTGGCCGCCCCACCACTCGATCGTTGCGGGGTGATCGCGCAGCCACGGGTCCTTGTTGCATGCCTCGGCGATGGCGAATTCCAGCTCCGCACGCGCAACTTCCATCGGCTCGTCAAGAGCGACTCCGAGGCGGCCCTCCGCCACCAACAGGTCGGGAACCGAAGACGCCCAGTCGCCGGCGTGAATGGTGCCGATCGACAACGGGTAGGCGATCTGCCAGCGGCTGGCGGACTGCACCGGGTTCGCGTTGCGACACGTTTCCAGCTGCTGCAGCGCGTGCAGCAACGTCACGAACTTCTCGATCGAGCTGACGCCTTCCGTGCGCCGGGACGCATGTGTGGCCAGCCCCGGTACCGACAGCCTGAACGTGAGCGAACCCGCATTGGCAGGGACGAGGTCCAATTCGGTCGGCTCGGGGATGACACACGCGTCAGCACGCCACCCGCGAGCCAGCGTGCTGTAGGTACCCAGGCCGCCATCCTCCTCACCGAGCACGGCGGTGATCAAGAGATCGCCGGTGAGCTGGACACCGGCGTGGCGAATGGCCTCGATGGCCCACAGCGCCGCCACGAAGCCGGCCTTCATGTCGCAACTGCCACGACCGTACAAACGGCCGTCGGCGATGCGACCGTCGAACGGATCGCCCGACCACTGTTGCGGATCGCCGACGGGAACCACGTCGAGGTGACCGTTGAACAGCAGGCTGCGAGCCTCGCCGGGTTTGGCGCCAGGCAGGCGACCGACCACGCCCCACGCCTCGGTGCGCTCGACTTCCATGCCGGGGAAGTCGGGCCGGGCCGTGATCTCGTCCAGCGGAATCTGCCAATGGTCCACGTCCAGCCCACGATCGGCGAAGAGGCGAGCGGCGTGAGCGATTGCCTCGTTCTCGTCCGAGGTGCCGCTGATACTGGGGATGCGCACGAGTTCGGCAAGCAGCCCTGTCATCTGGTGCTGGCGCTCGTCGACGGCATTGAGAACCCGAGCAGCGACATGTTCGTTGGTCATGAAGCTCTTCCTAGCAGGCGCGGCGTTCGTGGCAGGCTGAGTGCGCATCGAAGAGGGCGGTCGGGCCGATAGCTTTGCAGCACCCAACCTGAAGGAATAGTTCCATGGCAACCGGCCCCAAGCTCACCCCGCTCCAGGAAGTTGAAGCCCGTCGCGCCGCCGCAGCGGCCGACAAGCCCAAGCGAGCGATCTCCGAGGAGGAGAAGGCGACGCGCAAGGATCGAGTGGCCAAGGCAAAGGATGCGCTGGCTCGGTCCGTGGGCGCCAAGGGCGACTGGGTCATTTCGGGTCGTGCGGCCTTGAAGGTGTACCTGCAGCGGCTCAACGAGCCCAAGCAGCCCGACGATGCTCAGTTCGAGGCGCTCCTGGCGGCGCCGTTCACGCCGCCGCCGAAGAAGAAGACCAACGACCGTCGTTTCTGACCGTCAGCTGGTCGATATCTCGACCGGCCCGGGCGCATCGATCCGCGTCGCCGCCAGCCGCACCGGCACATCGGCAAAGAAGAGCCGTAGCTGCAACTTCACTGTGGTTCCATCGGCTGCGCGCGCCGACGCGAATAGTGCATCGCTCTTCGCAGGAACCCACACGAAGACATAGGTTGCGTCACCAACGACGATGGTCTCGTTCCCGGAACCCGCAGCGAGATCCGTGGTTGTCGGTGTCGATGCCGACGTCCGTGTGCCGGGGATGGTCCACCACCACAGGTATTCGGTGCGACCTCCGCTGTCAGCCAACTGGAAGCCACTACTCCACGGTTGCCCTTCGTTGGTCGCGTTCGACGCGACTTCGACGAACTCGCCGAGCCGGTAGTCCGGGCGAAGTCCATACAGCAGCTCTCGCCACTCTGTCTCGTCGGCCAGGCGCACAGTTCGGCTGATGGCCAGCAGCTCGGTCGTTGGTATGGGGCCAGTCAGGCTGAGTAGCCGACCGGCGGCGGCCCACGTGACGATTGCGTCCCCGTTGGCAATCAGCGTGTGCGCGGTATACCCGTCGGAGCCCTCCACCCGACCGGTCGTGAAGTAGGCCAGCGTGGCGGGCCGGGTGTCGAGCTCCCCGATCGATTCGCGTAGCGTGATCTTTGCGCCATTGGGGATCACCGCTCGCATCTCGGTTGTCACTGTTCCGTAGAGCAGTTCGTCGGCCCAATTGGCGGTCCGGGTGGCCGTCAGACTGTTGGCGGCCAGTAGGTCCTCGTCGAACTGCGGTGTTCCCTTCGCGGCGTCGACGACCTTCAGCGAGTTGGCGAAACGGACCAGCTCGCGATCCTCGATGCTGAACGCGCGTACCGTGGCCTGCCAGCCGTCGCCGAGGTCGACAGTGATGGTGGTCATCGAGCGTTGGTTGCGCGGGGTGATCAGAGTGCGGCCGTCAACTTCGCGCCGAGAGGCGTAGAGCGCTGGGATTGGTTCTCCGTTGGACCGATACGTCTGCAGCGAGATCCACGGCTTCGTCGGATTTCCGTTCGCGAACAGGGTGTAGCTGGCGTCGGTGGGACTCGGCGTGACAATGTCGGCCGAATATGGCCGAAGCCCTGGGCTGTCGATGATGAAGTGGCCGCTTGCTGTCGGGACGGGGCTGGCCTCGTTGTCGTCGCTGTAGGTGGCGACGCCCGCCGCGACAGCGAGGAGCGCCAGCGCAACCAAACCACCGACGAGTCGGCGTCGTCGGGGCGGCTCGTCGAGCGAGGGTGGATCGGCGAACGGAGCCTCAGTGGGCGAATCATCCCACCAGGTCGGATCATCAAGGGTCATCACCTCGATGTGCTGCGGCTCCGGCCGACGGTCACGCATGCTCAGCCGTTGTCAGGTCAGTCGTTGTCGAGCTTGTCGAGGACATGATGTGCGGCATCGGCGAGCTTGCCCTTCACGCCGCCCTCCGTCGCAATCTCTTCGAGGCGAGCATCGACGAGACCGATCTCTTGTCGAGCGCCCTCGAGCAGCGAGATCTTCCCGTCGTCATTGAGGTCGAAGCTGACAAGATCCAGCTCTTCATCCGTCTCAGGGGTGTGGGCTGCTTCAGGGGTTTCGTCGTTGGACATGCACCCAGTATGCCGCCTCGCCGGGCGTCGGCTCAGGGCGCGGCCCGTTCCCGCTCTACGTAAAGGCTGTTGGGCTGTGACCTGAGGCTGTGAGTCTTAGATTTTGACACAAAGTCCTAAAGGGATGCGGGCTAGGTGGTGAGGGACTCGGTGGGTAGGTCGAACCAGCGGAGGTGTTCGAACTCTGCGGACAATCTGCCTTCGTGGGCGCCGACCTGTTGCCACACGGGTGCTGCCGCCAGCAGCTCGCGCGCCGCCGTCAGGTAGCCGGCCAGGGCCTGCTCGGACGCCCGAACGCGGTCGATCGGCGGGCGGCGCAAATCGCCGGTGGCAGCGTCGTACGACAACTGCGACAGTCGTAGCGGTGGCTCCACCGGGCCATTGTGATGACGCCACAGACCATTCGCCGGGTCGAAGCGGTACGAGGGCAGCAGCTTCCAGCCGTGGGTTGCGACCAGATCGACCGCATCGACGAGGTACTGGAAGACCGTCTCGGAGATGAAGTAGTTGAAGCTGACCCGCGTCCAGCCGGGCTTGATGCCTTCGCAGCCGTGAGTGATCTCGTGCTCGAACTCGTGTGAACGCGCAAGGTCGATACCCAAGAGGCGGTGACCATAGGGGCCGGCGCACGAGCAGCCGCCACGCGACTGGATGCCGAACAGATCGCTGAGCAGTGCGACCACGAAGTTGTGGTGCAAGTAACGCTCGCCCGGCCGCTTGACCACGAACGAGAGAATGGACAGACGCTCGGAGTTGGTGTTGCCCAGCACCTGCAGCGCAGAGTTCGCCGACCACGCCTCAACGGCACGCCGCCAGTACGACTCTTCGTGCTGCTTGATGGTGGCTACGCCCACTGCCTGCTTGAGTTGGAAGACCATGCCGGCGCGGATCGATTCGATGATGGCAGGCGTGCCTCCTTCCTCGCGGTGCACGGGGTCGTCGAGGAAGCGGTGCTCCGTCGGGTTGACGTATGCGACCGTGCCACCACCAACCACATCCGGCACACGATTGGTGAGCAGCGCACGACGAATCACCAACACACCAGGTGTGCCCGGACCGCCGACGAACTTGTGCGGGCTGAGCACGACCGCATCCTTGTACGCCAGTGGGTGCTCGGCGCACTGCGGATACATCTCGATGTCGACGTAGGGAGCCGCCGCGGCGAAGTCCCACATCGACAGCGCGTTGTGTCGGTGCAGTAGGTCGGCAATGGCACACGAGTTGGACACGATCCCGGTGACGTTCGACGCTGCCGAGAACGAACCGATCTTCACCGGGCGCTCCGCGTGAACAACGAGTTGTCGCTCCAACTCTGCCAGGTCGATGTGACCATCGGCGTCTTCGGGAATGGTGACCACGTCGGCAATCGACTCGCGCCACGGCAGCTCGTTGGAGTGATGCTCGAAGGGGCCCACGAACACCACAGGCCGATCGGTGATGGGGATGTGCTGGAGTAGGTGGTAGCGGTCGTCGAGGTTCGCGGGCAGCCGAATGTTGAGGACGCCGATCAGCTTGTCGATAGCTCCCGTTGCGCCGGAGCCGCAGAAGATGACGCACGTCTCGTCGTCGCCGCCGACCGCCTCGTGGATGATCTGTCGCGCGTCTTCACGGAGGCGCGTGGTCTGGAGGCCGGTTCCCGACGACTCGGTGTGAGTGTTCGCGTAGCGGGGCAGCACTTCCTCGCGGATGAAATCCTCGATGAAGGTGAGGGCTCGCCCAGACGCGGTGTAGTCCGCATAGGTGATGCGGTGCGGACCGTATGGGCCGTCCATCACTTGGTCGTCGCCGATGACCGACTCGCGGATCCTGCGCAGCAGCGGACTGTCATCAGGAGCCATCACGAGCATCAACCTATCCCGCGTCCAACCTCCCAGCGATCAGGTTGCCGTGCGACCACACTAAGGTATTGCCAGTGTCGGTGACAGATGATTGTTGCTGGGCAGTTTCTCGAAGAGGTGCTCTCGTTGGGCCGTGAGTGAAGGGGTATGTCGTGGGGATCAATTCGCAGTTCCAGGGCCGCATCGGGCGCACGGTCGCCGAGTCCGAGCCATCGTTCGAGCAGGTCGCTCACCCAGGTGAGGACGCGCCGAACGTCATTGTCGTGCTGCTGGACGACACCGGGTTCGCGCAGCTCGGTTGCTTCGGCTCCGACATCGACACACCGAACATCGACGCGCTCGCCGCCGATGGCTTGCAGTTCACCAACTTTCACGTCACC
>Ga0105047_10013322_pt1 | contig 13142 bp, 18 predicted proteins | sample MAT04_FD_78384 | JGI IMG/M metagenome (GOLD analysis project Ga0105047, IMG submission 78384) | Freshwater microbial communities from Lake Fryxell liftoff mats and glacier meltwater in Antarctica - MAT-04 (megahit assembly) | ecosystem: Environmental > Aquatic > Freshwater > Ice > Liftoff... | reverse complement strand
TCGACCTGAATGGCACCCGGGTTGTGAACACCAATTTTAATTCGGCCTATTTCTCTTTGTGAGTGTAAATATAAAAAACGTTAGCCAACTTTTGCAACTCGCCTCCGAGTAGGGGGAATAGCACACAACGATAAATTTGTGAGAAATAATTATCTGTAAATGGAACTTCGATATTTAGCCCATTTTGCATAATTACAAGAGGGGATGTATTGATTTTAGATTTAAGAACTTTAGATAACTCCTGATTACCAAAAGATTTGTTTGTTAAAACCACTATGCCAGTTAAAGTTTTGAATTTGCTTAATGAACTAATTTCTATTACTGATTCAAATTCGTCAGTATCGTTATACTGGACTTTAATTTTTTCGGTATGGCTGGAATTATCATCAATACTTCCTCTAATGATAATAACATTGTTTCCTTTAAATTTAAGAAAGACGGCTAATGCTTTACCAACCGCCCCCGCTCCAACTATATAAATGGTGTTTTGAGGTGTCATTATTTTGATTTTTTGATTATTGAAATGTAGATTTTATTGTATCCCATTCTGATTTTAATATACTGTAGCAAAAAGTATTTCTTCTAAATCCATCATACATTAATGTATGTTCACGAAAAACACCCTCTAACTTTCCGCCAATTTTTTCAATTGCTTTTCGTGACTGTAAGTTTCGCTGGTCGGTTTTAAACTCTACACGATGAGCATTAATAATATCAAATGAGTAATGCAGCATTAAATGCTTACATTTTTGATTCAGCCCTGTTCCATGCAATTTTTTATCTATCCATGTTGCTCCGATTTCAAGTCTATCATCGGGGTTTGAAATATTCATGAATGCCGTACTACCTGCAAAGCGGTTGAGAAATTTGCTGAATATGCTAAATGAATACCTGGTTTTATTTGTTCTTGCGATGATGGCATTCTCAATGTATTTTATTAGTAATTCTTTTGTATAAATCTGGCTTGGTGAAAATTGAAGTAGTGTTTTGTCTGCCGTTGCAATACCTAATAAATCTTCAATATTTGAAATTGAAAGTGGACTAAGAATCAGCCAGTCATTTTCAAGTGTAATATCCTCTTCAAATCTGAAGTTCATGTAAATGGTTATATAAGTTATAGAGTAATATTTATTTATCATCAATTATACGCCTGTGATAATTAATTTGCCCCAAGTGATAAGTTAAATGGGTAGCTAGAAGCATTAACAAATACCCCATTGATGTTTTTTCTTCAAAAACTAATACTGGATATTGGGTTTCTAAAGATTTATCATCTAATTTCTCAAGTGAGATATTAACTACATCAATAGTCTGTTTTAGCATTTCAAGCAACCCTGGTCTTGGAATATTTTTTAGAGAAAATTCTAATGGTCTATTTCTTTCATACCCAGTATTACCAATTTCTTTACCAATATAAGTATTGAGGTTTCCAATTAGATGCAGACAAAGGTTTCCTGCCGAATTAAGTATCTGTTTATCTGTTTTGCAAATCGCTTCTTCATTTTGGTATAATTTAATTTCATTATACAATTTATTCAAATCTCTATTGAATAAAATTATCAAATTTTCAATTACCATATAACTAATTGAATAAATCATTATCAGGTCGCCCGCCAGCGGCATTAGAGGTAATGTTCAATCCCATAATCAAAAATGATGATACACCATGCGATATGGGGCAATGCTCAATTCCTTTAGGAACAATAAACATTTCGTTTGGGTATAACTCAATATTTTGATTTCTCAATTGAATTGTTAAATGACCTTCGTACAATATGAACAGCTCGTCCTGGTCGTCATGTTTGTGCCAATTAATTTCGCCTATACCTTTTGCCAGTTTGATTAACTGACCATTAGCTTCTCCAATAATTTTTTGATTCCAATATTCGTTTATTACGGATAGTTCATGATTGATATTAACTTTATTAAGTTCTGAAAGTGTTCCGGCAGTTTGTAGGTTTAATTCCAATAACGCAACGTTCAGGTTCCTATGTTGTTCCGGAAGGTTATCAGTACCAGGGGTCGTATAGTTTTCTATAAAAGAAAAACCATAGCTCTTGTAATATGAAATTATCTTTTCATTCTCCGCCCAGGTATCCATACGGATGTAATTTAACTTCCTTTCAGCCGCAAAAACTTTTGCCCATTCGAGCACTTTCTTAAATAATTTCTCTCCTTTAAAATTTTGATTTAGGATTATCCGATGCAGATAAACGGCATCGCCATGTTCCTTTTCTCTCCATATTAAATCATCCTTAAAGCAAATACTAAAAATGCAGGCAATTTTATCGTCTTTTATTATCTTATAGAGTAATTGATTTTGAATATCTGATTTAACAAACTCCTTATCATAACTCTTCCATCCAATATAGTTGTTCTTTTTTTGAAACTCTATAGCTTCCTCAAAAAGAAGAAAGATTTGCTGTAATTCATCTTCAGTTGCAATAGTAATAATGTAATTCATATCAGTCTCTTTTTTCCTTATTCTTATTCAGGTTGCTTTTTTTATCACTATATAGAAAATAGACTGCAATACCTATAGCACTCCAAACCAAAAGACGCCACCATGTTGCTTTATCAAGGCTAAACATGAGGAAGAAATTAAACCCAAACCCTAAAATGGCAACCAGCGGCAGATACTTAACTTTAAAAGGCCTATGAAGATGAGGTTGTCTTTTTCTAAGTACCAGGACTGCTGCACAAATCATTGCAAATGCCAACAAAGTACCAATGCTGGTCATTTTAGTAGCTTTTTCGATTGGCGTAACGGCTGCTATTAATGAGGCAATTGTGCCTAACAAAATCGTGCTTTTCCAGGGAGTTTTAAAACGTGGATGAATTGCTGCAAACATTTTCGGTGGTAATAAACCATCCTTTGCCATGTTTAAAAATATCCTGGTTTGAGAAAGTAACATTACCAGCATGACAGATATTAAACCTATTACTGCTGCGACAGTAATCAACAGCGATGCCCAATTAAGACCAACACTACTGAAGGCCGAAGCTACAGGAGCACCAAGATCAAGTTCGGTGTACTTAACCATTCCCGTTATTGTGAGGGATACAAGAATGTATAATATGGTACAGATTATCAATGAAGTAATAATGGCAAAAGGAATATCCTTCGTAGGATTCACTGATTCCTGTGATTGTGTTGAAACAGCATCAAATCCAATGAAAGCAAAGAATACAATACCAGCGGCTGTCAGTACTCCTGAAAAACCGTAATGACCTGAACCTGAACTGTCAACAATCCTATCTGGTATGAATGGCTGCCAGTTGGCCGGATTGATGTATGCAAAGCCTGCCACAACAACAAACAAAACCGCAGCTACCTTTATTGATACGATAATATTGTTTGCTTTCGCAGATTCTTTTATTCCACGGACAAGAATAATAGTAACCACCCAAACAATTAAAGCTGCGGGTAGATTAATGGAAAATGATGGTGCATTAACACCAAGCTTTAAGGCTTCTTCTTTAGCTGTTACCGGATCATTAAGTAACCAGACTGGCAGATTATGTATGCCAGATAAGTGCAATAATTTGACAAAATATTTTGACCAGCTTACGGCAACAGTTGTTGCTCCCATCATGTATTCTAAAATCAGGTTCCATCCAATGAACCATGCAAAAAACTCTCCCATTGTTCCATAAGAATAAGCATAAGCAGAGCCAGAAACAGGTAAGATGCTGGCAAATTCAGCGTAACAAAGTGCTGCAAACAAGCAGCCTATTCCTGCTATTACAAAAGATAATGCCAAAGCTGGACCTGCATATTGATTGGCAGCTACGCCGGTAAGTACAAATATGCCACCTCCTATTACTGCACCGACGCCAATAGCTGTCAATTCCCATTTACCCAATGTTCTTGTTAATTGACTATCTTTAATATCATCGCTGTATGCCTTCAGGGGCTTTTTTCTAAATAATGTATCCAATTTCATAATAGTATAGGTTGTGTTTTTGATAAAGCAAATTCAACTGCAGCTTCTGCATGTATTTTAGTTGTATTAAAAACCGGAACTGAGAAATCTTCTTGATTTAAAAGCAATGGTATTTCAGTACAGCCCAAAACAATTCCTTGTGCCCCCTGCTGAATCAGGGTATTTGCGATTCTGATGTACTCATTTTTTGTCTCTTTTTTAATAATACCCTTTCCCAATTCATACAACAGCGTTTCTTCTATAAAATTCCTATCAGATTTGTTTTGTGGTATAATACTTTCTATTTCGTACTCTGAAAGTTTATTCTTGTAAAAATCCAGTTCCATTGTAAACTCCGTTCCCAGTAATCCAATTTTTTTTATGTTTTGTTTTCTTATAGCGCCGGCAGTAGCAGTTCTTATATCAATGAGGGGAAGTCTAGTTGCCTCACTAATTCGCTCTGCAACTATATGCGCTGTATTAGCTCCTAGCAGAATAACATCTGCACCAGCATATTTCAGGTGTTGAGCAGCCTTAGAAAGTAATTGAAAAGTCCCTTCCCAATCGTGTGCAGCATTGCATTTGTTAAAATGCTCAAAATTCACAGAGTATATAATACACTCAGAAAAATTTAAACCACCCAGATGTTTGTTTGTTTCTTCATTAATGTAGCGGTAATAATCTAATGTAGATGACCAGCTAATACCTCCGACAAGACCGATTTTTTTCATTTTTATTTATTTAATTATAGATAAAACTTGAATTAATGGGCCAACTTCAGTTTTGTATTGATAAGCCATAACCCTTACGATTTGTGATATGTGATTAAGATCGTGAACAGCCCATGTAGCAATTAATTCCCTTAATGACAGTTCGCCTATTTTGGGATGGATAGCTGTTTTTTGCAAATCTTTTTCCGTAAGATTCATTGCGGAAAGCTTTTGAATATTTTCATATCGGAGTTGTTCAAATTCTTTTAACAAGTCAGATATATTCTTGTGTTTATCCCATTCAAACTGTGCCCTCATATCTATGGGGTTCAGTATTTTGCTTTTTGCGTCACAAAGAATAATCTCTGCTCTTGGAATAAAGTCAGTCTTTTCACAAACTATTAAATGCCCAACCACATCAAATACCCTCCAAGTTTTCTCACCTTCGTAATTATATATCCAGTCATGGGAAATACCTTTCAGTAATGCATAAAGTACAGAAGGAGTACGTTCTATTATTTCTTTGGTTTTTTCAAGATTAAATTTCATGGTTTACTTTAATAATTATAGAATAAAATACCTGTGCTTAAGTTTATACTATATATCTCAGATGGAGTATTCATATTTATTGTGTTTTCCATAAGCTATTGAACCAGCGCTGTTCAAATAATATTTTCTACTTTTTACTCATCATTTTAAAAGCGTTTAATACTGCCTGGTGCATAATTGTTGCATGGTTTTCCTGAGGCAGATAATCAAAAAATACATACAACGTTGGAGTATTGAGTGCCTGCAATTTGTCTGCAAGAATATTTGCATCAACTTCCATAACCCTATTGGATTTTCCTGGTGTTATCCCTTCTTTACCTACGCCGATATAGATGGCAGTAAGATGATTCAATACATTCGCAGGCAAATTTATTTTTGCTTCAAGTAATGAACCGTTATTCCACCAAAGACTTGGACTTATAATGATGTAATTATCAAATAGCGCAGGCCTTTTGATTAATATTTCTGTAGCAAGTAGGCCACCCAAGGACTGACCAATTAGTGTTTTAGAATCAGTGGTCAGAAATTTATTTTTGATATAAGGCTGCAATTCTAACTCAACAAATTTTATAAACTTTTGAGACTGGCCAGAGGTTGGAAATGCTTTTTTTTCATCTTCAATAGTTGTAGGAAAAGTAAAATCCCTTTTCCTATCAACTGTTCCAATACCTACCACAATAGATTTTGGTAGCAGATTTATCCATTCAAAGCTATAAAACTGCACAAGGCCCACAATATGAATAAAGTCCTCATTAGCCGAACCATCGAGTAAATAGATAACCGGATATTTTATTGTGTCTTCCGGATTATATCCTTCCGGTAAGTAAATATTTATAATGCGTTCTTCATTCAAAATTTTAGATTGCATTTTATAGACACGACCAAGTGCAAAAGGTCTATACTTTTCTTGTGGCAATTGCCCGTTTACCTGTGCAAGACATTTTAATACAAAAAAAGACAGGCAAAAGAATAATATTATTTGTTTCATGTGTTGTTAATTTCAATTCATTTTTGTGTTTCTCTTCTACGGATAAATACAAACTTGCCCTTGACCTATAGGGAGAATCGAGGCAATTACATCTTCTTTTACTTTTTTGCTATACATTTTTTCTATTGCCCAACCAATCAAATCTACTGCAGCCAGACAGCCAGCTGCTGTTCCAATATTGCCGTGAGTTACTAAATGAGCGTCTTCAATAACTTCAACCTCATAATTTCTCAATGCTTCAAATGCAGAAGGATATGTAGTTGCAGAAAGTCCATTTAAATGACCGAGTGCTGCAATAATTAAAGCCCCTGAACACATTGAGCATATAATTTGCTTATCTGGGTTTAATTTGAAACGGCTGAGATAGTCATTGTCTTTGATAATTTGTCTTGTACCTGGGCCACTTCCAAAAAATACAAAGTCTGCGTCATTGCACTCTTCAATCAGACCATGCGTTGTTATATCCAGACCGCATACAGACTTATGAGAAGTTTCAGTACCAACAATTTTTACCTGAAATTCTTTGTCTCTGAATTTTACTCGGTTTAATAAGTCCCAGGGTAAAAATATGTCCACATCTGTAAACTTGTCAAAGACTACAATTACTGCTTTTTTCATAGTTTTTTAGTTTATTTTAATTTTATTGTACTTTATCTCCTATAGTAAAATACCAGCGAAGCTTTTTCAATGACGTTTTGATTTAAATAGAACCCAACCAACGCAGGACTGTCAAAAGCAGAAAGCCCGAGTTTTTCTTTTTTCAGTGCATAAATTGTTATGATATATTTATGAATACTATTATCATTTGGAGGGCAAGGGCCTCCATAACCCGGTAAACCAAAATCAGTTTTGCTTTGAACAGATTCTGCGGGAGCCAGGTGATTTAAAACATTACCTGCATCAGCTTTGAGTTCTGAAATTCCTTTGTCTATATTAAAAATTATCCAATGCCACCAACCGCTTCCTGTAGGTGCATTTTCATCATAGATTGTAACAGCGAAACTTTTTGTATCAGCAGGAGCATTATCCCAAAAGAGTTGTGGAGAAATATTTTTCCCAAAACAGCCAAAATCATTATTCACCTGTTGTATAGAAGCCTGACCACCTAATTCGTTAGATTTAAGTGTAAATGATTGGGCATAACTTACGCTATATAATACCAATGCGGCTATAATTAGAACTGATTTCAATGTAACTGCTTTAGGTTTTGTATTCTTTGTTCAAAATTCATTTCTATTTCCAGTGGACTTACTATTTGCCGGAAGAATTGCATTAATTCTACATCATGCGGATGGCTTCGTTTTGTTTTGAGATTAAAATGTACCAGCTTAGTCCACATTACTGCCTTTAAAATCGTTTTATCAGTATTCCACATAAATGCTTCCAAGAGCAAACTTTTATCTGTACAGCCAATTAACTGTGTTTGAATAATTACTTCTTCCATTAACCAGGCAGGAACTATATAGGATATTTGAGTTTGTGCCGAAACCCAACCAAGCCCTTTTTCCTCTGCAAGTTTGTATATATCAAAATTGTAATTATCAATTAATTGGTCACCCCTTGCCGTTACGATATAATCAATATACTTTGAGTTATTCAAGTGGTTAAAAGGGTCGCAGTCATGAAAGCGGATTTTCACTTTGCTTTCCAATATTTTTTTTTGTTCTTTCATCATACTTAAATGAGGTTTTCAATTATCAAAGCTGTTGCCCCTCCGCCTCCATTACAAATAGCTGCTACCCCGTACCTTCCTCCTTCCTGATTTAAAACTGAAATAAGCGTACAAAGAATTCTTGCCCCTGATGCACCCAGGGGATGTCCAATTGCTACGGCACCTCCATAAATATTGATTTTGCTTGCCGGGATACCCAGTATTTGCTGGTTTGCTAAAACTACCGCAGCGTATGCTTCATTAATTTCAAAATAACTGACATCGTTTATAGAAAGTTTTGTCTGCTTCAATGCCTTAGATATCGCGACCGAGGGAGATGTAGTAAACCATTCTGGTGCCTGGGAAGCATCTGCATATCCCACGATTTTTGCAAGAGGAGTTAATCCATATTTTGAGACAGCATTTTTTGAAGCCAAAATAAGAGCAGCAGCACCATCACTAATATTACTTGCGTTTGCGGCTGTTACAGTACCATTTTCTACAAATACAGATTTAAGTTTTGATAATTTTTCAGGTATAACTTTAAATATATCCTCATCTTCATGGAAAGTACTTACGCCATCTTTGGTATTAATTAATACTGGAGCGATTTCATTTTTAAACTTCTCGTTCTTGGTAGCGATCGCTGCTTTTTCATAGGATCGCAGCGCAAATTCATCCTGTTGTTGACTCGTGATTTGAAATTTATTTGCACATAATTCAGCAGCATTGCCCATGTGAAGCTTATTGTAAACATCAGTTAAACCATCTTTTAATAAACCATCTACATAATGCTTATTACCTAATTTTGTAGCTACCCTAAGGTTAGTATAATGCGGAGTATTTGTCATACTTTCCATGCCCCCAGCAATTACTACCTGTTCTAATCCCAATTGAATTTGTTGAGCTGCAATACTTACAGCTTTTAAACCCGAAGAGCAAACTTTATTTATAGTAGTGCTGTCTACTTCGTTTGGAATATTAGCCAGTTTAGCTGCCTGCCTTGCCGGAGCTTGCCCTAAATTTGCAGAAAGCACATTGCCCATATACACTGAATTAATATTTGCAACATCTATGTCGATTGAAGAATAGGCTTCTTTTATTGCAATGGCGCCTAATTCTGGCGCAGAATAACTACTTAGTGATCCAAGGAAACCACCTATGGGTGTTCGTTTTGCTGATACAATAAATACTTCTTCCATTATTATTAGTTCTTACTTAATTGAATTACCTGTTCTTCTGTTAAACCTATTATTGGAGGAGTAGTTACGCCTAAAAGATTCAGGTATATACACAATGCAGCTCTGTGATGTATTTCATGTACTATTAATGCTCTTAAAAAAGCGGCCAATTCAATTTCATTTCCGTCCAAGGACTTAATTTTATCTTTTAAGGACCCGTCGCTTATCGTTTCGAAAATTTTCATTGACTGAAGATGCATTTCATTGAAATAAGAGATTACATTTTCGTAGCCATCTGATAATTCTTTACCACATCCTTTATAGGTTGGTTTATTACGAGTAGCCACTTCGGCAAATACGTATCTTTCAATTGCTGCGATGTGCCTGACTAAATCACCTATCGTGAACTTTCCTGATCTATAAGACCAGTCAAGTTTGTCATGGGGAATTACCTGTATTACTTTATTAGTTACTTCCCGTATTTTCTCGTAGTAGGAAAGAAATGTATTTATGCTTGTTATATTCATTTGCTTTTCTTAAAATATACCGAACGGTATATTAAGGTATAAAAAAAATTACCCTTTTAATTCTTCAATTAGATTTTCAAGAAAATTCATTGTAATTCTGAGTTCTGTATGTTTGCCTGTAACTTTCGCCTGCATAACAGCCCCCTCAATCAGCGACATAATAATAATGGCAACTTCATCGGGTTTAGTATCTTTCTTTATTTCGGCTCGTGATATGCCCCTCTTAATCTGGTTTTCTAAAGATTTTTTCCAAAATGCCAAAGCCTCTGCTGCTTTCGCTTTTAATAAAGGGTGTGTATCATCTGCTTCAGTTGAAGTATTCAATATGGGACATCCGGGCTGTAAAAATGGGATTTTTAAAAAATCGCGGTAAACCTGAGGATATACCAATAGCCTGGCGATTGCACTTTCAGATGCAAGGATTTTATTTTTTATGTAGTTGGTTACTCTGCCAAAGTTATAATCGAAAGAGGCTAACGCTACTTCATCTTTGTTTTGAAAGTTGCCATATATGCTACCTTTGGTTAAACCCGTAGCAGTGGTGAGGTCACTAAGAGAAGTACCTGCATACCCCTTTCTATTGAAAACCGGAGCTGTCTTTTCAATAATAAACTGCCTAGTTCGTTCAGATTTAGAAAGGTTGCTGTTCATAATAAAAGCAAATATAGTAAAATAAAATACCAATCGGTATTTTTTAAAAAAAGAATTTAACAGCTTAATAGCTTTTAAACCTAATTATTTTAAAGGAACAAACATTTTTCAAAAGGAAAAGGTGGCAAGCCAAGTACAACCGGTAAACCACAGGCGGATGGCGACATAATAACCCTCCCAAAAAGCAAACCTAAATTAAGTGGAGATTTCTTTCTCCACTTAATTTTCCTCAAATTGACAATTGCTAATTTTAACCAGAGTAGAAAACCGGGCTTAACAAAAGGTGAACTGCCAAATACGGTCGGACGGAAATTATTATCGGTATTTGTAATTCTGTCAAAGTTGTAATTGCTTAAGTTATGTATCAGCGTATTCTTTTCTTTAGTATTGAGATTAGCCTACCCATTGAGACACTAACCAAGGTAGATGAGTTAAAAAAAGTCCGCCAGCTAGCGGGCCAATAACTAAGGAAGCATAGCTAACCAACGCTTAGAACCTGGAGCAGGATAACGAACCTTACCAACAAGTACACCATTAACTACATAAGCATACCAACCATTAGCTGAACGCCAAACTTGACAATTGGTAGATGAACACCATAACTGATACATAACATAAAATTTAAAAAATGAAAAAATATAAATACAGAACTGTATCAGCCATTGGGCATCGGCGCACTCCAAATTTTTTTAGCATAAATGTTGGGGCTGTGTGTTGGGGCTGTGTTTATGGCTAAAAAAAATTGGATGCGTCCGGGTGGGTTTTGTGTGGGGGCGCCAATGGCTAACTTTGTGTAGTATTTGTTTTTTTTGCAGGACGAAAATGTCTTTCTTAATGGTTAAGGAGAAGAAAGTTGAAATTTATCGAAATCTAAAAAAGGAAGATGAAGCCACGTGCGAAGGGTTCGGCAGTTGTTGACAGGGCGCAAGTTAGAGGCTGTGCCGCCGCTGCGACCGGGCAAGTACTGCCGGGTGTGGCAATTGGAAGCCTATGATAATAGCCGCAAGGTGGCCTACGGAAGTGCAAGATTAAGGAAAGAAGCTGCAGCACTGAGTGAGGCGGCCTTGCGGCTTTAACGCACTTCGGCTACGCTCAGTATTGTTGCACAATGGTATTTAGTACAAGAGTGCGATGCAACGATGATGCTATGAAATACTAAAGCCGGTAACACCTACGGATTAATTAGCAGCTAATTACTTTTATAATTTGTGTAAATTATTCTCTCTTATTATTTACTATGGATTTTGGTGGAAATTTTTCATCGAATTTTGTAATAAATTGCTTTAGCGCTTTCAAAGTTTCAAGTACAAAATCAATACTATAAAAATATGTAGATATTGAAATTCTTAATCGGCACCTTCTGCTATTGCCTGCAAAAACTAACAAATAACTAATAGCCTGAAAAGGAATTTGATTATACTGTGAAAGATTTTTATTGTCTTTGATTGGAACAGAATTACGTTCGTGAGGACACAAACGCAGGCGACGGGGTCGAGCTTTGGGTCCTCCTGTTTGTTATTTTGCATGCATAGTATTCTTATGAGTGGTTAGCATTAAACGTATTTACCGGCGGTAATGCTTATGATTTTAATAAGTATGGCAACCCGCCGCTACTTGCAAGTAGTGCCGTAAATTATTCTTGCATGCAAAGGCCCCTAGCAGAAATAGCGTAGATCAAATGAAAGAACAAGAATGGCGGAAAAGTCTTTCACTCTTTCACTCTCGCTCAATGGAGACTTGCATGATTAGCTTTTTGCCTTTTGTTTGATTGAGGCGAAGGATTTTATGTGCTTTATTAACGGTGTGAACGCTCAACAGGACTATTTTTATCAAGATAGCTATTTCTTCTTTTCAGGGAAAGAAGCAAGGGTATTGCCTTTTTCATCGAAGAAGTCCAATTTCGCATTATTGTCTTTATCCACATAAAACATTGCTCTTGGCATTCCTTTGTTATCAAAAAGGAAAAGACCATTATTTTCACTTCTTGATTTTCCAAGCATCACACGGGGAGCGCCTCCTAGCAGCCCCTGTGATTCAAACATTTTGTATTTTTTTTCAGCGGCTTTCGGATCTTTTTTGCCAAGCTCATCCAATTCTTTCATGAGCGATGCTGTTTTACTCTGTGATTCATTGGATGGTCTGTCGTTGAACATTAAGCCACTGCTTACAAATCTTTGGTCTCCCTCTTTAGAATCTTGGGTGAGTAACTGCATAACTTGGTCGCCATCGTATTGATCGTAAGTCAATGATAAACCTGAACTGTGTCCGTTTTTAGATTTTTGACCATCATAAATGAAGCCTCCGCATTCTATGCCATCTTCGTTAAAAAACAAAATACCTGCTCTCTTTTTGCGGTCCTCATTGGTAGGTCTGCCATTAATTTTGTCTTTTCCGTTAGGAAATTTTTCAATGTTTGTTATTACCATTTTTACCGTGCCGTCTTTTTCTACAATGTTGATTCTTTCTACATCAATCTCGCTAAACTTTTTATTGCCTGTTTCCTTGAATGCTAAACTGGTGATAGCAACCATTCCGATGACAGTGGCAACGGCAAATGCTCTTAAAAAAATTAGTTCTCGTTTCATTTTATTTTTGATTCATTTGATGATTAATTATATAAAAATTAGTTTAAGAATTATGCTTATTTAACTACAAGAAAATAAGTATATGAAAAAATTGATGAGCTAAGGAAATTGGCAGGTGGATAGGCCTGGACTCTAGCGCAAATTATTGAGCCAGTTCCGCTTTGAATCCGGCGGCCTCAACCGCTTTTTTTACATTGTCTCCCGACGTATTGTCTGTTACAATAGTCAGTGTTTTTTCCGCTGATTGCAGATCCACTTCCCAATTGTCTTCACCAACTGTTTCATTCAGGAACGGTGTAACTTTGGCGGTACATCCGCTGCATTTAATGTTTGTTTTAAATTTTAATGTTTCCATGTTTTTAATTTTTTAATTT
>Ga0105047_10013319_pt1 | contig 13145 bp, 11 predicted proteins | sample MAT04_FD_78384 | JGI IMG/M metagenome (GOLD analysis project Ga0105047, IMG submission 78384) | Freshwater microbial communities from Lake Fryxell liftoff mats and glacier meltwater in Antarctica - MAT-04 (megahit assembly) | ecosystem: Environmental > Aquatic > Freshwater > Ice > Liftoff... | reverse complement strand
GGCATAGGCGGTCTTCAGCGATTTGAACCCGCGGACCGGGCGGATCAGCTGCTTCAGCTTGCCGTGGTCGGCCTCGATCACATTGTTGAGGTATTTGACCTGACGATGCTCGGTGTCCTCGGGTGTCGGATTGACCTTAAATCTGCGAATCGCAAATTAACGTCAATGTTCACGGTCGGAATAGGTGCCGGGCTATGGTTGTATCGCCCCGCTTGATGAGGCCGAGACGCTTCAGGTCCACCCACAGCTGCGCCGACGCCGTGGCCAGTTGCTGAACGCATGCGGCAGTAATTGTCTGTTCGGCTTCCGGCCAAGATGCAAAGTTTGCCTGACGTCGGCATACGGGAGTGGCCCTTCGTGAGACGGCCACTTGCACCGCTGGGTGCCGCCACATCAGCGCGGGGCCGTTGCCGATCGAGCGACAACGAGCATCGCGGTGCGATGACGCTGGCCATCGGATCGGCGTTGCGACGGCTTGGAACAGCCGCTCGACAACAGCCATCGTGCCCTGATCGTACATGTTGATCCTGACAATGTTGAACACATCATTCCGACCTTCTTCCATTTCTGCTGGCGGCTGCCACCCGGTCAGTCGATGATGTGCCCTTGCTCGATCTCCGCACAGACTGTTCCCGCAACGGCCACAGCGCGGGGCGACTGTCAGCTTCCAGTTTAGCAGGACGACCTCGTGCATCCCCCGTTGTGTAAATTCGGCATGGCACGGCGGGCAGGTTCGTCCGACTTCACCGGTATCGATAAACATCAACGCTGAGGCCGGTATCCCAACAAAGCTGCGCTGGATGATATCAGACCTGGTTGTGCCGAGCGCCGTAGCAATTTTAGCAACATCGTCCGGGAGTGCCGCCCAGTCGAAGGCCAGCGGGTCGCTCGTGCTGGTTTCCAGCTGCGCCAGCAGTGCGTTGGGCTTTGCCCCATAGAACGCTGCGGTGCGCCTGAGCCACGATGACAGTAGCTCGTCGGTTTCGGGTCGCGGCACGATCGGCAGCCGACCAATACGGCGCGCGGTGGGTTGCATCAAGCATCGCCCTCAACCGACAAGGCTTTGTTCTCGCAGCGACGGCTGCCAGTGCTCGATGGCGGTAGGTGTGATGCATTCGGTACCGGCGACGATGGCGCGAACCGTGAGATCCGCCATCATCTCGAATATGCGGGCGGTGTTGCCGCGGGTGTTGCGGATAATCGCCTGCAGGGCGGCGGCATCGAGCAGGGTTGGAGCCATCAGCGGCAGATGGCGGATGATTGTTGCAATGAGAGCCCGGAAGTCTGCGTCCGGCGCCCATGGCGCCAGCTGGATCATGCCGAAGCGCCTCGCGAGTTGCGAGTCGGCTGCCAGTGCCTCCCGGGCGGCATCGATGCCGAGGCAGACCAAGCTGACCGACAGTTCGTTCGAGAACCATCGCAACTGGGTCAGCACCCGGCGCTGCTCGCGGAATGACCCGGCCAGCATGTTGTGCACTTCGTCGAAGACGATGACCCGGATACCGATCTGCCGATACAGCCGAACAGCCAAAAAGATGGCGTCCGCTGTCGAGATGCGCGGGCTGTGAATGGCACCGATGGCGTGGAGCAGCGCGATGTAGAACAATCGGTCAGCTGGTGCCGACTGCATTTGCACGACAACCACGGGCTGCTTTACCAGCTGCCTGCTCTCGTCAAAATGTTCGGTATGCTTGGAGGCGAAGCGCTGGACGATTTGTGTTTTGCCGATGCCGGACTCGCCGGTCACGAGCAGGCTCGGCATGCGGCTGTTCCGAGGCCAGGCCACAAGCTCGTCCATTCGATCGAGCACCGCGACTGCGCGGGGATAGTTGATCCAACGGTCGGCGCGGGCGAACAGGATGCGTTCATCGTCACTCGCTGATTGCACCCATGCTGTGTGCGCAGGATCAGCGTCGTCTCCTTGGATCATCCTTCATCTCCATCGCGAACACCGGCAGCGCAGGATCGCGGCTGTCGATCGGCTCCAGTTCGATGGTCTCCGCAGGAGACGCGACTGGCTGCGCAGGTCGCTTGGCCACCGCTTTGCGTGCCGATTTGGTCCGCGACACCGCCGCGTTTTCGATGGCGCGCTGCGCGTCAATGCTCCCGAAGATCATGTCTTCGTTGGTTTCACGCCGACCCTGCTCGGCGAGACGTGTTGTGGCACGGCGCCATTCCGAAAGGCTTACCGCCGGGTGCTTTGTGTCGGCGTAACCGGCCTCGACATAGCGATCCTCGCCGGGCAGTCTCACATAGATGCTCGAAAGATCACGGGGATCGTAGCGGACCTGCAGCTTGCCCTCGCGCCCGATGAAGCGGGTGAGCGCGTCCGCCCAGTAGCGGATGCCAAACAGGTGGACACCGTCGCGCCGGACCAGTCGCCACTGCGAGGGTAGCAGATGGACGAGGAACGCCATCCGGTCGCTGGGCATTCGCAAGTTCGCACGAGGGGACAGTTCGGCCCAGACCGCCGCCGGCGGCCGCTTCAGCGCTTGATGGACACGCTGATGGTATTTTCCGAGTATCTCATGGGCGAGCCAGATATCGAGCTCGCGCAACGTCAGTGCCGCCCGCGCCTCTGATGGATAGCGGCCGCGCTTCTGCACGTTCGAAAAGGTCGTGCCGGGCAACATATGCAGCGCGCCCATGGTGGTGCCGATCAGTCGCTCGATGTGGCCGCCATAATGCGGGCGGGCAACCGGCCGATGCACGACTTCGACGCCAAAATCTTCCAGTGCACGAGTGAAGTCGTGGCTGCGGAAATCCGAGCCGTTGTCGACATGAACCACTCGCGGCAGACCTGCGACAGGCCATGGCAGGTCGAGAGCGCGGTCGCCGAGCCACTTGCTCTTCTCGAATACTGCCTGCGCAAAGGTGACACCCGTCCGCGTCGTCGACGGGTCGTCGAGGCCAACATAATAGCCGACGACCATTCGTGTACAGACGTCGATCGCCAGAGTCAGCACGGGGCGGTCGATGACCTGCCGGGTTACCTCGTCGACGACGAATACGTCAGCCACGGTATGGTCGATCTGGACGACGTCCAATGGCAGTGCCGCTTCGTAACAGCCAATGGCCGGGGTCAACGCAAAGGCGGCTGCCGGGCCGTCGCGACGAAGTGCAGCTTCGCGTTGCTCCACCTCGTTCACGCGGCGCTTCACGGTCCGCCATGCAGGTTTGCTCAGGCCGGCAGCGTGGCAACTCGCATGGATGCGCCTTAGCAATTCCGCCATTCCGGGCCTGGTGTCGGCGAGGTAGAAATCGTTGATCTGCTGAACGATAATCGCATCGACATCGTCCGCGACAAAGCGATGGCCCTGCGGTCGGCCACGTTGCCTCGGTAGAAGAGATGAAGCTCGTCGGTCAGTTTGGTAGGCGGCCCGCCAGCGGTAGACGGTCGCCCGGTCAACACCCAGCAACACTGCGGCTTCCTTCGAGGTCAACCGAGAGGCCAACTCCGCATCATCGAATGTCCGGCCTATAACGGCTGCGCGTCGAACGGCCGCGCGCCATGTCGGTTCGTCAGGATCGAAGTCGCGCTTGTCGGCGGTAGCCATCATCATCAAACATCGTCGCACATAAACGTCAATTCGGCAACCAATCCGTCGCACATTTAAGGTCAATGTCGCAAATTAACGTCAACGCCATTCGATGATCTACCGTGGTGGATGAGTCGCATAATTAAGGTCAACGTGACAGCAGGGCTGATCGATGCCATCGCGGAGCTGGATGCCGCGATGGCGTCGGCCGATCGGCTTCTGACAGCCTGATCGACACCGCTGGAAGCCGACAAAACTTCAGGCGGCGCAATCAGCCATCAGGTTGACCATTCTTCGACGTCATTGCGTTGATCGCGGTCGAAGCTGTCGGCAAGAAGCCGCAGCTTCGAGATCTGAGGAAGGCTGTAGAACCGAACGACGGGTGCAGGGGCCTCAGGCGCCGCGTCTTCGTCCTTCAACGCCACCAGATAATGCCGGTGCCCGTAGAGGAACCCCAGCGGCCGGACGGTGCGAACCTCATTCTTGCTGCTGATTCTCCCCTCATAGCGAAAGGATACCTTGCGACAGGATTTGATCGCAGTCCGCAACGTCGCAAACACCGACGACGCAATCGCCGGCCGCGGCCCTGCCCGCAGCGCGATGCCTTCAGCTTCAGCCAATGCGCCAAGGTCGGGATCGATCCTGCGCATCAACTCGGCGGTCAGCGTCGCCCGGATCTTCGACGCGACGCCTCGCAAATCGTCGGCCTGCTCGAGAAGGTTTTCGCGAACGAGGATACCAGCGAAGCTCCACCACGAGGTGGGACACGATCAATGAAAGCCCAATTCTGTCGTACCCTGGACATGCAGCCCAGCGTTTTTACACTCCCCACTCCGGGCGATTTGCCCGGCTTTTAAGGTCAACTTCGCATTTAAGGTCAATCGCAACCCGCTGATATCCCTCAAACAGCTGTCAAGCATTTAAGGTCAATGCGACACTTTGGTAAGCGGTTAATGCAACGCTACGAACATTGACTCTTGAAGTTGCCCTTTAGTGCATATACCATTTTTATCTGCTTGACACGTAACAAACGCGATGCGAGCGTTTGTAAATTCAAGGGATGGCCGTTTTCTTACGCCATCTGCGAGTCGCCTATCAATCATTTTTCGATGCAGTAACTGATGCACTCGTGTGAATGAAAAGATATTAAAACCTGGTAAGTAGCAAAGCAAAAAATTAGCGTAACCTAGACTAGGCGTGCGGTTCAGTGAGCGTAGATCTCGAATAAAATCGAGGTTCTCTATTTTGAAGTAAACCATTTACTTTGAAACGATGCTTGTCGATTGCACTTTGACGTTACCTAACTGATTCTATGATGAAGAAATAAATGGCGGCTATAGAGGTATTTTGACTGAGGCCTCGGCATTTTATTAGGGCGTTTGACCGTGCAAGTGATATCGGGTCTTCGAATTCACGTATTTGGCAACATCAGTCTGTCATCACGTGGCCTTGAGTTGGCGGTACCGGCATCTTCGGCGCCGATCATCGGCTATCTAGTCGTTAAGCGCGAGAGGGCGGTCCCTCGCGGCGAAGTGGCCGCCGCACTATGGCCCGATCAGGTCGACGCCAAGGCTCGGCGCTGTCTTTCGACCGCCTTGTGGCGGCTCAATACGCAAGGCCTCGCCAGCGGCCTCGTCGATACCAGTCATCACGAGCTGCTCCGTCTCAACTGGCGCACGGCGCGTTGGATCGACGTTGTGTGGTTTGAACGTCGGCTCGTTGCGTTGTTGCGCGTCCCTGCCGATCAGCTGACCGATGCGCAATTTCGTCGCCTCATCGGTGCCGTGGCGCTGTATCGTGACGACCTTATCCGTGACAGCGACCAAGAGTGGGCGCTGATCGAACGCATTCGCCTACGCCATCTCTATTTCGATGCGCTCTTTCACCTCACCCGCGGCGCCGATGCGCGCGGTGATACCAGCACTGCGATCGCCCATGGCCGGCGATTGACCGCGCTCGAGCCGCTACGCGAGGATGCCCATCGGCTACTGATGCGGGTGTATGTCGCCAGCGGCAATCGCGGCAAAGCGATCGAGCAGTATCGCATCTGCCAGGGCGAGCTATCGACCGAACTCAACGTCGATCCCACCGCTGAAACCCAGGCGCTGTTCGCCAGCCTGATCGATGGCGAAGCGCCGGCCGCAACGGCTTCGGACCGGCGCGCCGCAAGCCTTGAAGCGCTCGGCTCGCGCGTTCGCTATGCCCGGCGCGCAATCGCTGCCGCCGATCTGCGCCTCGCCGATGCGATGGGGCTGATTCAGCGCGCCCAGCGGATCAGCGGCGAAGCCTGAAGTTTTTTCCTCGTGCATCACTCCCGCGCAGGCGGGCGCCCATCGTTTCCACATGGTGACGGTGGGCCTCCGCCTGCGCGCCTTCTAGCGTTCCGCGATTGGCCAAGGCGTGCGCGCCAAAAGCCGCGCTGCCACCGCCGGAACCATAAACAACCCCCGCGGTGACACTGCGGTGACAGGCCGGTGATGCCCGGGTGACGCCATGCGGCGCAAGCTTCCCAAATTATGGGGAGCCAAGCCTGACCGTGACCAGCGACCGCGCCAAGCCAAGCGATAGCGACCATGTCGGCAGCCGGGCAGCCGACAGCCGGGCTGGCGACAGCCGGAATGCACGCGCTCACAGCCTTGTCCTTCGGCTCTGGCCCGAACCGCGTGATTTCGAAGGCCAGCAGCCACTGTGGCGCGGCAGCCTTGCCGATCTCGATGGCGCCAACACCCGCTATTTCGACAACGGCCGCTCGCTTTGCAAGCTGCTCGCTGAACTCACCGGCGCCAACAGCCTGCGTTGTCCGGGTCCCGCTGCATGAGCCCGCATTTTGTCATCACCCTGTCACCGGGCCGCCGCCCGGCGGTGACACCGCCGCACTGGCAGCGCGCGATCGCCGACAAGTTCGATGCCGGCGCCGCGCTGTCACCAGCGATCGCAGCTCTGCTCGATCGCTTTAGCCTCCCGGTATGGACGACGCACGAATATCGCCCGGCGCGGCGCGACTGGTCGGACGATGAGCGCGCTTCGGGGCTCGATCGCATCTACCGACTGGTGCTCCGCCAGAACCGCGACATTCCTGTCGGGTTGATCGACGCCATCCGCTTGCTTCCCGAAGTTGCCGATGCGCGCGCCGGGCGGGTCGCCGAAACGCCGCTTCCCGATTCGACCCCCGTTGCCGCGGCATTGTCGAGCCGCGGCGATGATTTCGCGCGCCGCGCCATCGGTCTGCCGGCGGCGCGTCGGCTTGGTGCGGGGGAGGGGATTACTGTCGCGGTCATCGATACCGGGGTCGATCTCGAGCACCGCAATCTCAAGGGCGCCCTCGATCGCGGCTTTGATTTTGTCGATTTAATCGATGGCCAGGCCGATTTCATCGGTGACAAAATCGGTGCCGACGAAGTCCCCCAGGATGAAGTCGGCCATGGCACCCATGTGACCGGCATCATCGCGGCGCAGGGCTCAGGCGTGCCCGGCGGGGTGGCGCCGCAGGTCCGCATCCTGCCGATCCGCGTTCTCGCCACCATGCAGCGCGGCGAGGAGCGCGTCGGCGCGGGGCTCGTCGAAAACATCAACAGCGGCGTCAAATGGGCGATCGACCAGGGCGCCGACATCATCAACATGAGCCTTGGCGTTCGCCACGAAGGCGGCGGGCTGCCGCACCGCGAGGTCATCGACTATGCGGCGCGCAAGGGCGTCACCATCATCGCTGCTGCTGGCAACGACGGGCAGGAGGCATTCTATTATCCGGGCGCCTTCCCCAGCGTCATTGCGGTGGGCGCGATGGGGCCCGATGGGGCGCCGTCGGTCTTCTCCACGTACGGTCCGCAGATTTCGCTGATCGCACCAGGCGAGGAAATCCTGTCAACGACCGTCGGCGGCGGCGTTGCCCATGCCAGCGGTACCAGCCACGCGGCGCCCTTTGCCGCCGGCGCGGCAGCACTTATTCAGGCCTACGCCCGGCGCCGCGGTGGCCGTTTCAGCCCGCGCGCCCTCAAGCGCATCCTGACCCACAGTGCCGACCGGATCGGCACCCGCCTCAAAGACCCCCACGCCGGTTTTGGCCGGCTCAACATCGCCGATGCGCTGCGTCTCGCAGATGCACGTCTGACCTGAAGGGAGCCTGAACCATGGCCCAGCCGCCCCCCGAAGCAAGCAAGAACGGTCCAAGCCCGCAAGAGCTCGCCGCCCAGATCGAGCGGCTACGGAACGCGCTCGCCGAGGCTGAGCGGCGCTTTGGTGAAGAGCTGAAAAAGCTGCATGAGCACTACGGCGAATCGCTGCGGGTGCTGGGGCAGACCGCCACCGAGGCGAAAGCCACCGCCGACACAGCCAAGCAGCGCGCCGATGAAGCCTTCAGCGCGGTCGAGGCCGCCCAAACGGCCGCCACAGAGGCAGCAAGCAGCAGCGCTGCGGCGCAGACGAGCGCAGAATCCGCTCAGGCTAGTGCAACAGCAGCCGCAGCCGACGCTGCGGCCGCAAAAGTGCAAGCCGATCAGGCCGTAGCTGACGTTGCAGCTGTCGACACCGATCTTGGCGTCGCCAAGGGCGAGCTCAAGAAACTCAGCGACGCCCTTGGTGACGAGAATCCCGACGGGGTGCCGCCGAACGCTGCCAAGCTTGCCGCATTCCTTGCTGTACCGGTGCGCGATATCACCTTCGATCCGATCGCTGAAAAGGCGATCGCTGCCGTGCTTGCGGCGCGCCAGGAAGATGTCGTCAAGCTGGCCCGCGATATCGTCGCCGGCGGCATCGCAACCGACATCAACAAGGTGTCGCAGCGCCTCGGCCGCGCCCGGATGAGCGAGGCGCGCCGGCACATCCTCGCTGTTGCCTATCCGGACCTGCTCCGCGCCCGGCTCAAGGACCCGATCATCCCCGATATCGCCAAGGACCCGCAGGGGCTTGCTGAAAGCCTTATCGCCGATCTCGACGCCCAGGGCGGTCCGCTCGATAAGTTCGCCGAGGCGGTCATCGTCGGCAGCGAAAAGAGCATGAGCCTCAACCTCCAGGGTCGTGAGCGCGCCGAGCTGTGCCAGCGCGTCCGCGACAGCCTCTGACGGGAAGGAACCAGACGATGGCCTCCAAATTCGATTTCACCGCCGGCAATTTCGGCTCAGCGCTCAAATCCTCGATCGAGGAGATCGCCCGGCTCGGGCCGATCCCGTCGCGCGTCGATGATTACCTGGCCCGGCGCGGCGACGTCGATCCCAGCCTCGCGACCCGCGATGTCAAGGGGCTGAAAGACCGGATGGCGCAATATCTGCGCGGACGCGGCGCGAGGCTCGACAACCAGCAGCGCTTCCAGCTCGGCGGCTATGACGAGCTGCTGTTCACCGCTTATGATCGGTCGCTGTCGGCGCAGCAGGGCGGCAATGATCCCATCCTTTCGGTGCAGCGCGGCGACGAGATCGGCGCTTGGGCCTTTTCGGTCCAGCAGTTCGATACGACGGTGGCGCAGGGGCTCGATCCCAACGCCATCCGCGCCGCCGGCGCCATCGATTACATCTACGAGCTCGGCGAGCGCATGGGGGTCTTCCGCCTGGCCGAGGCGCTGGTTCTCAACTGGGCATCGGGACGCATCGATGTCGTCGACAACCGCGCCACTACGCGTCTCTATGCTTATTGGAAGCAGCTTGACGACCGATCGGATGCCGATGAGCGCGGGATGCTCTACCGCCGGGTGATCGGCAAGGGCCGATCGCAACTGTTGTCGCGCATGGTCGCCAATGATGGCTTCCAGCCCCTGTGGTCCAACCTGATGGGCGAGATCGCGACCTTCATCGACAAATCCGAACGCCTCGAAACCGGGCTGTCGGACACGAGCTCGGTCTCGACCGGCCCGATCTACCAAACCATCCGCGAGCTTCAGTACAACCTTACCGAATATTGCACCGGCATGGCGTTCGTGCAGGCGCAGGAGATCTACAAGCAGCTGCAAAGCGCTTTCGACGTGCTTCGTGACCCGGATATTGTCGCCAATTTCGGTGGCCCGCGGCGGCGCAATATGTGGACGGTGATCGCCGAGCTATCGAAGGAAGATTTCGGCCGGTCGCTGCCCATTGGCCCGCTGCTGCGGGTCGCGGTCGATGGTAACCGCATCTACCAGATCATCGCCGATTTCGATGGCGCGCTGTCGGCCGACGCCTTCCGCAATCTCATCGATGCGGGTGAAAGCTATATCATCAATTCCTCGGCTTTCGATGGCCAGATGCCCACCGAAAGCCGCGACAGCGGCGACAACGAGGACGACCCCGAGGACGAATTCTCCGACGACGCCTTCGCCGATGAATTCGCCGACGAATAGGCACCGGGCGCAGCGCCCGTCCCCCCTCAACGGAGAGAAAGTGCCATGTACGACCAGGAATCGCTGAAGGAACTCGCCCGCGCCAAGACGCGCGACACGTTCCGCAACATGCCGACCTTCCTCAGCCTCGATGTGGGCGAACAAAAGGATCTGTTTCGCGAAGCCTATCGCCGCAATTATGACGAGCTTTCCGCCGCCTCTTATTCGAATGGTCGCCCGCAGGCCCAATCGGTGTCGCGGGCCTTTGCCGATCCGGCCAAGGCGAGTGACCTGATCGATGACGGCCGGCACAACAACAAGCGCATCAATCAAGCCGGCGCGCTCGCTGGCGAATTCATCGATGAGGTCGATTTTCCGGGCTTTGTCAAGGACTTGCTGAAGGGTGTCTTCGATGCGAACTTAAAGGTTACCATCGATCAGATGACGACTTATCAGAAGCTGCTGCAGACCGCGACGCAATCGATTTCGAAGTTTGCCAACGCCATCGATGACACGACGGCCTTCGGCTATCTCGCCGAAAACCAGGGCGATGATTTCTCGATCGATTTTTCGGACAATGAACAGGAATCCGACGGCACGCCCAAGGCCGTGCTCACCAACAGCTCGGGGGAGCCGGTCGATATCGGCGACAACCAGGTCAAGGTGAAGATCATGGAGGCCAAGATCGCCATGGCGCGCGAGCAGCGGGCGCTGCTGCGTGAAACGATCCTGATGGGCATCACCCGGCTCGTGGTGGAAAAGGGCAACGTCAAGGCGGCCGTGGTGTTCGACATCAAGGCGACCGAACAGATCGACAACAACGACAAGGCCGGGCTGAAGGAGGCGATCTCCAAATCGGGGTCGCTAGGCTTCAGCGGCGGCTTGCTCGGCAGCTTGCTCGGCGGGCCAAAAGGCGGCGGCACGCTTTCGGAGCGCAAGACCAGGATCAGCGTTTCGAGCGCCAAGAGCCGGTCGAGCACCGATCTGTCCGCCAAGATCACCGGGTCGGTTGACATTACCTTCAAGTCAGATTATTTCAAGCTCGACAACTTCGCCACCATGTACGGCCCGCAGGCGCCAGCGGGGGCAGGGGCGGCGGTTCCCGGGGCGCCCGCGGCGCCCGGCGCGGCTCGCTAGCGTCGGGGTGGGCATGTGGCACTCGCCATCCTCGAAGTCGATTTCGAAGCCCCCGGCGACGATGGACAGGCGTGGTTCCGCTTCGATATCGGATCGAACCGATTCTACCGCTTCGCTATCGGTGGCCCCGAGCGTCGGCGCCTGGATGGCGTCGGCCTCATCGACCAGCCGAGCTTCATCACGCCGCTGCAAGGGCCGTTGCCCGAGTCTGCCATGGGGCGCGGCCGTTTTGCCATCGATGGCGAACGCTTCGGCCGCGATGCCGAGTTCGTCCAGATGATGAGCTATCGCACCGCCAATCGCGAAGGCCCGGCGGTGTCGTCGATCGTCCGCGCCCAGCGGCCACTGCCGCAATCGAGAACGCGGCCAGCGCCGGGGCGCACATTTGAGCCCAGGGGCCTGCCCGCTGGCGGGCCGCCGCCGCCGGTCCTGCCGGCGCGGTCGCTGTCCCGCCAGGCACCCCGACGCGCCGCGCGCCCGCCGATGGCAGGGAGCCTGTCCTTCCTCGATTTCCTCGGTGCCGTCGCACCCGCCATCGGCTCGCTACTTGGTGGCCTCACTGGCGGCGCCGGGGGCGGCGCGCGTGCTCCCGCCGGCACTGCGCCCGCGCCCCCGGCCGGCGATTTGCTCGCACGACTTGCCGATCCGGCAACGATTCGCCTCCTTGCCCAACTGGTATCGCAGATCGGCGGGGTGACCGCCGCTCCGGCCGCAGCCGCGCCTGCCGCCTCCGGCCCGTCGAGGGCCGCCGCGCTCGGCTATTCGAACGCCATGATCGCCCCGGCGTTGCTGGCGGCCCTGCCAGCGCTGATGCCGTTGCTCCAGCAGGTGCTTAACCCGCAGACGATCCAGACGCTGGTCGATGCCCCGAACCGCGCCGCGCAGACGGTCATCAACGGCGTCAACGATGTCCTCAAGATCGGCGTCCAGGCCGATGCCCAGTTCATGGACCATCTGCGCCAACTCAATCCGGGGGTTGATGATCCAGCGCTCGACCGGATGATCGAAGGCCTTGGCCTGTCGCGCCACAAGCGCCACCAGCCCTGGCACCGGACGTCGCGGGTGCGGCTGAGCTTTGATGGGCTGCAAAGCCTCGCCGTTGCCGGCGAAGATCGCATCCTGTTCGCGCATGATCGCGCCATCGTCCTGCCGATGCAGGTGCTGCTGCCCAAGCTCAAGTCCGGCCGGCCGCCGCGGCTGGTCGATGCCGAACTCGAGCTTGAAGTGAAAGACCCCGTCACCCTGGCGGTGCACCAGCGCGCCACCGCGACGCTGCCGCCAATCATCGAATCGGGTGCGGTCGGCGCCGTCACGCTCCCTGCGGAAGCCGTTGCCGGCCTCGAGCCCGGCCGGGATTGGCTATTGTCGGTATCGCTCACCTGGCGCGGCCCCGGCGCCGGCAAGGACGCCCCGAATGGCCCCCGCCCCGGCGAGGGGTTTCGCGATGGTGGGCGGCCGGATCGCAACGGTGGCGGCCGAGGCCCGCAGCGCATCGGCGCGGTCATGACGACCCTCGTCCATCTTGCCGGGCCGCTGGTGTATGATGGCATCGTCGATGAAGGCGAGGCGGTCGATCTGGCCGATCCGCAAGCCCATCGCGGCGTCTGGCACAAGCTTTGGGCGGGGCGCTTCGCCCCCGAGGCCAAGCGCTTCGACGCCGAAATCGATTATGGCTATGGCTGGAACGCAGCAGCGCGCGACACGAAGCGGGACGACACCAGCATCCGCACCAAGGCTGCGGAAGGCTCGGTCGCCTCGATGCAGGCGCGGGTGCGCGGCGGGCTGGTGCTCACGCCCGATGCGCTTCACGCCGCCGCCGCCTCGCTTGATCCGTCAGTGCCGCCGCTTACCGACGATGAACGCGCGGCATTGGCCGACAGCGCACTGGCGGCGCGGCTCGGGCTTGGCGCCCGGCTGCGTCTCAAGCTGCGCGGGCGGGAAGGGGAGGCCTTTGCCGTTTGGGCCTACCCCGCCGTGCGCCGCGCCACGGTAACGCTCGGGGCGCCGTCCGAAATCCTCGATACCGGCAATATCACCGTGCTCGAACCGCGTTCGCTGGCGTTCGTGGTACCCGTTGCGATCAATATCGTCGGGACGTGGGCGCGGTGAGGACTTTGCTTGCCCCCCGCCGGCGCCTGCCGCGCATGCTCGAAGCACCCGATGCCAAAGCCTCGACGGCGCCGCAG
>Ga0105047_10013317_pt1 | contig 13145 bp, 12 predicted proteins | sample MAT04_FD_78384 | JGI IMG/M metagenome (GOLD analysis project Ga0105047, IMG submission 78384) | Freshwater microbial communities from Lake Fryxell liftoff mats and glacier meltwater in Antarctica - MAT-04 (megahit assembly) | ecosystem: Environmental > Aquatic > Freshwater > Ice > Liftoff... | reverse complement strand
ATTTCACGGGATCGAAAGAGCACAACGTCGCGCTCCGTTCGCTGGCTCTGAAGAAGGGTTGGTCTCTCAACGAATACGGATTCACTGCCGCTGAGGGCAGTGAGGTGCTGCCTGAAGTCAACGATGAGAAAGACATTTACGCGGCGTTGGGTTTGCAATTCATCGAGCCGGAACTGCGGGAGAACCGGGGAGAGATCGAGGCCGCGAACGAGCACAAGTTGCCACGTCTCGTGGAAATGATGAACCTGCGCGGGACTTTCCACAACCACACCACCGAATCCGATGGCCGTGACACGCTGGAAGGCATGGTCGAAGAGGCGATGGAGCTTGGCCTCCAATACCTAGGCATTTCCGATCACTCGAAATCCACCGCCTACGCGGGCGGGTTGAATGAGGAGCGCTTGTTGAAACAGGTGGAGACGATTCGCGCTTTGGAAGAAACTCTCGGCGGCTTCCGCATCTTCGCGGGATCCGAGGTGGATATCCTTTTGGACGGCTCGCTGGATTATTCCGATGAGATTTTGAAACAGCTCGATTTCACCGTGGCCTCGGTGCACAACTTCGGGAAGCTCGATGAGGAAACGATGACCCGCCGGATGATCGCCGCCATGGAGAACGAACACGTGACCATGCTCGGCCACGTCACCGGCAGGATGCTTTTGAAACGCGATGGATACGCGGTGGATCACGCGAAGATCATCGACTGCGCGGCGGAAACCCGGACCATCATCGAGCTGAATTGTTCGCCCATGCGGATGGACATGGACTGGCGCTGGTGGAGGCGCGCGAGGGATAAAGGAGTCCTCTGCTCGATCAATCCGGATGCCCACTCACGGGAGCGGCTCCATCACATCGGAGTCGGGGTTAGGATCGCCCGGAAAGGCTGGCTGCGGCGGGAGGATGTTTTCAACACCGGCTCCGTGGAGGAGGTGGAGGCATTTTTGAAAAAGACCAAGTCGGAGCGGTGAGGTTCCCCCGATGGGTAGAAGGGTCTTTCCAAGCCCTGGAAGAATACGAGTCTTCCCTTCCCGATTCTTCGCTAGGGCTTGGAAAGACCCTTCTACTCACATCCTTTGGGGGAATGTCGGGCAAATAGCGGATTGTTCGATGGGGCCGATGGGCGTGTAGAAGCTGAGTATGCCGTCCTGATCGCACTGCCATACCTCCTTCGCGCCCGCACCGAAATAGAGCGCGCGTTTGAGAGTCATTTCAGCGGACGAATTCGAGGGAGACAGGATTTCGACACAGATTTCCGGTGCCTGGGCGAAGGGGGTTTCGAATTTGTGGATGGCATGAAAACCGTCCGAGAGCCAGGCGACATCGGCGACTTTGACGTTGTCGGAGGTCTGGATGGAGCATTCCGTGAGAGCCTCGCCACAGTCTGTAAGCTGGTGCAGTAGGTTGGAGATGCGGCTTTGCATGGAGCCATGCCAGTTCGATGCGGGACTCATAACGATTTGGCCGTAGGTATTGAGCTCGATCTTGAAGGGAAGATCCTTGAGCGTGGGATCTTCACAGACTTGCTGCCAGTTCATGGAGGTAGAATACGCGGGAAAAAGGGTCTTGTCGAGGTGCGGAACGCCTCTTTCACGACCTGCGGCGCTTTCGGACTGCTTCGGCCAAGGTATCAAGAACCTCCACAGTGTCGTCCCAGTTGATGCAGGCGTCGGTCACGGACTGGCCGGGGGTGAGTTTTTTCAAGTCGGAATCGAGCTTCTGGTTCCCTTCCACGAGGTTGGACTCGATCATCACGGAGGTGATGGATTTCGAACCTCCGGCGATCTGGTGGGCGATGTTCTTTGCAACGAGCGGCTGGTTGCGGAAGTCCTTGTTCGAGTTCCCATGCGAGCAATCGATCATCAGGGAGTGCGGGAGATTCTGCTCGGTGAGCATTTTTTCCACGGTGGCGACAGACTCCGCATCGTAGTTCGGGCCGGTTTTTCCACCACGCAGGATGAGGTGGCAGGATGTGTTTCCGGCGGTGGAAACGATGGCTGAGACGCCTTGTTTCGTGACGGAGAGAAAATGGTGCGGGCGGGAGGCGGACTGAATCGCATCGAGCGCGAGCTGGATGGAGCCGCCGGTGCCGTTTTTGAAACCGACCGGCATCGAGAGGCCCGAGGCGAGCTCCCGGTGGATCTGGGATTCCGTGGTGCGCGCGCCAATCGCACCCCATGCGATCATGTCCGCGATGTATTGCGGGGAAATCGTATCGAGGAATTCGGTGCCAGCGGCGATCCCCATGCTGGCGAGGTCGAGCAGGAGTTTGCGGGCAACCCGGAGGCCTTGGTTGATATCGAAGGAGTCGTCGAGATGCGGATCGTTGATAAGCCCTTTCCAGCCGACGGTGGTGCGGGGTTTCTCGAAATAGACGCGCATGATGATGCAGAGATCGTCCTGAAGGCGGTCGGCCTCGGACTTGAGTTTCTCCGCGTATTCCAGGGCTGCTTCGGGATCGTGGATCGAGCAGGGACCGACGATAGCGAGTAGGCGATCATCTTCAAGATTCAGGATCGCATCGGCCTGGGTGCGGGCGGAGTGAACGACGAAGGCGGCTTGCTCGTTGATAGGAAGATAGTAGGCGAGAACCGCAGGAGAAATGAGCGGATTGATGCCGGAAATACGGAGGTCGTCTGTGCGGTGCTTGGTCACGGGGCGGGTATGGAAAACGCTGGGGAGGGAAATGGCTAGTTTAAATGCGGGCGGCGGGACGCCGCTTTCACGGCCAGCGGCGGGACGCCGCAGCTACAGCTCGGGGATGCGGGCTAGGGTGGCCTCCAGTCGGTCGGTGGTTTTGTGGATGGCACACCAGTTTTCGATGTAAGGCATGTCGAGCCGTTCGCTTCCCTGGACCGCGAGTATGTCTGTCACGTCATCCAGGTCTTTGCTGCGACCCCAGCGGAGTTTCTGGACGATGACATCCTCCGCGCTGGGAACCCAACCACTTCGGTTCAATATGGGAATGAAAATCTGCTGTTTCCTCTCGAACTCCTGCAGCACGAAGGGATCATCGAAAATCTCGAAGAGTTCGATCTTTACTGGTGGCGAGGTTATTGTCTGGCCAACATGACGTTTTCCCCAGGTCAAAGTGTCGAAAACCGCTTGATCCTCAAATACGACAATATCCTCAAGTGCGTTTATGATCGCCTTCACACCTCCACCCATGGTTACAGGGACGAGAAAACCAACGTCGCGGGTAGCTCTTGGGATGCCGTGCGTGCCCGCCGCGAGCGCACCGACCAGCATGTATGGAACTCCGGTGCTTTCGATCCTGTCGAGAACCTGGATTGCGGTATTCGCGATTTCCATCAGGCGTCAGGTTTTGTTTTGGAATAAAAACCATGCTCTCTGACACGATCCATACGATCCAGTCCGCTTCTCACTTCCTGCCAGCCGACGTTTTCATCTTCGGTTCCGATGCGCGCCATCGCACCCGCGAGCATCATTCCAAATTGGAAGTTGGATTGCTCCAGGACGGATGAGATCCGCTCTTCCGGGGTCATCCTGCGGGCGCGCAGCACTTTCTCCCGGTAGATGGAATCCTGGAGATCCGCGAGGGCGGTGGGGTGGTCGTGGGGATTTGAAATTGCGGGCTTGGGGCGAGTGTAGCGCGGAAAAGCCCGGATGTCGATTGAGGAAGCTCACTCCTTGGCTGGGAGGTCCGGCTCGGGGGCTTGGGGGACCTCCTCTTCTTTGGGAGACTCGGGATCTGTGGATTTCGGCTCTTCAGAAGGAGGTGTGGGGGCTTCGGGGGCGGCTTCTTCCACGGGTGGAGATGGGGCTTCCGGAGCGGGTTGGGCGGGGATCTCGATAGGGGGCGTGAAGGCGCTGGTGCCGGGGGCTGGCGGGGGGGCGGTGACTCCTGGCCCGGGGCCTTTGCTCATGAGATCGGTGCGGGATTTCAGGAGGGAATCGACGGTGAACTTGGATACCTCGAAGGTGCGACCGGCGAGGGCTTTGGTTTTTTCGAGGGTTTCTGTGAGAGCTATGGAGCGTTCCGCAAATGCTTTGTCGGCGGCTTCGGCTTCTTCCTTTTTCTCGTCGGCAGGCTTCTTGCGCTCTTTCGGGAGATCGCCCGAAACCTCGACGGTCATCAGGTAGTTGTCGGAGGCAGCGGGTGGTTCTTCGGGGTTTTCCTCCGTCCCTGCGGGTTTCGCGGGCTGGAGGGTGACCTTGTAGGTAAGTCCTTCGAAGGTGATGATCTCGACTTTCTGGAGTTTATCCGGAGTGGAGCGTTTTTCGACTTCGGATGCAGGGACGACATCGTCGAAGCGGGCAAAGGAGAAGAGGGATTTCAGAGGGGTGACAGTAGCGGGGTCGATCTGGACTCCGGGGAAGGCGTCGGTGAATTTGAAATCGCCGTTCTCTTCTTCACGGGTGAGAGCCCAGTCGTTGTCGTCGGAGCCGGGTTTGGAAAGAGAGATGGTTTGGATTTTTTCGATTTCGACGAAGTCCTCGGAGAGCCAGGTCTTGGGATCGGGCGAGGCGGTTCCGAACACTTCGGAGACGGCGTAAAATCCGGATTCATCGGCGTGGTTGCGGACGAAACGGCCGGTGGCACCTCCGCCCACGGGTGAGGACTGCGAAGCGGAATCGAGGTTTTTCCCCAGGGAGAGGGTGGCGAGTTCTTTTCCGGAGGCGTCCTTGAAAATGGCGGTGAGGCCGTGTTCTTCGGGTTTCTCGGAACTTTCATCCATGCCGAAGTTGGCGGCGGCGGAGGGGCCGGCCTCGATTCCCTGGGTAACTTTGAGATCGGTGAGGGAGCGGAGCAGCTCGTTGATCTTGCGGGAATCGGCGGGGAAGTTGTCGCGCTGGGCGACAGTCCACTTGCCGTCCTTCTGGGTGAGGGTGACGGCATCCTTGGTGCCTTTGATTTCGATGGTCGCGATTTCCTTGGCGGGAAAATTCTCAAAGAGTGTCTGGCCGGGGGCACGTTTTGTGGAGTTCCTGTGATCGCCACCTGAGGATTTTTTCAGGAAGAAGACGGAGGCTCCGAGAAGGAGGGCGACGAGCCAGAGGAGGAGGACGGTGCGGGATTTCATCTGTTGGAAGAGATAGAGGATTCTGGATTGAAGATGATGGATGATTTTCTCAACGCGCCCGCGTTGACGAGCGGCGCATGAGGTAGAGGGCGAGGCCGAAGAGGATGACGAGGCCGGGCATGGCGGCGACGTTGAGGAGGGTGATGTTGCCGGAGAGTTTGTCCTTCTGGCGGCGGAGGTCTTTTTCCTGGTTGCGGATCAGCTTCGAGTATTCGACCTGCTGCTCGCGGAGTTTCTTGATTTCCGCCTCTTGCTCGGGGGAGAGATAAAGCTCGGAACCTTGGGCTTTCTGGGCCTGGAGTTCCTGGAGTTTGGTCTGTGCTTCCTGCTGCTTGGTTTGGAATTCCTCGATCTTGCTGCCGACCTTTTTGTCGAACTCGTTTTCCATTTCCTGGACGACAGTGAAGGGTCTGCGGGTGGCGGCGCGGGAGCGGGAGCCGATGAGGTATTTCGAGCCGACTGCCTGGTCGAGGAGGTTGAAAAGAAGGGCGGCGTTGCCGTTGGCGGGGGTGGCCATTTGCATTCCGCCGAAGTTCTGGACATTGAAAGCAAAGCGGTCGTAGAAGGCGTCGATATCGGCGATGAGGAACACGTTGCCGGGTTTCGCGGCTTCCTTGAGGGATTCGTCCTTTGGCTTTTCGGCGTCTTCTTTCTTCTCACCTTCCGGGGTTTCCGCGGGTTCTTCGGCTTTGGGTTTGCCATCGGGGAAGGCGGTTTTGAATTTCCCGGAAAGATGGGTGATGAGATCGTAGGCTGTGCCTTGGGCATTCACGCTGCCGTCGAGCGAGGGATCGAGGCGGGAGGCTTTCATGGAATCCACGAAGCCCGCACTGGTGGAGGAGCGGACAAGGGAGTTCGCGGCGACTCCACTGCCGCCGGTTTTCTTGAACGCTCCGGGGAGGTAGAAGGTGACGGACTCGATGCCCTTGGTGATGATATTGTCCTTCTGCGGCATCGCGCTCTGAGGAAGAGTGAGGACGGCGATGCCTTTGCGACCGCCACCGAGCTGGGTTGCGTGGATGGGATCAGCGAGAACCTCATTGGAGACGAACTCAACTCCCCATGCGGAAAGGAGGGTCGGCAGGGTGGAGGTGGTGGGTGAGCCGGGTTGGCCGGTCATGGGATTTCCCCCGCCAAGCATCTGGGCGGCGACTGAGTATGCGTCGAGACAGGCGACGACGGTGCCGCCGTTGAGGAGGTATTGATCGATGAGGTATTCGGATTCCTTGGTGATTTCGGCGGGGTGAAAAAGGAGCAGGACTTTGACTTCGGCAGGGTCGATTTTCTCAGGGGTCATGCCGAGGTCTTTGAGCTCGAAGGACTGCTGGAGCTGCTGGTAGATGACCCAGGCGGGCTCTGGCTGCTGCCCAGGCATCATGGCGGGAGTGCCTGCGAGGTTGAGCGCGGACATGATGCCGATGACGGGTTTCTTGGGGGTGGAGACCTCGGCGATGGCTTTGGAGATCTTGTATTCCAACAGGGTTTCCTCGGAGGGATCGAGGAAGGGAATGACCACTTTTTTATCCAATGCGGAGATGGCCATGCCGAGGAAGAGGTTGTCGCCATTGAGTTGCTGGCCGTTGATCCCATCAAGGTTCGCGGAGTCCTCGGCATCGGTGTCAGGCTCGGGGTCAAGATTTTCGACGCGGAGCTCGCCCTTGGAAATGTTGGAATATTCTTTCAGGAGATCATCGACGCGGCGCATGTGGAGCTTGAGCTGCTCCGGCATATAGTCGGAATTACGGGTGGCGTAGTAGCGGACGACGACGGGGGTATCCAGCTCCGAGAGGATGGACTTGGTGCCGTCGGAGAGCGTGTGGATTTTGTTTTCCGTGAAATCAGCGCCACGGTTCCCGACGGGGGTGAGGGAGACGAGCCAGTTCGCGAGGATGGCGATGGCGACAAGGGCGGCGATGCCGAAGGCGGCGCGGGTAAGAGCTTTCATAAAAATTCAAATTTCAAAATTCAACTTTCAAGGGAGAGAAGTTTGGACTGAGTTGGATTGGGAAAAGGGTGTGGGTGAGAAGGTTCGGATTCTTAATTGAGAGTTGAACTTTGAACTTTAGGCGCGCTTGGCGCTGAGGATGGTGGAGGTGCCTAGGAGGCAGAGGCCGATGAAGCTGGCGAACCAGATGAAATCCTGGAGGCGGAAGAGGCCGCGGTTGAGGGAGGAGAAGTGGTCCCAGACTCCGAAGGCGACGATGGCCTCGACGGTGGAGGCGGAGGTGGCTTTGGCGAGCTCGCGGGTGAAATCATCGTAGCCGCAGAGAACCATGAGCGTGCAGACGGTTACGGAGACGATGAGGCAGACGACCTGGTCCCGCGTGCAGGCGGAGACGAGCATGGTGATGGCGAGGAAGGTGCAGGAGACGAGGAAGGAACCGATGTAGCCGGCGGCAATGGCTCCATTGTCCGGGCTGCCGAGGTAGTTCACCGTGATTACGATGGGGAAGGTGAGGGCGAGGGCGACCAGGGTCACGGTAGCTGCCGCGAGAAATTTCCCGACGATGGCGGACCACATGGAGACGGGGAAGGTGCCGAGAAGTTCGAGGGTGCCGCTACGTTGCTCATCGGCCCAGAGTTTCATGCCGACGGCTGGGGCGATGAGCATGTAAAGCCAAGGGTGCCAGAAGAAGAATGAGTATTCGAGCGAGGCATCGCCCACGCGCATGAAGTTTCCGAAGGTGAAGGTCATCCCGAGGGAGAGGATGAGGAAGATGACGATGATCGCGTAGGCGGTGGGCTGGGCGAAGTAGGATTTCAGCTCGCGGCAGTAGATGGTGAGGCTGGACATAAGTTGCTAGGTTTCAGTTTGAAGTTTTCAGTAAGACTTTGCTTACGCGGCGGTGTCGGTGGTGGTGACTTTGCGGAAGAGATCCGTGAGGGAGCCGTTGGGGGCTTTGGCGATCAGTTCGGCGGGGGTGCCGTCGGCGACGATTCTTCCGCGGTCCACGATGACGGCGCGGGTGCAGGCGGCTTCGACTTCCTCGAGGATATGGGTGGAAAAGAGGATGGCCTTGTCCTTGCCGAGGCGCTTGATGAGTTGGCGGACCTCGTGTTTCTGATTGGGATCGAGGCCATCCGTTGGTTCATCTAGAATGAGGACTTCGGGATCGTGGAGGAGGGCCTGTGCGAGGCAGGTGCGGTGGCGGTAGCCTTTCGAGAGGGTATCAATGGACTGGTGGGCGACGCTTCCAAGGAAGCACGTTTCAATGGCCTTCTCCACGGCATCGCGTTTGCGGGCGCCGGAAAACTTGCGGATGTCGGCACAGAATTTCAGGAAGCCGATGACGGTCATGTCGTTGTAGAGCGGGGCGGATTCCGGGAGGTATCCGATCTTCTTTTTCGCCTCGTCGGGATTTTCCGTGATCGAGATGCCGCAGATCCTCGCATCGCCAGAGGAGGGCGGGAGAAAGCCGGTGACCATGCGCATGGTGGTGGATTTTCCGGCACCGTTGGGACCGAGGAAACCGAGGACATCGCCTTTTTCCACGGTGAAAGAGAGGTTGTCGACGGCGACTTTACTGCCGAAATGTTTGCTGATTTTTACGACTTCGATCATGGGCTGTGTGCGTTGGGTGCCGGGGGGCGGGCGCGTGTTTTAGCGGTTGCTGCGAGTTTTGCGACACCGGATTTGAGATTTGTTTAAGAAATTTACGGAGGAGGGGATGCGTTCCGCTGCACAGCCTAAAGGCTGGCAACCGCTCCCCGGATGTCGCTTTTGATTCCTTCCCAGGATTGCCCGAGGAGCGGGACCGGATCTGGCTCCGTGTCTGCGTCTGTGAACCATGCGAGGCTGCGGATGACAGCAAAAGCATCGGTTGAGGGATATTTCGACGAGAAGAATCCGAGCATTTCCGGGAGAGTGAAATGCTTCAAAAGCTCGGAGAGGTCGTAGAAATCCTTTTTGGCTCCACGGTTGGCGACGGCATTGAGCTTCATGGCCGCAAGATCCGGGAGGGACAGGAGCCTGACTCCAGCGATTTTTTCCGAGGGGAAAATTTTCCTGTATCCGTGCCGTAGAAGGTCGATTTTGACACCGTCGGCATCGAGGATCAGTGAGTTTGAGGAAACTGAAACAACGGAGGCTTTTTCCAATTCCAAAACTTTGAACAATGCATCCGTGGGGAAATCCTTTTCAGTGAAATAGTCGAGATCCACCGAAAGACGGTGGCCGAAGCGCAGGGCGAGCGAGGTGCCGCCGCCGAGGGCGAAGTCCGCCAGAGCAGGGTGATCCGTCAGTTGCCGGAGCAGAAGGGCTACGGGTTGAGGGACTGCATCGAATCGGAGCATCGGAAGGCGGATTTCGGGAGTTGGAACCAGGCGCAGCAGAAGGCCAGGGTTTTGGGGGAAAGGGTGCGGAGGCCTTGGGCTAGCTCGGCAAGGCGGGGTTTGCCGTATTCGGAGACAAGGATCTGCCAGTCCGCCCAGCGGCCGTATTCCAGCACGCGTCCGGTGAGCCATGAGGCGTGTTTTTCCGGATCGATTTCGTCCCGGTTCACGTCCCAGAAGAGGTGATCGGAGAGGGTTTTCATGGTTATGAACGATGAATTGAAATGAGGGAATGCAAGTGGCTATCAAATGCTTGGCATGGCGGATGCAATCCGCCGCCACGGGCTAAGCGGCGTCCTCGGCGGCGTCGGGTTTGCGGCGGCGCATGGAGGGGGATTTTGTGCCTTCGATGACGTGGCGGTTGATGGAGACCGCCTCGATATCGCCGCGGGAGGGGACGTCGAACATCACGTCGAGCATGATTTTTTCGAAAATGGAGCGGAGGGCGCGGGCGCCAGTGCCGCGCTCGACGGCTTGGGCGGCGACGGCGCGGAGGGCATCGCGGGTGATGCGGAGCTTGACCTTGTTGAGGGCGAGCTGTTTGGAGTATTGTTTCACCAAGGCGTTCTTCGGCTCGGTGAGGATCTGGACGAGTTCCTGCTCGGTGAGTTTGCGTAGTGCGGTGATGACGGGAAGGCGCCCGATGAACTCGGGAATGAGGCCGAAGTGGAGGAGATCCTCGGGGAGGACGCGGTCGAGGAGTTTGGATTCGTTCTCTTCCAGAACGGAAGCTTTTTCGTAGCTGTGGAAGCCGAGGGTCTTGCTGCCGAGGCGGCGGCGGACGATGTCCTCGAGGCCGACGAAGGCTCCGCCGCAGATGAAGAGGATTTTCTCGGTATTGACCTGGATGTATTCCTGCTGGGGATGTTTGCGGCCGCCTTGCGGGGGGACGTTGCAGACGGTGCCTTCGAGGATTTTCAGAAGAGCCTGCTGGACCCCTTCTCCGGAAACGTCGCGGGTGATGGAGACGTTTTCGGTTTTGCGCCCGATCTTGTCGATTTCATCTACGTAAATGATGCCGCGCTCGGCGCGTTCGACATCGAAGTCGGCTGCCTGGAGGAGGCGGAGAATGATGTTTTCCACATCGTCGCCAACGTAACCGGCCTCGGTGAGGGTGGTGGCATCGACGATGCAAAAAGGAACGTCGAGGACGCGGGCCAATGTTTTTGCGAGAAGGGTTTTCCCGGAGCCGGTGGAGCCGAGGAGCAGGACGTTGGATTTCTCGATCTCCACGTCGTTGTATTCAGCGGAGAGGGCGATGTCGTTCTGGTTGAGACGGAGGTAGTGATTGTAAACGGCGACTGAGAGGACGCGCTTGGCGATTTCCTGGCCGATGACGTAGCTGTCGAGCTCCGCCAGTAGCTCCGCGGGGGTGGGGACTTGCTCTTTGGCTTGTCGGGTTTTGCCTTTGCCTTTTTTTCCAGCCTCAGCAGGAGGGTTCAGCTCCTTGGCGAGGATGTTCCCGCAGACATCCACACATTCGTTGCAGATATAGACCCCTGGACCGGCGATGAGTTTTTTTACCTCTGAGTGGCTCTTTCCGCAGAAGGAGCACATGGTGAGATTGGAAGCGCGGGCCATTGGTGGAGTAAAACTGAGATGCTGAAAACTGAAAAGCTGAAACTTACCGGGTTACTCGGACTTGTCGAGTTCCGTGCGGACGGAGTCGGGGAGTTGCTTGCGGGATTCAAGGACTTTATCGACGAGGCCGTAGGCGACGGATTGCTCGGCGGTCATGTAGTTGTCGCGGTCGGAGTCCCTTTCGATTTCCTCGATGGTCTTGCCGGTGTGGTGGGCGAGGATTCCGTTGAGGCGTTTCTTCAGATTGAACATGAAGGTGATGGTGCGCTCGACATCGGAGGCGGTTCCCTGAGCGCCGCCTGAGACCTGGTGGATCATGACGTGGGAGTTCGGCAGGCAGAAGCGCTTTCCTTTCGTGCCGGCGGTGAGGAGAACGGAGCCCATGGATGCGGCGATGCCGATGCAGTAGGTGTTCACATCGCAGGTGAGGAACTGCATGGTGTCATACATGGCGAGGCCTGCGGTGACGGAGCCGCCGGGGCTGTTGATGTAGATGTGGATGTCCTTTTTCGGATCCTGCATCTGGAGGAAAAGAAGCTGGGCGATGACGGAGTTCGCCACGTAGTCATCGATGCCGGTGCCGATGAAAATGATGCGGTCCTTGAGGAGGCGCGAGTAGATATCGAAGGAACGCTCGCCGCGCCCGTCGGACTCGACGACGACTGGGACGTAGTAGCTGTTCTTCGGGCCGCTTTGGGTGGCGGTATCGTTGGAAGGTGGGAAAAGGTTCATGGCTTATTCGACAGTGGTTTCGATCTCGTCAGCGGAGACTTCCGTGACTTTCGCGTGCTCAAGCAGGAAGTCAATGGTCTGGCTGATGAGCATGGAATTCCGGATGGACTGGATCTGACGGTTTTTCTGGAGGGTTCTGATGGTCTTTTTGATCGGCTCCTTGCGCTGCTGGGCGATGCGGGCGATGTGGCCAAGTAGATCCGCGTCGGAAACGGTGATCTTTTCCGCTCCGGCGATTTCCTGAAGGAGGAAATTGGTGCGGAGGTTGGTCGTGGCTCGCTGGGAGGCGGCGCTGAAGATTTCATCCTGTTGCTCGAGCATCTGCTCGTCGGAAGCGCCTTGCTTGTTTCCTTCCTCGACGATGGCATTCGCCTGGTTCTGGGTCTCGCGTTGAACGAGTTCCTCGGGAAGCTCGAAGCTGGCGGCGTTGTTCAGGTGCTCGACGATCTGGTTGATTTTGAAATCGTTGATCTGCTTGAGCTTTTCCACGCCCATGTTCTCGCGGATCATGGCCTTGATGTCCTCGAGGGTTTTACCGGGGACGAGTTTTGCGGCGAAATCGTCGTCAAGCTCGGGGAGTTTCGCGGCCTTGATGCCCTCGACGGAGGTGTGGAGAGTCATTTCCTTTCCGCGCAGTTCTTCGAAGGGGAATCCATCGTCGAGAGTGATAGTGACATCTTTCTTATCGCCTTCCCTGAGGCCGACGAGCCCCTCCGCGTAGCCGGGGAGAAAAGAGCCTTCCTTGATCGGGAGCCAGTGGTTTTCGCGTTTGGCGAGGTACTTGCCCTTGTCTCCGATGACTTCATCGAGTGGCTTTCCATCGACGGTGCTGGTGAAATCGACAACGGCGATGTCATCCGTCTGGAGTGCGCGATCGGAAACATCTTCGAACTCGGCGAGGCGCTCACGGAGGTTCTGAAGTTGGTCGTCGAGCTCCTTATCGGTCACCTCGGTCGGCGGGGCTTTCACCTCGATGCCCTTGTAATCCGGCAGGGAGAACTCAGGGGCGAGGATGAGGCGGGTTTCGAAAGCGATAGAGCCGTCCTCCTTTTCACTAAGCTTATCAGGGAAGCCGAAATCGAGGACTTTGAGGCCTTCCTTTTCGAGCGCCTGATCGCAGGCGTCCTGGAAAAGGGAATCGTTCAGCTCCTCTGTGATCTGTTTTCCAAAACGCTTCTGGATGACAGCCTTCGGAGCCTTCCCGGGGCGGAAACCCGGGATTTTCGCCTGCGAGGCGTAGGTGGAGGTGATGGAATCACGCTTGGCCGCAACATCGGACGAGGGGACTTCCACGTTGAGGGTTGCGATGCATTTCGGCTGTTTTTCGACGACGATATTCATAAAGGTTCTGCGGTGGGGGAGGGAAACTAGGCGTGGGGGGGCGGAAACTTCAACTCTCAAAATTCAAAATTGAAGGAAGAGGAGTTGGGCGGGGCGATCACTCCCCCGCTTCGGGAT
>Ga0105047_10013316_pt1 | contig 13146 bp, 10 predicted proteins | sample MAT04_FD_78384 | JGI IMG/M metagenome (GOLD analysis project Ga0105047, IMG submission 78384) | Freshwater microbial communities from Lake Fryxell liftoff mats and glacier meltwater in Antarctica - MAT-04 (megahit assembly) | ecosystem: Environmental > Aquatic > Freshwater > Ice > Liftoff... | reverse complement strand
GCGATTCCGGCACCGCTCACCGATCCCGGTCTTGATCTGCGCGCTGGGCCTGTTGCGGTACCGCTCGAGCTTCGAATTCCATCACTCCAGATCAACGCTAGCGTGGTTGGCGTTGGAATTACAGCGGAGAACGTGATGGACGTGCCGATGGGCTTGGCCGCCGATTCGGTGTGGCAGAAAGCGTTCTGGTATCGTGGCAGCGGGATTCCCGGCGACTCGGGCACGGCTACGCTCGCCGGGCACGTAGACGATGTGCGCGGCCGGCCTGCCGTATTTGCGCGTCTCAGGGATCTACGATTGGACGACCTGATCGTAGTCCATGACACGCGCAATGGCATCGACGTTCGCTTCATGGTTACCAAGATCGCGACCTACTCGGCCCAGCAAGCCGCCGATCCGTCGGTTCTGGCGCAGATTTATGGTAGCGGGCCAGTCTCCGGCAGGGGGCCGCAGCCCGCACCGGATGGTCTTGCGCATCTGACGCTCATCACCTGTAGCGGAGGTTTTGTCAACGGTTCATATGATCGTAGGTTGGTTGTTTACGCCACGCGCAGCGAGTAAGACAAGGTCTATTCAAATGGAAACACCAAGCATGTTGCGCATGCGCAGATGGGGCGTCACCCTGCTGGTTTTCGTACTGGTGCCCGGAAGCATGGGTGGCTTGGCGAACGCCGCACAGCCTTCGCCCAATTCTTTGGCAACCTCCTCCCTAGACGCCTCCTTCGCGGTGAGCGCAATTGCGGACGGATTGATCCTGGAATGGAGCGCCCCGCGACCTGACCTCATTCGCCGCGCCGGCGGCACCGTTGCCGTAGCCATCCCCGGTTTTGCCCAAACCGATACGCCGGGCATGCCGCAATTGCCGCTGGCCGCCGAACTGGTAGCCCTCCCCACCGGTGCACACCCCACGCTAGAGATCATCCATGCCGAAGAAACCGATCTCTCTTTGCCCGGCCCCTTGCAGCGTTCGCCGCGTCCGGCAGGTGTTCAACGCGACGAGGAAGGCAACGTGATGGGTGGCGCTTTTGCCGAAAGCGCAGCAACACCGTGTTCTGAAGCGAATAGGTGTATCGAGAAGTCTGACCAACCGGTCACGCTGACCCTGCTTGGAACCTTGCGCGGCGTCTCTCTCGCCCGGCTTGCATTTTTTCCGGTGCGTCCCCTAGGTAATCAACTACGCGTCACGACATATTTGCAAGTGGTTCTCAAATACAATGCCAATGCCTCTGAGGGCGAGGCTTTGTGGCCGCCATTTTCCGGGTTCGCGCCGGCAGATCCACTGCTGGAAATTTTGAAACACTCGGTAATCAATCCGGAGCAACTCCAGCCATCCCCATTACCTTCCGTTCACGCGGTACCCGCGGCTGCCATGGCTTCGCAGAAAACCGGGTCGTCACGTATACTCGTTTCCGTGGCGCAACCAGGCCTCACCGCTATTTCCTACGCAAGCCTGTTTACGCTCGGGTCCCCCTTCACCGGCACTGACCCGCAGTTGTTTCACCTTACCCGCGCAGGAATCGAAATCGCCATGCAATGGGACGGCAATGAGAATGCGGTTTTTGAGTCCGGTGAACGTTTGCTGTTTTATGCTGACCCTCGTTTTAGCCGGTGGACGAACACCGATGTTTACTACCTCGCCGTCGGCGATCAGCCTGGCCTGCGCATGACAAGCCGCGCGGCCAGTCCCGGTCCGCAACTCGCTGGAACCGCGTGGCTGACGCAGATGTACGAGGTCAACGCCCTGTATACCCCGGGCTGTTTTTGCGGGCGTATGCCATTGGGGCGAGACGGCGATCGCTGGGCCTGGGACGATGTGCGCCGCCCGGATCGTGAACATCCGTCCTATGACTTCGGCGCGCTGCCCGCTTTGGATGCGACTCAACCGGCAACCTTGACGGTTTGGCTCATTAGTTACACGGATTCCCCAGATCGCGTACCCGACCATCGTGTGGACGTTGCGCTCAACGGGTTCAGCTTGGGCCGCATCGAATGGGATGGACGGCAAGCCATCACGGCGACGTTTCCGGTTGCGCCTGGCGTGCTGGTCGCCGCCAACAACGTTCTTAGCCTGGATTTGCCTGGCGTGGGAAGCACCGTCGAAGGCATGTGGCTCGATGGATTTGCGCTGAACTACGCACGGGGAAATGTCCCCGCTGGAACATCGGTTCTCTTCACGGGGGAGGGGGATCCGCACACGTATACCCTGAACTTGACCGCGACCACTGGACTGCGCGGCTACGATGTGACGAACCCGGCAATCCCCATCAACCTCCTCGGGATCAATCCAGATCTTATTGCCGTGACCGACCCTGTCAGCAGTAGCGTCCACCGTTACCTGTTGGCCGCGACCGAAGCGATTCAATCCCCTGCAAGCATGCGCCTCGCCACCGACATGCAACCTGCGAGCGGGGCCGATTACCTGATCCTTGCCCCCGCCCTGTTCGTGCCTGCATTGGCGGATTTAATCGCGCTGCGGCAGAGCCAGGGTTTGATCGTGGCCGTCGAAAACCTTCAGGCGATTTACGACGCTTATGATGGCCGTCCCACGCCTGCGGCGATTCACACTTATCTGCAAAACACCTACGCAACGTGGAATCCGCGCCCGGCGTACGTTTTGCTGGTGGGCGATGGTACCTTTGATCCAAAACTTTATCGCGCCGATTCAAAAGAAACGGTTCTGCCGCCCTATCTGGCCGACGTGGATCCGTGGATCGGCGAAACCGCTGCCGACAATCGTTATGCTTTGCTCGATGGTGGAACGCTACGCGATAGCGACATTTTGCCTGATCTGCTTGTAGGCCGTCTGCCGGTCAACACAATCACGGAGACGCAAATCGTCGTGGACAAAATCGTGCGGTACGAAACTGATCCGTACCCCGGCGCGTGGAACAGCACCGTGCTCTTTGTTGCCGACGACGCCGATGATGCCGGCGACTTTGCCGCCTATGCCGATCAGCTTGCTACAGCGTTTATTCAAGAGCCACTTACGCCCCGCCCGATCTACTATGCGCCGCTAACCACGACCGTTACGGACGTGCATCAGGCAATCCTCACGCATTGGAACGCGGGCGCCGGGCTGATCTTGTACGGCGGCCACTCTTCGGTGCGCCAATGGGCCGCCGAGCGCTTCTTTCACCGCGACGACGTCACCGCTCTGTACAACGCCCGCCGATTGCCCGTCGTCTTGGAAATGACCTGTTTCACCGGGTTGTTTCACGAGCCGGGCGGCACGACGCTAGACGAAACGCTGCTGCGCGCGGCAAATGGCGGTGCGGTTGCCGTCTGGGGCGCCACGGGTTTGGGTGTCGCCACCGGCCACCACCAATTGGCGCAAGGTTTCCTGGCGTCGGTCTTGCAGCGCCAGGAAGGGACCATCGGCGCCGGGACGCTCGCTGGCAAGCTGCAATTGGTGGCGAGCGGTTCAAGCGCGCTTGATCTGGTGGACACCTTCACCCTACTCGGCGATCCAGCCACAAAGCTGAATCTGACTCTCTTTCCCTGGGCAAACAGTATATACTTGCCGTTCATCCAGCGTTAGCCACGCTGAAGGCCGTACCCACCCACTTTATCTGCGGTCTATCCTTTGCAAAGGAAACACGCATGCGCAGGCGCCATCTGCTGGAAATTCATGAACAACCCTGGTGTCCCCCAGCCGTGCGTGACGGCGCCACCGACTGCCTCCGGCTGATTGCGGTGATTGGGCGACAGTTTGACGGCGCGTTGCCGCCCTTGCGCCGGGCCTTGGCAATGTCTGGCACGCAGCGGATCATTGACCTGGGCTCGGGTGGCGGCGGGCCGTGGCTGGCCTTGCATACGCAATTACGGACCAAAGAGGGGGCGCCCATGCCGATCACGCTCACCGATCTCTTTCCCAATCAGCAAGCGCTGCAGTCTGCCCAGGCCAAGGCGCCGGCGCAGATCGATTTTGTCGCGAACCCCGTGGATGCCACGCACGTACCGGAGGGGTTACACGGTTTGCGTACCCTCTTCACAGCGTTCCACCATTTTGATCCGCCCACGGCCCAGGCCATCTTGCAGGATGCGGTCAGCGCCGGCCAGGGCATCGCCATCTTCGAGCAGACCCGCCGCACGCGGGCCGCGCAGATTTTCATGGCAATCCTGGCGCCCATTGCCTTGCTGGCCGTGCCGCTGATCCGCCCCTTTCGGTGGTCACGCCTGTTCTGGACCTACCTCATTCCTGCTATTCCGGCCGTCCTGTTCTTCGATGGCGTCGTCTCTTGCTGGCGCACCTACACTGAGCCGGAGCTACGCGGCATGATTGATAGGTTGAAGATCGATGAAGTGCACGGATCGGCCTACGTTTGGGAGATGGGCAGGGCGCGCACGCTGCTATCGCCATTGGGCATCAGCTATCTAATTGGCTATCCCGCAACAACACAGCGCCAGATGCAACCCGCTGCCGCTCAACCCAATTCATCCAGCCCCAACCGGCTTTAAACCTGTGGTAGAAATCGGCGTCGTGGTTCCACGCGTGGCGCGCACGGCATAATCAGCCAGCCACGGCGCGATCCGTCCGGCGGCGATGAGCGTGTCCACCACCCTCGTGTGGGCGAGAAGACTCTGCAATCCACGACCCATGAGCAGCCGGCCATCGAACTCGGCATGCCAGCGTGCGCAGTATTGTTCGCGCCACGCCGGCAATGTGCAGGCGCCGCGCAAATAATCGTGCGCCAAGGGCACGCAGAGCTCAGCCGAGCGCAAGGCCATCGCCATGCCGTCGCCGGATAGCGGGGGAATCATGGTGGCCGTGTCGCCCAGACAGGCCATCTCCACCCAGGGGGCGGCCGGCCGGTGGGTGTCGACGGCCGCAACGGTGCAGACTGTGCCGGCCAGCAAATGTGCCCCAACCATGCGCTGGGCAAACGCGGGATTCTGGCGAGCGATGGCCGCGAGCATGCCTTCAAACGTACGTCCGGCACGGGCAAATCCGTCATAGTTGACGAGCAGACAGACATTGGCCGCACCGGTCTCCACCGGATTGATGCCAACATAGCCCCCGGTAAACAGGAAGAGTTCAACCCGATCCGGCATGGTCAGACCGGAGAAGTGGCTTTTGAGGCCAACGAAGAGTTGCTCGCGCGGGCGTGTCGGTGCCGCAGGCGGCAGCTTCCCCGTGCGATGGCGTCCGCCGGCCATGATCGCCGCGCGAGCGCGGAGGTGATGTTCACCGTTGTTGCCGCGTAGCGTCAGTGTCGCGCCCTGTTCGTCATGGGCTACGCCGGTGACGGTTGTTTCGGTCAGGAGAACGGCGCCGCGCGCCACGGCGGCGTGAGCAAGGGCAGTATCCATGGCATAGCGGCTCAGTCCCCACGCGATACCGGGCAAGTTCATGGTCAAGGTTGCACCCTGGCGTGTCGTGAGGGTCGCGCCCGTCAGGGGCCTCGGCGCCAGCGCGGCCAACTCGTCGCGCAAGCCCAGTGCACGCAGGGTCGCCTGGGCATCGGGCGATAGAAATTCGCCGCAGACCTTGTGGTGGGGTAGTTTTTTTCGCTCGATGAGTACAACGCGCCAGCCGGCTGCAGCCAGCGCACTCGCCGCGCCGGCGCCTGCCGGTCCGGCCCCGATTACGGCAACATCATAGAGTTCGGTTGGGGAATTGGCGGCTTGTTTGATCATACGGCGGCCCCGGCTAGCATGAGCGCGTCATGGTAAACCGCCGCCGATTCAGATGGGCACGCACACGTGGGTATGTAGGAAAGCTGGGCCATCTCGATGGTCAATCCTGGGCCAAAGGCCATGGCCACCCCCGTGGCGGTCCGGCCGCTTTTGGACAGCGACCGGGCTTGTTCAGCCAACACAAAAAGGATCGTGGTGGAGGACATGTTGCCGTAATTGCTCAAGACGTGCCGGCTGGCGGCGACCGCATCGTCGTCCAGTGCGAGGATCTGCTGGAGGCCGTCGACAATCGCGCGCCCGCCGGGATGGATCGCCCAGAAATCAGGCGTGTGTGAGCCGGTCAATTGGGCCAGCGCGGCGGGAACCACATCGGTTAAATGGTCGGGAATCCGCGGCGACAGGCGCAGGGTAAAGCCATGATCGCCGATCTGCCAGACCATCTCGTCACGCGTGTTGGGCTTCATGTCCGTGTGGAAATTGTCGAGCCGAAAGTAATCGTGATCGGCGGCGGTGGGCATTCCCACGAGGGCCGCGCCCGCCCCGTCGGAGAAGAGCGATCCTGAAACGAGATCATCACGCCGTGTGCCGGGCTGAATGTGCACGGAGCATATCTCGACCGACACCACGAGCACGCGGGCGTACGGATCACCGGCGACGATCTGGGATGCCATGCGCAGGCCGTTGAATGCCGCCGAGCAGCCCATAAAGCCGATTACCGTGCGACTGATGCTGGGGGCGAGGCCAAGTTCACTCGCAATGACAAAGTCGAGACCCGGCGCAAAGAATCCCGTGCAACTCACCACAATCAGGTGGGTGATGGATGCCGGCAGCGTGCCGGCGTCGATCCCGGTTGCCGCGGCATAGCTGGCCAGTGCAGAGCGGGCGGCGGCCGTGCCCAGGATCGGCGCCTCGCGTTCGTAGATGGCCAGCCGTTCAGCCGTGGTTGGCGACTCGTCCAGCGCACGTCCCGGTGCGAAGCGCGAAACTTCCGGCGAATGCAGGTATTTAGCGGTACAGCCGTGGCGCGTCTCGACACCCGAATAGGCATACAGGCTGCGAATCAGGCGGCCCACCGCAGGCTGGCCGGCAAATGACGCTGCCATCCACGCGCCGATGGCCTCCTGACTTACGCTGTAGGGAGGCAAAGCCGTGCCGAGGGCCAGAATAGCAGGGCGCTCACGTTGCTGTGCGGGCTGGGTCATAGGTGCGAAGTCTCCTTGGCGGTTGCAAGATAGGTAACGTGGTATGCCTAGTATAACCGGGAGAATATTCAGACGCTGTGGTCTCTCTCCGTTTCAGTCAGCATTCCCCTGCGGGGCACAACCAACAATGAAAATATCTTTGTGTTCTTTGTGGCTAAGCATTTTCAGGTCAAGCACGATGGCGCCTGGCGGATCTATTATACAACAGGGTTGACCGCAGCGAATCCACGCGCAGACGAACTTTGGAGCAGTGGATACACCAAACAGCATACAACAAAAGGAAAGGGGCTGCTCTAAAGGGCGGCTCTTTTGCCGCGAAAACCCTATCGTTTGCGCTGACGATTGGATCGCTCCCTTTTGCTATACTATAAATGAAATTCCTACTGGGCAAACCGGAGAAACCACTATGGCACAAACACCACACACAGATCAACAGCATCATGCAATCCTGCAAAGCATTGCCCACCGGGCGATGCTGGAGCGTGGCTTGCTTCCCGACTTTTCGCCGGCGGTGCTTGCCGAACTTGACACGATCCAGGCGCCCGCAGGCGTGGACGATGAGTCGGTTCGTGACCTGACGGACCTCCTGTGGGCTTCGATTGACAATGATGACTCCCGTGACCTGGATCAGCTTACCGTCGCCGAGCCCCTGCCTGGAGACAAAGTCAAGATTCGCGTGGCCGTGGCTGACGTCGACGCGCTGGTAAAAGAGGGCTCAGCCATTGACGAACATGCGCGCCACAACACGACCTCGGTGTATACAGCGGCCGAGATCTTCCCGATGTTGCCCGAAAAGCTTTCCACCGATCTCACCTCTCTGAACTTCGCTGAGGAGCGCCTGGCCGTTGTCGTGGAAATGGTGATCAGCGCCGACGGCTCCGTGCAGGGCTCTGATATCTATCGGGCGCGCGTGCGCAATCATGCGAAGCTCGCCTATAATAGCATGGCAGCCTGGCTTGAAGAGAACGGCGCTCTCCCCGCGGGGATTGCGGCCGTCGATGGACTGGCGCAGAATCTGCGCGTGCAGGACCGGGTCGCCCAGAGCCTGAAGAATTTGCGGCACGCCCACGGGGCGCTGAGCCTGGAAACTATCCAGGCGAAACCGATCTTTGACGGCGACCAACTCCGTGATCTCGAAATAGAAGAGAAGAATCGCGCCAAGGAGCTCATCGAGGATTTCATGATCGCCGCCAACGGCGTAACCGCCCGCTATCTCGCGGCAAAGAAATTCCCTTCCATCCGTCGTGTGGTACGCACCCCCAAACGCTGGGAGCGGATTGTCGAGCTTGCCCAGGAACACGGATCCAGGCTGCCGGATGACCCAGATTCGGTGGCGCTCGATGAGTTTCTCGTTAAGGCGAAAGCAGCCGATCCGTTGCGCTTCCCCGACCTCTCCCTTGCCATAATCAAACTCTTGGGAGCTGGCGAATATGTCGCAGAACTACCCGGCGCCACGGCCCCAGGGCATTTTGGCCTCGCCGTCAAGGACTACGCCCATTCCACCGCCCCCAATCGCCGCTACCCCGACGTGATCACGCAGCGCCTGTTGAAGGCTGCCATTGCCGGCCGGGCTACGCCGTATAGCTATGCTGAGCTGGATGTGCTGGCGAAACATTTCACGGAAGAAGAAGATGCCGCCAACAAGGTCGAACGCCAGGTTGGCAAATCTGCGGCCGCGCTGCTGCTTGAAGCGAGGATCGGCGAGCAGTTTGATGCGATTGTCACCGGTGCGTCTGAAAAAGGGACGTGGGTGCGGCTGTTCAATGTGCCGGTCGAAGGCAAGTTGATGCAGGGGTTCGAGGGTCTGGATGTCGGCGACCGCCTTCGCGTGAAGTTAACATCGGTTGACGTTGAGCAGGGGTTCATTGATTTCAAGAAAGTCAGTTCATCCGGTCATTGATGAGGTAAGCATGGATTCTCCGAAACCGATTCCGCCTCCGGTTCAGCGCCCAGGCCTTTCCGCCGGCGGGAACGGGGCCACGATTTCGGCTCAATTGAGCGGTTTGGCGCAGCCGCCGGTTGAATGGACATTTCGTCGCGTCATGTGGGCGACTCTCGTCCTCGTGTTGGTGGCGCTGAGTTTCTGGCTGCTTTATCGGTTTGACCAGGTCGTCCTCAGCCTATTGATCGCGATTGTGATGGCCACGGTGATCCGGCCCGTCGTAACCTGGTTGTATCAGCGCGGGCTCCCCCGGATAGCGGGGGTAATCGTTGTCTACCTGCTGTTGTTTGCCCTGCTCATCGGCTTCGTGCTGTTGTTATTCCCGTTGATTGTCGAGCAAGGTGCGACGATTGCTGCCGCGGTGCCGGGGTACTACCAAAGCCTGCGGGCGTGGACGGCTAGTGATCCCAATCAGGTGATTATGCGCCTCAGTGAGTTTCTTCCCGCCACCCTGCCAGGCCTGGATCCGGCACAGCAAACGGGACCACAGATGCTGGCTTTTGCCGGGGAAGCGATGGGGTACCTGGCATCGGCCGCCGCGGCCATCTTTATGGTCGCGGCGATTTTGCTGCTGGCTTTTCACTGGACGCTCGACGGGCCGCGCACAATTCAGTCATTGTTGCTGCTGGTTCCCCTGAGCCAGCGTGAAAGCACTAGCCAACTGATTTCGGCTATCTCAACCAAGGTTGGTTTCTACATTGCCGGCGAAGGCGTCCTTTGCCTGAGCGTCGCCGTGATGGCGCTGGTTGCCTATCTGCTGATTGGCTTGCCTAACGCCCTCGTGCTGGCGCTTGTGGCGGGTGTGATGGAGGTCGTGCCGCTGGTTGGGCCACTGCTCGGCGCCATTCCGGCGGCGGTTGTTGCCTTAGCCATCGGGCCATCCGAGTTCGTGTGGGTGATCGTTGCCACGCTCGTGATTCAGCAACTGGAAAATATGGTGCTGGTGCCGCGCATCATGCGCAAGGCTGTGGGGGTCAACCCGTTTGTCTCCCTGCTGGCGATTTTTGCTTTTAGCGCTTTGTTCGGCTTTGCCGGCGCGCTCATGGCAGTTCCTATGGCGGCCATCATCCAGCTCCTATTCGATCACTTCGTCTTTCAATCAGCCGCGATTGATCTCGATGCCTCAGCCGACCGCGACTATGCCAGCCGGCTGCGCTATGAAGCGCAAGCCCTGGCCCAAGGTCTGCGCAAGCAGGCGCGGCTCAAGAAAGGGGGCTCGGAACTCAGGGTCAAGCAGATTGATCAGGTGATGGATGAGATTGAGACCATTGCCACCGATCTTGATGCTCTGCTGGCACGGGCCAGTACTTCAGGTGCACCATGACGAAACAACTGCTGTGGTTCGGTACGGCGGTCATGACCACGTTGCTCGGGCTGGTGGTGCTGTGGCAGTTCCAGATTGTCGTCGTCTACGTGCTGATCTCGCTAACGCTTGCGGCAGCGCTGCGCCCACTGGCTAACCGCCTGGTGGGGCGCGGTTTTTTTGTGCGCGCTGCTTGGATTTTTCTATATCTCGTGGCCCTGGGCAGTTTCGGCTTCCTACTCTTTCTAGCCGGTGAGACCGCGATTCGCGAGATTCAACCGCTGTCCCATACGGTGTCCGTGCAGGATCAGTGGCGGCTGCCACGCTGGCTGGAGGGCAGCGCGTTCCAACTTGAGCTGGTGGCGCGGCTGCCGTCGCCGAGCCATCTCTTCAGCGCCGTAACTGGCAGCCAGGGGCAACGTGTGCTGCCAGCCATCTTCAGCTTCACGCAGGGCATTGGCGGCGTCGTGAGCGGCATACTCGTCATTCTATTATTGAGCATCTATTGGAGCATCAGCCAAGCGCATTTTGAGCGATTTTGGCTTTCGTTGCTTCCATCGGGCCAGCGTAAGCAGGTGCGTGATATCTGGCGCACGGTGGAGCCTGACATCGGCGCGTACCTCCGCAGCCAAGTAATCCAAAGTCTCCTGGCCGGGCTGCTATTAGGCCTTGGGTACTGGCTGCTCGGGTCCCCGTACCCAGTGTTTTTGGCGGTGGCTGGGGCTCTGGCATGCCTGATACCCGTGGTTGGGGCGTTCCTGGCGGTCATTCCACCGCTCTTGGTGGGGCTGTTGACCAGTGTGCAACTTAGCCTGCTTACGAGTCTCTATGCACTCGTCGTCTTGATTGCCTTGGAGGTATGGGGCAAGCCGCGGCTCTTCAACCGCGGATGGGACAATCCCGTGCTGACTGTGGTTCTGCTTATTGCCTTGGCCGACGCTTTTGGCCTGATCGGCATTATCTTGGCGCCCCCGTTATCTATTGTGTGCCAAATCCTGTGGAGCCACCTGGTCACCCACCGCTTGGCTACGGAAGCTGCGGCTGAGGTTTCAGACTTGAAAGAGCGGCAAGCACGTGTATGGGTAACCATCCGGGAAATGGATGATCCGCCTCTGCCCTTGCTGGCCAGCAGCATGGAGCGGCTTACCCAGTTGATGGTGAAAGCCGAACCCATTTTGCAAGTTGAGCGAAAGGAAAACGCTGTATGAACGACAACCATGACAAGCCGCCTTCCGCCTCGCGTAGACGCTCGATGCGCGCGAAGCTGATCTTTAACCCCAGCGCAGGTGCAACCAGGGGATCGCCTATCGAGATGGTGGATGTGATCCACGAGATGCTGGCCTGGAAGCTCGTGCCGGAAGCTTTTCTGGTCGAAGCGGGCTGCGACCTGCCCGGCATGGTCAAGGATGCCCTGGCGCAGGGAATCCGCCTATTCGTTGTCTGCGGCGGTGACGGCACCATATCTACCATGGCCGGCATTCTGGCTGGCATTCCCGCCAGTCGCGCTACCCTGGGCATCATCCCCATCGGCACACAAAACAACATGGCCCTCAGCCTGGGCATCCCGACGGATATCCCGGCCGCCATCGCCCTGCTGCGCACGGGCCGCCGGGTCAAGGTGGATGTGGGCATGGCCACCTATCAAAGTTCCGCTGCCGGGGGCGGCGAGATTACCACACCATTCTTGGAAGTTTGTTCGGTGGGGCTGATTTCGACGCTTTTCCCATCGGTCGACGATGTTCAACACGGCAATTTGGCACGCGTCGGCGATTTCCTGACCACGTTTGTCAACTCCGCGCCGGCCGAAATCCACCTGGTGCTGGGCGACAAGCAGGAAATCCGCGATCTAGGTCACGTGGTGCTGGTTTCCAACATGCCCTATATCGGCCGCCATTACAAGATCGACGATGACGCCGCGTTTGACGACGGCCTGTTGGACGTGCTCTTCTTTGCCAACCTATCCAAGATGGACCTGCTGGGCTATATTTTCAACGGGGTGGGTCCAGGCAAGACGGAAGACCCACGCATCCAGCATTATCACGCGCGCCGGGTCGAGATCGACACCCAGCCGGCGATGCCGATTATGGCGGACGGGAACGCCCTGGGTGAAGGGCGCGTGCGGATCGAAGTGCGGCGGCGCGTGCTGACCGTGCTGGTCGGCACGCCGGCGCCAGACGTGTTGCCCGGGCCTGAAGCGATTGTCGAGGTACAGATGAATGCCGCCACCGAATGAAATGCGCGTGCAAGGAGGTGCGAATCCCAGGCTTTGGGGGCGCCTGATTCATTGGGTGAATCTCAATCGCCCGCTTGCCTGGCTGGTGGGTCTCACGGCGCTCCTGATCCTGTTCCTCGTCTGGCTACCGCCCAACGTGCGGATGTTTTTTTGGCGTGGCCTGCAGTCCCAGGCGATCCTGGCAAGCATGACCGTGGGCTTTAGCTTGCTGGCACTCTCGTTGCTGTGGTCTGCCGGCCAACGGATGGACGCCTGGACCTTCGTGTTTTTTAATTCGCGGGGGCGCCGCCCACCCTGGCTGGACAAGCTGATGTCGGGCTTTACCCAGATCGGCAACGGCATGGTCAGCGTGGTGCTTGCCGTGGTCTTGTTTGTGGCCGGGCTTCGGCTGTTGGCGTACGAGCTTATCTTGGGCACGTTGACCTTGTGGTTGGTGGTCGAGCTGGTGAAAGCGATGGCACACCGGGGACGGCCTTATATCCGGCTGAACCAGACGCGTATCGTCGGCCGTCAGGCGGGAGGGCGTTCATTCCCGAGCGGGCATACCAGCCAGGCATTCTTCTTGGCGACGCTGATGGCCGGGTACTTCGACGCTGGTGTTTGGATGGTATGCCTGCTGTACGCCATCGCGCTGCTGGTGGGCATCACGCGCATGTACGTAGGCGCGCACTATCCGCGCGATGTGCTAGCGGGGGCCATCCTGGGCAGTGCGTGGGGCCTGTTGGGGGGGATCGTCTTTGGGTATCTACTATAAAGCAGGATCGACCGAAACATCGTGAAATCTCCCATCGTGTGGCCGCGCGCCAGTCCCCCGTTCAACTGCACGATG
>Ga0105047_10013315_pt1 | contig 13147 bp, 9 predicted proteins | sample MAT04_FD_78384 | JGI IMG/M metagenome (GOLD analysis project Ga0105047, IMG submission 78384) | Freshwater microbial communities from Lake Fryxell liftoff mats and glacier meltwater in Antarctica - MAT-04 (megahit assembly) | ecosystem: Environmental > Aquatic > Freshwater > Ice > Liftoff... | reverse complement strand
GCCGGCACTGGGTCGTACGGGCCACCGGTGCTGGTGACCTCGTAGCTCTCCACGTAGCCGGTGTCGTAGTTGGTGGTGGCTTCGATGCTGCTGTCGCTGGTATCGCTCATTGATGTGTCCTCCTGCTGTGGCCCGCCTCAGCGGGGTCGGTTGGTTGCGCTGAGAGATGCACGCTGCACCATCGGAGTTCCACGTGCGGGAACGTTTGCTTCAGAAACCTGGCGGCCCGCTGGCGGGTGCCGGCGTGCGGCTGGCCTGGAACAGCCGGAACGCCCCGACCGCCATGCCGATCGCGGCCGCAGCGGCCAAGTACATGCCGAAGCCGATGCTTCCTTCGAACTGCACGCCAAACTGCACGAAGATGCCCTTTAGGTCGTCGATGACACCGTTGAGGTGCATGATCTCGCCGACCATGAGGACCGCCAACAGGCCGGACGCTCCAAGGGCAATTTCTGCGCTGCGGGCGATGGGCTTGCCCATCCGGACGGCGCCGGCAACACCCACAGCCGCCAAGACCAGCGGCAGCAGGATGATCATGTCGGTGCCGGAGTCGGGGGATTGCCCCGCCGCGCCCTTCTGCACGTTCTCGAGCGTTGCGTCCCAGCCGCGGATCCACCAGGCACCGTCACCGTCCCACGCGTTGTTGCTGTTGGATTCGGAGAATGCGGCTCCGGTGTTGAGATCGGACCCGCTGACCTCGGTGCTCGCCCAGGGCAGGAAACTGCACACGATGAACAGCAGTCCGGCGGCCACCATGACGGCGAAGCCTTCGAAGCGCTTGAGGTCTTCGATCAGCGACTGCGCCGTGAGCGGGGCGTTGCCGGCGGGGCGTGCCGCGGTCATGCCGACCGGAGCGCCACCGCCGTAGGGACCACCGCCATAGGGGCCGCCGAAGCCCGCTGCGGCTGCAGGAGCAGCGGGGGCCATGGGCGCAGCCGGCGCCTGGCCGACAGTGGGTGACGGCGGGGTGCCCTGATTGGTGTGCTCGGTCCATTGCGCTCCGTCCCAGTAGCGGAACGGGGCGCGACCGGAGGGGTCGGGGTACCAACCGGCGGGGGGAGGGTGAGGAGCGTTCACGAGTGATGGAACCTTTCGTTGCGACTCAGTTCTGCACAGACTTGCAGAAACCGAGAGGGGTGGAAACACGCAGAGTGATCCTCGGCGTCGGGATCAGTAGGAGCAATCGAGAAACGTGGCCTGCAGGCGGCCGACGAACTCGTCGGTGTCGGTCCAGGCCAGCGCTCGTGCCTCGGCACGGCCAGCCACGCCGAAGGTGAGGAACACGTTCGCGACGCACGACTCATCGACCTGGCCACCGAATGCCTCCACGGCGGCGGGCACCATCAGGGTGAGGAAGTCGCTGTCGGGGGCACAGGCGACGAACGGCGTGAACGCCTGCTGCGCCTGCTCGAACGTCAGCGCCTCGCCGCGGGCCAGGCGCTCGGCCTGGCTGCCGCCGCCACTGCCGATCTGTTCGGCCACGCAATCGAGCGACGTCGCTGACGCACTGACGCCGAAGGCCACCGAGTATGCGGTGGCCAACTGATCGCGAGTGACGGTGTTGTTGCCCACCGATCCGTCGGTGGAGTTGGTCATCACGCTCGTCGTCGTGGCTGCGTTATCGTCGTCCGACTTCAGCCAACCGAACAATGAAGCTGCCGCCACGAGCAGTCCGATGACAGCGCCGATCAGGGGGGCGCCCTTGCGGCCGGGGGCAGGGGCGGTCGTCGGAGCGAACGCCGCCGGCTGCTGCTGCGAGGCCGGTGCGCCGGGGTACTGGTACGCGGCAGGCGCGGCCGAGACGACGTAGGGGCTGGGCAGTTGGTGGATGGGCATGTTCGACATGGGTCGCTCCCTGGTAGGCGTGGACGGTGGGTGTTGGTCGATGCGGTTTGATCGCTGTCCGACCGATGCGCAACCGCGCACCAAAGTTCCCGCCCTACCGAAAAGTTCCAGGCCACCCAGGCCGGCACACGGCTCGCAAGATTCCGATTACTGTTCAGCGCGCAACACTGAGTGATGGGAGCGCTGATGACTACGAGTTCACGCGTCGAGAAGCGCAGCTCTGTGCGCCGGCTGATGAGTGCCGTCGCCGCCTGCGGAATCGTCGGGGCCACCACATTGCTGTGGGCCAGCAGTGCCGCCGCGTCGGGCGACTCCATCGACGAGTGCGTGCGCAAGAAGGTCGCCGCCGGCAGCGAGCGGGCGAAGGCAATGACCGAATGCCTACAACGCGACAACAACACCCCGGTCAGCCCGGTCAGCCCGACAAGTTCGCCGAACGACGAGGGTGCCTCCACCACCACCCTGCTACTGGTGGGCGTGCTCGGCGCCGCGGTGGGGGCCGGCGCCGTGCTGCTGCTGCGCAAGCGACCCGAGCCCCAGGCGCTGGCGGCCCCAGGCGTACCGGCAATGGCACCGCCTGGGTTCGGCGCACCCGCGCCGGCACCGGTGCCGACCGACCGCAGCCGACCGTTGGTCGTCGCGCTCGTCGACCTCAGTGATCGGGTGAACAGCGGCGCGCTGCGGGCCGAGATCGTAGCCACGCTGGGACAGGCTGGCGTGCAAGCGCTCGACCCCGCGCAGGGCACCGCATTCGACCCCACCCGCATGCGCGGCGTGGGTAACGCGCCGGCGCCCGACGCCGGGTGGGTGGGCACGGTCGCCGCCACCGAACGAGTCGGGTTCGTCGACGGTGGCACGGTCATCCGCCTGCCGGAAGTCGTCGTCTACACCGCCGGTCCCTGACCCGTCATGGCTCCCCCGCTCCCCATCTCGTCGCGGCTGCGCCAACTGTGCGACGACCTGCTCGCTCACCTCGTGCCCGGCCCGGGTCGGGTCATGGCCGAGCAGATCAGCGCCAAGCTGTCGGCGCCGCTCACCATCACCGTCGCCGGCGGAGTGAGCTCAGGCAAGAGCACGCTCGTCAATGCGCTGCTCGGCCAGCGCATCGCGGCAGTCGATGCGGGCGAGTGCACACGAGTGGTCACCGAGTTCCGCTATGGCGCGCACGAGCGGGTAGAGGTGATGGGCACCGACGGGTCGGTGAACGTGCTGCCCCTCAGCCGCGGTCGGATGCCCGACCAGTTGGGCCGGCCCGTCGAGCAGATCTCGTCGGTGGTGGTGTACCTGTCGAACGCGCTGCTCGCCCACATGGCCGTGGTCGACACGCCCGGGCTCAACACGGTCACCGAGGTCAACGAGGAGACCACCGCCAACTTCCTCGGCGTGTCGGGCCGCGAAGGCGAGCAGACGGCCGGCGCGGTCAGCCGCGCCGATGCGCTGGTGTTCCTGTTGCCGCTACTACGCCAGGCCGACGCGCAGGTGCTGCGCGGGTTCTCCAAGCTGTTCGGTGGCTCCACGCTGTCGGCGGCTTCAGCCATTGCCGTGCTCAGCAAGGTCGACCGCATGGCCAAGGGGAGCGACCCGCTCGTGGCCGCGGCGCCCATCGCCCAGCGCGTGGGTGCCGAGCTGCGCGGTGTGGTGAGCGATGTGTTGCCCGTCATCGGTCTGCTCGCCGAAACCGCTCAGGCGGCGGTGTTCACCGAGGACGACGCACGCGCATTGGCCGAAGTAGCCGCTATCAACGACCCGCTCGACCGCGACGACATGCTGCTCACCGCCGACGACTTCCTGCGCTTCGAACTGCTCACGCTCGACCTCAGCGCCCGCAATCGGCTGCTGTCGATGCTCGACCTGTACGGCTTGAAGGTGGCGGTGCAGGCCGCAGACCAAGGAGCACGTACAGCGTCCGACTTCTTGCGCGTGTTCGATTCTGCCAGTGGCTTCGCAGCCCTGCGGCAGGTGGTCGTGCAGCGCTTCGCCGGCCAGTCGGAGATGTTCAAGGCGCACGCTGCCCTCAACGACCTGCGTCGCGCGTCGTACCTGCGCGACGACCCCGACAACTTGCGTGCGCTGCGCGCGTTGCGGTCGCCGCTGGAGAAGATCGAGCTCGATCCGGCGCTGCTGCAGCTGCGGATGCTGGAGGTTGCGCACGCCGTGTCGAGCGGCGAGCTGGTCCTGCCCGAGGAACTGATGGGCGACGTGCTCACACTCACCGGCACTGCCGACGCCCGCAGTGTGGTGGGTGCCGTCGCCTCGCGCAGCCGCGACGTGGCGGCGGGTGGCGCCTCCCGATGGTCGGCCTGGGGCAACGATGCTCGCCGTAGCCCGCAGGATTCTCGGATGGCCCGCATCGTCAAGGAGGCCTACGAGGCCATGTGGCAAGAGTTCGAAGGGGCTGCCTCGTGAGCGACGAACCCGAAGCCGACGCCCCCGCCCCCGAGCTCCCCGATGGCACCGGGAACGACAGCACCGGGAACGACAGCACCGAGAACGACGCCAGCTCGCGTCGCGCCGGGCGCGACCCGCTGGCCAACCAGGTCCTGCGGCTCGCCAACCGCGTGCACGCTGCCACTCGCGAGTGGCAGCGCGGCGACCTCGCCGAACGCATTACCGCCGAGGCCGAGCAGTGGAACCAGCAGCACCTCGTGGTGGTCGCGTGTGGCGACATCAAGCGCGGCAAGAGCTCACTCCTCAACGCCATTCTCGACCGCAGCGACCTGTTGCCCGTCGACGCCGACGTGGCCACGAGTGTGCACCTGGTCATCCGCTATGCCGAACAGCTCGGCATCGTGGTCACCCGCATCGACGATCGCGGCGAACCCACCCAGGAACACGTCGGCATCGATCAGCTCATCGACGTCGCGTCGATGCGCGGCGACGCGGCGCGCCGCGAGGGCGTGTCCGCCGTCGAGATCGGCCTGCCGCACCCCGTGCTCGAACGCGGCGTGGTGCTCATCGACACGCCCGGCGTCGGCGGCATGAGCCGCGGCCACCGCGACCTGGCGCTGGCCGCCCTCGGCCAGGCCGACGCGCTGCTGTTCACCGTGTCTGCCGAGGAGCCGGTGGCTCGCTCCGAGCTCGAGTTCCTCGTCGAGGCCAGCGAACGCACCGAGCGGATCATCATGGTGGTCACCAAGTCCGATGCGAACTCCGAGGCCGGAAACGGCGAGATGATCGCCGAGCACCGCGCCAAGTTGCGCACGTTCACCGACACCATGCAGAGCCGGATGGAGTCGGGGGCGGTCGACTCCGAGGTGCCCGCCCGGCTGCGCCGCCTGCACGACGCGCCGTTCGTGCTCACCAGTAGCTTCCTTGCCGAACAGGCGCGCGCGCGACGCGAAGCCGGCCGCGACGAGCAGGCACAGCGGCTGATGGCGCGCAGCGGAATCGACGAGCTGCGCCTGCTGCTGGAACGCAGCGCCGACAACCGCGACCTCATCCGCATCGCCAACCTCATCGCCCTGCTGCGCGTGCTGCTGGCCGACGTCGAACGCGAGACACAGGGCCGCATCCGTGCCGCCACCGGCGACAGCGCAGTGGCCGACGAGATCGCCGAGCGACAACGCGGACTCGAGGAGTTCGGGTCCAAGCAGGCGCGTTGGCGGACCACGCTCAACAACAGCATCGTGCGGTTGCAGACCAGCTCGTCGCGGCTCGTCACGCACGAGCTCAACCGCGTGAAAGAGCACTACCGCGACGTCATCGACGCCACCGAGGACGGTGACGTGCTGATGGCCTCGCTGCCCGGCGAGCTCGAGCGGTCGCTGCACGGTGCGTGGAACGAGTTGGTGCAGGCGATCAACAGCGACTTCCGATCCACCCTCGGCAAGCTGCTGGCCGACTTCGGCGCCGACGGCATGGACGTCGTGCTGGGCGAGATCGAGATGCCCGACGGGTTGCGCGAGCTGGCCGGGGCACGTACCAACCACCGGCCCGAGAACTCACTGCTCGACGACGGTGTGCCGATGGCCATGCAGACCTACACGTTCGCCAACATCGCCAACGCTGCGGCCGGCGCGCTCGGGTTGGCCACTGGCGGCCTGGGCCTGGTGGCGTACGGCATCGGTGCCGCGCTGGCCGTGCCGCTGGGCAAGATGCGCAAGAAGTCGCGCGAGAAGCAGCGCGTGAAGGCGGAGCTGCACCGTTACTTGGGCGACCTGCTGTTCGGGCAAGAAGGTGTGGCCAAGGAGTTCACCACCGAACTCTCGCTGCGCATCCTCGACCTCCGCGAGCAGGTGGAGATGTTCGTGGAGCAGCGCCTCGTCGAACGGCGCAAGCAACTCGAGCGCGAGCACCGCGAGCTGCAAGGCCTGCTGCGAGCGGAAAGCGGGCAGCGCCAGGAAGCCCAGCGCGCCGGCACTGCTCGCATGGCCGAGGTCAACAAGCTGCGCGCCGAGATCGATCCGCTGCAGAAGGCCATCGACCAGCGGCTCGCCGACGCCGCGGCAGCCGTCGGCACGCCCGCCACCACCTGACCAAGAATCCTTGCATCCCGCGGAACTTCCGCACCGGCACTCGCATCGGACGGGTTACCGGAAACACCCGAGAACAACCCACACACTGGAGAACCACGATGAGCGATTGCGTCAGCCCCGATCCCTACGACAGCACCTACACCGACGAGTCCTACACCGACGAGTCCTACACCGAGCCGAGCTACGACAGCTCGTTCGACGGCAACATGTCCGTCGACTCCGACGGCGACGGATTCGCCGAGACCACGTTCATCGACTTCGACGGTGACGGCGTCAGCGATGCAGTGTCCACCATCGACGCCGCAACTGGCGCCGAGTACGTCGGCATCGACGTCGACATGGACGGCCAGCTCGACACGATGCTCGTCGACTCTGACGGCGACGGTGTCGTCGACGAGGCCAGCAGCGACACCGACGGTGACGGTGTGCTCGACACGAAGCTCGACCCCGAGACCGGCGAGCCCACCGACGAGCCGTTCGTGCTCGACCCCGAAGCTGTCGACGGCAGCGAAGGCACCGAGGAGACGCCCATCGACGACGACTCGGTGCACGGTGACCCGATGGCCGAGATCCCCTACCACCAGGCGCAGGTCGGCCCGAACGACTGCCTGCCCACCTCGGTGGCGATGGTGCTCACCGAGATCACCGGCAGCGAAGTGCCCCAGGGCGACCTGGTCGACCTGGCCAACGAGCTCGACCTGCTCGGCCCCACGGGCATGAGCATGGAGGGCGGCCTGCAGCTGCTGGAGCACTACGGCGTCGACGCCGAAGTGCAGACCGGCAGCATGGACGACCTGCGCACGATGCTCGACAACGGCGACCCGATCATCATCGGCCTCGACTCCGACGACCTCTACGGCGAAGGCGACGCCCCGTTCGCCGACGATCTGGTGGCCGGCCACGCTGTGGTCATCACCGGCATCGACGACGAGGCCGGCGTGGTCTACATCAACGACCCCGGGTTCCCCGACGGCGCCGGTGTGGCCATCTCCATCGAGGCCTTCGAGGATGCATGGGCCGATGCCGACAACACCATGATCGTGGCCGAGGCAGCGGGCGACGACGCCGGCACGGCCGGCAACGTCGGCGACAGCCCGTTCGGCAACACCGACGACGGCGACGAGGGCCTGCTCGAGCGGATCGCCAGGGTCGTGCTGATGCCGTTCAACCTGAAGGTCTGATCAACGGCAGCCAAACCTGACGAACGCCCGTCGAGCCCACCGGCTCGGCGGGCGTTCGTTCGCGTGGCGCCATGGCCGGCACGCGCTCAGGGGGCGACGATGCCGTACAGCTGACCGAACGTGGTGGCGGCAACGACCAGGCCGCCTGACACCACCGGCACCGAGCTGTTGCTCTGGCCAGTGGGCACGGTGAAGCGCGTGGTGCGTGTGGCCAGATCGACCGCGAGCAACTGCCCACCGGTCTCGATGACTGCGCACGTGGGCGCTGGCCCCGGCACCAGCACCAGCCCGGCGGACTGGGTCTGCGACACGGTGCCCTCGCTGATGGCCTGGCCGGTGTCGGCGCGGTGCACCCGCAGGCCGCCGCGCTCGTCGACCACACCGAACAACCCGCCACCCACCGCCACCGGGGTGACCGGGGCACCGGCGCACCGCACGCCATAGACGGCGACGCCGTCGGCGAGGCGTAGCCCGTGCACCAACCCATCGCGGCTGGCCACCAGCACCCGATCGTGCACCACGCCCGGGGTGAGCAGCACCTGGCCACCGGTGCGATAGCCCCAGCGCGGCCGACCCGACTGCGCATCGATCACGAACACCTGGCCGGCGGCGGTGCAGACGATCACCTCGCTGCCCACCACCACGATGCCGGCCCGCACGGCAGCACCCACGGGAAGATCCCAGCGCACCGCGCCGGTGGCACGATCGAGGCCGAGCACATGCCCTCCGTCGGTGCCCACCACCACGAAGCCACCCACCACCGCCGGCGAACTGATGACAGGGAAGCCGACGTTGAGCTGCCAACGCACCGCGCCGCTGGCCCGGTCGAGCAGCAGCACCCTTGCGTCGGACGAGCCGTAGGCAATCGCATCGTCGGCGAGCCCAGGCGCAGCCCAGCCCGGTGCATCGAGCGGCTGCTGCCAGCTGAGTTGACCGTTGGTCGGGTCGAACATGCGCACCACGCCGGAGAGCCCGCCGAACACGATGCCGTTGCGGTCGGCCGCGAGCTGCCCCGGCTGGTCGGGCAGCGCTGTACGCCAGGCGATAGTGACCGGCGCCGGCGCTGAGACCACGGGGGCCGCGGCCGGAGCAGCAGCGGGCACGGGCGCCGAGGAGAGGCGGGCGGCAAGCGCAGGTGGTGCGGCCACGAGCCAGGAAGCCAGCGGGGGGGCGCCGGCGGCTGGAGCCGCAACCGCCGGCCTCGCAGGCGTCGGCATCTGCAGCGCAGGTGTCGGCATCCACAGCGCAGGCGTCGGCGCAGGCGTCGGCGTCGGCACCGACGTCGGCGTCGGCATCACCGGTGCGAGTGCGGGCCTCGTAGGCGAGGGCGCGCCGGGTGCCGGTAGCGAGGCGAGATCGACGTCGGCCACCGGGGTGGCCCCCAGCCGATCGTGCGAGCGCGGCACGGGCAGGTCGGCCAGCCACTGCGAGGCGCCCGCCGCGGCACTGCCCACCGAGGCCGACGGGTGCGGAATGCCCAGGACTGCGGCAGAGGCGTCGGGCGGCGGCGGCGCATCCGGCGCGTCGACCGCATCGGGCTCGGCGGACGCGACATCGGCGGGGGCGCCCGCAGCGTTCGGGCGCGGCATCAGGAAGCGGAGCGCGGCCAGGCGGGCGGCACCCAACGCGACCACGCCCTTGGGCTCGTCGCGAGTGATGACCCGCGACCCGAAGCGTTCGGTGACCATCTGCGACACCAGCGGCACACGCGATGACCCGCCCACCAGGAAAATCGCGGCAAGGTCGTCGATCTTCATGCCGGCGTCGATCACGGTGTCCTCCATGAGGTCGACGGTGCGTTCGATGTCGTCGATGATCATGGCCTCGAACTGGCTGCGGTTCACCACGATGTCGCGGTCGGCCACCGGCACGAACACCTGCGTGGACGTGTACGACGACAGCGCTTCCTTCGCCCGCCGCGCCTGCACCAACAAGTCGAGTGCAGCCCGCTTCCACTTGCGGTCGTCGCTGGTCATCATCTGGTCCCACAGCTCGGCGTCTGCCTCCGCCAGACACGACCCGAAGTAGCGGAACAGCCGGTGATCGAAGTTCTCGCCGCCGATGTTCTCGTCACCGCCGGGCACGCCCACCACCTCGAAGCCACGGTCGGTGCGCTGGAGCAGTGCAGTGTCGAACGTGCCGCCGCCCAGGTCGTACACGCCCACGTGCGCGCCCAACTCGACGTGCTCGCTGGCGTAGTGGATGGCAGCCGCAACGGGCTCCTCGACCAACTGCACCTCGCCGAGGCCGGCGCGCTTCGCCGCCTCGGCCAGTGCCGCGCGCCGCACCCCGGCCCAACGCACAGGGTGGGTGACAACGCAACCGACCGGGTCGGAGCCCTGACGCAGGCGACCCTCGGCAACGATCATGCGCATGACGGCGGCAGCCGCGTCGCGGGGGTCGATGGGCTCGCCGCCCAGCAGCAGCGGTGCGGCCGTACCCAGCGAGCGCTTCGGCGTGCGTTCGAGCCGGTCGGGGTGCACCCCGGCCAGGTTGTCGGCGGCGGCACCCACCACCAGCTGTCCATCGGGAGTGCGCAGCACCATCGAGGGAATCCACCGGTTGCCTTCGATCTCGAGCGGCGACACGGTGGGCGCCATGATGGGTGCCGGTGCCTTACCGGTGGTGCGATCGGGGGCCAGGCGCCGAGGGTCGAGCTCGCCCATCGAACCGGCCGAGCGCGACGTGCCGAAATCGATGCCGATGGCCCAGCTCACTCAGCGCTTCCTTTCCTACCCCCGTCGGGAATCCGCACTAGCTTAGGCCCCGATGGGACTGGACCTCGGAACGCGAACCAGGGTCGACGGCGAGGTGGCAGCGGCGCGGGCGCGCAACGACTTCCCGGCCATCGACGTGGCGTTGGCCGACGTGGTCGACCTTGCCGCTGGCGGCGATCGCGACGCGCTCGACTTCCTGCTGCAGATGATCGACCGGCACCGGCTGGCGCAGGCCGCCGTGCGCAAGATGCTCATCGACGAAGGCGATGTACAGGACGCGATGCAGAACACTCTGATGGCGGTAGCGCGGGCCATCAACACCTTCGAGCGCCGGTCACGGTTCACCACCTGGCTATATCGCGTGGCCGAGCGCGAGGCGCTGCAGGTGCTGCGGCGCAACAAGCGCGTCACCACGCCCGAAGGCGACGACCTGAGCGCGCTCACCGAACAGGTGCGCAACATGAGCAGCATGGTGGCCAGCAGAGCCATGATCCAGCAGGCGCTCGACGAGCTCGACGCGAAGTTCCGCGACCCGGTCATGATGTGCGACGTCGAGGGCATGGACTACGCAGCCATCGCCGCCGCGCTCGACATCCCTCTCAACACCGTGCGCACGCGCATCAGCCGCGGCCGCCAGTACATCGCCGATCGCATCCAAGAACAGTTCCGTAGCGGCGGCTCGCTCGCGTGAGCGCCGAGGCGACGCGTTCATGACCCAACCGTCTTCTGGCTGGCAGCCGCCCCCCACGCAACCGCCCCCTACGCAACCGCCTCCGCCGCAACCGCCAGGGCTGGCCCCTGGCGAGCCGCGGTCGTTCGGCAACGGTCGCTACGTGGTGCAGCGTCGGCTCGGCGCTGGCAACTTCGCCACCGTCTATCTGGCGCACGACGAACGGTTGGCGGTGCCAGTCGCGGTGAAGCTGCTCAGCGATCGGTGGAGCTGGGAGCCGGAGGTGCGTGGTCGCTTCGTGCAGGAAGCTCGGCTGCTGCGCTCGCTGAACGACCAGCGCGTGGTGCAGATTCGTGACATCGCCGAAACCGACGACGGCCGGCCGTACCTGGTCATGGACTACGCCACCGAGGGCACGCTCGAGCAGCGGATGACCGAGCTCGTCCAGCGCCAGGTGCGCCCCGACCCGCAGCAGCTGCGCACCGCCGCACACGCCATCGCCAACGCGCTCGGCGTGCTACACGAGCGACGCATCGCGCACCGAGACGTGAAGCCGTCGAACATGCTCATCACACGTGTGCTCGGTGCCGCCGCCCCCACGGCTGCCGGGCACGAGGCCGATCTGCTGCGGCCCGGCGAACGGCTGATGCTGGGCGACCTGGGGCTTGCCAAAGACCTCGCGTTCGACTCAGGCGTCACGGTGGGTGTGGGCACCGCCGGCTACATGGCACCCGAGCAAACGCTGCCCGGCGCCAAGATCGACACTCGCACCGACATCTTCGCGGCCAGCGCGCTGATGGCGCAGATCGCGTCCGGCGAGGCACCCGACCCGGTGCGCCGCGTGTCGGGGGGCACCGTCGAGCACGGCAGGCCGCTCCCCGACTCGCTCTCGCCGGCGCTGCGCCAGCCGCTGCTGCGCGGGCTCGACACCAACCCCGATCGGCGCCAGCAGACCATCGAGCAGTGGCTTGCCGAGGTCGATGGCGCGTTGCTGCCCCTCGTCGGCACCGACACGACGCATTCGGCGGCAGCCGCGCCACCCGACCGGCGACGCATCGCGCTCATCGGCGCCGCGTTGCTGGTGGCGCTGGCGGCCATCGTGGGTTTCGCGCTCAGCCGCGACGGCTCCGACGGTTCGGGCGATACGACCAGTTCGCAGGTTGCCGGGCTCTCGGTCGAGCTCGTCGGGCCCGATCTCATCAACGTCGGCGAATCCGCACTCTGGGAAGTGAAGGCACAGGGTGCGGTGAAGGGCGTGTGGTCGCTCACCGGGCCAGTGCAGCCAGCGCCCGGCAAGGAACTGTGGAAGCCCGGCAACTGGTTCAGCGGCACGTGGAACGTGCCCGCGGAGGTCGAGCTCACACTCACCGTGGAGGACTCGTCGGGCAACACTGCCAGTGACACGATCACGTTCGAGGTCGTCGAGCCGTAAGGTTCCGGCACCACCACTCGTCTCGGAGCCACCATGTCCTCGTCGTCCAAGAACCTGCCCACCACCATGCGCCAGCTGCGCTCACTGGTCACCACCGACGGTCGGCTCGAGCTGTCCATCGCCTCCACGCCCGTGCCCACGCCCGCTGCCAGCGAGGTGCTGGTGCAGGTCGAGGCCGCACCCATCAACCCGTCCGACCTCGGGCTGTTGCTCGGCATGGCCGACGTCGCGCAGGCCACGTCCACCGGCAGCGGCGACTCCACCGTCGTCACCGCGCCCATCCCGCCAGCTGTGTTCAAGGCACTCACCGCCCGCGTGGGCGAATCGATGCCGGTGGGCAACGAGGGCGCCGGTGTCGTGGTGGCAGCCGGCGAGTCGCCCGAGGCGCAGGCGCTGCTGGGCAAGCTGGTCGGCTTCGTCGGTGGCGCCTCCTACGGCGAGTACCGCGCAGCTGCCGCGTTCATGTGCGTGGAGCTGCCCGACGGTGCCACCGCCGCGCAGGGCGCGTCGTGCTTCGTCAACCCGCTCACCGCGCTCAGCATGGTCGAGAACATGCGGATGGATGGCCACACCGCCCTGGTCCACACCGCCGCGGCCAGCAACCTGGGGCAGATGCTGAACCGCATCTGCCTGGCCGACGGTGTGCAGTTGGTCAACATCGTGCGCCGCCCCGAGCAGGCCGAACTACTGCGCACGCAGGGTGCCGTGCACGTGGTGGATTCAAGTTCGCCAACGTTCCTCGACGACCTCACGCAGGCACTCGTCACCACCGGTGCCACCATCGCGTTCGATGCCATCGGCGGTGGGTCACTGGCCGGGCAGATCCT
>Ga0105047_10013314_pt1 | contig 13149 bp, 14 predicted proteins | sample MAT04_FD_78384 | JGI IMG/M metagenome (GOLD analysis project Ga0105047, IMG submission 78384) | Freshwater microbial communities from Lake Fryxell liftoff mats and glacier meltwater in Antarctica - MAT-04 (megahit assembly) | ecosystem: Environmental > Aquatic > Freshwater > Ice > Liftoff... | reverse complement strand
GCGGACCTCCTCGGTGCGAGCGCCGGGGTTCGCCTTGGGGTCGAGCACCCACTGCACGGCTGGCGTGAGCTCGAGCTCCTCCCGGCAGATCTCGTCGAACCGTCGGTCGAAGGCGTCGACGTCGGCCGGCACCGGCCGGTCGCTGACGCCGTAGCGGCGATACCACGTGACGCTCTCGGCGTAGAGCTGCTCGCGCTCGGCGCGCCGCAACGGCCGGGCCATGTAGAGCTCGCGGGCCCGGAAGAACTCCCAGGTGAAGGTGGCGTGCGCCCACCAGAAGACGTCGGGGTCGAGGGCGTGGTAGCGGTTGCCGTTGTGGTCGATGCCCTTGATGTCGGGGTGGAAGTCGCGGATGGTGCGGCCGCGAGCGTCGCCCTCGTTGTCGTCGTCGGCGAAGATGCTCCCCCAGATGAGCGGGATCGATCGGAAGATCCGGTCGAACGGGTCATCGAAGAAGTTCGAGTGATCGGTGACGCCGGCGCCGAGGCCGGGGAGCATCAGCTGCATGATGCCCGCCGCCGTGCCGGGTAGGAGGCTGCGGGGATCACCGGCCGTCGCCCACAGGATCGACCCGGGCCCGACGCGGGCGCCTGCCGCCTTCGGTCGGGTCGACGAGCGGGTCTCGTTGTTGGGGTCGTTGGTCATGGTTCGCTCCCGAGGATCGATCGAACGTAGGCGTGCACCTGGTCGCGGGTGGGTGGCTCCGGTGCGCTGGCGGCGAGCACGGCGAACCCGAACATGGCGGCCACGACGGCCAAGGCCCGCGGCTCGTCGGCGCCGAAGGACTGGATGACGCCGACGACACCGACCTGGTCGACCGAGTGGCCGCTCCGGTGCAGGGCCAGGCGAACCTCGACCATGCCCAGGAACTCCTGCGACCGGTCGGTCACCAACTCGAGCAAGAACTCGGTGCAGGCGTCGACGAGCGATCGCTCCCCGGCGGCGGCGCTGGCAGCCGACGCCCGCAACCGGTCGTCGAACGCGGCGAGGTACTGAGTGGTGGCCGCCACCATGAGGTCCTCGACCTTCGGGAAGTGGTACGACACCCGAGCCAGGGAGACCCCCGCCACCTCGGCCACGGCCCGATGGGTGAGGGCGGCCACGCCGTTCTCGACGATGACGGTCGAGGCCGCGTCGAGGATGGCCTTGCGGCTGGCGTCGCCGCGCTGCCGCCGTCCATCGGTCGGCGTTGCGATCGTCGCATTCATAACTGCACACACTTACAGATAGTTTTCTCCCCCGCCAGCCCGCCCGAACCGATAGCGATCGAACTGGTGGACGTTGATGAGCGCAGGAGCGCGACAACGTCCACCGGTTCGGTGTTGTCAGGGCTGGCGGTGCTTGGGCGAACCCGTGGGCGCGTACCCGCCCGATGGTGCGTGGCGGGCGCTCGCCGTGCGATCCTCCTGATCTCGAAGCAGCACCAGCCGGTGTCCTCACCGTCGAGCAAAGAGAGGCGCTCGTGTCCGAGACCCAGGGGCAAGCCCCATCGCCGGCCGGTGGCCGAGGCCGTCCTCGCGTGGTCGTCGCCGGGCTGGGCGACGTGGGCGTGCTGGTGGCCACACGGCTGGCCCGCACGTGCGACGTGGTGGGCATCTCGACGCGACCGGCCCTCGTGAGCGGCCAGGAGCTGGGCAACCGGCTCACCGACCCCGAGCGATGGCGTCGGAGCTACCTCATCCCCTACCGCCGGTTCCGCCGCCTCGACCTTGTGCGCACCGTGCACGGTCGGATCACGGCGGTAGATCTCGACGCCAGGAGGTGAGCGTCGAGTTGGCCGACGGCACCGAGGTGGTCGGGCCCTACGACGTGCTCGTCATCGCCACCGGCGCGTCGAACGGGTTCTGGCGCCACGACCGGGTCGAGGACCTGCGGGCCATCGACGACGAACTGGCCGCCGTGGCGGCCCAGCTCGACCAGGCCGCCACCATCGCCGTGGTCGGCGGCGGAGCCACCGGGGTGAGCGTCGCCGACAACCTCGCTCGCCGGGGCGGCACCGAGGTCCACCTGTTCCACAGCGGCGACGAGCCGCTCCCCGGCTACCACCCGAAGGTCCGCCGTTGGATGGCTAGGGAGCTGCGGGCCGACGGCGTCGACGTGCATCCGGGCCACCGGGCCGCCGTGGCCGACGGGTTCGTCGGCGATCGGCTGACCACCGACCCCGTCGAGTGGTCGACCGGGCAGGCGCCGTTCGCCGCCGACCTCACCCTGTGGGCGGTGGGCAGCGTCCGACCCCACAGCTCGTTCCTCCCTGCGGAGCTCCTCGATGACGCCGGCTTCGTCGTGGTCGACGAGCACCTCGGTGTGCCTGACCACCCGAACGTGTTCGCTTTGGGCGACGTGGCCGCCAGCGACCCGCACCGCAGCTCGGCCCGCAACTGGGGATACCGGGTGGTGGTGGCCAACGTCCGCGCCCACCTGTGCGGCCGGGACGACCGACGCAAGCGGTACCACGCGCCCGAGTACCGCTGGGGCTCGATCCTGGGCCTGCAAGAGGACGGCATGGTCGTCGTCCAGCCCGACGGACGACGGTTCCGCGTACCCCGCTGGGCCGCCGAGCCGCTGCTGTTCGGCGTGTTCGTGACTCGGTACCTCTACGGCGGACTGCGATCGAACACGACCGACCCCGACTGACCGCCGGGGCGAGAGACGATCCGTCGCCCCACCGCGGCGAGACGGCGGCCGAGGATTCCGCCGATGAATCCGGTTGCGATCACGGCGATCTTCATGCGCACACCCTTCGGTCAGGCGACGCGGCTCGGTCAGACGACGGTGCGCTTCTCGATCGGACCGAAGCGCTTCTCGGCGTCGACGTTGATGCCCCAACTCCACACGACGGTCGGATGCACGCGGATCTGGGACCGGCCGTCGTCGGTCTCGATGCTGGCCGCGCCCCGGACCTTGATGCCCCGCGGCCGCCACGGTTCGATGCTGGCCAGATCATCGACCACGATCGTCGCCTTCGGGTTCTCTCGAAGGTGTCGGTACCGGACCGTCTTGGTGATGTCCATCCCTCCACTCACGATCGTGTCACCCTCGACCGTGAACCCGACGGCCGACACGTCCGGCTCACCGGCAGCCGATGCCGTGGCCAAGCGGGCGAGGCGCTGACCGGCCAGGTAGGCGAGCTCGTCATCGGTGAAGACATCCATTGCAGACTCCGATCGTTCGTCCTGCGGACTGCGACCGCCGACTGCTCGATTCCCTTCCCGAACCGATCGAACGAATCCCGGCCAGCACTGGCACGGGGACTCGTTCGATCGGTTCGGGACACCTCGTCGTGGTTGTGGCTGCGAGGGCTACACGCGGGTGATGACGACCTTGAGGGCTCCGGTGTCGGCCGCTCGGGCGAACACGTCGTAGGCCTCGTCCATCTGGTCGAGGGTGAAGTGGTGGGTGACGAAGCGTGCGGCATCGAGTTGATGGCTGCGGACCAGCTTGATCAGCGTCGGGGTGGACGAGGTGTCGACGAGGCCGGTGGTGATGGTGACATCACGTGACCAGAGGTCTTCCAGGTGCAGTGTGGCCGGCTGGCCGTGGACGCCGATGTTGGCGACGTGGCCGCCGGGGCGGATGAGCTGGGCGGCGAGCTCGAAGGTGGCGGGGACGCCGACGGCCTCGATGGCAACGTCGGCACCGAGGCCGTCGGTGAGGTCCATGACCGCAGCGAGCGCGTCTTCACGACCGTTGTTGACCACCACGTCGGCGCCGAAGGCCTTGGCTGCTTCGAGGCGAGCGTCGGCCTGGTCGATGGCGATGATGTGGCTGGGGCTGTACAGCTTGGCGCCGATGATGGCGGACAGCCCGATCGGCCCGGAACCGACCACCGCGACGACATCGCCCGGTTGGATTCGTCCGTTGAGCACACCGATCTCGTAGCCGGTGGGCAAGATGTCGGAGAGCATCAGCAGCTCTTCATCGGCCACGCCGTCGGGTGCCGGGTAGGTCGAGTTGTCGGCGAACGGCACGCGCACGTACTCGGCCTGGGTTCCGTCGATGGTGTTGCCGAGGATCCAGCCACCTCCGCCGAGACACTGCCCGAAACGGCCTTCTCGGCAGAATCGGCAGGATCCGCAGGCGCTGACGCACGAGACGAGCACCTTGTCGCCGACCTTGACTCGCTTGACGCCGGAGCCGATCGAGTCGACGGTGCCGACGGCTTCGTGGCCGAGGATCCGGCCGTCGGTGACCGCGGGTACGTCGCCTTTGAGGATGTGGAGGTCGGTGCCACAGATGGTCGTGGCATCGACCCTGACGATGGCATCGGTGTCGTCACGAACGACCGGTTGGTCGACGTCCTCCCACGCCTTCTGGCTGGGACCGTGGAATACGAGTGCCTTCATGGGCGTGCTCCTCTGATCGGGGCTCAGAAGAGGCGTCCGCCTGGCGGACCGCTACATCGGTCAAACGAGGCGTCCCCACCAAGTCGGTTCGGTGACACCGCGGGCCTTACCCCTGCCGCGTGAGATGTAGACCGAAAGATTCCGTGACCCGTGATCCGACGTGCCCACGACATCCGGTGGACCTTGGGCGACGGCGTTGCGAACCTGTCCTGCGACGCCTCCCGGGCGCCGAGGGATCATCGCTGTTGCACCGCTGAAGAAGGGGTCATACTCGTCGAGTGACCACCATCAACGATGCGGCAGCGGAGTTCCATCGACTCCACAGTTCGGGTTGCTTCGTCATGCCGAACCCGTTCGACGCTGGAAGCGCAAAGGCGCTGGAGCACCTTGGGTTCAAGGCGTTGGCAACGACGAGCGCCGGGCACGCCTGGACGTTGGGTCGCGCCGACAACCAGGTCACGCTCGAGGAGTCGCTCGACCACCTCCGGGCCGTGGCCGGGGCCGTGAGCGTGCCGGTGAACGCCGACTTCGAGGGCGGCTTCGCCGTCGACCCCGAGCAGGTGGCGACGAACGTGAAACTTGCCGCGTCCACGGGAATCGCGGGTCTCTCCATCGAAGACTCCACGGGCGACGAGCGCGAGCCCCTCCATGGGCTTGACCTGGCGGTCGAGCGCATCCGGGCAGCCCGGCAGGCGATCGACGAGAGCGGCACGAACATCGTCCTCACCGGTCGCTCCGAGGGATTCGTCTGCGGACGCCCCGACATCGTCGAGACGATCCGACGGCTGCGCGCCTATGCGGAGGCAGGCGCCGACTGCCTCTACGCCCCCCGGATCGAGAACGTGGAGCACGTCGCCGCCATCGTGGCTGCCGTGTCGCCCAAGCCGGTGAACCTTCTGATCAACACGCCGCGCATGACGGTCGCGCAGGCGGCGGATCTGGGGGTACGACGGATCAGCGTCGGCGGCACGCTGGCGCGCACCGCATGGGCTGGCTTCCTGCGCGCGGCGCAAGAGCTCGCGGACGACGGGACGTGCTCGCGGTTCGAGGGATTGCCAGACGTCGACCAGCTGTTCCGAGCAGGCCCGAGCTAGCTGGAGCGTGAGAGATCATCGGTGCCGGGGTGCTCTCGCGCTTCCACCCGGCCCGCCGAGCGACTCTTCGCGGAGCTGAAGGACGGAATCCTCGTGGAACGGCAACGAGTGGACGAGCCGAGGTCAGCGCTTCACGCGGTACGCAACATGCACGGCGCCGTTGCCGAAGCGACGCTCGTCGATGAGTTCGAGGTCCATGCGTAGATCATGCGGGAAGGCAGGCTTGCCGGCGCCGACCGCCACAGGAGCGACCACCAAGCAGACCTCGTCCACGACACCGGCGCGCAGGGCGTGGGCCGCGAGTCCGGGACCGCCCACCATCAGGTCGGCCGACGACGCATCCTTCAAGGCCGACACCTCGTCGGCATCGAACGCTGTCACGATCCGCGTCCGCTTCGTGACCGGGTCGGAGAGGGTCGTGGAGTGGACCAGCTTGTCCGAGTCCTGCCATGCGGCGGCGAAGTCGGCGAGCACGGCCGACTCCTCGTAGAACGACGGATCCGTCTCCCACACGGCCATCGTCTCGTACATGCGGCGCCCGAGCAGTTGGGTGCCGACGCCGCGCATCAAGTCGTTGTAGAAGACGTGGACGTCCTCGGCGGGCACCGACCAGTCGAACGAGCCGGTGGAGTCCTCCGTGAAGCCGTCCAGCGAGGTGTTCGTTGCGTAGATGAGCTTTCCCATGCATTCCTCCGAGAGGGGCGTTGGCAGTTCCGACACGTGCAAGCCAACCAAAGGATCCCTCATCTCGGCTGCAAGCGCGAGCAACCAGCATCCGGAGCGGAGGACGTTTCGTTACTCCTGCCGTCAGGCGCGAACAGGATCACACGGCAGTCCCGGTAGGGTCCCCGCGATGGGGTCTAGGCGCGTCTTGCCGTCGCTGCTCTCGGCTGTGGCGGTCGTCGCGTTCGCCGTCGGATGCTCGTCTGACGGGTCTGACGGGTCGGACGGCGCGGCGGGTACGCCGCCGACCACCGAGGTTGGCGCTACGGGCACTGTCGGGCCAACCACGTCTCCCGAGGCTCAGGCGGCCGTGCCTTCGCCGGGTTGCGGGGTCGACCAGCCCGCGCCGGGCCGCACGGAGGAATCAGTCGTGAGCGGCACGGACGAGCGAAGCTACGTGCGCTACGTACCAGCCGGCATCGACCCCAAGATGCCGGCGCCACTCGTCCTCGACCTGACGGCCTATTCCCCCGCAAGTCTCGAAGAGGAGTTCAGCGGCTTCACCACGAAGGCGGGCGACGGCACAGTCAAGGCCGATGATGAGGGCATCGTGGTGATCACCCCGGAGCCCACCAACGGCGCTGGCGCCCTGCTCACCTGGAACTACGTGGGGACCGAGGGCTGGTCCGACGACCAGGCCTTCATGAGCGACCTGCTCGACGAGGTTGAGGCCAGCACCTGCATCGACACCAGCAGAGTCTTCCTCACCGGCTTCGCCGTAGGTGGCGTGTTCGCCTCGATCACTGCGTGCGGCCAAACCGACCGCTTCGCCGCCCTGGCCACGGTGGCCGGCCTCTACTCCCCCAAGGATTGCGATCCATCCAAACCTTTGCCGGTCATAGCGTTTCACGGCACCGGCGATCGCTTCGTCCCGTTCGACGGCAGCATCGGCTCGGGCCCCAGCGGCCTCGGGCTCACCCCCGAGACCATCGAGGGACTCACCTTCATGGCATCCCGCGACGGGGCGCTCGCGTCGTCGCAGGCCTGGGCCGCCCACGACGGCTGTCGCCTCGAGCCGAACGAGTCGCCCGTGATCGATGGCGTCACGCTGCAGACGTGGGCTGGCTGCGACGACGGTGTTGCCGTGGAGCTCTACGTGATCGACGGCGGCGAACACACCTGGCCGGGCAGCACAGGTATGGACGCATTCACCGACCTCCTGGGCCCCGTGTCCGACAAGGTCGTGGCCACGGACCTGATCTGGGACTTCTTCGTCGCCCAGACCTCCTGAAAGTCGCTCCACCACTCCGGGGACGCAAACCGTGAGCCCGCAGGGAAGGCAGCATCGCGGGCGGGGCCAAGGGCGTCGAGATGCCCTCCCCTGCTTCCGCGTCGACGACGCTGCTCTCTTGCCGCTAGTCCTCGATGACGTCGAGGCCCTGCTCCCGGAGCCGAGCGATGTTTTCGAGCATCCTCCGTAGTGCCTCGGCGGTATGGCCATCCCAGGTCAGCACCTCGTCGATCACAAGCATCGGGTGCCGTGTTCGGTACGACCGGGTGACGTTGCCGGGGAACTTCTTGTTCGTGACGTTGGGGTCGTCTTCGAGGGGGCCGGTGGGTTCGACGACGTAGATGCGGCCCCGCTCCTCGCTCCCCGCAAGCGCGGAAGCGAGTTCGGCCGCCCACGCCGAGGGTTCGAGTAGCGCAGCGAAGTAGACGTGGTTCGAGACGCGACCCTCGTGGTAGTTGGAGAGCTGGCCGGGAACGACGAGGTCGCCGACGGCGAACGAGGTCTTGGTCCCGTGGAAGAAGGGCCCCACTACGTGATCGCAACGCTCGAACGTCGCCGGGATGTAGCTCGTTTCGCCTGCGGTCGCGATCGCGTCGGCGATCGACATCGTTCCTGCGGCGTCTTCGTGGTTCATCGAGGTGTCCTCCCGGTCGGTCGCAACGCCCTTGCAAGTGGAGGAATATACTCCGTTTTGTGACGGATGCCAGAGTGCACGCAGGCGACCAGCCGATGCGAGCCGACGCTCGGCGAAACCGTCGGCGCCTCCTCGACGCCACGATCGAACTGATCCTCGAGATCGGTGGCGAGCCATCGCGGGACGCGGTCGCCCAGCGAGCCGGCATCGGAATCGCCACCCTGTACCGACACTTCCCGGACCAGCAGACGCTTCTGCGTGCAGTGGCCCTCGACGTGCTGGACCGAACGATCGACCAAGGCAACACCGCGCTCGCCGAGTCAGCCACCGGCGGCGAGGCTTTGCGGCGCTACATGCACGCCGCCATCGACACCGGCCTCGGGGTGGTCAACGTCGTCCATGCGCTGCTCGACACGTCGGACTGGCCCGATCGACGCACCGCCGCGCAGGAAGTGCTCGACCGACTGATCGAGGCCGCCCAAGACGACGGTGTGATCGACCAGGACGTCACCACGACCGACATCGCCCTCGCCACCATCCGATTCTGCCGACCCCTTGCGATCGGGCTCGACCCTGCAGACGAGCGAACGATCGCCCACCGACAGCTCAACTGCTATCTCGACGGGCTGATCTCGAGCGCTCGGTGACCGGACGGTCCGACCGCGAGGTCGGCCTCCGGCCTCACGACGCACGGCCACGAGGTTGCGGCAACGAACATGGCCTGTGACCTGCACGAACGGGGTGGACCTTTGGGGACGGCTTTCAAACCCTCGCCCGGTCGTGGAAACCCTTGTAGAACAGGGGTCGCAGGGCTCTCGGCTTCCTCGGCAGACCATCGATGACACGCCGAATCGGGCTTCGACGGGCTTCTCGGGCTCGGTCCCCGAAGAAGAGGGACGGCTTTCAAACCCCGTGCTTCGCCGGCTTTCCGATGAGGACGTCGACGAAGTCGTCGAGTCCCACCGCGGGGGTGCATCAATCGACTCGCTGGCTCATCGATTCGGCGTTCACCGCACGACGATCCTCCACCACCTCGACCGCCGAGGCGTTCCACGGCCACCAGCCACCCGCAAGATGACCGACCGCACCGTTCGACAAGCCGCGAAGCGCTACGCGTCTGGCGAGTCCCTCAAGGTGGTTGCGGTCCGGTTCGATGTCGACGCGAAGACCCTCGCCAGGGAGTTCAAGCGCGCCGGCATCAAGATCCGATCGAGACGTGGTTGGCACCCCCGTGCCTGACGACCCAGCGACGCTCAGGTCGCGGAGCTCCGCCGGCGCTTCGAGATTCGCGACGTCATCGCATGACGGACTCGCGCAAGCTCGACAACGACCTCGAACGACTCGGCCCCATATCTTGATAGGCCCCCGGGTCTGCTCAGCCGGTGTCCCCAACATCCCTCGGCAGGGAACTGGCTTCAAGGGCTGCGGGCGCAACGGAGAACAGGTCGTCGAGCTCCATCCTGCGGCCTTCGAGGGCGAGTGCCCGCAACTCCTCCTCGGAGAACTGGCTCGCCAGCCACACATCGAGCTCATCGCGTTCTGTTTGGAAGAAGATCGTCCATCGCCGCGGCGCGGCACCGCGCACCCGGGCCGCGTCTTGGGCGCAGCCGAGCTTCCACAACACGAGCGCGTGAACAGCGGTCGCCGGCGCGAGCATCGACAACTCACCGACGGCTAACGCATGGTCAGTGACGACGCTGACACATTCCAGCACCTGCGGAAGTGCGCCCCGGCTCAGGTGGTACCCCGCCATGTGGATCCATGCGTTCATCCAGTTCGACGACCCGTCGGTAGACATGTCCAGCATGCGTCCGGCGAGGTCTCCCACGCGGTCGGGCGCCTCGGCCTGAGCCCGCACACATGCGGCTCCGAGCATGCATGCGCGGCCTGTGCGCGTCGGCATCGAGTCCACCAGCGTGAGCAGGTCGTCGACGTCGATTGCGGTCTGATGCCACGGCCGGAGGTAGGTCTCAAGGCCGCCGCCCGTGCAGAACGCCGATGGCGGGAGTCGGGTGCTCAACGCGTCGTCTGCTGCGACTGACGACAAGAAGTAGAGCGCGGACATCATCGGCGGGGACAGCGCGTCGGCGTCGAGCACGTCGACGATCTGCGGCATCAGATCGAAGTACGTGTGGAAGGAGCGTCGATACGTCAGCTGCAACAGGTGCAGCGTGAGCACCACGGAGTCGCGATTGCCCGTCTCGTCGGCGACGCGAGCAAGTCGTTCGGCAACTTCGAATGCAGGCGGATAGCCGTTGGGAAGGACGTGGGCGTACGGCAACAACAGGCTCGTCGCCCGCGGCACGTCTGCCCGACTGATGCACCACTCAGCGGCGTGACGCTGCAAGGACAGCAGCCGACCCATCACAGCCAACGCGTCACCGTCGGGGCCGTCCCAGACCTGCGTCCCCAACGCAGCCAGCTTGCCCGCGAGGTGATCCGCAAGAACGAGCATCAGCGCATCGGCGCGTCCGTCCTCCTCGATCAACTCCCACGCATGTTCGCGGATCGATTCCAAGTAGCGGTATCTCGCCGTGCCAGCGACCTCGGAGACGACCAGCAGCGACCGGGCCACAAGTCCCTCGAGGACGTCGAGCACCTCCAACTCGCTGGCTCCACCCGCGACGGCAGTCGCATCGTCCAATGCGAACCAGTCGATGAACACCGAGAGGCGTCCATACAGGTCGCGCTCGGGCTCGCCGAGCAGCTCGTAGGACCAGTCGATGGTCTCGCGCAGCGTGCGATGACGCTCGCGGCCGCGGCGGCGGCCGGAGGACAGCAGCTGGAAACGCTGGTCGAGGTGACCGATGATCTGGTCCACCGACAGCACCGAGCAACGCGCCGCGGCGAGCTCGATCGCCAACGGCAACCCGTCGAGACGGCGGCACAGCTCGGCCACACGCTGCCGATCGTCGACCTGGAGCGGCGAACCGCCCGCGGCCGCAGCTCGATCGAAGAACAAGTCGACCATGGCATCGTCGTCGGTCAGCGGCGGCACCAACACCACGGCCTCGCCATCCAGCTCGAGACTCTCCCGGCTGGTGGCAAGTACCCGCACATCGGCCCCGACAACACTCACGAGCTCGACGATGATCTCCGCGGCCGCGTCAACGACGTGCTCACAGTTGTCCATCAACAGCAACATCGACCCGGCGCCAATCGCGAGCCGGATCGCCGAAACCTCTGCAGTGACGAGACCCAACGCCCGAGCAACTGCGACCGGAACTCCGTCGGCGCCGTCCACGCTCGCCAGGTCAACGAACGCCGTCCGGTCCACCAGGCCCGTGCCGCGCCGTGCAGCTTCGATCGCAACAGAGGTCTTCCCCACACCTCCAGTGCCGACAAGCGACACAAGCCGATGGTTCGCCAGCGCCAACTCAACGCGCACCAGAAGTTCGTCGCGCCCAACAAGAGACCGCTGACGATCCGGGAGGGCAATCATCGCCGTCGGCGCACGCAGCGACGCGAACTCCCCGGCGCCGATCTGAACGATCGTCTCCGCACGGTCCCGCCCCTTGAGGCGATACTCGCCGAGCACCTTCAGCGGCACGTCCGGCGGCAACATCGAGGCCGTCACAGACGAGCACAGGATCTGCCCGCCGTGGCCAGCGTCCATGATGCGCGCCACGAGATTCAACGTCGACCCATACCAATCCCCACCACGCGCTTCCGCCTCGCCGGTGTGGAGACCGATGCGCACTGGCAGCCCGACACGCTGCTGAGCTCCGAGCGCAGCACGCACAGCATCGCCAGCCGAACGGAAGACCGCACACACGCCGTCACCGGTGTGCTTGAACAAGTCACCGTGATGGGCCGAGATCGTCGAGTGCATCAACTCATCGTGAGCGGCGAGCGCAGCGGACATGCCGACTCCATCGACATCCCACCGCTCCGTCGACGACTCGATGTCCGTGAACAAGAACGTTGCGGTCTCTGACGGGCCAGACATGGTGCGAGTCTTGCCCACCCTCGTGAAATCCCCTTGGCAAAAGCGCCCACGCGTTTGTTGGGACCCTGCTGCTGCGAAATTTCGTTAGCCAGTATCGGGAGGGAGTCTGGAAGAAGGGCGACCGAACCTGCCCGAGCGACCGGACACGGGAATTGGTCCCTGACCAGCGCAAACGTTGTGAATCTGACAACGAGTGGTCCTGCGGGGACTCTTCTCAAATTCTCGACAATCGTCCAACAGGGGCGAAATCGTTGAATCTGAGGCCATCCGCGACGACCGTCCTCCGCGTCCGACACCCGAGCGCCAGAAGCAGGTACGTCTCAGTGTGAACGAAGTCACAGAACTCGTCAATCGCTACCAAACAGGCGAATCTGTCCAATCCCTCTCCCGGGCGTACGGCATCCACCGAGCCACCGTCACCCTCCACCTGGAGCGCAGAGGCGTCCCTCGCCGAGGGGCAGCCCGAAAGCTCACCGACCAAGACGTTCAGCAAGCCGCCAAGTTCTACGAGGCCGGAGACTCTCTCGTCACCGTCGGCAAGCGCTTCGGTGTTGATGGTGCGACCGTCTGGCGGGAGTTTCACGGGGCAGGGGTAGTGATGTGATCACAGCCAGGAGGCTGAGGCGACTCCGGCGAACCTCGTTCCCCCGTTAGGCGTAACTCGTGCAAGAGCGTGACGAAGAAGCGGTGACCTATCTGTGCGCCTTCTCGTCCACAGCCGAGTGAATCTCAATCGACCTCAGTGCCACCGATGCTGGAAGTTGCGAGGTCCGAAGGCGGCCGGCGAAGGCCGTGGACCTCGAATGCCACAGATTGATGTTGAACTCGAGCGGTCTATCGGGAATCGGTGTCGGATCCCAGGCGACGCGCTGATACACGACCGCCCCGTCGACCTTCCACCGGATCATACTCGGAAGCCACTCGATCTCGTAGGAATGAAAGTCCGCAGCAGCGTCAAACCCGAGGTCGATGATGGTCGGCGTACCTCGGTACCCGTACTCCAGCTTGGTTCCTTCGGGTCCGGGGTTGAAGTAGACGTTGACCAGCAGCTTAGGGGTCGAGCGGATAGGCCGGTCATGGCGTCTGCTTGGGGCTCCAGCGATCTCTATAGTCAAGTAGCCGGCTGATCATCAGGATGGTGGTTGCGAGGCTCAGTGCGGTGTGTCGGTGGATGC
>Ga0105047_10013313_pt1 | contig 13150 bp, 13 predicted proteins | sample MAT04_FD_78384 | JGI IMG/M metagenome (GOLD analysis project Ga0105047, IMG submission 78384) | Freshwater microbial communities from Lake Fryxell liftoff mats and glacier meltwater in Antarctica - MAT-04 (megahit assembly) | ecosystem: Environmental > Aquatic > Freshwater > Ice > Liftoff... | reverse complement strand
GGATGCTCGCCCTGACGACTGCGATCTGGCACAACGACCACACCGGACAGCCCATCAGGCGATCCCTACTCGCCTACGACCACTGACCCGGCTTGGAATCGATCATCTAGGTCAGCTGGGCGGGCCGCCCGACTCAGGCGGGACCGCGGTAGGCGAAGCGCGGCACGCCGGGCGAGACCTCCTCGAGGAAGCCCTCGACCGTGCGTACCGCCAGCCGCGGTCCCGGGACGTCGTGCAGCGGCACGTAGACGACGACGGTGCGACCAGCGACGTCCGCGTCGTGTCCCAGGCCGAGCACGAGGTAGTCGGCGCCCTTCCAGTGCCGCCAGACGCCGGCCTTGAGCTCGGGCAGCCCGGCCGCGTCCGGGCTCACCACCACGCCTCATCCAGCCGGCCCTCGATCGAGCGCAGGTTGTTGCGCGTGCAGCGGTCGCAGAGCATCGTGACCCCGCGCGGTCCGGACTGCGAGGACCAGGTGAGCGGGACGTCGCCGGCGACCGCGCCGCAGCCGGTGCAGGTCGTCGACGCCTCGCGAGGGAGCTGGTCCACGGCCGCAGGGTAACCCCGTCGTGCCGCTCAGTCGGCCAGGGCCGCCCGCAGCAGCTGCAGTCCGTTGCGGGCCAGAGCGTCGGCGTCCTCGGTCTCGAGGTCGAGCTCGACAGCCGCGCCGACCGGGCCCTCGCCGTAGCCGTGTGCCGCTACGACCGCGGCCCGCTCCGCGGCGGGCAGGGCGGCGAGGGCCCGCTCCAGCCGGTCGATGAGCTCGGGCTGGGAGACGCCGAGGTCGACGTCCGCGACGGACTCCACCACGTGCGGCGGCAGCGGCCGGCAGCGCGGCGGGCGGTCGACGGTCACGGGTTCGCCTTCGGGTCGGTGGTCGGTGCTCGGGTCGTCCGGTGAAGCACGACAGCCGCTCCGGTCACCCGGAGCGGCTGTCGCGTGCCTTCCCGTCAGGTCGCCTCACGGCGGTGTGTCGCTCTAGGCGACTTTGTTGGGACCGGGGGCCATGTATCGGGTCGGCACCTCGATTGAACCCCACGCGTCCAGTCCGGATTCCCCCGGCCGAGGGATCCAGACCGACTGTCAGGCGTCCGGAGCCGAGCTCGGCGGGGCGGTGGTCCCGCCGTCCGACCCGGAGGGGCGCTCCGCAGGGGCGTCCGACGATCCGGACGACACCGGGCCGCTGGGGGCAGCCGGGGCGCTGGGGGCCGAGGTGGCCTCCGAACCGGACGAGGACTCCGCAGCCGCGGACTCCGGAGCCGACGGGGCAGGAGCCGCCGTGGAGCCCTGCGCGGCGTCCGACGCCGCGGAGGACGTCGACGCACTGGAGGACGACGCAGTGGAGCCCTCAGCCCCGGCATCCGCGGTCACGGCGGCACCCTCGCCCTCGGGCCGACGACGACCGCCGTCCTGACCCTCACCCGCGGGTCGGTCACCCGCAGGCCGGTCACCGGGACGCTGCCGCCCGCGACGCGACTTGGGCCGACGCTCCTCACCAGCGGGGCCACCGTGGCGTGGGGTGTGCTCTCCGCCGTGCTGACCCTGTCCCTGGCCCTGCTGTCCACGGCCCTGGCGGCGCGAGGGGCCGCCCATGTCCATGGCGCTTGCCAGGCCGTACTCCTGGACCAGCAGCTCGAGCGCGGCGACCTCGGCGGGCTCGGCGTTCTCGGCCTTGCCGTTGGCCAGGTCCTTCAGCGCGTCCAGGCGCTGACGCCGACGGCCCGGGTCGTCGGTGCCGTGGGTGAGCAGGACCACGTGGGCCATGCAGGAGGCGGTGCCGGCCACCGAGGTGACCGCCTCGCGGACGAGGGCGAGATCGGCGATGCAGGGGGCGCAGTAAGTGGTCACCGGAGCACGGTACGGCCTCGCGTCCACCGGCTGTCCGTCAGTCCACCCGCCCCGCCGCTTCCGGGGCGTTCCTGGCGCCGGCGTCGCGCGGCAGGCGCGGGGCCGGGAGCAGCAGCGCCTGCACCACCTCGGCGGGTGCCGGGCGGGCCAGCAGGTAGCCCTGGGCGAGCCGGCAGCCGTGGTCCAGCAGGGCCTGCGCCTGCTCCTCGGTCTCGACGCCCTCGGCGACGACGCCGACGCCGAGCTCGCGGGCGAGGTGGACGATCGCGGCGGTCAGCGTCCCCGAGTGCGTGCCGGAGGCCAGGTCTGCGACGAACGTCCGGTCGATCTTGAGCCCGTCGACCGGGAACCGGCGCAGGTACGACAGGGACGAGAAGCCGGTCCCGAAGTCGTCGAGGTAGAGCCTGGCCCCGGTCTCCCGCAGCTCGGACAGGACGCGCTCGTGCCCGCGACCCTCCTCCATGAAGGCGCTCTCGGTGATCTCGAGGTTCAGGGCCGAGGGCTCCAGCCCGCTGGTGCGTAGCGACTGCTGGACGCTCTGGACCAGCCCGCGTCCGGCCAGCTCACCGACCGACAGGTTGACCCCGAGGCCGAAGTGCCGACCGTCCGGCAGCGCTCGCTTCCACGCCGCGACGGTCTCCATCGCCTCCTGCCGGACCTGCTCGCCCAGCGCGCCGACCAGACCGCTGCGCTCGGCTACCGCGATGAAGCGGTCCGGGGCCACCAGCACTCCGTCCGCGCCGCGCAGTCGGACGAGCGCCTCGACGCCGACGATGACGCGCGTGGCCAGGTCCACGACGGGCTGGTAGTGCACGACCACCGAGCCCTCGTCGAGCGACGCGCGCAGCAGCTGCTCGATCTGCCCGTCGTCGGCCGGCGGTCGCGGGCCGGTGGCGCGGTGGATGTGGAAACGGCCCCCTCCGAGGCGGTGGGCGATCGACGCCGACTGCTCGGCCCGCGCCATCAGCAGCTCGGCGTCGACCCGCGCGTCGTCCGCACTCGGGGTGCAGCAGGCCAGACCGGTGCTGGCCACAGGAGGACCGCCCGGCTGCAGGGCAGCCGTCAGTGCCTGGCTGAGCCGGTCGGCGACACCGAGCGCGACGTACGGCGCGCCGGCCGGCAGCTCGTCGAGCAGCACGACGTACGCGTCCGGGCGGGTCCGGCACAGCACGTCGCTCGGCCGCAGCTCGGCCTGCAGCAGCCGGGTGACCTCGGCCGAGGCGAGCGAGCGCGGCGTGTCGGGGTGGACGCGGAGCACCAGGACGGCGACCGACCCGGACCCGCCACGACGCAGCTGCTCGAGCGCGCTCCGGGTCGCCGCCACCAGCCCGCCCCGGTCCGCCAGGGTGGGGCGGGGATCGGTCGTGCGCCGACGCGGCGTCGGCCGCTTGGGCGGGGCAGGCGCGGGGGCGACCGTGACGAGGTCCAGCCGCTCCACCCGGGCGGCCGCCGCCCGGGCGAGCGTGGCGAGTCCGTCCAGGGGTGGTTGCGGGAGCGGGTCCGGCCGGCTGGTGCACACGGCCAGCACGCCCAGGGCGCGGTCTGCAGCGTCGAGCAGCGGCGCGCCGGCCCAGGATCGCACCGGGGCCCGACCGCTGCGCAGCGGGTCCCCCGAGCAGCGGGCGTCCGCAGAGGTGTCCGCGACCGCGATCGGCGCCCCGGACTTCAGGACCTCCTCGGCGAGCGCCCGCGCCGCACCTTCAGGGAGCTGAGGGCCGCTGGTCACCGCCCGCCAGGGTCCGGCGGGGCCGACCAGGTCCAGATGCGCGTGGGTCGCGCCGTACAGCCGGCGGGCGACGTCGACGAGGCCGAGCAGCTCCGGGTCCACGGCGGGGTCGGCGCGGACGGTCACACTGAGTCATCGGCAAGTCTCCCCGGTTTCTCGAGGATTTCGCGACAGATCGGCCCCGAGAGGACCGCAGCGGCTCAGGCGCCGACGGCGCGGAAGCCCCCGTCGACGTGCACGATCGACCCGGTCGTGGCCGGGAACCAGTCCGACAGCAGCGCGACGCAGGCCTTCGCCACCGGCTCGGCGTCGTCGACGTCCCAGCCCAGCGGCGCCCGCTGGCCCCAGACCTCCTCGAAGGTGGCGAACCCTGGGATGCTCTTGGCCGCCATCGTGCGGATCGGCCCGGCGGCGACCAGGTTGCTGCGCACGCCGTGGGCGCCGAGGTCCCGCGCGAGGTAGCGGTTGGCCGACTCGAGCCCGGCTTTGGCCACGCCCATCCAGTCGTAGGCCGGCCAGGCCACCGTCGCGTCGAAGTCCAGGCCGACGTACGACGAGCCGCGCGGCATCATCGGCAGGCAGGCCCGGGCGAGCGCGGCGTACGACCAGGTCGACACCTGGACCGCTGTCGCCACGTCGGACCACGGGGTGTCGAGCAGGCCGTTGCCCAAGCACGAGGCAGGGGCGAAGCCGATCGCGTGGAGCACCCCGTCGAGGCCGTCGACGTGCTCGCCCAGCGCGGCCGGGAGACCGGCCAGGTGCTCCTCGGAGGTGACGTCGAGCTCGATCACCGGCGGGCTGCCGGGCAGCCGCCTGGCGATCCGCTGGGTGATCGAGGAGCCGCGCCCGAACGAGGACAGCACGACGGTGGCGCCCTGCTCGGTCGCCAGCCGGGCGACCGAGAAGGCGATCGAGCGGTCGGTCAGCACCCCGGTGATCAGCAGGCGCTTGCCCTTGAGCAGGTCGGTCATCGGATCTCCACGGTCTCGGGGGTGGCCAGGTGGTCGGCCAGCGCGGCCTGGGCCTCGACGGCGGCGGTCCAGAAGACCCCGCCCTCCGGGAGGGCCAGCAGCCGGGCCGACGGCAGGAGCTCGGCGAGCTCGCGGGCCAGGTCGATCGGGTGGAGCGGGTCCTGCTCCTGGCCGACCACCAGGGTGGGCGCGGTCACCCGGGACAGCACCGCGCGGTCCTCGAGCGGCCGGTCGGTGTGGCGGGGCACGGGAGCGGGTCGGAGCACCAGCGCCTCGGCGCGCCGGGCCAGCAGCAGCGGGACGGCACGCCGCTCGCGCAGCTGCGACGGCACCTCAGCCATGAGCAGGGCGGTGACGGCGTCGACGTCTCCCCGGTCGATCGCGGCGCCGAGCTCCTCCAGCCGCACGGTGGCCCCGTCGGTGCGCGCGGCGTCGAGCGCCGCCGGCATGACGAACGCCAACCGGGCAAAGCGGTGGGGGTTGTCGCGCAGGACGCGCAGGAGCGCGCCGCAGCCCAGGGACAGCCCGACGCAGCTCTCGGCGCCGACGTGGTCGGCGACGGTCAGCAGGTCCTCGGCGAGCAGGTCGTAGTCCCACCCGTCCAGGAGCGGGTCGCTGCCGCCGTGGCCGCGGAAGCTGAGCAGCACCCGGGTGCCCGGGGCCCGGAGGGCCAGCGGGCGGGTCTCCCCGCTCGTGCCGCCCAGGCCGTGGGCGAAGACGGTGACGGGCCCGCCCTCGCCGAGGACGGCGAACTCGACGCCACCGACGCGTCCAGCGCTGAGGGGATCGGTCATGGCCGTCATCAGTGCCCCATCCCGAGCCCGCCGTCGACCGGCAGGATCGCGCCGGTGACGTAGGACGCGGCGTCGCCGGCCAGGAAGGCGATGACCGCGGCCACCTCGTCGGGCGTCGCCGACCGGCCGAGCGGGACGCGCTCGAGGATCGAGGCGCTGTCCAGTCCGGCCGTCATGTCGGTGTCGACGAACCCGGGGGCGACGACGTTGCTGGTGATCCCGCGGCTGCCGAGCTCGCGCGCGATCGAGCGGGACAAGCCGACCAGCCCCGACTTGCTCGCCGCGTAGTTGACCTGGCCGGCGCCGCCGGACAACCCGACCACCGAGGAGACGAACACCAGCCGGCCAAAGCGCTGCTTGAGCATCGAGCGAGAGGCGCGCTTGGCCACGCGGTAGGCGGCGGTGAGGTTGGCGTCGATGACCTTGGTGAAGGACTCCTCGCTCATCCGCAGCAGCAGCCCGTCGTCGGTCCTGCCCGCGTTGCTCACGACCACCTCGACCGGTCCGTGCTCGGCTTCGGCAGCGGTGAAGGCGGCGTCGACGTCCTCACCCGAGGTGACGTCGCAGCGCACGCCGAACAGCCCCTCCGGGGCGCTGCCGCGGTGGGTGACGGCGACCCGGTGGCCCTGGACGGCGAGCAGGCGGGCGGTCGCCAGGCCGATGCCCCGGTTGCCACCGGTGACCAGGACCGAGCGCGAGGTCGGCTGCGCGTCCTGGGCGGGCGCGCTCACAGGGACCGGGTGAGCCGGCTGGTCATCGGGTGAGGACCAGCGAGACGTCGTGGCCGCCGAAGCCGAACGACGTGCTGAGCGCGACATCGTGCACGTGCTTGCGGGCGACGGTGCGGACGGCGTCGACGTCGGCCTCGTCGTCGGGGTCCGACAGGTTGCGGATCGCCGGGATCACACCGCTCTTGATCGCCAGGACGGCGGCGATCGCCTCGACGGCGCCGGCGGCACCCAGCAGGTGCCCGGTGCACGACTTCGGGGCGGTCACCGGCGGCCGGTGGTCGCCGAGCGCGGTGTTGAGGGCGCGGGCCTCGGCCAGGTCGCCGAGCGGCGTCGAGGTCGCGTGGGCGTCGACGTGGCCCACGTCCTGTGGGCCGACCCCGGCGTCGCGCAGGGCAGCGACGATGCTGCGCGCCGCACCGGCCCCGGTGGGGTCGGGCGCGGTGACGTGGTGGGCGTCGGACGCGAGGCCCGCACCGGCGAGGTGGCCGTGGACCCGGGCGCCGCGCGCGGCGGCGTGCTCCACCGTCTCGAGCACCATCACCCCGGAGCCCTCGCCGAGCACGAAGCCGTCCCGGCCCTTGTCGTACGGCCGGCTCGCGCCCTCGGGGTCGTCGTGCCGGGTGGACAGCGCCCGCATCTGGGCGAACCCGGCGAGCGGCAGCGGGTGCACGCACGCCTCGGCGCCACCGGCGACCACGACGTCGGCCCGGCCGGAGCGCAGCAGCTCCATCGCCATGGCGAGGGCCTCCGCGCCGGAGGCGCACGCGCTCACGGGGCAGTGGACGCCCGCGCGGGCGCCGATCTCGAGACCGACGGTGGCGGCGGGGCCGTTGGGCATCAGCATCGGGATGAGGTGGGGACTGACCCGGCGCGGGCCACCGTCGCGCAGCACCTGGTCCTGCTTGAGCAGCGTGAGGGCGCCCCCGATGCCCGAGCCGATCACGACGGCGAGGCGGGTGGGGTCGACCTCGGGCACCCCGGCGTCGGCCCACGCCTCGCGGGCGGCGACGAGCGCCACCTGCTGGACGCGGTCGAGCGTGCGGGCCTCGACGCGCTCGAGGCGGTCGGTCAGATCGACGGTCGCGGCCAACCGGGCGGGCAGCTCGGCGAACTCAGGCTCGTCGAGCAGCCGCACCCCGGAGCGGCCTTCGAGCAGACCCTGCTCGAAGGACGCGACGTCCGGGCCGAGCGGCGTGAGCGCACCGAGCCCGGTGATGGCTACCGGCGCACCGCCCGCGGTGGGGGCCGTCACGCGGCGCCGCCACCGGCGGTGGCGATGAAGTCCACGGCGTCGCCGACAGTGCGCATGCCCTCGAGGGCCTCGTCGGGGATGCGGACGCCCCACTTCTCCTCGCAGGCCACGACGACCTCGACCATGGTCAGCGAGTCGATGTCGAGGTCGGCCTCGAAGCCGGCCTCAGGGACGACCTTCTCGGCCGGCGTGCCGGCAACCTCGTGGAGCACCTCGGCGAGGCCGGCGAGCAGCGAGGGACGGTCAACAGCGGCAGTCATGGGTTCTCCTGTGTGCGAGGCGTTACTGGGAAGGGGAGCATTGTCGATCACGGGCGGAGCGTCACGTCACGGGCAGCGGACGACCTGCCCGGCAGCGGTGAGCCCGGCGCCGAAGCCGAGCAGGAGCACGAGGTCACCCTTGCTGATCTCGCCCTGCTCGTGGAGGCGGGTGAGGGCCAGAGGGACGGAGGCGGCGCTGGTGTTGCCGCTGTCGACGACGTCGCGGGCGACCACGACGGAGTCGGGCAGGCCCAGGCTCTTGACGACCGACTCGGTGATGCGCAGGTTGGCCTGGTGCGGCACGAAGGCCGCGAGGTCCTCGATCGAGACACCGGCCTGCTCGCAGGCGCGACGGGCGAGGTCGGGCAGCGCCGTGGTGGCCCAGCGGTAGATCGCCCGGCCCTCCATCTTCAGCCGCAGCGGCGAGCCGTCGATGACCAGCCGCTCGTGCTGGGCGCCGTCGTGGGACCAGGCCACCCGGCCGATCGTGTCCTGGTCGGCGAGCCCCACCACGGCCGCACCGGCACCGTCACCGAACAGGAAGGCGGTGCCGCGGTCGTCCGGGTCGACCATCGGCATGAGCTTCTCCGCGCCGATCACGAGCACGTTGTCGGCGGTGCCGCAGCGCACGGCGTCGGCCGCCATCGACACGGCGTAGGTGAAGCCGGCGCAACCGGCCCCCACGTCCGAGGCGCCGGCGTGGACGGCTCCGAGACGGGCGGCGACCTCGGGGGAGCCGCCGGGCAACGGGCCCGGCATCGAGCAGGTGGCGAGCAGCACGAGGCCGATGCTCTCGGCCGGGACGCCAGAGGCCGCGAGGGCCTTACCACCGGCGCTGGTCGCCATGTCCACGACGGACTCGTCGTCACCGGCGACACCGCGGGTGACGATCCCGCTGCGCTCGCGGATCCACCCGTCGGAGGAGTCCGTACGACGGGCGATCTCGAGGTTGTCGACGCGCAGCGCGGGGCGGTGCGCACCCAGGCCCAGCAGGCCCGCGGCCCTCACGCGTCCACCAGCAGGTCGTCGGCGGTCTTGAGCGCCGTGACCGGCAGGCCAGGCAGGGCCCGCTTGACCAGGGCGGCGAGGACGCCACCGGGCGCGAGCTCGACCGCGGAGGTGGCGGCGGTCGCCGCGGCCAGGCAGAGGTCGAACCGGACCGGCCGGGTCAGCTGGCCGACCAGCCGCGACAGGATCTCGGGGCCATCGCGCAGGACGGCCCCGTCGGCGTTGGCGATGACGTCGCAGACGGCGTCGCGTGGCGTGAGCTGACTCACCAGGGAGGCGAACTCGTCGGCGGCGGGGGCCATCGCGGAGGTGTGGAAGGCGCCGGCCACGTCGAGCCGGCGCAGCCGGGCACCGGGGGCGGTGAAGGCCTCGAGCGCCTCGGCCGGCCCGCCGAGCACCACCTGGCCCTTGGCGTTGACGGTCGCGACCTCGAGCCCGGCCTGGCGCACGGCCTGCTCGTCGAGGGCGCCGCCGAGGACGGCCAGCATGCCGGTCGGACGGAGGGCAGCGGCCCGCGCCATGGCGGCGCCGCGACCAGCGGACAGGCCCATCGCCTCGTCGTCGGTGAGGACGCCGGCCAGTGCCGCTGCCGGCAGCTCGCCGATGCTGTGGCCGCAGACGAGGTCGGGAGCGCCGCCGCCGAGCACGGCCCGGCCCGACAGGAGCGCCGCCGCGGTCAGCAGTGGCTGGGCGATCTCGGTCGGCCGGACGGCCTCGTCAGAGGCCTCGGTGCCGAGCGTGAGCAGGTCGAGCCCGGTGATCTCGGACCACGACGCGAGGCGTGCCCGAGCGTCGGGGAGGTCGAGCCACGGGCGGAGCATTGCGGACGACTGGGAGCCCTGACCGGGCGAGAGGAGGAGTTGCACGCCTCAACAGTGGGCCCCGGACGGCCTGGACGCCGCGTCCGGCTCGCACGGACTTCACGCTCTGTCGTTGTGGGGACCCGACAACTCCACCGTGCGTCCAAGGATGAGTGCGACGCGCATCACCAGCCCGGCGCGTGGATCGGTCAGGTCGTAGCCCACAACATCGGCCAGCTTGCGCAGGCGGTAGCGGACCGTGTTGGGGTGGAGGAACAAGGCGCGCCCGGTGCCCTCGACCGACCCGCCGCCCTCGAGGTAGGCACTGGCCGTCGCGAGCAGATCGCCACCGGCGGCCTCGAGCGGGCGGTAGACGTCCTCGAGCAGCCGGCGACGGGCCGCCTCCTCCCCCAGCACGGCGCGCTCAGTGAGCAGCTCACCAGCCGCGACGGGGCGTGGGGCCTGCGGCCAGCCGGCGACCGCGGCCAGCCCGGCCAGCGCCTCCTGCACCGACGACGCGGCAGCCCCGAGATCGCTCGCCTGCGGCCCCACCACGACCGGGGCCTCCGGGAGGGCCTCGACCACCTGCGCTACCGCCTGGTCCACGTCCGACGTCCCGCCCAGGATGAGCACGAGTGCGACCGACGCCTCGCCGACGAGCAGGGACAGGCCGCTGTGGCGGGCGGTCGCCCGCAGCGCCGTCACGTCGAGGTCCTGGGGCGCCGGGGTCGCGAGCGCCACCACCCAGGACACCCGCGACCACCCCAGGGAGCCGGCGCGCGACAGGGTGAGCTCGCCGGCGTGACCGCGCACCAGCGCCTCCACGACGCCGGCCTCGACGCGCGCGTCCCAAGCGCCGCGCGCCTCGGCGGCGGCGGCGTAGACGTCCGCGGACGCAAACGCGATCTCCCGGGAGTAGCGCAGGACCGCCTCGCGCAGCTGCTCCTCGTCGCCGGGGGCCGCCAGCGACGGCACCGCCTGCTCGACGATCTCGACCGCGATCCGGATCAGCTGCACGGTCTGCTTGAGGTTGACCGCGCGGGCCAGCTCGCGGGGGGCGGCCGCGAACACCTCCGGCCCCACCGGCAGCGGCTGCCCCGGCCGGCGCAGCCACTGTGCGAACCCGCCGATGCCGGCATGCACGACGAGCCCGACGTAGGAACGCTGCTCGGCGGCGAGCGCCGCGAACCACGGCAGCTCCTCCATGGCGCGCACGCTGGAGCTGCTCAGCGGGGACGCTGCCCGCTGCACCCGCTGCCACGTCGCCTGCGCCACGGCGCGATGGTCCCAGACCCCCTCCGGGGGCCCGACGGCGGCGGCCCGAGACTGCATGAGGCAGCTGCGGTATGAAGCGTGGCGTGACACGACCGGAACACCCGCGACGCTTGGTGCCACCATCCACGGGGGAACCAGCGGGGATGGACTACGCAGCGCTGTTCGCCGCGATCCCCACGCCGTACCTGGTCCTCACCCCGGACCTGGTCATCGTCGAGGCGAACGCGGCCTACCTCGGTGTGGTGGGTCGCACCCGGGAGGAGCTGGTCGGGCGACCGTTGTTCGAGGCCTTCCCCCCGACTGCCGACGACCTGGACGGCAGCGGCGCGTCCCGCGTGCAGATCTCCTTCGAGCGGGCGCGTGACTCCGGCCGCCCCGACACGATGCCGATCCTGCGCTACGACATCCAGGGCCCCGACGGCTTAGAAGAGCGCTTCTGGTCGCTGATCAGCGTGCCGGTCCCGGACGCCACCGGCCGCACGGCCCTGCTCCTGCAGCGGGCGGAGGACATCACCGACTACGTACGCGAGCAGGCCCGTGGCAAGTCCGAGCGGGAGCGGGGCAAGCTCTGGCGCCGCCGGGTGCAGGAGGCCGAGAGCGATCTTTACGCAAGGGGACTCGAGCTGCGCGACGCGGTCGAGGCCCGTGACGTCGCGGCCCGGCGCCTGACGATCCTGGCCGAGGTGGCGCTGCTGCTCACCAGCGCGCAGAGCCTGGAGGACCTCACCTCGATCATCGTGGACCGCGGGCTGGCGGCGCTCGGCGCCGACGGCGGCGCGGTGGCCGTCCGTGACGACGAGATGCTGCACCTCACGGTGACGGCCTCGCTCGGCGGGCGGACCCAGGACGAGTTCGGCGTGCTGCCGCTCGACGGCCCGCTGCCGGCCTCGGTGGCCGCGCGGACGGCGAAGCGGATCCTGCTGCCGGACCGCGACGCGATGCTGGCCTTCTCCCCCGAGCTCCAGTCGGTGCTCGACACGACCGACTGCGAGGCGTGGGCGACCCTGCCGCTGCAGAGCGCCGACCGCGTCCTCGGCGCGCTGAGTGTGGGGTGGCGCCAGCCGCGCGCCTTCACCGACGGCGAGGTGGAGGTGCTGGAGGCCCTGGCCGCCCAGTGCGCTCACGGCCTCGAGCGGATCCAGAGCCGGCAGGTCGAGCGCCGCTCGGCGTACGTGGCCCGGCGCATGTCCGAGACCCTGCAGCGCAGCCTGCTCACCGAGCCGCCGCAGCCGGACCACCTCGACGTCGCCGTGCGCTATCGGCCGGCCGCGCAGGAGGCGCAGGTCGGCGGCGACTGGTACGACGCGTTCCTCACCGCGGACGGGGCCTCCTGCCTGGTCATCGGCGACGTCGCCGGCCACGATCGCGACGCCGCGGCCGCGATGGGCCAGCTCCGCAACCTGCTCCGGGGCATCGCCTACACCGTGGGCGAGCCGCCTGCGCTGGTGCTCAGCGCCCTTGACCGGGCGGTCCGGGACCTCGCGGTGGGATCCCTCGCGACCGCCGTGCTGGCCCGGATCGAGCAGGACCCGGACGACGTGGAGCAGGACCTGCGACGGCTGCGCTGGTCGAACGCCGGCCACCCGCCGCCGCTGGTCCTCGAGCCGGACGGCCGGGTGCACCTGCTCCAGACCGACGCCGACCTGCTGCTCGGGCTCGATCCCGACACCGACCGCCACGACCACGTGCACGTGCTGCGGCCCGGCGCGGTCGTCCTGCTCTACACCGACGGCCTCGTGGAGCGCCGCGGGGCCGGGATCGACCACGGGCTGGCCCGCCTGGTCGCCGCGGCAGTTGGGCTGGCGGACCGATCCCTGGACGAGGTCTGCGACACCCTGCTCGAGCGGCTCAGCGACGCCAGCGGCGACGACGACATCGCCATGCTGGCCGTACGGGTCCACCCGCGCGACGCCGACCGCCCGGCTGAGTCCGAACCGGCGACGGTGGACCTGTCCCTCGAGCGTTCCTTCCTGGCACCGGACGTGACCTCGGTGCGCGCGGCCCGCGCCTTCGTCCGGCGCCAGTGCCACCTGCTGGGCCTGCCCGTGGACGCCTGCGACGACGTCGTGGTGCTCTCGAGCGAGATCGTGACGAACGCCATCACGCACGGTCGCAGCGAGGCCCGGGTCACGATCACCAGCGCCGACGGTCGCCTGCGGCTCGAGGTGTCGGACGACAACTCCCGCCACCCCGAGCCGGCCGCGGAGGACGTCGACGCCCTCGACGGGCGCGGGCTCAACCTGATCGAGCAGCTGGCCAGCCGCTGGGGCGTGCAGGACGACCCGTACGGCAAGACGGTCTGGTTCGAGCTCGACCTGCCGGACGCCGAACAGCTGGAGTAGGCCTCCGCCGGAGAACTCAGCCCAGGTAGAGGAAGCCGTACGCCTCGTCGCGGAACGGCACGCCCGCGGTGGTCAGCGCCTTGTCCCAGTCACCCCGGCAGTCGACGTCCGCGCCCTGCATGCCGTGGTCGGCGGTGAGCAGG
>Ga0105047_10013312_pt1 | contig 13152 bp, 12 predicted proteins | sample MAT04_FD_78384 | JGI IMG/M metagenome (GOLD analysis project Ga0105047, IMG submission 78384) | Freshwater microbial communities from Lake Fryxell liftoff mats and glacier meltwater in Antarctica - MAT-04 (megahit assembly) | ecosystem: Environmental > Aquatic > Freshwater > Ice > Liftoff... | reverse complement strand
TTGCGTCTGAAGATTTTGCTGATGATAGTCTTGGTTCTCGTAATATCTGCCTTATCCATGTGACCTTTGTGCATTTCATCTGAGAGATGCTGAACAGCTATTTTTACTTTTTTTGTATTTACCGTCTTATCATATTCGTCCCAGTTAAGTCCTAAATTCTCAATAAATTGTCTCTCAATCTGATTAGACATATCATGGTACTTGGTATAAAGTGCAAATTCTTTAGGGTGGGATTTTGGATAGCTAGCATCAGTGTCGAATTTATCTATTAACTCGGGTTCAATTCCTGATGATTTAATCAACATATATTCGATAAATTCGTGGAGAAAAATCGCATTAGTAATGATATCATCCTTAAAATCATAGGCAACGATAGTATTTCCGAAGTAGTCACCCACGTCGTCATAGCGCATACTATCTCTTACTTCAAACGTAAGTTTTTTTAGATCAAGAAGGCGGCTTTTAATCATAATGTAGCGTCTATGTCGCCAAGCGTTACGTCAAATGGTAGTCGATAAAGTCCTCTTTCTACACCGTAGTTCACGCGATTTAAAATTGATGAAGTATAGTCCATAGAAAGATAGTCATCTTTAGGGCGATAATATGCTCCAACAAATGCAAAACCATCGACGTTCCTGTAGAGCCTGTTAACTGCTTCAGGAATTGATTTTCCAGCACCGGTAATAATTGCGAGATTCCAGTCGCTTCCAACGGAGACGAAATGACCACGCGAAGTTTTTTTAATATCCCACATCCAGATATCTTTCTCTACTTCAGGTTTGTAATTTATCAAAATATCTCCTGATACTGATTCATCTTCTTCATCGTGATTCATATTAAAGATACGAACTGACGTAGCGACGGTTCCAAGTGTGAACGGGTTTTTCTTTTTTACTATATTTTCAAAAAATGTACTGGGAGATCCGCATTGAGCCATCTCGGTAAAGAGGCAGTTATATCCTGGACGATTAGAGCAAAATTCTCCGAAGTACATTTTGCCATCTTTTTTACTAACGAGTATAGATGCGTCCCAGATAAACCAGCCCTTATGTTTTTTAGCCATTTCATCAACGATAGGGGGGAATGCGATTTTATTTATTCGGTCGTTCATATCAGTTGGAAAGACCATGTCCTCAGAGCATCCGGTCTGTACAGAGATATTACCACTGCCAAAGGATTTATTTTCAAACATAACCGTCGTACAAAGGGGGACGCCGTCATAATAATACTTTTCAGGGGTAAACTCGATAACTGAAGGAATAAATTTTTCTAAAATATAGCCCATGCGTTCATATTTTTCTGGAAAGTTGGTCAGTATTTCGGTCAGCTGTTTGTTCGCCAGTTCAGGATCTTCAGTGGTTGGAACGAAAGTTTTGGCACTATCATGCTGACCCTTAAGTACCCAGACATCCTTACTATCTTTGAGAAATTCCAGTCCTTTAGCGATCTCTTTAAACTCAACAACCTCAGGAGTATAGAGCTTGGAATAGTGCTCTCTTACAAAGCTTTTTGCACGCTCTCTGTCTACCTCATATAAGAAATCATCCTTAGTCGGGAAGTTACCATGAAATCCTTTGTCTCTGACTTTATCTGCCCATCGATAAAGATTATTTTCCTCAAAAAATATGAAATAATCCTCTGGATTTTTGACAGCTGACAATTTTTCTATAACTACATGTGCGTCTTCGATGGGGAGCATGCCTTTAAAAAGCTTAAGTCTTCTTTTTTTATTAAAATCATTTTCCTTTGCTGTGTCGATCTCTTGCTCCATGACATAATCTTTAATGTCCTGGATTACTCCGACATGAACCTCATGTCCTTGCTGCTGGAGTTTGTATGCTATTGGAAGTCCAAGTCCTGAGAAGGTTATAAAGATATATTTCATGTATGCTTAACAGTACTAAGTATTAATAATTTTTGAGAAAAAAACAAGTGATCAAATGGAGCCACCTATCGGTAGATGGTGAAGAGCATTAATGATAAAAGAAAATTAGTCCGAAGTAGGCGATGGCTAGGCCAAGGGAGAGTATGCTCAAGCTAATGGTTATAATACGTAGCTCCAGACTTGTAAGAAGTTGTTTTTTCCTTCCCTGATCTATCATATTACGTCTTGATAGCGAGACCTACAGAGTAGTGTTTGCTGTGAGCGATTTTTTCGTAGTTACCAAATACTTCGTTAAAGGTTCGTTTAATATAATCTTTTAGTCCAGAGATTGTTACCACGTAAAGTCGTCCACCCGGCTTTAGGTGGTCATAAGCCTCTTGAAGCATGATGTAGTGGAGTTCTTTACCCGTCTTAGCTGGGAGATTTGAGACGATCAGATCAAATTTTTGATCAGCTGGAACATCGCTTAAGCCATTACTCAAATATGTTTCAGTGTTCTTTAGCTCATTTATCTTTGCATTTTTTCTCGAGTACTGAATCGCTACAAAATCTTTATCAATCATATGGGTTACGCCCTGCGGGGCCAGCTTAGCGAGAACTATGCCGATAATTCCATAACCACATCCGATATCTAAGATGTCATCACTTGGCCTGATGTCATTTAGTTTTCCAAGCAGTAGCTGAGTGCCTTCGTCGACCTCTCGTGGACTAAAAAGCCCCCAGGTGGTAAAAAAAGTAAAAGAAGTATTATTTAGTGTCACGCGAATCATTTGGTCGCGCTTTAATGCCGGCAAATCTATAGTCATGGCTGTATTATACACGGCTTTGGCTGAGGCTACAAATTTATCTTCAGATTACTTGTATCAAGTTTATAGTCGCGCGATCCACTAGTTTTTAGGTGGTGTCCCGTAGATTTTAATAAGAGTCCCAGGGTTTTCAGCAGTTGCGAGCGTGCGCGATCCACTCGTCTCGGGCGTTGCCCAGTTATAAATTTTTTCTACATCTGCAATAGCCATATTTACACAGCCATGGCTCATTGGATGACCAAAATTATTATGCCAATAAGCGCCATGGATGCCATAGCCTACTGATTTAGCAATTTTATCATTATAGAAAAACATCGTGTAGGGTACATTGGGCAAATAGTAGTATGTCCCAAGGAGCTTGCTTCCGCCACTCATTAAAGTCGATCGTAATTTAATCCAGATACGAAAGTCACCAGTAGGAGTAAGTCCCCATTTTCCCGTTGAGACAGGAAAGCTAAATATGACCATGTTATCTGCAAATGCATAGATTCGTTGGTTCGTTAGATCTACCTCTAAGCGTTTTTTGGTCGAGTCGGTGGCGCCTAGAACAGTTGTGGTTGTCGGTGCGTAAGCAAGCGCAGAGGGAACACGGATAGAGTTTCCTAAAAATTCACCCTGGCTTTTTTCCTGCCTATATTCGCCACTTAAGTCAGAGATACAGCTTAGGGAGTTAGCGCAAAATGGGGGAGAAATTTTTTTAATAACTACGGAGGCAGCGACCAAGATAGCGAGAGCAAGTATGACTGGAATGATCCATGATAGGTGGGCATGTTGCTCTGAAAAACCTGATCTTTTTAGTCTCTTTTTAGTCATTATTCTATTGTTCGTTAACTTGGGTAGGGAGTCAATAAGAGGATAACTATAGGGAATTTTTACTGAACGGGGTTGACAGCATCATGCGTGCGGTGGGACAATTACCAGGCTCAAGGCATATTATTATGAATAAAAAAATTACCATACCAGAAAAGCCACAGACATTTTTAGAGAAAATATCGCTCGTGATTCCAAATTCTGTTGGAACGACAACATCGCTTGTTCTTCACTCTATTTTTTTTGTTGGTATTTTTTCGCTTCGTTTTTTCAACGTAGCGTATGCTGATATTTTACTAATCCTTACAACGGTTGTATCTCTTGAGGCTATTTATCTCTCGCTTTTTATTCAAATGACAGTTAATCGTAATACAGAGAGTCTCAAGATCGTTGAAGAGGATATCGACGATATTCAAGAAGACGTCGAAGATATCGAAGAGGACTTTGGCGATATCCAAGAAGACGTCGAGGGGCTAGAAAGTAACTTTATCAGAGTTCATAAGAATGTGGATGATATTCAGGAAGATGTAGAGGATATTTCAGAAGATATTGACAAGATGCAGCTGGCTGATACAACTGCACAGTCAGTTGGTAGTTCTGGAGCAAATGGGGATTCACTAGCACTTATTTCAAAGCATCTCGAGCAGATAACCAAGGATATGAATATGCTGAAAAAAGAAATTAGTAGTCTTAAAAAATAATCATGATACATGCTCTCTGGGATCTTAAGTCCCAATTTAACCCCTTGCTTAAGACAGACGCTTTTGATTGTATGATTGCTGAATTCCTGTTATCTGACGGGAGATTTCTCCATGGTGAACAGGTAGCGCTGACGCAGTACGGAGTTAGTACGCTAGATGATCTAGCTGAAAAACAACGTGACAAATTTAAAGAATTTGAAAAACTGAAAAACCTTTTTGAGCAGGTCGAAATGCCTCTAGCATCGATACTCTGGCAAATGGAAAAAAATGGGATTGTACTTGATACTGTTCGGCTAAAAATAGTTGGCGAAGAAATTGAGACAGCCATCCATAAGACAGCTGAAAAAATAAAAGAAGAGGTTGGTTATGAAATCAATCTGAATTCACCAATTCAAATTGGCAATTTCTTAGCAGAAAAAGCTGGCGTACCACTAGCTAAGACCAAGACAGGGCGATTTGCTACCAATGAAAACGAAATTGCTAAATTTGCAGATCAATTTCCGATAATTCAAGATTTACTAACCCATCGTGAGTTGAGTAAGCTTCGCTCAACCTATGTAGAAAGTCTGATTACGAAAGTCGATGAGGAGGGGAGAATTCATACAACGTATAATCAGGTTGCTGTAAGTACTGGGCGGCTTTCATCCTCAAATCCTAATATGCAAAACATTCCCGTGACCTCTGAGTTTGGACAAAAGATTAAATCATGCTTTATGGCACCGGAGGGAAAGACACTTATTTCCTTTGACTATTCTCAGCAGGAGCTTCGTATTCTCGCGCACTTGACCGGTGAGGAAAAACTCATTCAGGCATTTAATGAGGGGCGTGATGTTCACAAGACCACGGCAAGTCTACTTTTTAACATTGAGTATGAGCAGGTTACGAAGGATCAACGAGTGGTCGCAAAGACAATTAATTTTGGTATTATTTATGGCATGAGTAGTTATGGTATGAGTCAGGGATTAACGATTCCCGTAGAAGAAGCTCAGGCGTTCATCGATACCTTTTATGCTACCTATCCTAAGATAAGGTCATATTACGATTCATATATTAAGCAGGGTCAAATCAACGGCTATGTAGAGACTCTTTTGGGACGTAGACGATATGTCTTTGAGTATCCAGGAAAGAAATTTATAGATAACTCGATGAAGCGAGTGCTCATGAATTTTCCGATCCAGGGTACTGCTGCAGATCTGATGAAAATGGCGATGATTACTCTTGATAAAGAGATCCTAACGAAGAATAACGATATCAAGATGCTGCTGCAGATTCATGATGATCTTGTGTTCGAGGTTCCAAATAATCAGGAAGAGCTTCCAGCACTGATTAAAAAAATTAAAAAGATTATGTGCGAAGTTTATCCACTCGTCGTACCGGTCGAGGTTGATGCAAAAACTGGAAGACGTTGGGGAGAGATGGAGAAATTCAACTAGTACAGGTTTAAAATTAAAAAATTGGACGGAGACTACGTTACAGTTAATCTATGCTAGCACTCATTCTTGCCTTTATTTCATTTATAGGTTGGGGAACTGGTGATGTATTCAGCACTCTTTCATCGAGGAAAATAGGTTCGATATCTTTGACGTTCTGGGCATGTGTATTTGGTATCATAATATTTAGTTTTTATATCCCTTATGCCTTGCCAGAGCTTGCCCACTATACTTTGCCCCTGTTACTTCTCAATCTAGGAATAGGGATGCTCTCACTTATTGGTAACTTAACCTTTAACGAAGGCTTGCGGGTAGGTGTACCATCATTGGTCGGGACGATAGGCGCTTCATTTACAGCGGTTACTATTATTCTTTCTGTTATCTTTTTTCATGATCATATAGAAATGCATCAAATAGGTATCATAGGAATAATCTTTTTAGGCGTCATTATCTCATCACTCGATGTAAGAGAATTTGCAGCTGGAAAAGCAAAAGTTGAGAAGGGAATCGTGCTCGCCGTAGTAGCGATGCTTTGCTGGGGGATAGATTTTACACTTATGAAGATCTTATTTCCGTATGTAGGTTGGTTCTGGCCTATCTATTTTACCCTCTGGTTATTCCCAATTGTTTATCTTTATACAAGAATACGTAAAGAAAAAATTATCAGCCCATTTAAGAAGAGTGCGATCCTACCAATTGTTCTAAGCACACTACTTTTACGCTCAGGCGATCTGAGCTTTAACTATGCTATTGGAAAAGGATTTACTGCTATTAGTGGAGCTATCGCTGGAGCAGCACCGGTACTTTTTGTTATTTTAGCACTGATCTTCTTTCAAGAAAAACCTAAGAGACAACAACTTGTTGGAATAGTAATAACTCTATGTGGCATCGTCCTACTTACTATTTTTAGCTAAATAATACTTATTCTTGTATATAGACAAAGCAGGGGACTTTTTTACCTTCTATCTCAACTACTTCTAAAAACATTTTCAGAGGTCGAACCCAGGATTTACTGCGAGCATTATCGTACAGGCATTCGTACACCACGAAATCCTCAAGTGTTTCAGAATGTTTAGCAGTTCCTGTAGAAGTAGATGCCAAGATAGGGAAAAGATGAGGAGAGATGGAAAAGGTTCTCTAAATTCCTTCATACGTTATTTAAGGGATTCTCAAGGGTTATGTCATGTGGGCGTGTAATTCTTTCACAGGTTGGGTTCGTTGAGGTAATACATTTAAATATTGAATTACCGTGAACGACAAGCTATAATCGGTTTTTGTTAGAATTTATTTATGGAACACGCAATTCATTTTGTTGATATAGCACTTTTTATCGGACTATTTTTAATCTCAACTGCTATTCTTCAGATTTTTTCCAATAAAACTTCGTTCCCATATACTGTATTGCTACTTGTTGTTGGGTTTTTTGCACAATTCATTAATAGTTTTTTTCATCTAAATATCCATTTTTCAATCGATCCTCAGTTTATCTTTTTCTTTTTACTTCCAATACTCCTTTTTGAAGCAGCAATGCACATCAATTTGCATCAGTTCCGACTTCAATTTAAGACGATTTCATTTTTGGCTACATTTGGCCTACTCGTGTCTGTTTTTATAGTTGCTGCTGTTCTTGCGCTTGTACTAGATCTTCCTTTTGGGATTGCCTTACTGTTTGGAGCTTTGATTTCCGCAACAGATCCAATTGCAGTTTTGGCACTTTTCAAAACTCTTGGTGCGCCGAAGCGGTTAGCTCTCGTCGCTGATGGGGAAAGTATGTTCAATGATGCGACTGGAGTTATTGCTTTTCGTGTAGTCTCAACATTTGTAGTTGGAAACGAACTTTTCGGACCAACAAAGCTTATCCCAAGTTTTGGAGATCTACTATATATCTTTTTTGGAAGTATAGTTCTCGGTTCGATTATTGGTTATGTAGCTGCGAGAGTTATAGAAAAAGTAAAAAATGAGCGAGTTATTATTACTGCTTTGACAATGGCGGTAGGTCTTGGATCATTTGCAGGAGCTGAACATTTTTTTCATATGTCAGGAGTTATAACATGCGTTATGGCAGGAATTGTGCTTGGAAATTTAGCTCGGGCAAAAATGACAGGAAAGGTAGCCCATTTCCTTGAAGAGTTTTGGGAATATCTTGGATTTCTTTCACTTTCACTTGTTTTCTTCTTTGCGACCTTTAGTATGGATGTCAGGTTATTTAGTGAAAACATCTGGGCAATTTTAGTCGCGATCTTCTCGGTTTTACTTGCCAGAGCTGTGTCAGTATATGTCTCATCATTTTTCTCAAATAGACTATCTTTCTTCAACGATGAACCAAATATCCCAATGAATTGGCAGCATATACTGAGCTGGGGAGGGCTCAGGGGTGTGATTCCGCTTGTGCTTGTATATTCACTTCCTGATACATTTGTCTATAAAGAATTAATGCTGCAATTTACATTGGGAACGCTATTATCTACGCTCTTTATTAACGGTTTGACAATTAAATGGTTTTTATTAAGGCTCAAGCTTCATCTCCCACAAAAAGAAGAAGTAATTATTAATGAAGAGATAAAGCTTTTCGAGCTTGATGACATCCGTCAAAGATTGAAAAAACTTGATAAACGTGAATTCGATGCATCAGTGCTCACTGCTATTGATAAAAATCTTTTAAAAAAAGAAAAGGACGTTAAAGATAATCTGCTCGCACTCTCAAGCGCTGAAGAATTTTCAAAGAGCTTAACACTTGAGTCATTAAACATTGAGCGGCGGAAGCTCCAGGAATTTTTTCAAGCAGGAAAAATTAATGAAAATGTTTTCTACGAATTTGACTCAGAACTTGATCTGCAGCAGGATGCGCTTGAATATCCGGAAGTTTTTCAAGGACGTGCCATTAAAAGAGGTGGTTTTATCTCATCAAAGCGAAAGACTGCACGAAAGCGGTTGTTGGATTTTAGGAAGAAACTCGGGGATTATCCAGGTATAAATATTCTTTTTCCCTATGATAAAAATGAATTGGAAATGGAACATTATGTATTGCATAGGATAAGGATTATTACATCTTACGCAGTGTTAGATTATTTAGAGAGAGTAGAAAAATTATTTAATAGTAGAGTACACAAAAAGGCGATTGAAAGCGTTAGGAAAACACATAAAGAATACATTAAGCAAAATGATGAGTCAGTTAATAAGATCGAAAAAAATAAACCAGTGCTCGTGATGGAATATCAAAAGACACTTATTAAATCAATCATATCTGAGTCTAATCCAGTATATGCCCCAGATCTTCTGTAGCCTGAAATAGTCATCCTATAAGATTATAATCCTTTCATATATGGTTTGGTTGAAGGCATACCTAAAAATGGTATGTTTTTTGACCAAGGCGTATAGTTCTTTTACGACACGACAAAGTTTTACCTACACATATCCGCTAAGGCGGATTTTAATCGGTCAGCATGGTTGTTGATCGAGGTTTCTTAGGAAGGAGATACCATGCTCTACCAACTTCACGATCCGTAATGTTTGCAACCAAGCAAACAATCAAAAGACTCCGACGTGTGTCGGAAGTCGTCTCTTAACCTATGGAGGAGACAGTGCACAACAACGATGAAGAGGCAAAAAAACGTATCATCGCCGGAATGACCCTGACGGTGCTTTTGGGATTTGTCATGGCTATTGCCGTCCAAATTCTGATCATCGATATTAAGGGGCTTGAGGGATTCTCAGAGACTATGCAGGCGCGGTATTCGAAAGGACTCGTGATCCTGATTACCCTCGGAATCCTGACAAGCGCGACGCTTGGTGGGCTTCATAGCGCTCGTCCACATTGGCGTGATGCTGGTGGACGGCTCTTTATAACTCTTGCCATGCGCATGCTACTCCGTTTTGTCACGGTATATCTCGCTGGACGAGCTCTCGGTATCGATCACATAGAGCTTCTTGCTGCCGGATTTATGGCAACTGATCCTATTGGCACAGAAATCGCCATCGGGATTAGCAAGAAGGTCGGACCAAGCCATTTAGATCGCTTCAATTGGCTCCTCTCTAACGAGTCATTCCTCAACGACGCCCTCGCAATTGTGGGGTTTTCGTTGGTTTTGGGGACGGCTCTCTGGAGTGTCGGAGTCAATCTCAGCGAGACATTGGCAACTGCTCTGCTCCTCGGACTAGCGGATGCTGGTGCTCGACTGGCCATAAGGGTCTGGTTTACGAGTGACAGGGTCCGTCGGTATGAAGCATATATCGAGATAATGATCGTCTTCGGTTTCGTTTACCCAATCGCTGTCTGGTTGGGGAACGACGCAGGTCTTATCCTAATTCTGATGGGAGCCGGCGGTGCGATACTTGGCGACGCTGTTTTGCTCTCGTCTCTTCAAGCAGCTCAAGTCACACTTTTTATTTCTTAGGACATGGCTGATTCGTGATCAAGTTTGCCAACTATTTTTTTAGCAGGCATTAGTAGGCGACCTTCGAATTTTGTAGCACAAAGTAAGTAAATGTGGGATGGGTAAAATATAGACTTCCTTAATCCTCACTCAGTTTTTTCTGATTCTTCTCTTAGTTTTTCACGTAACAATACTAAATTATTTTATCGCCTTAGCAATTACTTTTACAAAAGCTGAGTCGTTGCCATAGAACTTATCATCACCATTGGTGAGTTCTTGGATTTTAAATAATTCATCTAATAGTGATGATACATACCTTTCACTAAAGAAATGGCGTACATGGCCTTCGTTTTCAAACATATCAGATTCTATTTTTGCCCCTTTTCCATACAGTGGATCATCTGTTGATTTACAGATAAATCCTAGTGTGGCCTCATGTTTGAGGGCTCGGTGAATCTCACGGATAATTTTTCGTGTTTGCACATCAGTAAAGTAGTGTAACGATAGTCTGGCATATACAAAGTCAAAGGAATTAGCTGAAAAGTGCATCGGATCATTGAGATCAAGCACTTCAAAAGTGATGTTAGGTACGTCTTTATATGTCAACCTATTTTTCTCAATTGAGACTTCTGAAAAATCAGTGGATGTTACGGTATGACCTGCTCGAGCAAATCCTACTGAGTCATTCCCAGCACCTGCACCCAGATCGAGGATACTGCTATGTGTTGGTAATATGCCAAGCACTTCCTGCGCAAAAGAAGTTGGTTTATCTGAGTAGTGTCTTATGTCACCGTTTTGATGTAGGTTGTTCCAGTGTTCTCGCTGATTTTTCATGTGTGTAGTATATCAAACGTTACTGCGCAGGATTTATGTTTGTGAGGAATTTAACTAGACACTGTCAACATTTTGAGAAACCTCTTCTGGGGTTACTGGTTTTAGCATCTGGATAAGATAAATTATTCCGTAAGCAATTACGGCATAGACTAGAGCAGCGATAATTGTTGACCATTCGATAACTGATGTACCCATTACTGAGGAGGGGAGTATGCCCTGAAACGGAATGGCGAAAGGGTTAGAAAGAGCATAGACTAAGTTGGTAAAACCACTCAAGGGATTAGCGCCGAGTGCTTTTAGGGTCATCCTAAAGGCTAGAAGTATCTCAACGACGGTCAAAAGATACCAGATGATCTGATGAGTGCGAAAAATAGCTTTTTTCTTTTGATAGACTTTTTGTGGATGTTCTGTTTTGACGACCGGAGGAGTAGTGGTTGTTGTTTTTATAACCTGTTGCGGAGCAGCAGTCTCAATCGTCGTCACTTCTTGTTTTTGAACTTCTTCCATATGCTCATCATGGCACTACTATGAAGAGTTGTCAATGGAGTAGCTGTCTAGTTTTCTGCAACGTATTTAGAAATCTCACTCATGCATCGTATTGTATCAGAGGCTCGATCCCGCTTGACAGGCATTGGTTAGCAGCCTTTGAATAGAATGATATGCAATTAGCACTTTTGGATTAGTGATCTGATAGAATGTCAGTAGGTGACTATGGATAAAACGCTTTTAAGCATCTTGGCTGGTTTAGGAGGAATGTTTGGATGGGGTACATCAGACTTTCTTGCTAATAGTGCTTCTGAAAAAGTAGGACATTCAAAAGCATTTTTCTGGTCACAAATTGCAGGTTTAGCACTTATTGTCTTACTACTTTTTATCTTTACTCCAAGTTTTGCTATTGCTCCTTATCTAATTGTTCTTACTATATTTGGAGGAATTGTATATGCGATTGGCTATTTGTTTTTCTATAAAGGATTTGAAATAGGAAATGTTTCTGTTGTGTCAGCAGTCTCAAATTTGCATGTCCTGTATATCGTTGCAATCTCATTTCTAGTACGAGGTCAAGAATTAACATTTTTACAAATTCCTGCAATAGCCTTCTTGCTTTTAGGTGCGAGTCTCGTCTCTGTTAACTTTAATGATTTGAGGAAAGGCTCCTTATCCTTACTAAGGGGGGTTAAGGAGACCTTGATAGCGGGCGTAATGTTTGGAGTAGTTTATTGGCCTTTGAACGAGTTTATTGTCGAGAAAGCTGATTGGTTGGCTATTAGTTTTATTACTAAATTAACTGCAATTATAGTTGTTTTTCTCATTGCCTCATTCCAAAAACAATCAATGAGAATTAAAAAAGCTACGAGGAAACTAGTAGTCCTTATTTCTGCGGTGGGATTACTAGAGGCAGTAGGAGTATTAAGTGTGACATATGGTCAATCATATGGTGATGGGATTATCGTAGCGCCTATCTCATCTGCGTTAACCGTGGTTACTGTAGGCCTAGCAATGATCTTCTTAAAGGAGAGAATAACAAAGATCCAAGGATTTGGAATAGTGATGGTTGTCTTGGGAATTATATTGACTGCTTTTTAATTTATTTTCCTTCTGGTTCGTTTGAAATAGAATAACTGTAACAGCTCTTAAACCCTCAACTTCTATTCGTCAGATTCTAAAATTTCATCAACCCTGTCAGGTTTTGGAGGCAAAGAAAACCTAGCAGAGGTTAAGCAACTTTGTTGGAACGTATTATTTAACTATTTGATTTCTATGTTCATTGGGATTTGAGTCGTTTTTTTGAATCCACAACTCTCATAAAAATGCACTAAATCTTCCTCGACACTTATCGGTATATATAACGTTCCTAGGCTTTTTAGCGTTTCAATAATTTTCGCAACCAGCTGTTGCCCTATGCCATTCTTCCTAAGTGTTTTATCGACGACTAACTTTTGTAGATAACCTCGTCTTCCGTCAAAAGATCCAAGAGCTGTCCCAATAATCATACTATTGTCTTCTGCAAGAAAGCTTAAGTTTGGATTCTTCTCTAAAAAAAGCTGGAATCTATCCTTACTATCCATTTCGCTTACAAAATAGTTTTCTTTCCAGAAAGGAACTAATTTTCCATAATCATCAATGCCAATTTCTCTAATAGTCATGGTGATAGTATACTAGAGCTTCTAGTCGGTGTGAGGTTATATAAAATTCATGCCTGAAGTAAAGCCAGTGTTGCGACTAAAAGTGTTACGGGGCTGCATCCCTAGATACCTTTAGGTACAGATTTTCAACTGTGAAAAGCGGTTTTGTCATGGGGTTCTTGCAAATGCA
>Ga0105047_10013310_pt1 | contig 13154 bp, 9 predicted proteins | sample MAT04_FD_78384 | JGI IMG/M metagenome (GOLD analysis project Ga0105047, IMG submission 78384) | Freshwater microbial communities from Lake Fryxell liftoff mats and glacier meltwater in Antarctica - MAT-04 (megahit assembly) | ecosystem: Environmental > Aquatic > Freshwater > Ice > Liftoff... | reverse complement strand
GCTAAGGTTTGCAACTCTCTCTTCCATAGTTTGTTCCTTGAACTATAACTCCCCCCACCATCAGCAGTGACAAAAAGTTTTTTTGCAGAAGAATATTGTTCTTTTCCCATTTGCTGCCACCATGTCCGGATGCTGTTTACTGCAAATTCTGCTGTATCCTTACTTATGCCAACACTTACCCATCCCTCATTTTTAGCAATATCATATACCCCATACGGAACAGCCTTACCGAGTTCCTTGTCTATAAAATCAAACACATTTACTTTAGGCGCATTTCCCTGCAAAAACCAGTCTGTGCCTGCATTTTTAAAATTACCTACCAACTCTTTCTTTTTACAATCCACTGATAATACGGGGGCACCCTCAGCCATAAAGCACAAGGCTGTTTTGTTGATATACTCGAACTGTTCATTCCTATCAGGAACATCGCCGCCTTCTTCTGTTTTCTTATTTCCTTGCAAACTATACCCCATCGTTTTTAATAATTCGCCTATTGTTACATAGCTGATCGAATACCCTTTTTCTTTTATGGCTCTTTCAATATTGCGCAAACTTTTGCTCGTCCATAAAAGTACCCTCATTGGGTCACCCATGGTGTGGGGGTTCACTATGGATTCCAATGCTTCCATCAGACCGATTTGACTTTCCTTACGCTGTTTGCGACCGCCTCCAGGCTTCCTTATCTTTTGAGGAAAATCCTCACTTTTCTTGACTGCACCAGAATCCAATTCTGAAATGCCCTTATCTATTCTACCCGGCTGACTCCTGCTAATTTTGCCACCCGTTGTTTGCCGCCTTTGCCTAAACTTTGAGCCTCAATTCCTAAATACAAGCGTGCAGACTGTTCATTCAAATAGGGCAATAATGATCGAAATTTCTTTTGTAATACATCATCGCTAATCATAACATTTATTTTTTAACAAATGCACTACTTATTTCTTAACAATGCCTTAGTCTTGAATTGGTATATACCGATTATAAAATCGGAAACGTTTCGAGTGAAAATATTGAATAATTAAACATGTTGCTTTTTTTTTAGTAAAACTAAAACATATCATTAAAAGTATAGAAATTCTAAAAAGTCACTATATGCAATTCTGGCAGGTTCCACAAAACTATTGGCATTCTCATCTTAATTAGTTTAATTCCGAAATTACAACGGATTTCTCAACTTTCTTTTTTTTAATTTTCAATATTTTTCAAATTTTCATGGCTATTATACGCTATTAATAATGCTGACATAATGCCAAAATGCCATAGCGCTAAAGCAAACCTGTTGGGATACATGATAGTAAATTGGGTAAATCCTTCAATTGCCTGTGAAAGAATCGTTAATAACAATAGCAATGCAAATTGAGATATAAGTCCATCTGTGCTCATAAATAGCAGAAAAGCCTTGAATATTGAAAAAACATAAAGAAGAAAAAATAAAATTAAGCCTAAATACCCCCACCGGAATATTATTTCTGCCCAAGCCATATCTGCAGTTGCTTTATTTACAAATTTCACAACAGGAGATTGGGTTTCAGTTACAGAGCCATGACCAAAAAGTACTTTTCCCGGATCCATTTTATTTATTACTACTCCTGTTTTATAAAACCTATAAACAAGATTGTTAGCAGGAGTAAAAGATGGGTTTTCCCCTAACTCTTCAAACCTACTAATGAAATATTGAGTACTTGTGGGTAGGAAACTGGAAACAGCAAGGAACATGGCTAAACTAGAGATACCAATAATTATTAAATTTTTGATAGATTTTCCAAAATTCCTGCTCTTATATCCAGAAAGAAGATAATATAAAATAAACAGAATAACAGCAATTATAAGAAATGATCTTGTATATGAAATATATACAGCCAAAATATTAATTATCAGCAAAATTATACTAATAAAGGGTTTACTTCTTTTTACAACTAAAAGGTAGGATATGGAGAAAAATAAAAGATTCGGCATAAACCAAAATGTTCTAGTAATCGTTTCTCCATCTATAATTTCTGTAAGGTATTCGTTATGAGTTGCATACAATGTTATATGCAATCCCTGATGAATAAAATACATACCAGAGGCAATAGTATTGATAACAACAATAGTATAGAGGAAATCTTTTAAAACATTAGCCTCCGTATGATGAGCTATATCTTTTATTATAAAAAAGCCAAGGAAAAGTGACATAAGTATGATAAACTTATCATATACACCCTTTACTATATTAAACTCATTTAAAACAAGACTAAAACCAATAATTGTAATAATCATCAGAGAAACAATAAAATAGTCAAGTATATTTATGTATTTTCCTGAATAAGTATTTCCGATAGTTTTTTCCGAATATTTATTAATTCTAACTTTGAAAATGACCCAACATATAGTTAACCATATTAATAATAGCAAATCACCTATTCCTGATGTGGATTCGATAAACCGGAACGGAATAGCAAATAATACAGCCTGCTCAACAAATAAGCAGGGCCCCAGGAATAATAAAAACGGGATGCCCATTATAAAAACGGGATCATTAAATGACCGATATAAAAAATATAGAACAAAGAGATATGGAAGAAATGTAATAAAAAGAGAAATCATAATTTTAACAAAACGGTATAACTATATTTAATCTAACCTTTGTAAGAATTAATCAATACAGATTCAAATCTATCAATAGATTGAATCTTCATATATTGTTCAATTGAATTCAAGAAAGATTCTTTTCGAATTTTAATAAATTGAAGAAATTGCTTTTCTAACAAATCCTGGCTAAAAGTAAGTCCCAAATTATATTTTTTCACTAGATAGCCAAGAAGTCCTTTATCACGGACAAGAATAGGAATCCCATAACTTAGCGCTTGTAGCATTACACCACTTGAACCTAAAAATGATTCTTCGTAAGGTAATATCAGGTGACTAACAGAATTAAAAAAATAATCAATGCATTTTGGATCACTAATAAATTCATTGGTTTCGAAGAGTTTATTCCTATTTTCAAGAGTTGCTCTTAATTCATCGACATTACAATTGTAATTTTCCATATAATTCCTCAGTCCACAATGAACAAAACAAGCATCATTATCAATTGCCAATCTAAGGAGTTCAGCATAGCCCCTTCTTTTCTGTGCAGTTCCGAAATAAAGAATAACAAAAGCCCCTTTATTTATTCTTTTAAACTCAGCTAGTCGCTCAATCCAAATCCTTTGCGCTGATTTCTCTTCGTATACGATCTTATTTACATATTGCTGCCCAACATCAGGCAAGTATATACTTCTATAGTTTTTAGAAACAAAAAGCTCATCTAAATATAGTGATGAATCCAAAAGATTAAACGTACTATTAAGAAAATCATGAAAAAGACTAGTATCTGTCTTCCAGGTATTTCTTAAATTTTTGAAGTATATGAGACTGCTATGGAAACTTGCTTTATAATACAAATGCCAAGGTCTTAAAAACACGCCAACAACTCTACCTTGAAATCTACTATTATGACGGAATAATTGAGAAGTTATTAATGGAATATGGTTATCAGCTTCGACAAATACTGTTAAATCAATATTATGTTTTTTTTGCAGATTTAGGAATTCAATATTCGTGATGTGTAACCCATTTCCCAAATAAATACTTGTATCGATTTTTATTATTTTGTCATCTTCTATAAGTTTTTTAAGATAGAAAAGGTTATTGCTATTATTTGATAAATTACCAGCAATAATGACATCATATCCTAATATATTCAATATATGAGAATGTGCGAATGTATGAACCTGTCGATGTCCATCAAAATTTGGTGAAAAAATTAATGCGTTTGGCAAATTGATAATATTATTCGAAATAGGGGACAAATTGACTTTCAAATAAATGATCGCCGGGCTTTAAATAATTTTATTTATAAATTAATTTCTTTTCAACGATTTTGCAGTCAATATTTAAAAGTAGCATAAAATTCTGGCATCATGATTTTTCAGTATTAAGAACATCACAATTTTATTTTACTTTAAGCAAAGAACTGGGTATTCTAGGATACATAGACAAGTCTCAAATGATAAGTATTTTAGATTAAAAATCCACTGGCATCAAGAGAATTGCATTTTTTTCATCTAAAAGTTATTTAAAATAAGAAGGGTTCTAAGATTACTTTTCAGTAAATTTTGATTAAAAAAACTTATCAGATTTATTTGTTATAAATTACATATAAAATTGCACAAAAGTTTTAAAGAAAAAATGAACAACTAAAATGAACTGTATTAATCCAATAAAGTTGCATCACTCCATGGTAAAATCATTGCTAATGTTCCTGGTCTCCGGTTTATTTTGTCTATTCTGTTCCAGAAAGGAGAAACCCCATGATTAAGTTCAACGTCAAAAGATAATAATGGGTCTGAATTGATTACCCATTTTTTTAAATGTATGTTTACTTTGGGGCTAATGTAATAAGTTCCGGCATTAAAAAAATCCGAAGGCAATTCACAAATAATGGAATTGTACCCAGTTTTCAATTTTGGCCAATTATCTGGTTGACTATCATTATGGTAAGTCCTCATTATTATCAATCCATTTTCATTGGTTATTTCAAAACCAATAATCATAGCCCTATCAAGCTTATTAATTATTAAATCTAATTGTACTTTGATTTTAGATTTAGAAAAGAAATGGCTGCGGATATTATTATCCTGGTCTAATATCTTAATAGCAATCAACTTGATTGTAGAATCACCAATGGCTGTTTGCTCATCCCAGTAAATAGCACCTTCTTTATTTGATTCAGACATTAAATAATTTCGTACAACATCTATGGGGTTGCTATCCTCTGCAACAGTTCCTTTATTGAGCAAAACAACCCGAGAGCATAAGTTAGTGATCGCCTGCATATTATGACTCACAAATAAAACAGTTCTTCCTTCATTCTGGCTAACTTCCTTCATTCTACCAATCGCTTTTTTCTGGAATTCGGCATCTCCAACGGCCAACACTTCATCCACAACCAGAATCTCCGGCTCGAGATGAGCTGCAATTGCAAAACCAAGTCGTACGGTCATTCCGCTGGAATACCGTTTTACAGGAGTATCAAGATACTTCTCAACACCCGCAAAATCAACAATTTCATCCAATTTTCGAGTAATCTCAGTTTTTGTCATTCCCATGATGGAACCATTCATGTAAATATTTTCACGACCAGTCATTTCAGGATGAAAACCTGTACCAACCTCTAAAAGTGATGCTATACGCCCCTGCGCAACAATACGCCCTGTTGAAGGAGTAGTTACTCGTGAAAGTATTTTAAGCAATGTTGACTTCCCAGCTCCGTTTTTGCCTATGATGCCCAACACTTCACCTTTTTTAACTTCAAAGTTGATATTGTTTAGTGCCCAAACATATTCACTTGTTGATTTTTTTTCCCTATCATTTACCTGGCCAATTTGTAGGTAAGGATCTTCCTTCCCTTGAATGTTCATAATCCACCAACGATTCAAATCATGACTCAACGTACCTGTGCCAATTGAACCAAGCCTATATTGTTTTGAAATATTGTCAAACTTAATTGCTATAGCACTCATTTTGTTATTTATCTTTTATATAATTATTTGTCTTTCATTAAATCTGTAAAGTAAATATACAATTAAATACTGGCAAAAATTGTCCAGTTTAAATTTGAAAAAGTCAAAACCACTTTGCAAAATTTATACAACATCCATAAATGATCGTTCAACCTTGTTAAAAATCCATGTCCCTATTATAAATAGTACTATCGTAAATACAAAGCTATAACCTAATGCAAACCAGGAAAATGTCCCTTTACCCAGAAACCCATATTTAAATGTCTCTAGAACGGCAGTAAGGGGATTAGCCTGAATAAACCACATATATTTCTTATAATTGCCTTCCATTACGGAAAGAGGATAAATTACGGGTGTAAAATACATCCATAATTGAATAGCAAAGGCGAGAAGGAATTTCAAATCCCTGTATTTCGTAGTAAGTGAGGAAATAATTATACCAAATCCTAAACCTAGTCCAGCTAAAATTAAAATTAATACAGGAAATAATAAAGCATAAATATTTATAGCAACTGTTGTTCCTTTGGCAACAAAATAAATATATGCTCCTGCAAACAGTAAAAACTGTATTAGCATTTTCAATAAACCTGAAATCGTTACTGATAATGGAACGATTAGACGTGGAAAATATACTTTTCCAAACACTGCTTGATTTGTATAAAAAGTATCAGATGTTTTTAATAAAGAATCGGAAAAATAATTCCACAGACAGATTCCTGATAAGTAAAATAAAGGTTGTGGGATTCCATCAGTTGGTATACCTGCCAATCCTCCAAAAACGAACATAAATACAATGGTTGTAAATATGGGCTGAATAAAAAACCAAAGTGGCCCCAGTACTGTCTGTTTATAGAATGTTACTATATCACGTTTGATATACATTTCAAGCAGGTCCCTGTACCTCCAGACTTCCTTAAGATTTAGCCGAAATAAGCTACCTCTGGGCTCAATTACCAAATCCCAATCTTTTGTTTTAGTGGCCATTATTGTTATTACAGTGTATTGGTTTGTACAATTTTAAAAATCTCAAATTATTGAGAATTACGAATGAAGGAATGAAATGTGTCGGTTTTGAATTGGGTAATCCTGAATTAATCAGTTATTAATTTTAAAAGGATTGTATTTTGCCATTTCCAAATAATCTCAATCCATTGCTGAATTGAATTATAATGGTTCAACCTCACTTATACCACTCCAATGGTTGCTTAATTTACAATTGCCCATAATAAGTTTCACTACCCGCCAGGATGTATCATCTATTTGATAACCAGTTGGAACAGAAATTGATTTCCTATTCTTTACTTCATCAATTACCATTGCTATTGAATTGAGAATAATATCAGAATCAAAACCTGTTAATATAATTGATCCTGTATCCTGAGCTTCCGGGCGTTCCATTGATTGCCTCAAAGAGATAGCCGGGAATCCCAGAATTGATGATTCCTCACTGATTGTGCCACTATCAGATAAGGTGCATAGTGAATGCTGTTGAAGATGCACATAATCAAGAAATCCGAAGGGTTTTAAAAACTGAATTTTACTGTTTAAACTCCTTTCACCAAGTTGCTCAATCCTTTTTCGCGTTCTGGGGTGTGTACTAACAATCACAGGTAAATTGTAGTTCTTTGCCAATTCATTTAAAACAATAAGAATTTTTTTAAGATTTCCAGGATTATCAACATTTTCTTCCCTGTGAGTCGATACAATAAAATAGTTGTTGGGTTGAATTTCCAATGTTGAAAGGATATTTGAACTATTAATCTTTCTTTTATAAAAGTTTAAAACTTCGCGCATGGGAGAGCCAGTAAGATAAATCCGCCTATGCTGAATACCTTCACTTAACAGGTGTCGTCTAGCATGCTCGGTATAAACAAGGTTATAATCTGCAATATGATCAATAATTCTCCTGTTGGTTTCCTCAGGAACATTAAAATCGAAACTTCGGTTGCCTGCTTCCATATGAAATACAGGAATATGCATCCTTTTTGCCATATAAGCTGATAAGCAGGAGTTTGTGTCACCAAGCACCAATAATCCATCTGGTTTTTCTATCTTAAGAATGTTCTCGGTCTTGCTTAATATATCCCCTACTGCAGAACCAAGTGTGGAAGTATCGATTCCAAGAAAATGATCAGGCTTTCGCAATTCCAACTCATTCCAGAATACCTCATTTAATTCATAATCGTAGTTTTGTCCGGTGTGAACAATTATTTGGTTCACATATTTATCGAGTAAAGCCATTGTACATGATAACCTGATTATTTCAGGCCGTGTACCAACAACTGTTACGATTTTCAATCTGGTTGAGGTCATATATTGCTAATAATACCTATTGATTAAATTAATGAAAAATTATTGGAGATTATTAATTAAAATACTTACACGTAAAAGCATTTCAATATTATGTCAAATCCTCACCTTTTCAAAGTAAGTATCAGGATCAGTAGGGTTGAAAAATTCGTTTATCCAGAATAACGTAAGCAAGTCAATAGATCCGGAATTAGTAATGTTGTGAGTATACCAAATCGGCATATCAACAAAAGCTGGATTTTTGCCATCTAGTTCAAAATGTAAAACTTCATTTGTTCCAATTTTACGTAATTCAATAATAGCTTTTCCTTGTATAACGGTAAATCTTTCAATTTTGCGGGTATGAAAATGTTCTCCCCGTGTGATTTTGGGATGAGTTGTTGAATAAGAGAACTGTCCACCTAAAGAAGACTTAACAGTTTCAATAAAACTTCCTCTGTTATCAGTATGTTTCGTTAATTCTACTGGAAAATGTGTGCTATGGTCAATATAGGAGCGGAACGTATTAAATAGATTCAGTTCAAATGTATTTGTTATTTCAGGTAATACAGAATTCTCGAAATACTTGATTTTATAATCTGATAGTAAAGCAAGAATTTCTGATACTTTAATTTCAGAAGTAAAATTGACAAAATACTCTTGTTCAGCTATTTTCCCTTTAATGATCTTCCCGATTTCATTTACAAGTTCACCTACATAAATTAGCTTCAGGTTTCCGTCTACTTCAATTTTAGGTTGCTCATTATGTGTAAGTTGATGTGAGAAAGTGGCAATTACAGAATTATAATAAGGATTTCCAAATGGTCCGAAAACATTTGGAATTACCATTCCTGTAAATATTGCATTTTGTTTTTCTGCCCAGTTAATAAATTGCGTTCTCCCTTCTTTTTTAGATTGGCCATATTTGTTGTCGCGTTCTTCCTGCGTTGAAGAAGAGAATATTAAATGTGGCGTAACAGCTTCTGCTTCCATTGCTTCAATAAGTTTCTGAACCAGTGAAATATTCGTTTTATATAATACTTCTGGATCATTATGACGGTTCATTGCTGCAAGGTGAATAATCACATCACATTGTTTGACAAACAACCTGAGTTGTTTTTCATTCTGAAAAAAAGAATCCTCAAATCCTATTCGCTCAACACCTTCCTGCAGACCCAGATAATTGAACAAATGAGTGCCAACAAATCCAGCTTGTCCGGTAATTCCTATTCTTAGCATCAACTTTAAATGAATAAATTTTTAATATTTTAAAAAATTATAGTCCAAGATCTTTGCGGATGATATCTAATTTTAGCAATAGCTTTTTAGTGCCTTCAATATCAAGTCTGAACGTGTTGTCTGAGTGATATTCTTCAATTTGAGAAACATCTTCTCCTTCTGAAAAATAAAGTTCATAATTCAGATCGCGGTTATCTGCAGGAATTCGATAAAAGTTTCCAATATCCTCAGCTTTTACCATGTCTTCCCTATTTACAAGAACTTCATATTTCTTCTCACCATGACGTGTTCCGATGACTTTTACTGGAACATCGGAATTATATAATTCTTTAAGGGCTTGTGTTAAAGTAAGAATTGTTGCGGCGGGTGCCTTTTGAACGAAAATATCTCCTTGTTTACCATTTACAAAGGCAAAAAGTACTAATTCAACTGCATCCTCCAATGTCATCATAAAACGAGTCATATGCGGATCAGTAACTGTCAGAGTTTCTCTTTTTTTTATTTGTTCAACAAATAAGGGAATAACCGAACCCCGCGAAGCCATCACATTTCCATATCGAGTACCGCAAAATACAGTTCCAGATCCATTTAGATTTCGACTTTTTGCAACCATTACCTTTTCACTTAAAGCCTTAGACATTCCCATCGCATTTATTGGATATACGGCTTTATCTGTACTAAGTACGATAACATTTTTAATTCCATGCTCTAAGGCACTGTCCAAAACATTTTCACAGCCTAAAACGTTAGTCCTGACAGCTTCCATTGGAAAGAACTCACAGGATGGAACCTGTTTTAAAGCAGCGGCCTGGAAAACATAATCAACGCCATGCATAGCAGAATCAACACTTCTTTTGTCACGTGTATCACCAATGTAGTATTTGATTTTATTATTTCGATAAAACTGGCGCATATCATCCTGCTTTTTCTCATCCCGGCTAAATATCCGTATTTCTTTAATGCCTGTATGCAAAAAACGCTTTAGTACAGCATTACCGAAAGATCCAGTACCACCTGTGATTAATAATGTTTTATTATCTAACATAACAATTTATGGTTATTAACTTTTAAAATTATTTAATTATAAAAAACAGATTAACAATTGATTGAATTTAATAATATAAACTTCAGGATATGGAAAAGAGACTTTTTGGGGGGGCAAAATCAAGTATTAACATTAGAACATTTTAAGGAATTAAACTGAGTAAATAGTCTTGAATATTCAATATTGTGAGAATCTATCAGAGAGATCCAACGTCGAATTGCTTAACACTAGTCTTTATAATTATTTATTTTTCTTATTGTAACCATATCCATATCCATATTGGTCACTCTTAATACGATTGTCATTCATAATTAGGCAGACATTTTCAATATTTTTATGTTTCAAATCTTTTAATACCATTGTTATAATCTTCTTCTTTGAATAATTATATCTGATTATGATAGCTTTTAAATCAGCTGATTCCATAAGTAGAAATCCATCTGTAACTTGAGCTAATGGAGGAGTATCCAAAATAATATATTCATATTGATTTCTTAGTTCTTGAATCATTTTTATTGTTTCATCAAGTGCTAATAATTCAGCTGGGTTTGGAGGAATTGGACCTGAACTAATATAGTCAAGTTTATCATCAGGCGATTTTAATATAATGTCTTTCAAACTAACTTTATTTAAAAGAAACGAACTTAATCCAATTGAGGATTCTTCCTGTTTGTCAAAATAAGAAGTAAGTTTTCTTAAATCGAAATTAATAAGAATTGTTTTCCGACCTAATTGAGCATAGCTCATAGCAGTATTTAAAGCATTAAATGATTTACCCTCTCCAGCAATACAAGAAGTTATCATTATGGTATGATGCCCCCCCCCCTTTAAAGTAAAATCCAGGTTAGTACGAAGCACTCTATATGATTCAGCTATGGGTGATTTGGGATATTCAAAAACCACGTTGCTTGTTTTCTTGTAATTATGTATAATTTTTCCTAATACAGGTATATTTGTAATTCTCTCAATACTTTCCTGGGATTCAATTTTATTATTTAGTGCCTTTTGTACAATCAAAAAACTAAATGGCAGACCTATACCTAATAATAATGCCATTATATAGTTCTTATTAGTATTAGGGGAAACGGGTCCACCACCAGTTTGTGCTGCTGGCTCAATAATGATATCATCAGGCAGATTTGAAGCTTTAGTTATTTTTGCTTCCGCTCGTTTTTCAAGAAGGTAATTATAAATCGCATCATTTAACCTGTATTTACGCTCGAAGCCTCCTAATTGTTGTTCTGTTTTTGGCATCCGACTAATTTGACCTTCAATTTTCGAAATTCTCTTATTCATTTCATCGATCGAAATATCAGTGGTTTGCCTAACAGCTGATATATTATCAGCAATTGTTTTTTTGATATTTTCAATTTTAATATTCAACTTGTTTACCAAAGGGTTCTTTTCCTGTTTATTATCAATAAGGTTGGATCTTTGTGATTGAGATGCAATAAGTTCTGTCATCAGACTGGTTAAAATCTGATCAGGTATTCCCATTGATGCTGGTACTATCATATTGGAAAATTCATCGTTCTTATTCAAATATTCTGCAACATAATCGTAATATCGTTTTCTAGTGATCAGTTCTGCTCTTTGATTCTGAAGCTGAACATATTGAGCCGAAATACCTGTAGACTGTTCAACAACATTTAGTATCTGATTTGCTGACCGGAATTGCTGTAAATTAAATTCAGTCATGCTTAATGAATCTGATATTTCACCTAATTGTTTATCAATATAATCAATAGTAATACCAGCAATATGGTTTTTCCTCTCAAGATTTTGAGTGGAATAAACTTTCATTAATTCATTAACAACATCTTTTCCTTTGCTTACAGACTCAGATAAAAAGGAAATCTCAATGACTGTTGCCTTCTGATCAATTATATCGAATTGAAAATTGCCTTTAAACGCACGAGCTATTGAGTTTTGATCACGAAATTCAAAACTATATAATGAAGATTCTTCATCAGAAATTACCTTGTTACTGTCAATATCTACAATAAACGCAAGATCAGGAGTTTCAATTAATTTACCAGGGGTGCCACTTTTTTGAAAAGACCAGTTTTGCTTTTGATATTTATACTCTTCAGAACTATAATCATAAAAATAAACTCGCTCGGATTCTGCCTTTAAATAAAAAGTTCCAGATTTGTTAAAAGTTATCTCAAATTTAACATTTAATGGCTGGACATGGTTTGGTGAAAATAAAATCCGAAAAGGAGCACTTCTATAAGCATCTAAATATTTAAAATCAGATTTATAAAAGTAGCTTACCGATAAATTGATATTTTTTACTGTCTTCTCAATAACTGGTGATGATTGTAGAACCCAAAGTTCATTTTGAAAATTAAAATTATTTCCCAATAAACTACTATTAAGATAATCATTCATATCACGGCTTCCAGATCTCTCCGTATTTTCTTTTATGAGAACTGAAGAGGATATTCTGTAAATTGGAATTGAGGTATAGTTTTTAAAAAATGCAAGTCCCAGAGAAATTAAGATGCTCAATATGAATAATTTGTAATTTCTCAATAAAAGCTCAGTTGCCTTTTTTAAGTCATTATCTTCCTGTAGGTTAACATTGTTTATTTGTGACATTGGATGTAATATTTAACACATTAGTATTACTTTATAACTGAATAAAACAGTAGAGTTACTGATAATGTCGACAAGATAATTGCAAATGGGAACTCACTCATTCCCCATAATCTTTTCTTTAAAGGCTTAACATAAATGATATCATTTGGTCTAACGTAATAATAGTCAGAAGAAAGAACCTCGGGATTTGTTAAATCAATATTAATTATCTTATTGATTCCATCTTCATTTCTTGTTAGAGAAACCTCTTTTCTATTAGCAAATACTGTCATATCCCCTGCCAAACCTAATGCATCATAAATTGTAAGTTTTTCCTGAGAATAAGGGAAATGTCCTGGCAATCTTACTTCGCCCAAAACCGAAACAAATCGATTAACCAGTTTTACAGTTACAATAGGTTGGCTTAGAATATGGCTTAATGAATCAGTAAGAAT
>Ga0105047_10013309_pt1 | contig 13154 bp, 12 predicted proteins | sample MAT04_FD_78384 | JGI IMG/M metagenome (GOLD analysis project Ga0105047, IMG submission 78384) | Freshwater microbial communities from Lake Fryxell liftoff mats and glacier meltwater in Antarctica - MAT-04 (megahit assembly) | ecosystem: Environmental > Aquatic > Freshwater > Ice > Liftoff... | reverse complement strand
GGCTGTTGAGTGGGTCGGGCTGGATTTCCGGGACGTCTGTGGAGCGCTGAAGGTGCCGTTTCGGCCCTGGCGCGGATTCCACCCCAGCCGTGGTGGATGAACATCCTCGTTGGAATCGGTTTCGCCGCCGCCGCGCTCTTGCTTCGATGGGCGCTGTCAGGCTTCTACGAACAGGTCAGTGGCTTGACGATCCTCTTGCCGGGGGTTGTCCTGGCCGCGCTGACGGCCGGTCGGCTGGCGGGCGCGGCCACGATCGTGGCGGCGCTGCTGGGCGGGTGGGTCATCGCCGGCCCGACCGCGTCGGGGGTGGCCCTCACCACGCCGCTGGGCGTGGTCGCCACCACCAACTTCATCGTCGTCGGGCTGTTTGTGACGATCGTCGCCGCCTCGCTCCGAAAGTCGGTGGGCCGCCTGGACCGTTCGATAGCCGAGCTTTCAGCCGCCGACGCGCGCGCCGACGAGAGCGACACCCGCTTCCAGTTGATGGCGGACACGGCACCCTCGCCGGTCTGGATGACCAACGCCGCGGCCGAGGTCGAGTTCGTCAACGCCGCCCTGGTCGAATTCTACGGCCGACCGACCGAGAGCATCCTGGGTCACGTCTGGAAACAGGTCATCCATCCGGACGACCAGGCCGCGGTCGAGGCGGCCATGCAGGAGGCACGGCCCGCCCGCCGGCCCTATGGTTTCGAGGCGCGCTTCCAGCATGCGGACGGCGGCTGGCGCTGGATGCGGATCGGCGTGAATCCACGCATCAAGGCCGACGGGACCTTCCTCGGCTATGTCGGCATGGCCTTCGACGTCAGCGAGACCCGCGCGGCGATGGATGCGCTGGATGCTCTGGGGCGACGCCAGAGTTTCATGCTGGACCTCTACAATCGCGTCCGCGACCTCGACGATCCTGCGGCGATCATGGACACGGTCCAGAATGCGCTCGGCGAACGGCTGGACGTTCAGCGTGTGGGCTATGGCGAGTTGGACCAAGCCGGTGGCGTGTTCACGCTCTACCGTGACTGGACCCGGGGCGGGACCGCCAGTCTGGAAGGCGAACTGCGCATCGCCGATTTCGGAGGCGAGGTCGACCAGCAGCTCTCGGAAGGCCTGACAGTCGTCGTTCGGGATGTAGCCGACGACCCCGCCACAGCCGGCGCGGCAGCGAGCTTCGAAGCCATAGGCGTGCGCGCCTTTATCGCAGCACCGATCATGCGGCTGGGCGAACTTCGGGCATTCTTGCGTGTCGACGTCGATCTGCCCCGCATATGGAGCGACGCCGAGGTCAAGCTGATCTCCGAGGTCGCGGACCAGACATGGTCTGACGTGGAGCGGGCGCGCGCCGAAACCGAACTACGCGAGAGCGAGGCACGGTTCCGATCGGTCGCCGACACTGCGCCCGTGCTGATCTGGGTCACCCACCCGGATCGAACCCGCGCCTTCGTCAACGAGGCTTATGTCGCCTTCAACGGCGGAACCTGCGAGGAGGCGCGGCTGGCCGACTGGCGCGCCGTCATCCACCCCGACGACCAGGAGCGGATTCTGCGGGAATCGGTCGCCGGCGAGGCGACGGGCCATCCCTTCTCGCTGGAAGCGCGCTATCTGCGCCACGACGGCGCATACCGCTGGCTGAAGTCCTTCTCCCGACCGCGGCCGGGACCGGACGGCTCGGTCCAGGGTTTCGTCGGCGTGGCCTTCGATGTCACCGACATCCGCGAGATCAACGCCCGCCTGGCGGCCTCCGCCACCGAGCGCGACGCCATCCTCGGACAGCTGGCCGAGGGGGTGATCGTCACCGACCCCGAAGGCCGGGTCGTGTTCGTCAATGAGGCGGCGATCCGTCATCACGGCGTCGAACACCTCGACGTCCCGCCTGATGACTACGCGGCGGCCTATCACCTGTTCACCGAGGACGGCGAACCCTATCCGACGGCCGAGCTGCCTCTGGTACGCGCAGTGCTGAAGGGCGAATCCGTCACCGGTGCCCGGTGGAGAATTCGGCGTCCGGACGGAAGCGAGGTCCTCGCCGTCGGTAACGCCCGCCCCGTAATCGGCGCCGACGGCCAAAAGATCGGTGCCGTACTGACGCTGCGCGACGAAACGGCCCGGGTTCTGGCCGAGAACCGGCTGATGGAATCCGAGACCCGGTTCCGCACCGTCGCCGACAGCGCGCCGGCCCTGATCTGGATGCTGGACGCCGAGGGTAAGCCCAGCTTCGTGAACCGCCGCTACCGCACCTACTTCGGCATTGAATCCGAACTCGACGTGGTCGAGGGCTGGGGGCGGCTGGTTCATCCGGATGACATCCAGGCTTTCACCGCGGCCTTCGACGCGGCCATCGAGCGGCGCGACCGGTTCGAAGGCGTCATCCGCACGCGCCATGCCACCCTGGGCGAGCGCTGGCTTCGCTGCGAGGCCCTGCCCCGGTTCGACGCCGCCGGCGTTTATCAGGGCTACGTCGGGGCCAATATCGACATCACCGAGGCCAAACGCGCCGAGGAAGACCTCAAACGCATCAACGAACTGCTCGAGGAACGCGTCGGCGAGGCGCTGGCCGAAAAAGCCAGGGCCCAGGCCGACCTGATGCACGCCCAGCGCATGGAAGCGGTCGGCCGGCTGACCGGCGGCGTGGCCCACGACTTCAACAATCTGCTGACGGTGGTGATCGGCGCGCTCGACATCATCCTGCGTTCGCCCAACGACGCCGCCAAACGCCAGAAGCTGGGCGAGGCGGCGCTGGCGGCGGCCCGACGCGGCGAGGGTCTGACCCACCAGTTGCTGGCCTTCTCCCGACGACAGACGCTGCGTCCGCAGGCGCTGGATATCAATGTCCAGTTACGACAGAGCGAGCCGCTGCTGCACCGTGCCGTAGGCGAAGCCGTCGAGTTCAAGCTGAAGCTGCGTCGCGGCGGGGCCCGGGTCAGCGTCGATCCGTCCCAGTTGGAGGCGGCCCTGCTGAACCTGGTGGTCAACGCCCGCGACGCCGTCGGCACCACGGGCGAGATCACCATCAAGACATCGTCCTGCTCCGTGGCGGTCGGCGAGGTGGCCGAACTCGCGCCCGGCGACTACGTCTGCGTGACGGTCTCGGACAATGGCTCCGGCATGCCGCCGGAAATCATCGCACGGGTGTTCGAGCCCTTCTTCACCACCAAGGCCATCGGCAAGGGCACCGGCCTGGGCCTCAGTCAGGTGTACGGCTTCGCACGCCAGAGCGGCGGTGCCGCGCACGTTACGTCGACCGTGGGCAAGGGCACGGAAATCCGGCTCTATCTGCCCCCGCTGGCCCCGGACGCGAGCCCGGTCGCCGATACCGTTTCGGCCTCGGTGCCCGTCATGGCCGCGGGACGCCGGCTGCTACTGGTCGAGGACGATGTCAGCGTGGCCGCCGTGGCGCTGGAACTGCTGGAAGCGATGGGTCTGGAGGTTCGGGCCGCTCAGACCGGCCCCGACGCTCTCGACATGCTCCAGCGAGAACGGTTCGACATCATGCTCAGCGACGTGGTCATGCCCGGCGGCATGACCGGCATCGAGCTGGCCCGCGAGTGTGAACGGCGGCATCCCGACATGCGTATCGTGCTGACCTCGGGCTATGCCGGCGAGGACGTGGACGCCGCCCTGACCGGCGCGCCCTGGCCGTTTCTGCGCAAGCCCTATACCGGCGAGCAGCTGGCTGCCGTTCTGGGCGACCTCCCGGGGCCGCCGGGCGGGTCGGAGCTTCAGGTCTAGAGCGAAATCGGTTTGGACGCGATCGCGTCCAAACCCAGATTTCGCTCCGGATTGATGCCGGACTGTTTTTCAGATTCTGGTCGATTCGACCTGAACCTAAAATAGTCTAGCGGGTGCGCGCCTTGCGGGCCGCATAGCGGGCGTCTCGCGCCGTCTTCTGCTCGGCCTTGGTCAGGGCCTTGCGCTCCTTGCGGGCTCCGCGACGCTCGGCCTCGGTCGCCTCCTCGGACTCGCGTTCGGCCTCGACCCGCGCGGCCTCCTTGTCGGCCTTTATCCGGCGTTCCTCTGCCTTGGCCGCTTCGTGCTGCAGGCGCAGGGCTTCCTTCTCAGCGGCTCGCTTGGCGGCCAGCTTTTCAAACTCGGGATCGGGCGCGGCGGGCTTGGGCTTGAACCGGGCGAGCAGGGCCTTCTTGGCGTCCTGCTGGGTGGTAAGGCGGTCGGCAAAGCCGGTTTGTTTCAGATCTCTCATGCGGAGGTCGTCGAAGTCCTTGTTTGGTTGCGGCAGGTACTGGAACGGCGGCGGGCGAGAGGCGGCCCAGTCCGGGCGCGTCGGCTAACCCTATTTGGAGACGAAAAGCAAGCTGGCGAGGCGGCGAACCGGCACCGCCTCGTCCGACTGTGTCAGTCCGGCTTCTCGGCCTGGCCCACGGCGGCACCGGCCGCGCCACCGACCGCCGCACCGACCGGTCCGGCGACGATGGCACCCGCGATAGCGCCGGTGGCGGCCTTTTGTTCGATGGTCTGTCCACACCCGGCGACGGCGAGAGCCGAAGCGGCGAGGACAAGCGTGAGGACAGCGCGGTTCATGGGTGAAATCCTTTCAGAGACAGCGTGGAAACGCGACCGCGCCCCACACGGTTCCGCTCCGAACCGCCAAGTCACGGAGGCAGACAATCCGTAGACAGGGACAACACCTATGTCGCCAGACAATCTTCGCTAACGACGACGAAACCCGTCTGTGTCATCCTTGTGTCCGTCAATACAGTATCCGATCACATCACTTGATACGCTTACGGAAGGCTGGCACGGGTTAACTTCGCTTTACCAACCGACCCTCCCGCGATGTTGCGCCGCACGCGAGTCTTGCGAATCAACCACATTGGCGCCACAAACGGATGGCTTAAGGCGCGTCCTCGACAACTGGCTCATTCGCCGAACGTCGATCTAGCGCGGACGGATTGCGACGCCGACCTCCAGGATCTGGGGGCTCCAGGAATTGGAGAGGGTCGCCCGGACGCGAGACTATCCCGGGGGCGGCACTGCGCCCTGCCGAACAGGATCGAGCCTTTGCCGAACGTCCCGCACAAGTGCGCCACCCCCTCTGTCGATCGCGCGGCCCGGATTCGGCCCGGGACGGCGGCGGCGGCCTTCGGTGCGCTGGTGGGGTTGGCGATCGGTGGGGCATATCTGGGCGGCTCCGCAGCGAAGGCGACCACGGTGCGGGCCCAGGCGGAGCGTATCGACGGCGCGACGGCGGCCGGATTTACCGAAGAAGCCCTGGCCGCCGCCGCGGGAGGCCTGGACGAGAGCGCCCTGGCCATTGCCCGGCGCCATGACCCCTATACGGTGGCGGGTGGGGCGCAGCGGGATCGCCAGGCCGAACTGCTGACCGCCCGACTCGAGCAACTGCGTGGCCAACCCGTGAACAGCGACCTGCGCCGCGTCAGCCTGACCGGGCCGGTGGCGGCCCAACCCTTCCGACTCGGCGGTGCCCTGGATGCGTCGCGCGACCTCGATTGCCTGACCCAGGCCGCCTATTACGAAGCCCGTGGCGAGGGCCGCGACGGCATGCGCGCCGTGGCCCAGGTGGTCCTGAACCGGGTCCGCCACCCGGCCTTCCCAAAGAGCGTTTGCGGCGTGGTGTTCCAAGGGGCCGGGCGCCGCACAGGCTGCCAGTTCAGCTTTACCTGCGACGGCTCGATGCGTGGTTCGGTCAATCGCCCTGCCTGGAACCGCGCCCGAGAGATTGCCGCCAGCGCCCTGTCCGGTGGCGTCTACGCCAACGTCGGCAACGCCACCCATTTCCACACCACAGCCGTATCGCCGCAGTGGCGCAACTCGCTGGTCCGCGTCGGCCAGGTCGGGGACCATCTGTTCTATCGCTTCGGCGGCCGATCCGGCTCGCGCGGTGCCTTCAGCTATGCGGCCCGTCCATCCAGCGCTATCGACGCGCCGCGCCTGATCCAGGCAAGCCTGGATCCGACCGGTCCGGTGCGTGACGCCGGCGCGGTCGCCTATAATCTTCTCGTGTCGCAGGAAAACAGGGATACCCCGACCGGTGTTGCACCGGTGACCGAAGCCCCGGCGGCTGTTGTCGCGGCACCGGCGACCGAGCCCGCCGCGGCGGATTCCAGCCAGACGCCCACCGTCTGATCAGACGTCGCCAGGCTTCGCGTCGGCGGGGGCTGGCTGTTGGCCACGATCAGCGGTCGTGCACCTTGTTCTGGGCCGTCAGGTTCTGGCGAAGGTTTCCGAAACGACCCTGTTGGTCCAGATTGACGTCTCCATCGCCGGGCTGACCCGACTGGGCCCCGGTTTGGACGTCGCGACGATCTTCCTTCAACGTGTCCCCGATCGCCTTGCCAGCCTGATCGGCGGCGCTGCGCTGGTCCGGGGGAATTCGGGGGGCGTGGGTCATCGAAGTCTCCTTCTTTGACCCTGTAAACCCGTCAGGGGCACCGCATGTTCCGTAGCGGCGTTCCGTCAGCGAACGTCCAGGCCGACATCCAGCGCCGGGGCCGAATGGGTCAGGGCTCCGACCGAGATCACGTCCACGCCCGTGCGGGCGATATCGCCCACAGTCTGCAGATCGACCCCGCCCGAGGCTTCCAGGACCGGCCGTCCGAACGGCGAGACCCTGGCCCGCTCAACCGCTTCGCGCAGCATCGGCAGGGTGAAATTGTCCAGCATGATGACGTCCGGCCGCTCGGCCAGCGCTTCGTCCAGCTGGTCCAGTCCGTCCACCTCGACCTCGACCTTGACCAGATGACCGGCGACCGATCGGGCCCGCCGGATCGCCTCGGCGACGCCGCCGCACAGGGCTACATGGTTGTCCTTGATCAGGATCGCGTCATCCAGGCCGAAGCGGTGATTGACCCCGCCGCCGCACAGGACGGCGTGCTTCTCCAGCGCCCGGAGGCCCGGGGTGGTCTTGCGGGTGTCGGCGATGCGCGCGCGGGTCGTCGCCACCGCCTCGACATAGGCCCGGGTCAGGGTGGCGATGCCACACAGCCGCCCCAGCAGATTCAGCGCCGTCCGCTCGGCGGCCAGAAACGCCCGTGCATCGGCCTCGACCCCGGCCAGAACGGCCCCCGCCTCGAAGGCGTCGCCGTCACGCCGTTCCAGATCGATCGTCGCCCCGGGGTCCATCGCCAGCACGGCCAGCCGAACGCAGTCGATGCCCGCCAGCACCCCAGGCCGGCGCGCCGCAAACACGGCCCGCATCCGCGCGCCTTCGGGAATACAGGCCCGCGCCGTCACGTCGCCCGCGCGGCCGAGGTCTTCAGCCAGGGCCATACGCACGACCGGTTCGATCAGAATGTCGGGGAGCATGGGTTTCAGAACAGGTCCGCCAAGGCTATCCGCACCTGATCCGAGAACAGCGCTGTGACGGCACCCTCGGTCACGACCCGGGCCTCGCCCCAGCTTCCGTCCTGACAAGGATCCCGAAACACGCGGATCAGCCGCGCCTCCGGCTCGACCATCCAGACTTCCGGAACGCCGGCGCGCGCATACATCGGAATCTTGATCTTCAGATCATCGGCCCGGGTGGAGATCGAGACCTCGACCAGCAGGACGGCATCGGACGCCGCAGCGTATTTACGACCGGAAAAGTTGCGCACCACATACACATCCGGTTCGGGCGCGCTGTAGTCGCCGATACGCACCGTGCCGTCGGTGCGAACCCCGAATTCGGCTGTCAGCCCGGCCTCGATCAGCTTCATGCCGAGCCGGACGACGAGATTCGCGTTGGTCTTGCTGTGGTCGTCGGAACCGGGGGCCATTTCGACAATCCTCCCCTCAAGCAGCTCGACCCGATTCCAGACACTTTGAAATTGGCCGTCGTCGAACATCTGTTCGAACTGGTCGAACGTGAACCGGAACGTCGCCGGGTCCTCGCGGACTTCAAACTCAGGCGTGGTCAAGGGCCTGCCTCCCGCCGGCACTATGCCGCCCTTTCCGCATCCGGGAAAGTCTTTGCAATCTCAGATCGTGCCGACAGTCGTGTATGCCGCGCCACGGGGGCCGCGTCAGGATGATCGCTGCGGAAATGGCCGCCCCGGCTCTCGCGCCGCGCCAGCGCCGCCTCGGCGATCAGACGCGCCGCGACCAGCGGCAGGGCCCCGGGTGTGACGTGATCAAGCTCGTCGATGACGGACAGGGCCCTGATCAGGTCGTCCGCACCGCGCGCGACGCCTACATCGTCGCTCATGATGCGGCGCAGCGTCTGAAGCGCGGCGTCGGACAGGTCCGGCGCAACCGGCACCGACCGGGTCGCGCCCGCGCCGGAGGTCTCCCGCGCCGCCGCCCGTCCCGTGCGCCGTCCAAAGGCGGCGGCCTCAAGCAGGGAATTCGAGGCCAGCCGGTTGGCCCCATGCACCCCGGTCGCCGCGCATTCGCCGACCGCGAACAGGCCCGGCAGACTGGTGCGACCGTCTGGCCCGGCGGCGATCCCGCCCATGTGATAGTGGGCCGCCGCAGCCACGGGGATCGGCGTCTCGCGCGGGTCCAGCCCGGCCCGCATACAGGCCGAGAACACGGTCGGGAATTCCTCGGGGAAGGCCGCGCCGATCGCCCTGCGGCAGTCCAGAAAGGCCCCGCGCCCCTCGGCGCGCGCCGCATGCACGGCCCGCGCCACCACGTCGCGCGGCTGCAGGTCGGCGTCCGCCGCCTCGCCCAGCAGCAGGCGTCCGTCCCGGTCGATCAGCCGCGCCCCTTCGCCGCGCAAGGCCTCGGTCGCCAGCGGCATGGGGTCGAGGCCGACGTCGATGGCCGTTGGATGAAACTGCACGAACTCGGGATCGAGAATTTCGGCGCCTGCGCGATACGCCAGCGCCATGCCTTCGCCCAGCAGGGCTGCAGGCGTCGTGGTCTCCGCGAACAGGCCGCCGGCGCCGCCTGTAGCCAGAACCACCGCCGGTGCCAGCACCTCGACCATCCGCCGCGATCCCGGCGCGCCGCGCTCGATCAGGGCTCCGCAGACCCGACCGCCGGCATCCTGGATCAGGCTGCGCAGCCGTCCGTCTTCCCAGACTTCGATATGCGGCGCGGCGCGCACGGCCGCGATCAGGGCCGACAGGATCGCACGTCCCGCGCCGTCGCCGCCGACGCGCGCCACCCGGGCTTGCGAATGGGCCGCTTCCAGACTGACGACGAAGCCGCCCTTCGCGTCACGGTCGAAGGGCGTGCCGAGCGCGGCCAGCCATTCGACCGTGGCCCGACCGTCGCCGGTCAGTATGTCCGTCGCCCCGGCCTCGACCAGCCCTGCTCCCGCCGCCGCCGTATCGGCCGCGTGCAGGGCGGGTGCATCGTCCTTTGACAGGGCCGCCGCCACCCCGCCCTGGGCCCAGGCCGAGGAACAGGCCTCCAGCAAACGCGCGGGTGTCACCACCAGCACCTTGCGCGGACCCGCCTCCAGCGCGGCCGACAGCCCCGCCAGTCCGCCGCCGACGATCAGCGGTCCGTCGTGATGGATCACACGGCTCAACGGCCGAACTCGAAATAGGTCGCGCCGTGCGACAAGGCGTCGGTTAGCGAGGCAGAGCCGGGCATCAGGGCGACCAGCGCAACCCCGATGCAGGCCGCGGCCGTGACCAGGAACAGTCCGACACTCTTGCCCGCCTCAGGCCATTCCAGCCGTCGACCGTCCGGGCGCCAGGCACCGCGCCGCAGGTGGCCGACCAGGGCCAGGGCCAGAAAGGCGGCGAAAATCCAGCTGCCGTTGGTCACGCCCCACAGCACCACCAAGGCACCGATCAGCCCGATGACCACTTTTTCCAGCACCGGATGGATGCGCGCCAGCACCGGACCCAGGGCCTTGGAGCCGTCCAGCGGCGGAGCGGGGGCCAGATTGACCAGATTGATCAGGGCGATGATGAACACGCCCTGCAGCCACATCCCCTGCCCGGTCGCGATGAACAGGGCGAAGAAGGGGATGGCCGCCAGAAGACCGAACGCCGGTCCCGCCAGCGATACCAGCACGCCGTGCCACTCGCTGGCGGGCAGGCGCTGGCTCTTGGCCACGCCGCCGAGGAAGGGGATGATATAGATGCGGGCCGGACCCATGCCGAGCCGGTTCATGGCCAGCACATGCCCGTATTCATGCACCAGCAGGCCCCAGATGGCGGCGACCGCGATCACCCAGCTGCCACTGATCCACCAGATGAAGCCACCCAGCAGCAGGGTCGAGACCACGGCCCAGACCGGATGCTGTCCCTTGTCGAGCGGCGGCTCGTCCGCGCGTGCATAGGCGATCTCGGCCGGCACCGGCGGGGCGGAAGCGGCCTGATCGGGTCTGGAGTCCCACGGACCGGAGGGGCGAGGCGAATTGTTGTCTGTCATCGGGACGACGTGGCCTTTTCCGAGCGTAGCCACAAGGCCAGCAAGGCGAGAAGCCGCAGGCTGCGCTTGTCGATCGTCGCCACCGTGCGGACGGGCGGGACATAGTGCATCAGATCAACTCCACCGCCACATGATGCCGGGCCTTGACCATGTCGTAGCGCGCCGGAATCGTCGGTGGCGGCAGGTCCACCATCCGCTGAACGGCCAGCCGCGCACGTCCGGCGATATCGTCGGGCACCGTCACCTCGAACTGCATGTTGAGCAGGCAGTCGCGGATGTTCTCCAGCGTGATCCGTTTCATATGCGGGCACAGGTTGCAGGGGCCGATGAATTGCACCCCCTCGACCTCACCCGCGACATTGGCGGCCATCGAACATTCGGTCAGCAGCACGACCTGTTTCGGTCGGTGAGCGCTGATGTGGTCGATCAGGGCGGCAGTCGAGCCGGCGAAGTCCGAGGCGGCCAGCACATCCTCGGGACATTCCGGATGGGCCAGGATTTCCGCGCCCGGATACGCCGCCCGCATCTCGGCGATGTCGGCGGCGGTGAACCGCTCATGCACCTCGCAGCGGCCCTTCCAGGCGATGATACCAATGTTGGTCTGGGCCGCGACATTGCGCGCGAGAAATTCGTCCGGGATCAGGATGACCCGGTCGACACCCCATTCCTTCGCCGCCCATTCCACCACCTGAACGGCATTGGCGCTGGTGCAGCAGATGTCGGTTTCGGCCTTCACGTCGGCGCTAGTGTTCACATAGGTGACCACCGGCAGGCCCGGATAGCGCTGCTTGATCAGCCGCACATCGGCCCCGGTGATGGAGGCCGCCAGCGAGCATCCCGCGCGCAGATCGGGGATCAGAACCGTCTTGTCGGGGCTCAGGATCTTCGAGGTCTCCGCCATGAAATGCACGCCGGCCTGGACGATCACCTTTGCCTTCGCGAGCTTTGCCTGCTTGGCCAGACCAAGGCTGTCGCCGACATAGTCGCCGACCCCGTGGAAGATATCGGGCGTCATATAGTTGTGGGCGAGGATGACCGCGTCGCGCTCGCGCTTCAGCCGGTTGATCTGGACGATCAGCTCGGCCTTGTCCGGCCATTCCAGCGGCGTGACATGGCCGCGCACCCTGGCCCAGACGGGAGCGGTCTCGCGCGCGGTCGCTTCCGACAATCCGAACATTCCGTCCGCCATCAACATCCCTTTTGCTCGACATGAGCAAATCACAGGCCCGAAGAACGGCGACCGATCGCTTTGACCGTCGCCGACTTATGCTCACTTTCAGCATAAGCAGGAGCAATCTAGGTCATTGCGAGGGGAATGCAAGGGCTGGATCCTCCCGGCCCTGACACCCGCAGACTGGGTCGGTCAAGACCTCAGGCGACCGCCACCGCCTCATGCGCCAGCAGCCACCGCTTACGCTCCAGTCCGCCCGCATAGCCGGTCAGCGTCCCGTTCGCCCCGATCACCCGGTGGCAGGGAACGATCACCGCGATCGGGTTCTGGCCATTGGCGAGGCCTGCGGCGCGTACCGCGCGCGGCGCGCCGATCGCCGTCGCCAGCTGGCCATAGCTGCGCGTCTCGCCCGCCGGAATGGCCCGCAAGGCGGTCCAGACCGCGCGCTGGAAATCCGTCCCGCCCGTCTTCACCGGGAGGCCGTCCGGAGCCCGGACATCGCCGCTGAAATAGGCCTCGACCGCCCGGCGTACGGGCTCGGGCGCCCGCCCGGCGGTCACCACCGCGCCCGGCGCGTGCCGGGCCAGCAGCCGCGTCATCCGCGCCTCATAGTCGGCGAAGTCCAGAGCCCGCACGGTGCCTGCGGCATCGGTGACCAGCAGCACCTCGCCGACCGGGGTGGTCAGCCGGTCCAGTGTGAGGACCTCGGTCTCGGTCTCAGGCCGCGCGTTTGGCATCGTCGGTCTCCCTCTGTTTCAGGTTCGCGCCGCTGAGCCCCGCCAAGTCGAGATGCAGCGCCCCATAGGCCCGCCAAGGTCGCCAGGCTTCGGCGCGCGCGGTCAGGGTTTCGTCGATCCAGTCGTCGGGCAGCCGGTCGTTCGGCGCATCGACCCCGTCGTCGATCCAGTCGCCCGGCAAGCGCAGTCCGGGCCGCGCCGCGACCAGCGCCTTGAGCACGGGATCGACCGACAGGTCCCGCCCGATCGCGTCCGGGTCCGCCGACAGGTCGAACACCCGCCGCACCCTCGCCAACACCCCCGGCAGGGCCTTCAGATCGTCGGCCTCGACACGGACCGAGACGCGTCCGGCCTCCGCCGGCTCGACGGAGACCACGCCCTCGGCTCCGTCGACCGGCCGGGTCAGCCGCCGTGACCAGCGCCGACCCTCGACCATGTCGCCGCGCGCGGTCAGGGCCGCGAGCATCGCCGTCCAGTCGTAGGGCGGGCGCCAGGACAGGTTCAGCCGCACCCCGCCCTGATGAACCCGCTCGCCGCGCCGTCGCAGGGCCGAGGGCGGCCGGTCGTACAGGGCAAGAAACGTCTCGTTGAAGCGCCGCACGCTGCCGAACCCCGAAGCCAGCGCCACCTGTGCCATGCCGAGGTCGGTCTGGTGGATCAGGGCCTTGGCCAGCAGCACCCGACGGGTCTGGGCCACGCTGACCGGAGCGGCGCCCAGGTGCCGGCGGAACAGCCGCCGCAGGTGCCGCTCGCCGACGCCCAGCCGTGCGGCCAGACCATCGACGTCGCCGTCATCCAGAGCCCCCGCCTCGATCAGCGCCAGCGCACGACTGACCGTGTTCGATGTCCCGCGCCACGCGCCCATATCGGGGGCCGTCTCGGGCCGGCAGCGAAGGCAGGCGCGAAAGCCAGCCTCCTCCGCCGCAGCGGCGGAAACCACGAAGAACATATTCTCCCGCTTCGGC
>Ga0105047_10013308_pt1 | contig 13154 bp, 13 predicted proteins | sample MAT04_FD_78384 | JGI IMG/M metagenome (GOLD analysis project Ga0105047, IMG submission 78384) | Freshwater microbial communities from Lake Fryxell liftoff mats and glacier meltwater in Antarctica - MAT-04 (megahit assembly) | ecosystem: Environmental > Aquatic > Freshwater > Ice > Liftoff... | reverse complement strand
TGCAAGCGCAAGATTACATCCCAGTCAATGAAACCCTCTATACCAAACAGGAACCAGCACAAAACGGGCGCAGCACCATCTATCGCATCGAAATCGAGGATACGGCAACGTCCCGCCAGTTGAGTTATTTCAGAAGTTTAACCGGCGGGCGGAATAAAAGCCCTGCGGCGCGCGATGCGGCTATTCCTGCAGCCGAAATAACCACAGCGCAACAACTTTATGATTTCGTTTGTGCCGTTCCGCAAGTACTACAAACGGAAAGAGCGTGCATGCCACAGACACCGGCAAATATTATTTTCGGCCATGGACAATTGATTGCCATCGATGCGCATTATTCGGCATTACTGAAGGCATCGGATTCCAGTACATCGGTGATTATCAAGTACATTGAGTGATTTTGTACAATATGCCGACCAAGCACCTAATCTCGAATCCAATATTGGCAACGCACACACCACCAGGTCACAAAACAGAAATCAGACTTAACCCGTCGTATATATACTCAATTCTAGACTTGGCCTCATGCTTAATTATAGTTTTTTATTGAAAGGAAAAAAGAATGTCGCTTGACATAGCAAAGGAGCAAATTGAAAGATTTCTGAATTCAGATTTGCCTGAAGTTATGGCAATTAAGGGGGCTTGGGGAGTGGGCAAGACATACACATGGAATAAGCTTCTAAAAGACGCAAATGAAAATCAGAAGATCAAATATAAGAAATATTCATACATATCCTTGTTTGGCATAAACTCGCTAGAATCACTTAAGTACTCAGTATTTGAGCAAACGATTAACACTGATTTAATAGGTAAATCACCTAGTCTTGAAACATTCAAGACAAACGCTGACACTTTACTCGCCTCGCTTGGCAAAAAGTCATTTCAGTATTTTCAATCGGTGCCTTTGGTAAAAAACTTCGCCCCCGCGATTCAATCCGCTTCATTCCTATCTGTAAACAAAACCATTATTTGCATTGATGACTTTGAGAGGAAAAGCGAACAAATATCTTTGCGAGAAGTTCTAGGATTAGTTTTGCTTTTAAAGGAACAGAGGGACTGCAAGATCGCATTAATTTTCAATGATGGAAAAATGGGTGAGGAGAATGCGGATGAGTACCGGCGCTTTAGGGAAAAAGTCATAGATTTTGAAATAGAGTTTCAACCAACACCAAGAGAATGCATAACAATAGCACTCCCAGGTTATGATGCACTAACACCTAAGCTAGGCGAATTAATTGAAAGATTGGGTATTAGCAATATCAGGGTTATCAAAAAAATTGAGCGGGTTGCAAGAATTATCAGCCCGTTGCTTACTCAGTATGAAAAGGAAGTTCTCGATCAAGCGCTTCACACTCTTTGCCTATATGCATACTGTTATTACAGCAGTGACAAATCTGTTCCGGATTATAAGTATTTGCTAAATATAGGATATGCACTTTTTGGACTTAGTGACAAAAAGAAACAAAGCGATGAAGAAAAGGAATGGAACTCATTTCTTCGTAAGTATGGATATATCCATGCAGACGAGTTTGATCTGAGAATAGCCGAGGCCGTCGAAAAAGGTTATGTACATGAAGAGGGGCTACGTTTAGAAGCTAAAAAACTAAATGATCAGACCATCGCATCAAAGTCTGAGTCTTCTTTCTTTGCGGCTTGGCGACTCTACCATGATACATTTGCCGATAATAAACCAGAGCTTATAGATCGTTTGTATAAGAGTTTTGAGATAAATGCGAAATACATAAGCAAGGTTAACCTGAATGGCACTGTTAGACTGTTCCGAGATCTAGACGAAAACGATTTAGCAACCAAAGTAATTGACTTGTATATCGAAGCTCATAATGACAATCCGGCGGTATTCAATCTGAATGGTTATAGCTTTTCTAGTGATATTACGGACGACGAGATAAGGGATCGCTTCGAAAAGTTAGCTGATGAGGTAAAGGAAGAGCGAACGATCAGAGATGTACTTTCTAAAATTGCCGGAAAAGATGGCTGGGGTGGTGACGATGAAAAGATACTTGCAAACGCTAGTAGCGATGAATTCTTTGAAGTATTTAAGAGCGAAGAAGGCAACCATCTTGGTTCATATGTAGAAGTATGTTTGCGCTTTGGTAATTCATCAAACGCTTCCGGACAGCAAAAGAAAATTGCAGACAACGCAATAAATGCGTTGAGAAAGATTGCCAAGGAAAGTCCTCTGAACGCAAGGAGGGTTCAGAAGTTTGGTGTCACATTAGACTCTGAGGATAAAGGTGCATAACAAGGCCGTAAACTCGGATGCATTTTTCGTTCGCGACGCTCACTGCAAATGTACCGGTTACAGCTGGGATTCGGCACCATGAAAGAGTCCTGTACTCTGCATCCAAACCCACGTATAGCGGAAGCTGGAAGCGTTCCGCCAAATGAGCGTGATGATGGCTTGAATGATTGGTTGGCGCTGGTTTTTAATTCGACGGATCGCCCTTCGGGCTTCCGTCCTATCGCACAAAACAGTGTTAGATTCCAGAACCAAGAATAACTAATCAACTAAAACTCTTGAAAGAAGATATGTCATGCAAATTGGCAGCGGCAATTTCAACGGCTATCACCAAGCGGTTGTTATTAACCAAGGGACCGTGCATAGCCAAAAACTGACTTGACGCCTTTCTTAACCCAGTGCCGCCCCTTCAGCTGCTAACAGCCTTGTACAAGCAGCATGGTGTGATGAATGAACAAAGCCTCATCCACCAGTAGAGAAATAATTACCGGAAAAGTATAAAGGAGAAACCGGAACATGCTGTAGCAATCCGCTACACAGCGCATTGATTCAATAGCAGTTGATTAAATAATCTTCTCTAGATATTCAATCGTTAATCCGGAAACTTTTGGCACACCGATACCCAGATGCAATGGATAAGTTTCAATCTTGCCGGTGCGTGAATAGCCTCTGCGTTGATAAAATGCGATTAATTCCGGGCGTTGCGATATCACAAACATGATAAATTTGTGCACGCACAGAGTGCTCAATGCAAAACTTTCTGTCTGCTCAAGCACATACTTGCCAAGTCCCTTTCCTTGCAGACTGGGGTGAACTGAGAAAAAGCCGATGTACGCAGAATCGCGTTCTTTAGCGACATAGATACACGAAGCCAAATTTTCCGGTTGATTGATGACAAAGAATCGTGCGTCGGGATTAGACATGGCCGTTTCCACTTCCTGCCGGTTGGTTCTGTCGCCCTGGATAATATGTGTTTCCCGGGTCCAGCCGGTTTCTCCGCGGTAGGTCAGATTAACCAAATCGGCTATCGCCTGTGCTTGATCCCAGTTTGCTTTTTCAAGACGAAAATGCGAGAAATTCATTGGTTTTTTGGTATGTTACGGGATGAAGCAGTCTTGCTAGTTTTAGGATCAGAGACCTAGCACCGGGCTTTTGGTCAGGGCAACCAACACGATATAGATAAATACGCACTGTGCTGCAATCCAAGCCATGATTTTTGTTCTCCGAGTTTTACCGAAGCGGATTGCTATCATGCCAAGACCGATATAGAGCAACAAACCGGCAACTTTGGCAGTTAACCAGGAATGATCAAGCGGATTCTGCTGAATGGTCATTGCCAATGCAATGGCACTGGTCAGCAGAATGGTATCCACGATATGCGGCAGAATTTTCACCCAGCGCTGGCGCAATTTCTCCGAGTCTCGCATCAACCAGACGCCGCGCAAGAAGAACAACGCATAGCTCACGATAACGCTAGCAATATGAATCAGTTTTAGCACTTCGTAACTCATGCTCAGCTCCCGGCAATCAACCAGCCGTGACTGCCTGCCACGGCACCGGCAATGGTGATCAAGCTCAGAATTAATAAAAACATATGCTTGCGCTGAATTTTGACAAATGTTTCTACCGAAACATTTGTCTGCACAAGCGCATTGGCTTGCTGACGCCGGCCACGCGGTTCCATGACAAACAACATCACGCTAAACAACAACCAGATCAGTACCATCGTGTGCATCCACCAATACTGCCATTGCGTGAAACGCTGCCAGGCATCCAAACCATACACCATATAAAAACCGCTCAGCCCAACGATTAATGTAGAAACACGAGCTTGTGCGGCAAATCGTTGCCTAAATCGAGCAAAAAATTCCATCGCTTCCGGGGGTGATTGCCTGCGCGCCAAGGTCGGCAATAGTACGGTAGTCACCACAGCGACGCCGCCAATCCAAAACACCACACCCAGAACGTGCAATACTCTGGCTAAAACAAGTTCATCCATGCGATTCTTCTAACCGGTTAACACTAAAAAACTGAATTATCGACCCAGAATATGCCGCAAACGGGGTGTAATGCCCTAATACTGCACACGCAGCAATTATGCGCAGCCACATCAACTACTCACGCTGTCAGATGCCCATTCTTCGGCTTCTTCATAGTTATGGAACACCAATACGTTCGCATTAGTAAACAGATTGGAAACCCAAGCACCCCACGCTTGCCATTCATCATCAGTCACTATAGCCACCCGGTTAAACTCACTGCCGTGATCACGCATGAATTTGATTTCCTCCCAAGCCACATCAACGGTGTAATCCAACATGTCGCGCCAATCAAATAAAAGGTTCGCTTCACCTTCAAAGTGTGACTGGTAAAGCACCTGTTGTTCAAATTCGTTATAGTCCGCCAATGTAAATTCACCAATAACCGCAACAATAACAAGATTGCCTTTCTTCTGAATAGTAATCATGACTTCACCTCAAATGATAACAAGCCCATCATAGGCAATTAAACAGGATGGTGCAAATTTTGCTTCCGGGCAACTCGTCGCGCAGTCACTTTTGTGCAACAGCAGGAGTCAGCTTAACACTCAAAAACCCGCTGAGCGATCCGCCAAGTATAATCAATCCCATACCCAGCCACGCAATGGGTGACAACAGTTCGTTCCACAGCAGGATACCCCAAAGACTAGCAAACAATACGGTACTATAACCCAGCGAAGTCACGACCAGCGTTACACCTTTATGATACGCACGGGTCATAGCGAGTTGCGCCAATGTCGCGGTCACACCGATGCCCAGCAGCAACCATAATCCGGGCCAGGTGATCGGATTCAGTGTCATGAACATCAACCCTACCCCGGTAATCAGCGTACTGATCAATGTGAAATAAAACACCACGAGCCATTCCGTTTCGCCCAGATTGCCAAGTTGTTTGACATTAATGTACGCAATCGCTGCAAAGAAACCGGAAGCCATACCCATCAGACTGGCAACCCAATGATCTTCCGGTAAAGTGGGCTGCATCAGTAAGATAACTCCTGCAAAACCAAGAAAAATAGTGCAGATTAATGGCCAACGGATATGTTCTTTCAGAATCAGCGTGGAAAATAGCGCTACGAAAAGCGGCCAGGTGTAATTCAATGAAATCGCCGTTGCCAACGGCAATTGCGTCAGGCAATAAAAGAACATCAACAGACTGACCAGACCGGAGATCCCCCGCCAACAGTGAATCCGCCAATGCGGCGTGCACACTGGGAGGCGATAGTAACGGAGGATCAGATAAGTCATCCAGACACCAAACAACGAGCGGTAAAATACCAGTTCGGTACTGGAAAAATAAGTCGCGCCCAGTTTGACCAACACACCCATGCAGGCAAACATAAAGGCAGCCACCAGCATCCACAGCGAGCGCACGCGTTGGTGCTTCCTAGAATACAGAAATTGCGGTTAAGCGATGATCAGACATGCGGCCCGATTTCTCGTTGCAAAAATTGATGAAAATGCTCCATCCCCGCTTCCATAGGGATTTGGTACGGTCCCGTTTCATTACGGTTCTGTTCGTATAACGCACGCCGTCCGGCTGTCATCAATTTGCAGATTTCATCATCTTCAAGTGCAGTTTCTTTATAGGCAGCCTGCTCCGCCTCAACAAAATCACGCTCAAACAGCGCAATCTCTTCCGGGTAGTAAAATTCCACCACGTTCTTGCAGCTTTCAACGCCGGTAGGAACTATTGTGCTGATTACCAAGGTATGGGGATACCATTCCAGCATAATATTGGGGTAATACAACAGCCATATGGCGCCATGCGGCGGTGTTTTTCCTTCCGTTTGCTGCAGCACCTGCTCGTGCCATTTGGCATAAACCGGACTGCCTGGGCGCTGGAAGCGTGAATTATCGATTGCTATGGTTTGCACACTATACCAATCACCAAACTCCCAATCGAGTTGCTCGATATCCACAAAATGACTCAAACCCGGATGAAATGGATCGACATGATAATCTTCCAGATACACTTCAATAAATGTTTTCCAATTACACTGATATTCATCAATTTGGATACGATCCAGCAAATAACCGGAAAAATCAAAATCCTTGAGCACACTCAGTTTAGCCATATCCTGTGAAACCTTACGTTTTCCATTAAATAACAAACCATTCCAATTTTGCAGTGGTGTCTTATCCAGATTAAGGCAAGGATTCTGTTTAAAATGCGGCGCGCCGAGCAATTTGCCATCCAGCGCATAAGTCCAGCGATGAATGGGACACACAATACTCTTGGTACTGCTTCTACCTTTCAACAAAAGCGCTTGCCGGTGACGGCAAACATTAGAAAGTAATTCAATACCGTGTCCATTACGTACCAGTATCTTGGCATTGTTCATCCATTCTGGCACATAATAATCCCCAACATTGGGTAGCATCACCTCATGCCCCACGTAGCCAGGTCCCTGATCAAACAGGATACGTTTTTCAATTTCCAGAATCTTGGGATCCACGTACCAATCGATGGGAAGCTGTACTGACAGCTCTGTCAGTTGTGAGATTTCAGCCATGTTAGACATATAAATACCTTATATCTCCCGATTAAAAATTTAGCGGCGAAAATACACGAAAAGACAAAAATTTAAAACCCATTTAAGCAAGTCAGGAAAGAAAAATTGAATGCTTCGCTATAATAGCAATCTTTTGGTAGTAAAATATCAGTATCCATTTGCACGTTATGCGTACAAAATTGCGAATTGTACAATATTGAATTATTTAATTAATCAAAAAGAGAGCCTCTTTAATGAAATTCACACACCCGTTAAGAAAGAATTCCTGGATACCCGTATTATCCACCCTATTTATTGTTGGCCTAACAGCTTGTGGCAGCGGCGATGAAAAATCAGCGGCGTCGTCCTCTTCATCTTCATCATCTGCGACGACGGCTAATAGAACCATGCCTACCGGCCCAGCAACCGGCATTTTGGTTGACTCTCCTGTTTCCGGCGTATCCTATGCCGCATCTTCCGGAAAATCGGGCTTAACCAATGATAATGGCAGCTTTAATTTTAATCATGGTGACAAAATCGAATTCAAACTGGGCGGTTTGACACTGGGCAATATCTCCGGTTCACAAATTGTGACACCGATTGAATTGGCCAACGGCAGTGACAATAAGTTACAGAATTTGCTGGTATTGCTGCAATCTCTCGATTCCGATAGCGATCTTTCAAACGGCATCGCTATTTCGAGTGAAACAGCCGCTGCGGTCAAATCATCGATCAACCTGGAAAGCGATCCGGAAACATTTGCCGCTTCGGCCAATTTAAAGAGCATTATGGAAGCCAGTAGCATTGAAGGCGATGTCAGAACAATCGAAGAAGCCCGCACGCATTTCCTTTCGCAAGGTACCGCGCTCCTCAGCGCCCAGATCTGGGTTAGCTATGACACTAAAACAGCCAGCGTGCTGCGGATTGCTGCTGACAGCAGCGGAGAATACTTACAAGGCGATGCCAGACCGGATGATTCCTGTGACGAGAACCGTGTTTGTGGTGGCCGCACCATTTTCCAGGCCGGTGTCGAATATGGCGTTGCTGTTGCAGAAGACTTTGATACCCGTGGATTCAAACTGACTGGAAAACCATCCGTTGACACCAATCTGAGAGCCGGATTTTCCAATCCTATTCCAACCCGGCGAGTTCGCACCGATGGCTTTGAGCTGATCAATTCCGACATCGTCATTGTGCAAAGAGCGCGCGCAGAAAGCAGTGTATTTGGTGAACTGTTCCATATCGCCAAACCGATTCAGTTAAGCGATGAAAATGAAGTGGTAGAAAAAGAAGTCAAAGAAACACGCTACGCAAAAATTGATAACGATGCCTCCGGTATCGTCGGTGCTTGGGCCTTTGATGAGCATGCCATCCAAACACAAACTTTGGTTTTCTTTCCAAATGGTAAATTCCTGATGATTGACCCGACCGGCGCTACGCAACGGGAAGATCAAGCAAAATGCGGAAAACCCGGTATCGAGTTTTCTTCCTACGCGTACAATAAAGGCGCCAGCCAGTTAAGCTTATCCAGTTTCACGTACAACACCAACGGATGTGCCGGCTTCTCTGATCTGGACAACAATACAGCAATCGGCTTTTCGATCAATTCCGGTGGAAATACTGCCAAACTCGACAAGCCAGGTGAAGAATCGGTAACGATTTATCGGGTTTCCCGCTAACACGGTTACTAATAGACCGTTGAAAAACTCACCGGAGTTGCATGGATTTCCGGTGAGTGCGTTGTTTCTGAAGTAGCAAAAAGCTTTAATCGCTCCCGGACCAACCTGCCTTCACATCACTTATGCCCATCATTCGTGTCGCACTTAACGTTCCAGTCGACACCTTGTTTGATTACCAATCAAATGACGCAACCCTACACGATATCGGCTTGCGTACCTGCGTACCTTTCGGAAAAAAACGAGTAACCGGCGTCATCATTGCAGTCGGTTCTGAAACGCGAATCTCTGTTGAGAAGCTTAAGTCAGCACATTGTATTTTCAGGGAAATAGAACCCTTGCCAGCGGCATTACTCGATTTGTTTCATTTTTGCAGCCAGTATTATCATCACCCGCTCGGGCTGGTTATCATGAATGGCTTGCCCGTCATGCTGCGTGGCAATAAACCGGTTAAATTGAAAGAATCTTCGAACAATGTTCAATTCAGCCTTACTGAGGCTGGAAAACAAATTGATTTATCCAGCATTCCAGCACGTCAGCGTGTAGCTCGCCGTTTACTCACCGAATTCCATCACACGACGACGCTGACTAGTCCTCAAGCAAAACAAATCTCGCCTCGCGCTGGCAAATTGTTACAGGAATGGATACAACTGAAATGGGTGTCGGCAATGCCCATACCTACTAGGGTAACAAAGGCTGCAGCAATCCCACCTTTGACTGCCGAGCAGGAAATTGCTGTGAGCGCCATCACAACTGACATCAAGCAATTCAATACCTGGCTGCTGCACGGCGTTACCGGCAGCGGTAAAACCGAGGTCTACCTCAGAATTATTGAACACGTGCTTGCTCACGGCAAGCAGGCACTGATACTCATTCCCGAAATCAGCTTAACACCACAACTGGAAACCGTCTTTCGTGCACGTTTTCCCACTATTCATTTGGTCAGCTTGCATAGCGGACTCAACGATACGGAGCGGCTAACCGGTTGGCTACAGGCGCAACGCGGTCAAGCTAAAATTATACTGGGCACACGCCTTGCTGTTTTTACCCCATTGCCAGATCTGGGATTGGTCATCGTCGATGAAGAACAGGACAGTTCTTTCAAACAACAAGATGGGTTGCGTTATTCGGCACGTGACTTGGCAATTTTTCGGGCCAAAGAAAATAATATTCCCGTGGTGTTGGGGTCGGCCACTCCTTCACTGGAAAGCTATTACAATGCGCTCAATGGGCGCTACCACAGCGTACGCTTGCTTTCCCGTGCCATCAAAAACGCCGCGCTTCCGTTGATTCAGTGTATTGATACGCGCACCAACAAGACTCAGGAAGGCTTATCCGAACCGCTTATCAAAGCGTTGGGCAAGTGTCTGACAGAAAAACATCAGAGTCTCGTTTTTATTAACCGGCGCGGCTATGCACCAGCACTTCTGTGTAAAGCCTGTGGGTGGACAGCCATCTGCCAGCGTTGTTCCAGCCGCCTGGTCGTGCATTTACGCGATAAAAAACTATGCTGTCATCATTGCGGCCACCGGGAAAACTTTCCACGCGCTTGTCCGCATTGCGGCAATCAGGATATTGCACCTTTCGGACAAGGCACGCAGCGCGTGGAAGAAACTTTGGCAGCGCATTTTCCAACTGCACGGATTTTGCGCATTGATCGAGATAGCATTCGCCGTAAAAATGCTTGGCAAGACATTCTGCATGCGATCCATGCACAAGAAGTGGATATTCTGGTCGGCACTCAACTACTCGCCAAAGGGCATGATTTCCAGAATCTGTCACTGGTCGGTATTCTAAATGCCGATTCTTCGCTATACAGCACCGACTTTCGTGCCAGTGAGCGCTTGTTTGCACAACTGATGCAGGTCGCCGGACGCGCAGGACGGGCGAATGTCTCTGGTCACGTGCTCATTCAAACTGAATTTCCTGATCACCCCCTGTACCATGCCTTGCAGAAACACGATTATGATGCGCTGGCGCTAACCCTGCTGGCAGAAAGAAAAACAGCCGGATTCCCGCCTTTTGTCTATCAAGCGTTATTGCGCGCGGAAGCCCACAGCATTGCGATCGTGCTGGATTTCCTTAAGCAAGCCGCCAGTCTTGCCAATCCGCCCAGTTCCGTTGAATTATTTGATCCGGTACCCGCGCAAATGCTGCGTTTAAAAGGTTTGGAGCGCGCGCACTTACTGATACAATCCTCCTCACGCAGACAATTACAAGCATTTATGGCCGAATGGTATGCGCGAATTAATACATTACCTGCTCATAAAGTGCGCTGGGTACTGGATATAGATCCACTTGAATTTTGATTTAGATCAGTATTTGCTCGTCGTAATCAGCTCAATATAATTATTTAAACGAGTACTATAATAAGGAGCCAGCCAATGATCGAGAAACATGATTTACACCATGAATTTCCAGAATATTATGACCGCATTCATGATCTAAAGATTAATAACAGCCATTTCGCGCACCTGTTTGAGGAATATCATGCCGTCAATCGAGAAATCCTCAGAATCGAAGAAGGCGTCGAAAATACTTCGGATGAATATCTGGAAGAACTGAAAAAGAAACGCCTGTTATTAAAAGATAAGTTGTATGGAATAATCACCAATACAAAGTAATCATAGCGATATTCACTACTCTGCTGTCAATAGCGGGGTAGTTGATAGATTGTTATGCCCAAATGATCTTCACAGCTTATTGCGTCAATAATTTATCCAATTGGTTAGCAAATGATTTTCGATCATTTTGATTTAAAGCAGACAAACCACCGGTATCAACACCGCTGGAACGTAAAGCTTCCATAAAATCCCGCATACTTAATCGTGCGCCTATATTTTCCTGGGTATATAGTTCACCACGAGGACTCAGCACAAAACCTTCTTTTTTGATGACTTCGGCAGCCAATGGAATATCACTGGTAATCACCAAATCGCCTTTTACCAGCCTTTTAACAATTTCGTTATCCGCCACATCAAATCCGGATTCCACCTGGTGCATTCGAATAAATTGTGAGGGTGGTATATATACCGGACGATTTGCAATCAATACCAAATGCCGCTTGGTTCTCTCGGCCGCTCTAAACAGAATTTCTTTGATTACGCCGGGACAAGCATCCGCATCAATCAAAATCTTCATCGTTTATCACTTGCGGCAAATGAATGGTAATTAAAGAATCTTGCTGTCATCCTTGAGCACCTGCGGCATAGCAGCCTTTAAGTAATAGAACATAGACCATAGGGTTAAAACGGCGGCAATATAAATAAGCCATGTGCCTATTTCTTGCGAATCAAAGCTCTCACCAATGCGCTCATGATAAAGTAGCAAGGGGATGGCGACCATTTGTGAAGTCGTCTTGATTTTACCGAGGAAAGATACCGCAACACTTCTTGACTGACCGATTTGTGCCATCCACTCGCGTAACGCTGAAACGGTAATCTCACGCCCGATGATGATTAAGGCAATCGGCGCATCCAGCCGCCCAAGATAAACCAATACAATCAACGCGGCTGACACCATCAATTTATCAGCAACCGGATCAAGAAAAGCGCCAAACTCGGAGGCTTGATTCAAAACACGCGCCAGATAACCGTCAAGCCAGTCCGTAATGGCTGCACCGGCAAAAATCAGCGTAGCCACCAGATTCTGATTGTCTGGAGATAACCAGGAATGCGGTAAATAAAAAATACCGACAAATAATGGAATGGCGAGTATCCGTAGCCATGTGAGCAGATTAGGTAGATTGTAAGGCATGATCGTTAGCTGATACTGATTGATTAAATGGGTAGCGATCTGAACTGGTAACAGAAATTAATTATTAATGTATTTCTTTATATATTTTCTCTGCCAGCTTCCGGCTAATTCCCTCTGTTTGTTGTAACTCTTCGATACTCGCGGTTAAAACTCCTTTCAACCCGCCAAACCGGCCTAACAAGCGTTGCCTGCGCTTAGCGCCAACGCCGCTGATATTTTCCAGGCTGGAACTGGTTCTGGCTTTCCCGCGTCTGCCACGATGACCCTGGATCGCAAACCGATGCGCTTCATCACGAATCTGTTGAATCAGATGTAACGCCGCATGCTCACTGGGTAATTGTAACGGCTTTTCCAGTGCGGGAGAAATCAATTGCTCTAAACCGGGTTTTCGTTCTTCGCCTTTGGCCACACCCAATAAATTGGCGTCAGAAATACCGAGTTCTTGCAAGGCCTCCTGTGCTGCTGTGACTTGCCCTTTCCCGCCATCGATCAGAATCAGATCAGGCAATTGTCCCTCTCCGCTAACAACCTTCTGATAGCGCTTGGAAAGCGCCTCGCGCATGGCGGCATAATCATCACCGGGGGTAATCCCATCAATGTTATAACGGCGATATTCATTATTGCGCATAGAAAAATTATCATACACAACACAAGATGCAACGGTAGCTTCGCCCAGAGTATGACTGATATCGAAACATTCAATCCGGTTCAAGCCGGGCATTTGCAATTCCTGCTGTAGTGCCAACAGACGCTTCTCCTGGCTGGCGTGCCGGCTCATCAGCTGTTTCAGTGCCAGATGCGCATTCTCGGTCGCCATGTCGAGCCATACGCGCTTCTCGCCGGTCGGATTCAAGTTAATCGTAATTTTATGCCCGCATTGCTCAGTCAATAGATTCTGTATTGCTTCGCGCTCAATTTTTTCGCTCAGAAT
>Ga0105047_10013307_pt1 | contig 13155 bp, 9 predicted proteins | sample MAT04_FD_78384 | JGI IMG/M metagenome (GOLD analysis project Ga0105047, IMG submission 78384) | Freshwater microbial communities from Lake Fryxell liftoff mats and glacier meltwater in Antarctica - MAT-04 (megahit assembly) | ecosystem: Environmental > Aquatic > Freshwater > Ice > Liftoff... | reverse complement strand
TCGCGAATGCACTGATCCTTGATTTGCAGACTGCTACGCTCGTTGATCGGCTGGCCATAGGAGCCCGCCACAAGCATTCGCGGAAGTTGCGTTCAACGACGATTGTTGCGAAGACAAGCATAAGCGCGCCGGCAAAATTGATTTGTAGTCAGTTAGGGCAGCCGATTTCCGGGCGATCCGGCCCCGTGTCGTTCGTCGATTCGAATCCTCCGGTCGGGATGAATTTTTACCGGCTGGAGGTGGATCACGCCTCACCACCCAGCCCTGCGGCACTCAGCATCAAAACACCGGATATGTGGGAAGGTGAGAGGGTTTTCGTAGAAACCGAACCAAGATCCGCTGAGGGTTGCGGCGATTGTGGAAGCAGCCACTGATGGGACGGGGCCGCGCGTTTATTTTGACAAGCCCGGGTCGGCCGGGCTATCTCGCGGCCTGCAATTTTCCCCTACGAAACCTATGAGCGAAACGACTACCGAAAAACACGTGTTCCAAGCCGAGATCCAACAGCTTCTCGATCTGGTGGTGCACTCCCTATATACCGACAAGGACATTTTCCTCCGGGAGCTGATCTCGAACGCCTCTGACTCCATGGAAAAGGTGCGCCACCTGGAGGGGACGGAGAAGAATTTCAAGGACGCCGGGGACGAGCTCCGGATCACTCTGGAACTCGACAAGGAAGCGAAGACGGTCACTCTGACGGACCGCGGGGTCGGGATGACGCACGACGAGCTGGTGGAAAATCTCGGCACGATCGCCCACTCGGGGACCAAGGCGTTTCTCGAACAGATGAAGGAAAGCGGCGGCAGCCCGGCGGGTCTGATCGGGCAGTTCGGGGTCGGTTTCTACTCCGCCTTCATGGTCGCGGACAAGGTGGAGGTGTTCAGTCGCTCGTGGAAAGAAGGGGCGAAGAGCCTGCGCTGGGAGAGCGATGGCAAGACCGGCTATGAGATCGAGGAAACCGGAGATCTCCCGCGCGGCGTGAAAATCGTGCTCCATCTGAATGAGAAGAGCGCGGATTTCTCGGAGGAATACAAGGTCAAGGGCCTGATCACCCGCTACAGCAATTTCGTCGGCTTTCCCATCCTGCTGGACGGGAAACGGATCAACGAGGTCGAAGCTCTATGGCTGAAAAACAAATCGGAAATCTCCGAGGAGGAATACAAAGCCTTCTACCAGTTCGCCGGGAAAGCCTTCGACGCCCCGAGCTACCGCCTGCACTTTTCCACCGACGCCCCGATCACGATCAACGCGCTCATTTTCGCGCCCAGCGAGAATCCGGAGAAAATGGGCTTCGGGAAAGTCGATGGCGGGGTCGCCCTCTACTGCAAGAAAGTGCTGATCGATCCCGAGCCGAAAGGCCTGCTTCCCGATTGGTTGCGCTTTGTGAAAGGCGTGGTCGATAGCGCGGATCTGCCGCTGAACATTTCCCGCGAGACGATGCAGGACAGCGCCTTGGTCCGGAAGCTCAACGGGGTCATCTCAAAGCGCATTATCAAAATGTTCGAGAAAGAAGCGGAGGCTGATCCGGAGAAATACCGGGCTTTTTACAAAAAGTTCGACCGCTATTTCAAAGAAGGCATCGCCACTGATTACGCCAACAAGGACGCGCTGGCCAAGTTGCTTCGCTTCGAAAGCTCCATGACGGAGCCGGGCGCGCTCTGCGGCCTCGCTGACTACAGCACCCGCATGAAGGACGGCCAGGAAACGATCTACTTCCTCGTCGGACAGAACCGCGATCAGATCGAAAGCGGCCCATACGTCGAGGCGTTCAAGGCGCGCGGCCTTGAGGTCATCTATTTCATGGATGCCGTCGATGAGTATGTAGTCGATTCGCTTGGCGAGTTCGATGGGAAAAAACTCGCATCCATCCGTCATGCCGGAGTGGAGCTCGAGGACGTGGACAAGGATGGCGAAGCGCTCTCCGAAGAGGAAACGACCGCCCTGTGCGAGTTTCTCCAGACGGAACTCGGCGACGGAGTCACGAAAGTCTCCAGCGGGAAACGTCTTGTCGAAAGCCCTGTCATCGCGCTCGTCCCCGAGGACGGCATGAGCCCGCAGGTGCGCCAGATGATGAAGGCCATGGACGAGAATTTCAAAGACGAGGTGAAAGTGGAGTTGGAGATCAACCCCCGCCATCCGCTGGTGAGAAAACTCGCCGGGATCCGGGAGTCGAATCCCGAGGTCGCGAAACTCGTCGCAGCCCAGCTTCTGGACAACGCGCTCATCTCCGCCGGACTCCTCGATGACGCCCGAGAGACCATCCGCCGCATGAACAGTCTGATGGAAAAAGCGATGGGTTGATGGATTCGGCTCATGTGAATAACAGCGGGACATTCCTCGATCCGATGCAATTTCTGTTGAAAGGGTCAAGGCGAAGGGGCGGGATGCTCCGGAAAGTGATCCCGCTCATCCCGCTTGTTCACAAGCCTTTCCGATGAACAGGATGTCACGAATCCCGCTAGCCCTTGTCCCACAACGACTTGCGCAGAGTTGCGGGTTTTGTTCGGAAATATCCACAAGTTGTTCACATTTTCCGACACCTTTTGCTAGTGGGAATTCCGGCTCCCCCATTGGCTTCAAAGTCCGGTAACGACTCCGTTTCGCCCCGCCCAACTGGTTGTGAATAACTTGGGGATGGATGTGGATATGGAGCGGAACGCGAGATACCCGGGAGTGTTTTTCGAAACTTCCCTTCGCTTGCAAAAATGTGTGATTGACGGATCCGTCTGGGCACGTAGGCTTCCACGATATCCAAAAACCTATGAGACACATTTTTTGTTTTCTGTTCGCAGCCGCCTCGATGCTTCCCGTTTTCGGCCAGGCGAAGGAAAAGGCCAATCCCGGGGACGACCCGGCGTTCCTGAAAAAATCCGCTCTCCAGATCGACCAGTACATCGCTGCTTTCTACAAGAGCAAGAAGCTTCCCGTGCCGAATGTCACCGACGACGCCACCTACCTCCGCCGTGCTTTTGTCGTGGCGATCGGTCGCATCCCCACTGCCGAGGAGGCTCTTGCCTTCCTTGAGATTGAGGACGGGAGCAAGCGTGAGGAACTGGTCGGCTACCTGATGAAGACCGATGGCTACTCCAGCCACATGACCAACTGGGCTTTCGATCTTCTGCGCCTCCGCGATGGCCGCCAGGGTTCGCAGGCGAACAACGCGCCTTACCGGAACTGGATACGAACCGCGATGGATCAGAACATGCACTGGGATGAATTTGTCACCCGGCTTTTGAGCAGTTCCGGAAATGGCTGGGATCCGAAGACGGCCTCCGTCGGCTATTATACGATCGACCGCGGGATGCCTCTGGACAACCTCGCGAACACGATGCGTATTTTCGCCGGATCCATGATGGAGTGCGCCCAATGCCATGACGATCCTTTCGGAAAAACCGAGCGCAAGGATTTCTACCACCTCGCGGCCTTTACCGAGGGTCAGTATCAGCAGAACGAGCAACACATGAGGAAACTCTGGAGTGAACTCCAGGACGAACAGGACGACCGTGGTGAGGAATACCGTGTCGCCCAGCTTTTCTGGGATAGGATCTACGGAATGTCCCTCAGTGGTGGTGGAAGAGGACGCATCGAGCTTCCTTCCGATTACCAGTATCGCGATGGCAGCCCGGGCGAGATGGTCGGGGCGAAGACTCCCTTCGGAAAATCCGTCCGTATGTCCGACCGCAAGGATGACGGGGACGGTCGCCAGCAGTTCGCGGAATGGATCGTCACCAAAACCGGTGAGCAGTTCACCTCCGTGATCGCCAACCGCATGTGGGAGCGGATCATGGGCAAGGGTGTTTATGAGCCGGTTGACGAATACATCGAGTCCTCCAAGACCGTCTATCCGGAGCTGATGAGCTACCTCTCGCGCCTGATGTTCGATCTCAATTACGATCTCCGCGCATACCAGCATGTTCTCATGCTAACCAGAACATTCCAGTTCGCCACCAACCCGAATCCCTCGACCCTCGCCGCAGGGGATGATTTCCACGGTCGCAAAATCGAACGCCTTACCGCCGAGCAGATCTGGGATTCCCTCATCACCCTGTCCAGTGGTGATCCTGACAAGAAACCGATCCGTACCGCCGACAAGCGCATTTTCGTAGGCGGAACACCGGTTCTTGTCGGTAAAATGGATATGATTCAGCTTTCCAACGAAGTGCTGGCTCTTGATTCCGAGGCCGATGTCCGTACCTATTTCAAGAAATTCATGGAGAGCGTGAAAAACGGAGGAGCCGATCTCAAAGGCAACGAATCGATGAGCATGACAATGAGCCAGGAGCAGAACTACGACAAGGACTCTCCGGTCCGTGCGTCCGAGCTTCCTTCCCCAGCGCCTCGCGAGCATTTCCTCTATCTCTTCGGAGCCTCGGACCGTGATGTCGTCGAGGGTGCCAGCAAGGAGCCGAACGTCGGTCAGGTGCTTTCCATGATGAACGGCTTCGTCCAGCGTCAGTTGGTCAGCAATTACGACGCCCACCTCTACAAGAGCCTCGAAGGAGCCTCCTCGGAAACCGAGAAAATTCGCCGCCTCTACGTTGCCATCCTCAACCGTCCTCCCACAGAGGAGGAGATGGGCTGGATGCAGGAAGAGGTGAAAGCCCAAGGCGAGGAAGGATACCGCAATATCGTCTCCGCTCTCGTGATGTCCTCCGAGTTCCTTTTCCTCCAGTGAAAACCACCCGATTCCGTAATCCATTTCAATAAAATCATGAAACAGTTCCTCAACAAAGCCGACGAGCCGACCCGCCGCCAGTTCATGCTGAACGCCGCCCGCACCTACCTCGGCGTGCATCTTTTCCCCATGCTCGGATCGAGCATCGCCAGCGCTGCCGCCGAAGGCGCCTCCCAGGGCAGCAAGGCGAAATACGTGATCTATCTATATATGTCAGGTGGCATGAGCCATCTCGATACCTTCGATCCCAAGCCCAAGAAAAAAGATGTCATGGGTCCGACGGAAACCATCACTGGCAAGGCCGGTGTGGAAATCAGCGGCTTCCTGCCCAAGACCGCGGACGTGACCGACAAGATGTGCATCATCAACTCGGTCAATTCCAACCAGGGTGCCCACGAGCAGGGTTCCTATATCATGCACACCAGCTACTCGCCGCGCGGCACGATCAAGCACCCTGCGCTTGGCTCATGGGTGGTGAAACTAGGCGGTCGACTCCATCCCGAGCTCCCCGGCTTCGTCGCCGTGAATTCCTCCGCGGATGTCACCGGCGGTGGTTTTTTCGGCGCTAAATACTCGGCAGCCCCTATCGGCAGTCCGGAACAAGGTCTCCAGGATTCCCGCCGCGCGGCAGTTGTTTCGGAGGAGGACTTCACACGCCGTCTCAGTCTCGCGGACCGCCTGAACAAGCAGTTCCACAGCCGCTACCCGAACACGGACGTAAAAGCCTATGAAGAGCTTTATCAGGAGGCCATCAACCTGATGAACTCCAAGGATCTAGCCGCCTTCAACATCGGTGAGGAAGATGCCGCGACCCGTGAGATGTATGGCAAAGGAAATTTCGCCCAAGGCTGTCTCCTTGCACGCCGTCTGGTGGAAAACGATGTCCGCTTTGTGGAAGTCCAGCTTGGCGGATGGGACACACATTACGACAACTTCACCGCCGTCGAAGGACGCTGCAAGGAGTTCGACCAAGCCTACGCCGCCCTGCTCACCGACCTCGATAAACGCGGTAAGCTCAAGGATACCCTTGTCGTTGTGGCTACTGAATTCGGACGCACCCCGGAGATCAAGACCGAGCACAGCAACGGTCGCGATCACTTCCCGGCCGCATTCAGTTGCGTCCTTGCCGGTGGCGGAGTCAAGGGTGGCATGAAATACGGTGAGACCGATGCCTCTGGGGGCAAGGTCAAAGAGAACCTCGTGACCGTCCAGGACTTCAACGCGACCATCGCCTACGCCCTCGGTCTCCCGCATGATCTCGTCGTCATGTCCCCGACCAAGCGCCCATTCAAAATCGCCGACAAGGGAACTCCCGTCACCACCATCTTCGGTTAAGTGTGGATGCCGCATCCGTAGCTGCCGCGTCTCGCGGCAGACCGTGAATCACCCGCGTCCCGCGGTGATTTTCACGCCTTTGCAGCGCGCATGCCACGTTACTCCAACAGGAGCCCTTGTCTTATTCCTTCGGAAGGAAAATGTCACCGACCACCACACCTTTCTGATCGCCTAGGATCACGAAAAAAATCCGGAAGGCAGCGGCGTTGACCGAGGATCCGTCCTCCGGATCGCAGCTCGCGTTCTTGAATGTCACGCTGGTCCCTTCGGTTCCCACCGCCTGAACTTTGAAGGTGCCGCTGGCGACAAAGGGAGGATACGAATCCGCTTTCCCCTTGGTCAGTTTGATCTCCAAAGAGCCGCTGGAGTCACCCCCTATCTCTCCGGCATAATTCCCACCGTATTTGGTGGGATCCTTTTCCACCCATTCCTTGAATTCCTCAGACGATGTGGGCTCGGTTTGCACGATGATTTCGGCCGGAAGCTTGCTTTGGGCGTGTATGCTGCCGCAGAATGAAAGACCTATGGCAAGAATGGTTAGTGACGTTTTCATTTGGTTTGTTGGTTTGTAGAAATTTTTGAAATCCTCGGGAAAATCCCGGTTCTGCGATCAATCACAGTTTCCGGTATTGTTCGCGCATTGTGATTCCGGCATGAGCCAGCCTTTGGAATCCTTGTATTTCACGAGCAGCGCTTTCCCCCTCGAGCCCGCGATCCTGACCTCCGTTTTGGCGGGCACGGTGGCGATGACTTTGCCTTTCCCGCTTGCGGTATCGTAAAGGTTCACCGTTTTTCCGTCAGGATTCCTGGTGAAAACGGCCAGCATGTTCCCGGAGACCCAGCCAAGCCCGCCGTAGGGTGTTTCGCCCAGATACGTTTCCGCCCGGTCGATCAGAATCCAACCGGTTTCCGGGTCCTCGCCAACAATGTGGACGCTCAGTCCGTCCGGCTTCTCGATCATCGGTAGGTTCCCGATCACGGCTCCGGTACGTGGATTCGAACGCACGTTCAGCCCGTCCGGATCCTTGTCGATGACGTATGCCTCTCCGTCGGATGGCTTGCCTTCGGGTGCCTCGGCCGTCATACCGGCGAGAAGCCAGGGCTCCTCTTTCAGGATGCTCGTGGCGGTGTCCTTGAGGTTGTCCCCCTCATCGGCGTATTTTTTCGCGAGCTCGTTGGCGGCTCCCGGGTCGAGTTTGTAAAGGGAGGACAGCGCGTCGCCGCGGAAATAATCCTCTTCCTTTGTGTCGTTGACGATGGCGCTGAGCGGATCGGTCGCGCTCGCGTCATTGAGATTGCCGAGCGCCCCGATGGCATAACGGCGCTGCCGCATGTCCTTGTGGGCGATCGCCTCCAGGATCACCGGCACCATCTTGGGTCCGGCCATCACCAGCGGAGTCATCAGATCCTCCTCGGCGCCGGGATTGTTATAAAATGCCTGCCAGACTTCAGCCCACTTGGCTCCGCCCGGTTTGTAGTCAACGGCGGCCTCTTCCGCGCCACCTTCACCGGCCTCATCGCTTTCGCCTTTCAGGATTTTCACCAGCATATTGCCATCCGGATACTGGACGTCGTGGATCCTCCATTCCTTCGTCTTCCTGTCCCTGTCGAACTCATACAACATCGTCTTTTCCTCTCCTCCGTCCTTGAAGTCCACCTCCACGAACGCCTCGTCATCACTGCCGAATTTCTTGTCACGACCCCAGGATGTATCCGCGATCTTGAACTCTGTGATCTGCGGGTCCTGGGAGTAGTAGAGCGGATCGAAGTCCAGGGCGCCGAGTTCACCTTTCGCATCCACCGCGTCCTTCCAGATCAGATCCGCGAGATCTTTCCTGAAAAAAGGATCCAGGACGGCGCGATCCTTCGTCTGCTTGAAAAGTTGCGATTCATCGGTGTGTGCCGCGTAAAGCTTCTTCACGATCGCGGACGGCTCGGCGGGTTCTGCGGCACGCGCCTTCGACAAGGCTGTGAAGGATACCGCGCAAACAACGAGCGCGGCGAGGGAACGGTTGCTATTCATCATGGGGGGGATTCGTGTTTGAAAAGGCTCGGCTGTATATCTGAACCGGCGGACCGACACCGTGTGCCACCGGAGCTTTGACGCGTTGCAATCAATTAGTTACATCTAACAGGCGAAGCCCCCGCAAAGCAAAGCACAAACTTTTCCAAATCGCATTTTTCCGTCTTCCCTGGGACTCGCGGCGAATTTGGCGGTTCATTGGATTTATTTCAGGGAAAGGAGATAGGAGAGAAGATCGCGCGCCTGGCCGTCGCTCATGTTGTCGAGGAGTCCTTCGGGCATGAGCGAGCGGCGGAGGTATTTCGCGCCGGCCACATCGGATGTGGGGATGCGTCTGTCGGGCGCGCCCGGCATACGGACGATGATGGCGTCCTTGTCCTCGCTGACGAAGAGCGCGTCGGTGATGTCGCCGTTCTTCATTTCCACCCGGTAGATGCGGTAGCCGTTCTCCATGGCGGCGTTCGGCTGGAGGATGTTTCTCAAAATACCTTCCGTGCCCATTGCGCCGATTCCGCTGAGATTGGGGCCGATGTTCCCGCCATCTGTGCCGATGAGGTGGCAGGCGCGGCAGAGGGCGGCGAGTTCCTTGCCTTTCGCTATGTCCCCGGGCTTGGCGGCGAGCTCGCGGAATCGGGTGTATTTTGCGTCGAGGGCGGTGGCTTCCTCCTTGGTGAGGATTGGTGGGAAATCACTGGTGCGGATAACTTTCGCGCCCGCTTCCGGCTTTCCCCAGCCGCCATCGGCGGAGGTGAAGACGAGACCGGGTGTGTTGGCAGGGAGGCTGCGGTCGCTGGTGGAGCGGATCTCTTCCGCGCTCCTCGCGTGGTCCCAGATCCGGGCCTCCGCCATCGCTCCGCGGGTGCCTCCGTTGGCGAAGGTCCAGGCGAGGCGGATGTTTTCAATTTTCCCGGGGGAGGGGGCGGTGCCAGTCTCGGCAAGCTCACCGTCGAGATACATTTTCCAGATCCCCGCTTCGTCCCGGGTGGTCGCAACGTGTGTCCAGAGGCCGGGTGTCATCGGCTTTTTGGTGATGGCGACGTCCAGGAGCGGAGGGAAACGATATACTCTGGCGAGAGAAGCGGCGAAGTTGATGTCGAGGTGGCCGGGGACTCCGAAGATGCCATCCGCATTGCTGGACATAGCAACCGTTTCCAAAAGGAAGCACTCCGAGGGGGATCGCAAGGCCTTCGGCGAACACGCGGGGCTTTGTCGAGAGGCCGGTGGGAGAGGTGGGATCGCGGTCATACACGAGCACCTTGTCCTTCGCTTTGCTCGAGTAGAGGGCATCGGCGGCGGCCGGGTTCTCATTGCCATCGACGGGGTATTCCAGCGCGGTCGTCGTCCACAGCGCGCCATGGGCATCGAAAGCAATCTGCACGAATTTTCCGATTCCCTCCGCAGGAATTTCCGCCGCCACCAGCTCCGCTTCGAAGCCATCCGGGAGCGTGAAAGTGGCCAGCTCCTGTTCCGGCGTATTGGCAGCTTCCGCTTCGGGAGCCTTGTCTTCGTTCATGCCCGGCTTGACGCCCGCGCCTTTGTCTTCCCGCGCGTCCGAGTCCTCGCCGGGCCTGGTGAGGCTGTCCCAGGTCGGCGCACCGGGTGTGGGTGGCAGCTCGTCAATGGTGATGTCTTTCACCTCGATCTTGGTGTTTCCTCCGCTATGGACCTGGATGCCGATGATCCCGTCCATCGCGATCTTCGGATCCTCTTCCGTGTAGTCCACCCCCTGCACTCCATTGAGAAAAGTCCGGATGCGCGGACCTTCCGCGCGGATCACGTATTCGTTCCAGCCGTCGCGCTTTAGTACGGGATCAAGTTTCTCCATGTCGGACTGGGCAATGAGCCTGTTGCGGCGGGCCTCGTCATAGATGGAACCCCACCAGGTCGGATCGCCGTAGTCGCACTGGTAGCCGCTGGCCTCGGTGTTATTCGGGACGCGCTGGGAGCGGATCTGGATGCCGGAGTTGATCATCCCCGTCGCCGGATCGCCGGTCATGCGTATCATCATGCGCAGGGTGAAATTCTGGTAAGACTTCTTAGTGCAGAGAAAATCGTTGTGAGGGATGCGCGTCGTGCCGTCACCGCCGGTGATGACTCCGTCGTTCACTTTCCAAAGTTCCGGCGTCGGCGATTCCCACCCGTCCAGCGTTTTCCCATCGAAGAGCGCGACCGGCTCTGCAAAGGCCTGGCTGGATATGAATACGACGGCGAGGGCGAGAATTTTTTGAATGGGGTTCATCTTGGTTTTGGTTTCGCGGAAAGGGAAGCGGAGGGGATGATTGCCGCAACATAGCTTACGGGGAAAGGCGCGGTTTGTTTCAAAGCCGGCTCTCAGGGTGGCTGGCGAGATCGACTGGTCCATGAGTGGAGGGGAACGATAGGATCACACAAGACGGATGTTGCGACCAAGGTATTGAAAGATAGCATCGTTGCCGATGGGTCACATCGTCTTACTACCTTTCGGCAGTGCCGGAGATGTGTTCCCTTTCATCTGGTTGGGGAAAATGCTCATGGCGCGCGGTCATCGCGTGACCATGGTATCCACCTGCCTTTTCTCCGAGGCGGCGGAGTCCGCGGGCATCCCGTTCATTCCGCTGGGCACTCCGGAGGAGTTCGAGGCCATTGCTCGCGACAGAAGGATCTGGAAGCTCGGGATCGGAACCAAGGTCGTGCTCGATTACGCGGTCGAGTGGTCCGGGAAATACCTGGAAGCCGTCGAGTCCCTCGGACAAGTCGATCTCATGCTGGCGCCGCTCACCTGTTTCGGCGCGCGCATGGCGAGGGAGAAACACGGCATCCCGCTCCTCACCGTGCATCTTCAGCCCATGGTCTTTTTGAGCGCTTACGAGACCCCTCTTCTACATCCTTTGCTCCGATGGCTCCGCCACGTTCCGGTGGCGGTGAAAAAACTCGTATTTTCCCTGCCCAACGCCGTCGATTTCCTCGCTCTACCCGGCATACGGAAAATCTGCGCCGCGCATCAGGTGAAGCCTCCGCGCAGCCTATGGCGTGAGTGGTGGGACTCGCCCGATGGAGTGCTGGCCCTCTTCCCTGAGTGGCTCGCCGCACCGCAGCCCGATTGGCCGCCGAATCTTCTCCAATGGGATTTTCCAATGGAGGATCTTGGAGCGGAGTTGTCCATGCAGCCGGCTCTGCGCGACTTTCTGGAAGCAGGGGAAAAGCCGGTCGTCTTCACCCCGGGCAGCGCCAACGTGCAGGCGGAGCGGGTTTTTGAAGTTGCCGTGGAGGTCGTGAAACGCCTCGGAATCCGCTCCGTCTTCGTCACCCGCATGGAGCTGGAACTCCCTTCGGAAACGCTTGGGAAAATTTTTATCGTGGATTTCGTCCCATTCGGGAAACTGCTGGAGCGAACCTCGGTCTTTGTGCATCACGGCGGGATCGGCACCATGGCGCAGGGCTTCCGCGCGGGAGTTCCACAGCTTGTGATGGCTATGTCACACGATCAGCCGGACAACGCGGACCGCTTGGAAAAATCCGGAGCAGGCATCGGACTTACGCCCCGCACCTTCACTGCGGATCGGGTGGAGAGGGAGCTGGGTCGGCTTTTATACGAATCCTCGTATAAGGATGCCGCAACCCGGCTGATGGGAAAAGTGAAAGAGCGCAGGGAGACGGAGAAGTTGCTGGATTGGATTTCGGGCGTGATGGAAAGCCGACTGGCTCACCGCGAGACGCGGTGAGCACGGCCTGCGGCGAGACGCCGCAGCTACGCGGGACGCCGGCAGCTACGCGTGTTTCGCGTGCCACTCTTTATATACCTTCGGGGAGATTTCCGAGGGCTTGATCTCGGAGCGGCCGCCCCAGAAGACGTTGGTATAGGAGACCGGGATGCCGACGGATTCCAAGTGCTTGTCGATGGCTGCCTTATGCTCGAGGACACGGGGTTTTTCCGTGCCGTGCATGACACCCATGATGTTGACGTTGCCGAAGCGGGGGCCGCCCTCGCGCCAGTAGGCGTGGGTCATGCAGTAGTGGCGACCGACTTCGCCACCTGTCTCGATCTCGCGGCCAACGGGCACGGCCCAGTGGAAGAGTCCGTTGAAGCGGGTCACGCGCTCTCCTGTTTCCGAAGGTTTCACGTGCTCCAGGAAAGTGGAGAAGCGTCCGATGACTTGCTTCCGGTTCAGCTCCTCCGCCACCTCGCAGAAGCGGTCGAGTGATACACCGGCTTGCTCCGCGCGCTTGCCCCAGGGATTTTCGCAAATCTCATCGAGCGTGAGCTCCTCTTTCAGGACGAGCAGGATATCCCACTCCTCTTCTGTTAGATCGGCGGGAACGGTTGTCATCATGATGGCCGGTTCATCGGATTTTTCACCGGGTTCCATGGTCTTGCGGCGCATGTGGCCGACTCCGAGGGCGAAAACGCCATTTGCTGGCATGAGCAGATATTCGGTGGCGCCGGTGAGTTCGAGGAGTTTGGTGGCGTGGAAATCGAGGGACTCGCCGACCGGGACTTTCAAAGTGGTCCACAGGCGGTAGTCGGAGCCGGAGACCTCGCTATCGGTCGAGCGGATCACGACATGGCCGGAAAAGGGATCGTCCTTCGCCATGAAATCAAAGGCCGCGTTGAGTTTGTCTTCCGGGACTTTCCATGCGACGAGGGCGCCGTGGGCAAGCTTCGTGGCAAGCATGGTCTGGCGGACGCGGCGGATGATCCCGGCCTCCTGCATCGCGCGGATGCGCTCGATCACCGTTTCAAGCGCCACCCCGGATTTCTCGGCGATGAGGTGGAAAGGCTTGCGCTGGAATCCGTCTATGAGGTCTTCGGAAACGGAGAGGATCTTCGCGTTCGTGGGATCGGAAACTGCGGTGGGGATTTCGGATGTCATTGGGGGAGTTTTGGGCAGGAAGCACCGGACGTCCACACGGAACATCGGATGGGGGATTTTTCGCAGGATTTGCGGAGGGGAGTGGTCAGTGCCAAGTGATCAGTGATCAGTGGAAGACTCTCGATTGATTTCTTTGTGGCTATGCGAGAAGAGCGGTGAGTTTCTCCTTCCACTCGTCCTCGAATACCACATCGAAGCGGACGTGGATGTTCTGCATGGCTGGTGCGAATTCCGCCCAGCTTGAATCCTTGGCGCGGGCGTTGCAAAGGTCG
>Ga0105047_10013305_pt1 | contig 13156 bp, 13 predicted proteins | sample MAT04_FD_78384 | JGI IMG/M metagenome (GOLD analysis project Ga0105047, IMG submission 78384) | Freshwater microbial communities from Lake Fryxell liftoff mats and glacier meltwater in Antarctica - MAT-04 (megahit assembly) | ecosystem: Environmental > Aquatic > Freshwater > Ice > Liftoff... | reverse complement strand
TGATAGCTGCGCGGCCGCTGACCCTTCTGAGGGGGCACATCGTACTCGATATAGAGCGCCTCGGAGACGATCGCCTCGTCCGGCACGAATTCGTCGAGCTTCACGTCCCGGTCGGGGGAGTCCAGATTGAAATTGGCCGCCAGGTAATCGACGATCAACTCCTTGTCTTTGGCCGGGAAGTTTTCCTTGGTGTAGAAAATGTCGCGGAGCGGCTCGCCCTCCATCGACTTACGGTCGACCATCCGCTGAACCACATAGGCCCAGCCCTCACGGTCCAGTTTCATGTGGTGGAAGGCGGTCGAGTGGCAGACGAAGCACTTGTCCAGCAGCAGGTCGCGCCCCGGACCGGGCGGATAGAGCATGTCGAACGCCACCAGCGGCTTGTTTTCTGCGTAATTGGGGGTGTGGGTGTCGCGCTGTTGGAACTGCTGGCTGATGTCGAAGCCCGGCGTCACGGTCGCCTTAAGGTCCAGCTTCAGCGTTTCGCCCGCCTTGACCGTCACCTTCTGCCGCGGGGAGTCAAAGCCGCGCTGCGAAATCCAGACCTCATAGGTCGCAGGGGGCAGGGCCGGCACGCGGTATTGTCCCTGGCGGCTGAACACATTGTAGGTCGTGCCCGCCTTGGGGTCGCGCGCCTTGACGCGGATGGCGATGGACTTGCCGGCGCTGAGGGCGATGCTCCCCCGGATGATCGCCGTGGGCTCCGCCGCCGGTGCCGGCCCGCTGAAACCCGCCAAGACGATGGCCAGGGCGGCCACCCCGGCGAGCGCGGCCGCCGAAGCGCCGAACAGGACCTTGGGCGATTGGGTCTTCATCGAGCGTTCCTGGTCTGGCGGCGCTTACGCGTTCGAACTCAAGAGTGCCGCTGCGCCCTGGCTACGTCAACAATGTCTGACAAGTTCAACAACTTGGACTCCAGCCCGCGAAAGCTGGTCGCGATCGGCTCCTTATCGCCCCAGGCGAGGCGCGGGTGTCATGGCCTTGAGGGCGTCCGCAAGAAGAGCGGTGGACCGCAGTTTATCGACCAAGCTTAACGCAATGATGGGGCCGACGTCGGTTGTGTTGACATCGACGATGTAAATGCGGCCGTCAGTTCGGTCGCGAAGGATATCGAGACCCGCCCAGTCCAGGTGCATCGCCGAGAGAAAACGGACAATCTGCTCCAGTTCCTGCGGGCTGAAAACCTGCTCGGGCAGGTCAAGTCTGACCGACAGATTGTGTATTGAAAAGCGGTCCCTAGCCGCCTTTGATTTGGTCCAGACAACGACAGGCCGCCGTCCGATGCAGGCAGTCCGCAGGTCGCGGACCACCCCGCCTTCCTGGGTGTCGATGAGCCGTTGGTAGTGCCGCCCGGGTTCGCGCGCCGTGGGGCAATGGACTAGGCGGCCGTCGTGGGCGCCGTTGCCCTCGCCCTTCTCGACGGCGACTCCCGTCCACCGGGTAGGATCTACGGCCAAGGGGTAGCCGAACACCTCTTCGAACACCTCGGCCACATGCGATTTTGAGATATCGAGACAGCGAAAATTGAACGCCGGCAGCAGAGGCGGGATCAGGGCGGCGGTCCAGGTGGCGTCTTCGAAGGCGAACGCGGCGTCCGCCTGTTCCGGCGCGGCGACGATCCGGATGCCGGCCCAGGCGGCCGCGGCCCATACCAGATACCAAGGCCGCGGATTGTGGGGCGTGAACCAGAGCCGGGGGCGACTGCGCCTCGTCGCCGCCAGCCACCAGGAACGCGCCCGCACGATCATATGATAGCCGAACCAAACCAGGCATTCGCCGATAAGGGTCCGATCAAGAGTGAGGTCCGCGCCGGTATCGAAAACCTCGACCCGGCCGTCCTTCAATCGGAAGTCCCGGAGCCAGAAGCCGCGGCCCTTGAGGTCGGCGCCGCCTGCGCGCGGGGGCCCGTCGCCGCGGATGAATGTTGGCGGTCGTTCGGGGTCAGCAGCGGCTTCGAGAGGCAAGGGCGGGCTCCGCTGCTCAGCGCCCGTGAAGCTGCGCCATAAACATATGTCGCGGGGGGGTGTTGGGTTCCCCGTCAAGCGGGCCGGGTGATGATGGCGCCCACCGCCGCTATGCGCTCCGCCCGCCAATAGGCGGGCTGCAGCAACAGTTCGGGCAGGATGTCGGGATCGAGCTCTTCGTAGGCCAAGGCGCAGCCCGCCGACTCTGCGATTCGGGTCAGGGGCACCCGGAGAAGGTCGTGGCCAGCGAAGATCGGGCTGCCCGTATAGAGCAGCAGCACGCCGCCGGGAGCGAGGCGCGACGCCCCCTCCCTGGCCCAGTCCAGGCTGAGCCCTTCGCCCAGGCGCCCGCCGCCGCGGCTGTAGGTCGGGAGGCGCAATCCGGCGACGAACGGCGGATTGGCTAGGATGAGGTCGGCCAGGGGCGCGTCGGCCGCGCCTCTGGCTAAGCGAAACTGCGCCTGGACGCCGGCCGCAGCCGCGTTGACGGCAGCGAGGCGGAGCGCCAGTGGATTAACGTCGGAAAGGATCAGCTCCGCGTCTGGGATCATGGCGTGAGCGAAAATGCCGCCCGCTCCGGAGCCGGCCCCGATATCCACGATCAGGGCCTTGGGGCCCAGCCGCGGCAGGGCCGTTCGGATGAACGCCGCAAAGCGGTAAGTGTCCGGCCCGAAAAACACCGCGTCGCTGCTGCGATCGCCGTACCCTGAGTGCAGATAGAGATGGCCCTCGAGACTGGCGACGCGAAGCGTGCTCACCAGGCTGGGCCCGCGACGGGCCACCATCCGTCCTGCGTGCATCAACGCGACGAGTTCTCGATCCACGGCTTGTGCGCCAAAGGGTCGGTTCCAGCCGAAAATATCCTCAAGACTCTCTGCGCGCGATCCGGGGCGCCGCCACAGGATGCGCCGATGGACGGCGGGTGTCGGAGGCATGAACCGATAGCCACCATCGGACAAACGCCCAAGCAGTTCCAACCTGGCCGCGTAAACGCTGTCTGGGTCCGGACTCATGTCTATCTGGACGGCTTGGCGCCCGCGCGTGACACGCACTCGCGCCGCAGAGCCAGCATCGCTTCGGGCATGCCCTTCAACACGGCGGCCCGCACCATGCTGACCGGAACCGGCCCGTTCAGCGCCACGTCAGTATGATAGGCGACGTGCGAGCCGCGCCCTCCGTCTATGGGGGTGATCGTCCATACGCCTTCCGACCGCTTCCAGTCTCCAGCGACCCGGCGGAAGGCGAGCCTGTGCGGGGGCGAAAAGTCGGCCCTGAAGACATTGCGCATCTTGGGCTTGAGCATGTTGCCCTTCAGTACGTGCTCGCGAACTTCCCAGCGGTCGCCGGGCCCCTTCTGCAGAATCTTGCAGCTGATGAGCTTGGGCATGAAGCGGGTGGCGTTGGCGCAGTCGACCAGAGTCGCCCAAACCACCTTCGGCGGCGCAGCGACATCCATCTGCGATTCGACACTGGCGGCTGCGTCTGAGGTCGCGCGGGCGGCCACGGTGGGCGCCGCCTGATAGGCGGCCGCAAGGGCGGGCTGAACGCCAAGCGCGCATGTGACCAGAGCAGCTGCGACGATCCGGATATTCATGAGGAGTCTAAGGGCGCCAGCAGGCCCCTCGTTCCGCCCGGGCGAAAAGTGCTGCGGCGTCTCAGTCCTGCCGCACCGCCACCCAAACCACATGCCGCGCCCCGCCGCCGCCGGCGCGGGCCCGCACACGCACTTCCTCCACCTTGAAGCCTGCCCGCCGCAGCCGCCCCGCATACGTCTTGTGCGGGGCGGACGACCATACGGCCAGTACCCCGCCGGGTCGCAGAGCCCGCCGCGCTGCGGCGAGCCCTTCCAAGTCATACAGCCCGTCGTTGGCCTTGCGGGTCAGACCCTCGGGTCCGTTGTCGACATCCAGCAGTATGGCGTCATAGTCGGCCGTCCCGGCTCGGATCAGGTCGCCGACGTCGGCCTCGCGGATTACGACGCGCGCGTCGTTCAGGCTAGAGCCGTGCAGCTGCGCCATGGGCCCCTTGGCCCAGGCGACCACGGCCGGCACAAGCTCGGCCACGGTGACGCCCGCGTCTGCAGGCAAGGCCGCCAGGGCGGCGCGCAGGGTGAAGCCCATGCCCAGGCCGCCGATCAGCACCTGCGGCCCGGGGCGCCCTTGGACCCGCGCGCAGGCGAGGGCGGCCAGGGCCTCTTCCGATCCGCTCAGGCGGCTGTTCATCAGCTCGGTGGCGCCGGCCATGATCGAATACTCATGGCCGCGCTGCATCAGCCGCAGTTCGCCGCCGCCCCCAGGCATGGTTGCGGCGTCCAGCTGGAGCCAGGGGATCATGGGCGAGGACTCATGGCCCTCATGCCGTAGCGCGGCGCAGTGCGATCCACTAGTCTGCGGGCGGCCTCCAGGGAGCAAACGCTTATGACCGGCACGATCATCCTCATCGTCATTGTCGTCGTGGTCGGGCTAGTCCTGATCGGCATCTACAACCGCCTCGTCGCCCTGAGGCAGAACGCCAACCAGGCCTTCGCCGACGTCGACGTACAACTGACCCAGAGGCGCGATCTTATCCCCAATTTGGTCGAGACGGTTAAGGCCTACGCCAGCCACGAGTCCGCCACCTTGCAGGCGGTGACGGCGGCGCGCACGGCGGCCGCCTCGGCCGGGTCGGTGCAGGACAAGGTCGCGGCCGAGAACATGCTGACCGGCGCGCTGCGCCAGCTGTTCGCGGTTTCGGAAGCCTATCCCGACCTGAAGGCCAACGAGAACTTCGCCAGGTTGCAGGACGAGCTGTCGGATATCGAAAACAAGCTCGCCGCCGCGCGGCGGTTCTTCAACAATGCGGTCAGCGAGTTCAACGCCGGAATCCAGCAGTTCCCGGCTGTGCTGATGGCCGCGCCGATGGGCTTCAAGGAGCGCGAGTTCTTCGACGTCGGCGAGGGCGACCGGGTGGCGATGGCGACGCCGCCGCCGGTGAAGTTCTAGCCGCCGCAAAGGGGGCAGGCCGGTGAGCCAGGCGATCGGCCTGCAGACTTACATCTGGAACAACAACCTGCGCTCGGCGGTGCTTCTGGCCGGGTTTCCGGTTCTGCTCATCGGCATGGTGTTCGCCGCCGAGTTGCTGCTGATCGGCGCAGGGGGCCTGCCCTCGACGGGCTCGATGGGCGGCGATGTGGCCTACGCGCTGAGGCTGCTGGCCGGCGCGGCGCCCCTGGCGATAGCGGCGGCGCTGGCGTGGTTTGGCGTCGCGTATCTGTTCAACCAGGCGATCATCGATCTGGCTACCGGAGCCCGAAAGGTCGACCGCGCTGCCGAGCCGCAGCTTTATAACCTGCTCGAAAACCTGTGCATCTCGCGGGGGATGCGGACGCCTGATCTGCGCATCATCGACAGTGAGGCGCTGAACGCCTTCGCCACCGGCCTGCACGAGGGGCGGTTCTCGGTAACGGTGACGCGAGGCCTGTTGGGCGCCCTGGACCGCGACGAGCTGGAGGCGGTGCTGGCCCACGAGCTGACCCACATCATCAACCGCGATGTGCGCACCATGGTCATCGCCGCGATCTTCGCCGGGATCATCACCCTGATCGCCGAGCTGATCTTCCGCGTGCTGATGTGGGGCGGAGGGCGGCGAGGGGGCCGAGATTCGGGCAAGGGCGGCGGGGCGATCCTGTTCGTCGTCGTCGCCCTGGCGATTGCGGCGGTGGGCTATGTCCTGGCCATCGTCATCCGCATGACCTTGTCGCGGTCGCGCGAGTTTGTCGCCGACGCCGGTTCGGTGCAACTGACCAAGAACCCAGACGCCATGATCTCCGCCCTGCGCAAGATCAGCGGTCACTCCCGGATCGAGGCGCCGGACTCGGTTCGATCAATGTTCATCGACAACTCTGACGAAGGGGTCATGTCCCTGTTCGCCACCCACCCTCCGATCGCCAAACGCATCGCCGCCCTTGAAGCCTATGGCGGTGGCCGCTCCGCAGCGCCTGGCCCTTGGGGCTAGGCGCGCCTGCGGATCAGTCGCGATCGCCCAGCAGGGTCCAGCCGGAAGGCTTGAGCACCTCGACCGGCCGGAAGCGCGCCTTGTAGTCCATCTTCGGCGAGCCGGGGACCCAGTAGCCCAAATAGACATAGGGAAGGGTCGCCAGCCGCGCCTGGACCACGTGGTCCAGGATGATGAACGAGCCCAGGCTGCGGCGGGCCAGGCCCGGATCGTAGAAGCTGTACACCAGCGACAGGCCGTCGCCGAGGATGTCCACCAGCACGCAGGCGATCAGGTCGCCGGGGCCGCGGTCGCTGGACGGCAAGCGGTATTCGATCAGATGGGTGCGGACTGCGGTGTCCTCGACCATGGCGACATAGTCCGGCCAGGTCATGTCGGCCATACCGCCCTCGGCGTGGCGCGCCAGCAGATAGCGGCGCAGCAGGTCGAACTGCTCCATGGTCGCCTCGGCCTCGACCAGGTGACGGGCGATATCGACGTTGCGATCCAGGTTGCGGCGCTCTGAGCGCGAGAAAGGGTAGTCGGTCGCCAGGATTCGCACCGAGATACAGGCCTCGCAGGCCTCGCAGGCGGGGCGATAGGCGATGTTCTGAGACCGGCGGAAGCCGACCTGGGTCAAGGCGTCGTTGACAGAGGGGCCCTCGGACAGCGGCAGGTGGGCGAACACCTTGCGTTCGTCGCGCGCCGGCAGGTAAGGGCACGGCGACGGAGCCGTCAGAAAGAACCGTAGTTGGCGCGGGGCGAAATGCTGGGTCACGGTCTTAGGCTATCCCGGCCTGAATGAAGATTTCCCGAGGCTAATGGTGATTAGTGCGCATCCCTGATGACCTCTGCAAGGCGCCCGCCACTTATAACCCCCCGTCGGGCGGCAGCACCGGAGCCTCCCGCAGCAGCACCATGGTGATGCGGCGATTGCCGGGCAGCATCGGATCGTCAGGATAGAGGGGATCAGCCGCCGCCTTGCCGGCGACCTGATAGATACGGTCGGGATCGACCCCCGAGCCCTGCAGAATCTGGCGCGACGCATTGGCGCGGCCCGACGACAGGGTCCAGTCGCTGTCGGCCTTGACCCCGCCGGTGCTGGCGCTGGTGTGGCCCGACACGTTGATGCGGTTGGGCAGCTGGTTGACCACCTTGGCGATGGCGCGGAGCAGAATCTGCGCGCGGGGGTTGGGCCGGGTCGAGCCCTCCTCGAACATCGACCGCCCCTCTTGATCGACCAGCTGGATGCGCAGGCCTTCGGGCGTCTGGTCGATAAGGATCTGCTTCGAAAGCTCCGCCAGTTCCGGCATGTCCTGCAGCGCCTGGCGCAGGGACGCGGCGGCGCTCTGGAACGCGGCCTCTTCCTTTTTCTGCAAGGCCTCGCGCAGGGCGGCCTCACTGGCGGAATCGAGGTCCTTGGGTGAGCCGGAGGGGTTGTCGGTCTGCATGTCGGGCGGCGCCTGGGGCGCGAGCTTCTCGACCGTGGCCTGCGAGCCCTTGGCGTTGCCGCCGTCCTGGCCCAGCGCCGTGCCGCCGAGGATGCCCCCCGACCCCGAAGTCGAGGCCGAGACGCTAGCGGGCGCGAAGTAGTCAGCGATCCCCTTTTTTTGCTCGGGGGACGTTGTGTTGATGAGCCACATCAGCAGGAAGAAGGCCATCATCGCGGTCACGAAGTCGGCGTACGCGACCTTCCAGGCGCCGCCGTGGTGGCCGCCCGAAATCTTCTTAATGCGCTTGATGATGATGGGTCTGTCGCTACTGACCGCCATCGCTCCGCCTTTTAACCTTACCGAGATGTTGAGAGTCGTCGCAGTCCGTTAAGATGCTGTTGCGAAAAGCGGGCCCTGGCCGCCAATGTGCCGCGGCGTTTTCGTCAGCGAGCGGCTTCATGGACATCGCCTTCCTCGGTCTGGGCGTGATGGGTTTTCCCATGGCCGGACACCTTGCCGCCGCCGGCCACAGGGTGACGGTGTTCAACCGCAGCCCAGACAAGGCGGCGCGGTGGGCCCAGTCCCATGCCGGGCGCGCCGCGGCGACCGTGGCAGAGGCGGCGGCTGGGGCGCAGATCGTCGCCATGTGCGTCGGGGCCGACGACGATGTGCGGGAGGTCGGCGAGCTGGCCCTGGATGGGACGGCGCCGGGCGCCGTGCTGGTGGATCACACGACCGCCTCGGCTGAGGTGGCGCGGGAGATGGCGCATCGGGCGGCCGAGGCGGGGGTGGGGTTCCTCGACGCCCCGGTCTCAGGCGGGCAGGCCGGCGCCCAGGCAGGGGCCCTGACCATCATGTGCGGCGGCGATCAGGCGGCCTTCGAGAGGGCGCGGCCCGCCATGCAGGCCTACGCCAAGGCCATAAAACTGATGGGCCCCGCCGGCGCCGGCCAGCTGACCAAGATGGTCAACCAGATCTGCATCGCCGGCCTGGTCCAAGCTCTGGCCGAAGGGGTCCACTTCGCCCAGCGCGCGGGACTCGACCCGGACGCGGTGCTCGAGGCGATCTCCAAGGGGGCGGCCCAGTCGTGGCAGATGGACAATCGCTGGGCGACCATGGCGCGAGGGGAGTTCGAGTTCGGCTTCGCGGTCGACTGGATGCGCAAGGACCTGGGCCTGGTCATGGACGAGGCGAACCGCAACGGCGCCCGCCTGCCCGTGACCGCCCTGGTCGATCAATTCTATTCGGAGGTGCAGGCCATGGGCGGAGGGCGGTGGGACACCTCAAGCCTGGCTGCGCGGCTGCAGAATCCGGCCTAGGCGCCCAGCAGCTCGGCGGCCCGCGGGGCGAAATAGCTTATCACTCCAGCGCAGCCCGCGCGCTTGAAGGCGGTGAGGCTCTCGAGGATGGCGCGGTCCTCTTCCAGCCAGCCGTTTTGGGCTGCGGCCATGATCATCGCGTACTCCCCCGAGACCTGGAACGCGAACGTTGGCATGGCGTAGGCCTCGACGATGCGGCGGACGATGTCGAGATAGGGCAGGCCGGGCTTCACCATCACCATGTCGGCCCCCTCGGCGATGTCGAGGGCCACCTCGCGCAGGGCCTCGTCCGTATTGCCGGGATCCATCTGGTAGGTTTTCTTGTCGCCGACCAGGGCCTTGGCCGAGCCGATCGCGTCGCGGTATGGTCCATAGAAGGCGGAGGCGTATTTGGCCGCATAGGCCATGATCATGACGTCCTGGCGGCCGTCCGCTTCCAGAGCGCCGCGCAACGCGCCGACGCGGCCGTCCATCATGTCGGACGGCGCCAGGATATCGGCGCCTGCCGCCGCCTGAGCCAGGCCCTGCTCCACCAGCCGCTCGATGGTGGCGTCGTTGAGGATGCGGCCGTGCTCCATCAGGCCGTCGTGACCATGGTCTGTGAAGGGGTCCAGGGCGACGTCGCACATGATCCCGACCTCGGGCGCGGCGTCCTTCATGGCCCGCACGGTGCGCATGACGAGCCCGTCCGGATGGCTGGCGTGGCTGCCGACGGCGTCCTTTCGTTCTCCGTCGATGTGAGGAAAAACGGCTATGGCCGGAATGCCCAGGGCCCGGGCGCGCACCGCGGCGCGGGCGGCCTCGGCGACCGACAACCGCGCCACGCCGGGCATGGAGGCGACGGGCTGGCGATCCTCGGCGCCCTCGTGGACGACGATCGGCCAGATCAGATCTGCGGGGCTGACCACAGTCTCGCGTACCAAGTCCCGAATCCACGCCGCCTGCCGCAGGCGGCGCAGGCGCAGAGCCGGATACGAGGCCAAGGGCGGCAGGCTCATGAGGCGGCGTCGGAACCGCTAGACCGGCGCCCGATCGACTTGCCTGCAGCCAGCTTGATCCCTCCCCAAAGGGGCGCAAGCCACGTCCAGAGGGTCGCCAGGCAGAACAGGACGATGGAGGCCAAGAGCAGGCCCCAGCCGGCCGAAGCGCCCACGGCCAGGTCGCCGCCTTCCACCACCTGAGTCGCAGCGCGGGTCAGTTCGCCGAAACTGGCGACCCCGACCACAATGGCGGCGATCATGGCGATGGCGGACAAAACGGTCAGACCGAAGGCCCACCAGAAGACCGAGATCTGAAACCGCAGATGGCTGCGGCTGACGGGGTCGGCGTCATCCTGCCGCGCATAGGCCAGCACCACTGCGACGAAGGCCGGAACGCCGGCGAAGAAGACCGTGAAGAACAGGCACAGGTAGCCGAACATGGCCAAGCCTCGGTCCAGTCCGCCAGAAGCAGGCGGCTCTTCCTGAGCGGCGGGCAGGTCCGGCGTATAGGCGGAGGTCATGGCGATGCGGCCTCAAGGAAGGGCGACGGGCGCCCGCTGGGGGAAAATAGGGGTCTTTGACGCTGAAACAAAGGCTCGGACGGGGGCAGCCCGATGTATTTGCCTGAGCAGGCGGGCTATATGGACATCCAGCGGCGGCGCATGCGACAAGCCGATCGCTTCAGAACGGCCCCGTCCGGGCCGCAGGGACAGTCTCGAGATGGATTACAAGGCTGCTTTCCGCGCCTCTGTAGAACAGGTCAAGGCCGAGGGGCGCTACCGCGTCTTCGCCGATCTGAAGCGTCGCCGCGGCGCTTTTCCGCGCGCCACCTGGACCGGCCCGGCCGGCGAGCAGGACGTCGTCGTCTGGTGCTCGAACGACTACCTCGGCCAAGGCCAGAATCCTGTCGTTCTCCAGGCCATGCATGAAGCGATCGACCAGGTCGGCACGGGCTCGGGCGGCACGCGAAACATTTCCGGCACCACGCACCACCATGTCCAGCTTGAGGCGGAACTCGCCGACCTGCACGGCAAGGAAGCGGCGCTGCTTTTCACGTCTGGCTATGTCGCCAACGAGGCCACCTTGGCGACCTTGGCCAAGATCCTGCCGGGCCTGATCATTTTTTCCGACGCTCAGAACCACGCCTCGATGATCGCCGGCATCCGCCATGGCGGCGCCCAGCGGCATATCTTCCGCCACAACGACTTGGCCCATCTGGAAGAGCTGCTGGCGGCCGCGCCGAAAGACGCCCCCAAGCTGGTGGCCTTTGAGAGCGTATATTCGATGGACGGCGACATCGCCGACCTGGTCGGCACCGCCGAGCTGGCGCATCGCTACGGCGCCCTGACCTATCTGGACGAGGTCCACGCTGTCGGCATGTACGGGCTGCGCGGCGCCGGCGTCGCCGAGCGCGACGGGGTGATGGACCGCATCGACATTATCGAGGGCACCTTGGGCAAGGCGTTCGGCGTCATGGGCGGATATGTCGCCGGCGACGCGGATTTCGTCGACGCCATCCGCAGTCACGCTGCGGGCTTCATCTTCACCACCTCGCTGCCGCCGGCGCTGACCGCCGGAGCCCTGGCCAGCGTCCAATGGCTGAAAGCGCACAACGAACTGCGGATCCTGCACCAGGAGCGCGCCGAGACGCTGAAACGCCGATTCCGCGAGGCGGGCCTGCCGGTGATGCCCAGCTCCGTCAGCCACATCGTGCCGGTGCTGGTGGGCGATCCCGTCCACACCAAGCTGGTTTCCGACATGCTGCTGATGGATCACTCCATCTATGTGCAGCCGATCAATTACCCGACCGTAGCCAAGGGGGGCGAGCGGCTGCGGTTCACGCCGACGCCGTTTCATACCGATGCGATGATGGATGACCTGGTCGGGGCGATGGACGCCCTGTGGTCGCGCTGCAACGTCAAGCGCCTGGGCGGCGTGGCGGCCTAGGCCTTCTTTATCGCCGAGGCCTGTCGGCGAACGCCGCGGCCCAGACCAATCTGTTTGGCGAAGTTAGAGCGTTGAGCCGCATAGGCGGGCGCGACCATCGGATAGTCCGGGGGGAGATTCCATTTACGTCGGTATTCCTCCGGGCTCATGTTGAAGCGAGAGCGGAGATAGCGTTTCAACATCTTCAGCTTCTTGCCGTCCTCCAAACAGACGATGTAATCGTCGTGAATAGATCGCCCGATCGATACGGCGGGCTTCTGACGCTCCGCAGGACGGGCAGACGGCGCTTGGCCGAGGTTGGTCAGGGCATCGTGGACGGTGCGTATGATGTCGGGAATCCCCGCGGCTGGAAGAGCGTTCTGGGCGACATAGGCCGCGACAATATCCGCGCTCAGACGAAGAATCCCTTCGTTTGAGCCCTCGCCCGCATCGTCGTCAGCCGCACTCATCTTGACCCTTCCCGGTCCCGCCTCAAGCAGCGGCTCCCCGCACCATTAGCAGGCGGCGTGAACCGCCAACTGGAGTGAACGTGCAGGGCAAGCGCCGGTTCCGCCCGCCCTTTGCCTTGCAAGCGCATTGATCGGCGCGCCCGGGGGAGTAAACAGGGCCGCGCAAGCCCCGACCGACACCCATCTGAAAGGCTATATCGTGAGTTCGCAAGCTACCGCCACCGCCCCCGACGGCTTCTTCAGCGCGAACCTGCAGACGGCCGACGCCGGTATCTTCGCGGCCCTCAGTGACGAGTTGACCCGGCAACGCAATCAGATTGAGTTGATCGCTTCGGAAAACATCGTCTCCAAAGCGGTTCTTGAAGCTCAGGGCTCGGTCCTGACCAACAAATACGCCGAAGGCTATCCTGGCCGCCGATACTACGGCGGCTGCGAGTATGTCGACGTGGCTGAGCAGCTGGCGATCGACAGGGCCAAGGCGCTCTTCGGCTGCGCCTTCGCCAACGTCCAGCCTCACTCCGGCGCCCAGGCAAACCAGGCTGTGTTCATGGCCTTGCTGCAGCCCGGCGACACCTTCATGGGGATGGACCTGGCCGCCGGAGGCCACCTGACCCACGGACACCCCGCCAATCAGTCAGGCAAGTGGTTCCGGCCGGTTCCCTACACCGTCCGCCCGCAGGATCAGCAGATCGACTATGAGGCCGTCGAAGAGATTGCGCTTCGCGAGAAGCCCAAGCTGATCGTCGCCGGCGCCTCGGCGTACAGCCGCCAGATCGACTTCGCTCGTTTTCGCCGCATCGCCGATTCGGTCGGCGCCTATCTGATGGTGGATATGGCCCACTACGCCGGCCTGGTGGCCGGCGGGGTCTACGATAGCCCCTTGCCCCACGCCCATGTGGTGACCAGCACGACCCACAAGACCCTTCGCGGCCCCCGCGGCGGTTTGATCCTCAGCAACGACGAGGCGATCGGCAAGAAGATCAACTCAGCGGTGTTCCCAGGCATCCAGGGCGGACCCCTGATGCATGTCATCGCCGCCAAGGCGGTCTCGTTCGGCGAGGCGCTGCAACCGCAGTTCAAGGCCTATGCCCG
>Ga0105047_10013304_pt1 | contig 13157 bp, 10 predicted proteins | sample MAT04_FD_78384 | JGI IMG/M metagenome (GOLD analysis project Ga0105047, IMG submission 78384) | Freshwater microbial communities from Lake Fryxell liftoff mats and glacier meltwater in Antarctica - MAT-04 (megahit assembly) | ecosystem: Environmental > Aquatic > Freshwater > Ice > Liftoff... | reverse complement strand
GCCCGGGTCATGGGGGCGAACACCGAGTTGATCGCCGATGTGGGCGTCGCCGGGATTCACCGAGTTTTGCGACACCGCGAAACCATGACGGCGGCCGATGTTGTGATCGTGGTCGCCGGGATGGACGGAGCGTTGCCGAGCGTGGTCGGTGGGCTCGTGGATTGTCCCGTCATCGCGGTGCCCACGAGCATCGGTTACGGAGCGTCATTTGGCGGAGTGGCGGCCTTACTCACCATGTTGAACTGCTGCTCCGCCGGCGTCGCTGTTGTGAACATCGACGCCGGGTTCAAAGCGGGTTACGTGGCTGCACGGATCGTGCACCGCATTCACAATCGCAATTCGTGAGATGCCGCTCGGCACGCGGCATCTACTTCGGAAGCACCGGTGGTGGCTCCAGAATTGGCGAAGGGGCTGCTGGTGAACCATAGCCCGGCAACGACGGTGTTGGAGTTGTAATTGGCGTCGGTGGAGCGACGGTACCACTAACTGGGATCACACTGGAACTACTCGGCGGGTTCGGCGGGATGAAATCTTTCAAGCCGGGTTTCGGCCGATCCGACAACAGGCCCGGGACATTCGTCCCGCCAGGTAGTGCGATTTGGGAGCCCGGCTCCACGATCGTCGATGGCGTGCTAATTGGGGTTGTTTGCGGTCGGAACGAAGCAGGGTTCGATACGTTGGAGGGTTGACCCACCGGATTGAACGGCTGCTGACCGAGACCGGCCGACGGGCCGGGGTCCGTGGAGGGCACCGCAGGCGATCTTGGAATCGGTGGTAAATGCGGTCGCGAAGTGGAACTGCTCGGAGCCGGTAAGCCCTTGGAGGTGGTGGGCAACGTCGCAGGTGGAAGTTTGCTCGAGTTCTGACAGCCGATCGCGGCCAACGCGACCCCGAGACCCAGTGCGATCGACCAATTCCGGCATCCGTGCATCATGAGGCGATCCCCGACCCGCGCGGAACCGTGCGTCGGGGTCTGCCACCATCCGTGGGGCGAACCCGGGCGTGTCCGTGTCGCGGGGCGAGGGATATACGCAGGCCACCCCGCCGGTGCAATCCCGACCGAAAACGGTCCGGATCGTCGGCGAGATGGGTGTCGGAATTACCTGGCCGCACCAGCGCCACCGGCGGGCGCAGGTAGTGGCACAGCGCCGGGATTCGCGAGCGGAGCCGGGGCGGCTCCCGGAACCCCCACCTTCAAGAGGTCCGGGCCCTGCATTGAGTCCAGTTCCCGTTGCAGCGGAAACGGCGGGCTCGGCGGTTGGTATTGTGGATAGTGCTGGAGGTAGTGCGGGCTCGGCAGCGTCATCCCGCCGGCCCCGGCTGGGTAAGACTGGCAACCGGTCAGCGTGGTGACAGTGACCACACTCAACCCAATGACGCCCCGTAACAGCCAACGGTGAGCGATACCCATACGAGCCTCCCCCGGCCGTGCGATCGGCCCGCGCTTCGTGATTCCTGCACACACCGGCCGAACTCGCCCGCGAACGGGCAGTTCCCCTCCGACCGTGGTGGTTAAGGTTGCCGATAATATCGGCCATGCGGGCCGCAAGGTTTAATCGGATTCTGAGGGAGATTCGAATTGAAGTGCAGTTCATCACGATTGACCACCGCACTCGTCGCTTCTACGATTTCGATTCGGCAACTTAGGGAAGCATGCGAACGAGGCCGAGAATGATTCTCCCAGATTGTTCCTGCGACCGGCGTTGGGGGCTTAGCACCGACCCACTGCCCCGCAGTTCGACTCATCCGAGCCCGAAGCTAGCAACCGAGTTCGATTACACGGCTCACATGACCCGCCTTTGCACCGACATCGCGGCCCGTTGTCCCGACTTTGGCCACATTGACACGAAGCGATGCCTGTTCACGATCACCCCTTCGCGTAACGGCAGCAAGTTCGGCCTGCAAGCACGGGTCACCGCGATGCGCTGCCGGGGCGGGACGATGGAACGCACGTATCGAGGCCGACAGTACCGAGCGCAACGCTACTTCGTCGACGGCCAGGAAATGCTTTATCTGGTGACGTTCTGTGTGCCGCGGTTCGTGAACCAATCCTTCGATTCCAAACTCGTCACGATCTTCCACGAACTCTTTCACATCAGCCCCGAGTTCAACGGCGACATCCGCCGCCTCGGCGGTCGTTACTCGGCCCATACTGCGTCGAAACAGCACTACGACGAGGCCATGGCGCGATTGGCAACGAACTACTTACGGCAATATCCCGATCCGCAACTGCTGGTTTTTTTGCGGTATTCCTCGACCGATTTGGTGAAACAATTCGGAGCCTACTCCGGCGTGAACGTGCCGCAGCCGAAGTTGGTTTTGGTGGAGGCTGCGACGTCGCCGGGGGCGTATTGAACTTCCAACATCGACCATGTTCGAGGAGTTTCACCGTGACTTACAGCGATTTCGACCTCAGAAGCGCATTGAGTGCGTTCGGCCTAACGGAGGAACGAGATACCGACCTGTTTCCGAACGTCGAACCGGTTGAACCAAGCGAATTTCTACGGAAATGGTTGGAGGAGTTTTCCCCGGTCGCAGTCGGCGTCAATACCGAACGTGCCCGCAGCGAGTTCATCATTACTCCGATACCGGCCGAGGCTCGTCGACAATCGCGCGGACCGATGAATATCTTGCCGGGCGTGGCCCTCGACGTGGATCGGAGCCGGGGGCTCAGCGGTTACTGCGATTACCTGATTACTCGTTCGGGGGATACTATTTTCTTCGCGGTCCACTGATTGCAGTGGTCGAAGCGAAGCGCGAAGATCTCGTCGGTGGTTTGGGTCAATGTGCTGCCTCAATGGTCGCTCTTCGGGAGTTCAACGAGAAGGACGGCACGCCCGTTGAAACTATCTACGGAGCGGTGACGAGTGGAACACTCTGGCGGTTCCTTCGCCTAAATGGCGCCACACTCTCCATCGATCGAAGCGAATATCACTTCCGCGATACGGGTCGAATTGTTGGCATCCTGACTCACATTGTCGGAACCGGTCCGCGGGTCTGATTGGAATTGACGCACGTCCGAACATTCCGATACGCTCTCTTCCCCTAATCTTGGAGGCGGCGATGCGAACCCGAATACTACTCGTGTCTGTCGGACTGCTTGTCAGTGTTTGCGGAATTGCCCACACCAAGCAGACGGCTCCGCCGGCTGGCACCAGTGTCCCGGAACTCCCCGGCCCGGCACCCTTCGTTGTTCCCGAGGCCGCTCGACAGCCTTCCAAACCAGTGGAAGTCCCACTCGCGGAGCTATCCGTCGACCAACTGCTCGACAAATTGGAAAAGCTTCGAGCCCAGAAAGCCGAGTTGGAGAAACAAGAACAGGAACTTTTGAAGGCAGTTCGAACGAAGGTCGATAAGCAATCCGATCGGCTGACCAAGCTCGGTGTCGTACGCACAGAACCAGCCGTTGCACCGGTTTTACCGGATCCGTCGTCTATACCATCGGTTCCGAAACTTCCAAAATCAAACCCTTGAACCGAGCCGTGAGTATGTATCGTGGGAAACTCCCACCCACCAAATCATGCATCCCCCAACAAATTCGGCACCTTCTCCCGCAGGTGTTCAATCTCCTGATGCGTTTCCCCAAGATACGCCAGCAATCGCAAGTCATCCCGGCTCACAGTACCACCTGCAAATAACCATGCGCGCACGCGGAACAGCTTGTAGAGTTTCACGAGTTTGCGGTCGCTAATAAAGATTTTGTCTTCACGGACCAGCGTTTTCACGAGGCGTTGAAACTCGCGAAACACATCGGCGGGGAAGTAGATGTTGCGATCGTTTTGCTCCTCGCCGTGGAGATCGGAGTGGCGGCGGCCGAAGAGCAGAGTGAGGTAACGGTTCGCCTTCAACAGGTCGTCGAGCGAACAGTGGCCCTCCGCCCACGGTTTTTGATTGAGCCCTTTGTGGGCTTCTCCGGCAAGACCAGCATCGATCAGTTCACTGAAGAAATCATCTTGCACCGGTCGGCTCAGCACCTTCAAAACGAACCGGTCCTTGAGCGCCGCGAGTTCACCCTGCTCGGGCACCTCGTTGGTCGCGGCGAACATGATCTTGAGCGGCACCGGCTCCGGTTTGCCTTCCTGGTAGAACTTGCGCTCGTTGATGATCGTCAGAAGGATGTTCAGAATCGCCGAGTTCGATTTGAAGATTTCATCGAGAAACACGAGCTTCGCCGTCGGGAGTTTACCTTCCTTTTTGCGAATGTAGCGACCTTCCCGCAGTTCCTTGATGTCGATGGCCCCGATGATTTCGCTCGGTTCCGTGAACCGCGTCAGCATGTATTCGAAGTAATCGCCCTCGTCCAAACCGAGGGCGTCTTTGAACTTCAAGACCAGATCCGACTTCGCGGTGCCTGGTGGGCCGACGAGCAGTAACGGCTCCTGAGCCACCGCGGCGACGACCATCAAGTCGATGATTTCTTGCTTGTTCACGAAGTACCGGCCGAGCGATGTGCGGAACCGGTGAATTCGCTTGCGTAAGTCCTCCGCCTCGGCCTGAAGGTCGTTGAGCGAGAGTGTGTCGAGGTCGGCCGCCATGCGATGAATACCCGAGGAATAAAAGTCGTTGAGTGATTCTAGCCCCCCAAGCCGCTCGCGGCTTAGCGGATGCGTTTCCGCGAAGCCGCGAGCGGCTCAGGGCACCGTATTCGCCAACCCCGCTTCCAGGTCTCGCGTGATCCGCCGACGAATCGCAAACTCATCATCATCGAGCCATCCACGAACGCCCGGCCCGAGCGAGAAATCATCGCTCGCAGCAGCTCGCACTACCGTATCAATCAGTTCCAACGGCTTCAGCGTGAAGTAGCGGTTCGTGGCCCCGTGGGTGATGACCGATTCGAGCCGCAGAAAAATCTCTTCGAGCCGGCCGAGGGCAAGTCGTGGCGGGGCATGGGCGAGTGCCGCGGCATAGCTCAAGGCCATGCTCGTGCGGTCGCGGACGCCGGTAACACCTTTGACGAAGAGCCGGTCCCGCGCACTGTTGAGGATGCGGTTGCCCGTTTCCTCGGCGCCGATAGCGAACCATCCGATCGCACAGCCGAGGTCACGTGGGCGGACCAGCGAGGGTTGATCGAACCGCGACAGCACGTCCGCGGCTTCGGAGGTCAGGCCCAAGCGGCGGAGCGTGCGGAAGAACGGCCCGGCGGTCGATTCGAGCGCGATGCCTGCCGCAGAACCGGGGGATTCCACATCGCTTGCGATCGTCCGAGTGAGCCGACGAAACGCTTCGTCCTGATTCGCCATCGCCGCGGCGTGACAGGCCCCGGCAAGGATTCGCGATTCGAATCTCCGGCTCAAGTTGCCCGTTTCGGCCGGTGTTCCGCTGATGCGCTGCCACTCGGGAACGAGGTCCATCGCCCGGGCCGTGAACGCCAGGAGTTCGGCGACAGCCTGCGAATCGAGCCGGGGCGCAAGTTCAAAGAGGGTGAAGATGACTCGGGGGAGAATGCTCGCAATAGGTTGCGCGGCCCCGAGGCTGAGGAGTTCGCGAACGACCGTGGGGTCCGGAGCGAGGTCGGGCCGGACGAGCAATCGATTCAGGCGATCCCCGAGGGCATCGGTGCCCAGAAACGCTCCGAGGTCCCAACCGCGATAGGGGTTCACCCGGTCAATCGGCTCCAAAATCATCGAGTGGGCTCGAAGTTTATCGACCGTGTAGCGTCCGAGAAGGTCGAGGCGGGCGAGTTCCGCTGCGGCCGCCATCGGCAACCCTGGTCGGTCGGCACGCCCGTCTTGAGCCGAGCGAATGCGATCGACAAACGCGGCGAGTAAGACATGGTGAACGGCCGGATCGACGCCTTGTCCACCGACGCGCGTCAGTAACGTGGTGGATTGCAATTCCAGTTCTTTCGCCCGGCTGCGGTCTCCCAGGCGGCTGAGGCCCCAGGCCAGGAGCAGGTCCGCGTACGCCGTGGTGCAACTCGTATCCGGATCGATCCCCGCCCATTGCAAGCGGCCCGGACCCGCGAATTTGCCAATCCAGCGGTGGACCGGTTCGCGAATGCGACCGAGCCACTCGCGGGCGGTTTGAAATCGATCGCCGCCGGAAACCCCGCGAAAGCGGAGGAACGACGGTGCATCCAGATCGAGCCCGGGTCCGGCTTCGGCCAGTCGGCGAAAGATTCGATCCCGGCAGCGGGCAAGACCGAGGGTATCCCCTTCACTGAGGCGAGCAACCGCCTGCCGGGCGAGCCAAACCATGCGCACGGGCAAGTCGGCTTCGTGCTGATCGAGAACGAAAAGAAGCCGGGGCAATCGCTCCACAAAGTCCACGGGAATTTGCGGTTGATCGGCGGCCCAGACGATGTACGCCGTCGCGATCCGGGCGGCGGGCACCGACCCTGCGATGCGCAAAATCGCCGATAAATCCTGGCCTTCCTTGTTAATCCGGGACGAGCGGGCTTCGCAGCGCAACCAGGCCGCCGACCAGGAGGGCGAGGGCTCGTCCCGCTCCCAAAGTGCGTTCGCCCAGCAGATACTCGCGTCCGCCACGTTGCCCACCGCGGCGTAGATTTCGGCCAATTCGGCCCACGCGCTCGCTCGAATCGCGGGCTCATGCCGCGATAATTCCGTCAAAACCGCCTGCTCCAGAACGGACCGTCGGGCGGCCCATTCGTTGCCTAACATCAGGGTTTGCGGTGAGGTGAGCTTCTCGCTCACACGGTCGTCGGCTTCGCTGGGCTCGTCCGCGGTCGGGAGCGATTTCCGTGGCGCCGAGCTAGCCCGTGGGGGTCTTGCGGCAAAGAGCTTTCCGGCGATCTGGCCGAACAAGCCGAGCTTTGGGGTGACCGGTTGATTCATCGCTTCAGGGCGTGGGCCCCCCACCGCGGTCGTTCGTTCCGGTTCGACAATGAAGCGATTCGGAACGAATGGATTCGCCTGGAAGGTCGTGAACTTCAGGAACACCGTCGGCGTCGTGCGATATTGAACGACATCGCCAATGGGGCGAAAGGCGCTGATCGGAACCGAATGCGGCGCGTAGCCCGTTCCGGCGTCGGGTTCGAGCCACGCAAGACTTCCCGGTCGAATATCGAGCGCGCGTGCCAGCACCTCCGGTCGGACGCGGGGAGTCAACGACCGACCCGCGGGGAGATAAAGCCGCTTCAACTCCGGATGTTCGATGTACCCCGGCCCAACGGAAAGCGGAATCCCCGGAGAATCTCGGGCCACCGCGACGCGGATGAGAATTCGCTTCTCGGCGCCGCTGGTGGCGAACGCGATGGCGATTTTGTTCAACACCCGTTCGTCGGACTCTTTCGTGAACTCCGCGACGAGTTCGGCCCGATCCGCAGGGAAGACCCAGAGCGTGGCGTAGGCACCAGTCGACCCGGCCGCGCGCAAGTGAAACCGCGTTCGCAACGGAACCAGCGATGCTCGGTGCACCCAGTCGGATGCGAACTGCGGAGGTAACTGCAACCCTTCCGATTTTGGGAGGAAGGGTTCATCCGGAACGATCACCCAGGCATGCCCCTGCCGAACGATGGCGATCTCGGTCGCGGAAATCGTCAGCACACTTTCGAGCGGATGACGCCAGCCCACTTCGATCCAGACTCGCGGGGCTCGTTCGATAAAGGCTTCGATACTCGATTGGTGAAGCCGTAATAACACCGACATCGGTGGTTCGTGAAGCAATAACCAGGACCGGTCCGATTCGGAATTCAGCCGAATTCCCAACGGTTGCGGACAGAGCCGCTGCACCTCGGCCACGATGCCAGCGAGTTCACCGTCGGGCACACTCAGCAGCACCGGTCCGCGGATCTCGTCGAGCGGTTCCGCTTTGAGGGGGACAAGAGCGGGCCAGTTCGGTTGCGGCTTCAAAGCACCCGAAACGCCCGGCCCGTGCAGGGTTACCCCGATGCGGGCTAGCGAGGCGATGACGTCTTTGGGACACCCCTCGGGCACGCCGACCCAGGTCTTCCCGGTCTCATCGATACGAGCTTCCACCGGCAGCCCGGCGAGATCGGCCGGCACGATTCCCGCGGCCAGGGCGAGCCGAAGAGCATCCGAGTTTGGGAAGCAAAGGGAGGGCATACCGCCTCGTTAGACGTAAGGCAGCGTCTGGTTTACCCTCTCCCCTTGCGGGAGAGGGTGGCCCGGCTTGGCGGGCCGGGTGAGGGGTCGAAGCTTCACGCCAGTGGTTGTGCCCACCCCTCACCCCCGGCCCCTCTCCCGCAAGGGGAGAGGGGAGAAATTTGTTTCCGCCTCGTTACAGTCCGCTGCGATCGAGGGCCGTTTTGACATCGCGGTGAATCCGTCGGCGAACGAGGTGCTCGTCTTCATCGAGCCAGCGACGCCCCGCGGGGCCGAGGGTGAAGTCGTCGCTGACGATGGCGAGGACGGTGTCTTCCACCAGGTTGAGGTGGAAGAGCGAGTAGTACTTCGCGGTCGTCCAGCCGTTGGCAACGCGGCCGACCGGCATCCGTTCGAACAAGTCGGCAATTCGAGCGATCCCGGAATCGGCCGACCCGTGGCCCAGAGCGCTCACATAGGCCTGAGCCAAGGGCGTGTAATCTTTCGGAGCAAGGGGTAAGGCATTGGGCCCGAGGAGTTCTTCGGTTGCGTCGGCAAGGATCGGCGCGGCCTGTTCCGTCATGCCGATTCGCAGCCAGCCGCCGGCAATGTTGAGTAAGCTTTGTAAGGCTTTCGGCCAGAGGTCGATCTTGATCGCCTTCGGGTCTGGCTTCTTACCGCGGTGTTTCATGCGGAGTTCTGCCGGTGTCAGCCCCCCGAGGACAACCTCGAGCATGCGTCGGAGCAGCTTGTCGATTTCGTCGCGCATTCCGAGTTTTCGCAAACTGTGCAGCGACTGTGCGGCAACGACGTTGATTAACTCAAACCGCAGTTCTTCGTTCTTCGACTTGAGAAGTACGATGAATTCCTCCACCAACCGTTGCACCGTGTCACGACGGTCGAAGTGCGCGGCCAGGAACAACGATTGTTGAAGAAGCCGACCCTGGCGACGGACGAAATCTAGAGTCGATTGCTTGTTCGATCCGGTCGCTTTCATGGCCTCGGGCACCAAGTTCAGCAGTTCGACGGTGAAGGCTTCCCCCACGCGAGCGGCTCGGGGGAGTGCTTCGACAAGGACATCGAATCGCGTTTCCACGGAGGTTGTTTGGCCATTGACGCCGTTTTGATAAAGATCGCGGATTTTGCGGGCGATCAACGCCGGTTCTTTGATCCGGGCGAGTTCGCCGATTTCTTTGTCGAGTATTCCGCGACTACTTAAAAAGGCCGCGTGGGCAATCAACTTTTCCTGCGGTTCCAGGATGTGGGATTTCTCGCGGAGCCGGTTGATGGCGTACGCGGCATCGCCCCAAGGCGTTTTTAATTCGCCGTTGGCCAGTGTCTGTATGCGATCGAGTTCATCGAGCAGCGCTGCATCTAGTGGACCGCTATGAGGTTTGCCAGCAAGTGCCTGATCGATGCGATAACGAAACGCTTTGAGCAAAAACGTGGCGGAAATGCCGCGGTCACTCGTCGAGGGGAATGATTCCAGCCCTCGCCGGGCCGAGTCCACTAGCCCTCGTGCGGTCGAGACCTCACCGAGTTTCGCCAGTCCGAAAGCGAAATACAAATCGATATAGCCAAGCGTGCCGCTGGGGTCGTCTTTCCCCAGGCTGACTTCCGCCCAACGGCGAACTTTCGTATGCAGGTCGAGGGCCCGATCCCGCACCTGTCGAATTCTCTCCGAATCCTTCACCCCGTCGTACTTCAAAAACGACGGCAAATCCCGCTCGGTCTTGAGCCCACCCTCATCAAGCAGCCGCAACAAGATACGGTCTCGAACGCGGGCCAAACCAAGCGTATCTGCCCCGGCAAGTCCCGCCAGACGTGAGGCCGTCAGCCAGACTGCTCGCAAAGGCGCCAAGCCTTCGTGCAGGTCAAGATAACTCTTCACCGCGGGCAAACGGGTCACGAACCAAGCGGGCACTGGCTTCTCAAATGTGATCCGATAAACCAGGGCACTCAACTGCCGAAGTTCCCCCGGCGTCGGGTCGCTCGGGACCATCAAGCGGTCGAATTCGGTGGGGGAATCGAGAGTCGCAAGATCCGGGAGTTCGGACCTCAACCACGCGTCCGCAAGCTCCCGGTTCGGAGCCTGCTCCCACATTGCGTTCACCCAACAAATCGCGGCATCATCGACCGCCCCGGCCCGGGCCGTCGCAAGTGCTAGTTTCGGCCAGAGAGCAGCCCGCGCGGGCGAATCGAGCGGGCCGTCGGTTCCCAGGAACTCGTCTTCGAGAGCCTTTCGACGAACGATCCATTCATCCGGCGGCCGCACTTCCGGCGTGGCGGTGAAACCCTGCGTGCCCACGTCGTCGGTGTCCGATTCCGTGGTCCGGACTTTAACACTCAATTCCACCGGAATCAGTGGCGTATCAACATCGCCCTTCGACTTCTTCTTGCCCTTACCAGGCCCGTCGTCCGGCTTCGGTTTCGCGGTCTCGCTGCAAACGAACGATTCGAAATCGAACTTCGTCGCATCGACCCAGGCTGCGAGCGGAACGGAATTCGAGGCGATCACATAATCGACCCAGTCTTCCAGCGGGCGAAACGCATCCTCGGGCAAAGTCTCGGGAACGAACCCACCGTCAACGCCAGGGCTCAACCAGACCACGCGGTCAGGGTCATCCGCCAGGAGTTTCCGCACCGCGTCGCGTCGCATTGTCGGGTGCAATCGCGTTCCCATGGGGATAAACAAGTTTGGCAACTTGTAATACTGCTTGAACCCGACTGCCCCCGCAATCGGCAGCGTGGGGGGGAGCACCTTCGACGAGGTGACCCGCAACACGACGACCGATTGCCCGTTCGCCTCGGTGGCCACGGCAAACTTCAACCGTTGCGAAATCCGCTCATCGGAGTCGCGGACGAAGGCATCGAGTTTGTTGATGGCGTCGTCGCGCAAAATCCACATCTCCGGCGTGTCCGCGGCGTTTCCGGCCACCAGACGAAGCGGGACTTCGATCTTGCCGTACGCGGTGGCCGCGTTCCAGGCGACCGGGTTTGTCGGCAGTTCGAATTGCACTAATTCGTAGACGTCGTGGAACGGGCCGTCGGAAAGGAACTCCCATTCTCGCGTTGGCCGGATGAGCACGAGTTGCCCCTCGGCCGGTTTCAAGCGGTCGGCAAAGGGTTGCGAAAAACTGATCTGAACCCAGACTCGTGGAGCCTGTTCGAGGTAGGCCCGCACTGCCCCCTGCGTGCCGCTTGTGGACGATTCCAGGGCCCGCAACAACGTGTAATACGGCGGCCCGAGCACGCGTAAGAGAACTCGATCCGTGAGTTTCTTGGTACCATCGACGAGCCAGCGAATCGTTTGCCGGTCGTTGCCGAGGCGGAGCATTTCCGTGACGAGTGTCGGCAAATCCGCGGCGGATTCGAGTTCGAACAGGACGGGCGTTTGTGTGGAAAGTTGCGGCACTGCCGGGTCGCGGGTGACGGGCAAAATCTGCGGCCAACAGGAAACCGGCCGCGGTTCGGTGGGGTGCGAAGTGATCGATTTCACGCCGAGGCGGTCGAGTTCGGTCGTTGTCTTCTTGGTCAGTTTCGCCGAGGTTTCGACGGCGACTTTGCCCGCAGAATCGAACGAGAAGCGTGCTTTGGAGACGATCGTTTCGGCCGGGAGCAGGCCCCCGGTGAGAACGAGTCGAAGTGTGTCGACATCGGGAAAGAGCAGAATCATGACTGGTTTACTGCCCCTGCCCGGTTTTCTCGCGGGCCGGTTCCGACGGCTCCGACACCGGCGGAGCGGGCTGACCCACGGTCTCACGCTCGATGACAAGGTCGCCAAGGTCTTCGGGGTTTAGCCCCTTACCGACGAGTTTTTCGACGAGTTTCTTGTGCATCTGTTCGTGCTCGATCGGCAGCGCGTCCGGGTCGGAGTCGAGCTTCACAATAATGTTCTGCTTGCCGGTCTGCGGGTCCCGACGAAGGATAATCAGCATCTCGGCCACGGCATCTCACTTCGCTGTGGGTTTCAGTTTCGTCGGAATCATCCCCGTTAATGTCTTGCTATCGATCGTCTTGTCCTTCAACAGCGTGTCTCGCAACATCTCGATTTGGGCCCGATGTTCGAGCACGAGCCGCTCGGCTCGCAGCCGTTGTTCTTCCACAATTTCCGCCACTCGCAGGTCAAGTGCGGCCAGTGTTGCTTGCCCCAATTGGTCCCGACGTTTGCCCGTGTTCAAATCAATGTACTGAGCCGTGCTCAGGGTCTTTCCCCCGAAGCCGTGGACTTCGACGAGTTCCCGGGCGATGCCGGTGGCGGCTTGCAAGTCCGCGGTCGCACCGAGGGAAACATCTTCAAGTAATAACTTCTCGGCTTCGCGGGCTCCGAGGGCCACGCAGATTTGATCCAGGTAAAACCCAACAGTTTGAATGTATTTGTTGGCGGGATCGGAGTAGCGAACGTAGCCGAAGGCCCAGGTCATTTCACTGGCAATGGTGATGCGATCGATCGGCGGCGAATGATCGCAATGGAGCGAAACCACGGCGTGCCCCGCTTCGTGAGTGGCGAGCACTCGCAGTTCCGCACTCGTCATCTTGGGGCGGTCAACCCACTCGGTCAGGGCTTGTTCGACGAGTTCAACCGTGGTCTCCGTCGAGATGTTCTTCCGCAATCGGATCCGAGCAATCGACCGGCAGAGCGCATTCAAATGGTCCCCACTGTAGCGTGTGCCACCAGCCTGGCCGAGCACATAATCATTCGTGCGGCGGACCGCGTAGTCCATCGCATCGTCGGTGAATTTCAACTTCATCTTCAGGTCGTAAATCTTGAGAATCGCCCGGCGGTCGTCCGGTTCGGGGTAAGGAATGTGCAAGTGGAACTCGAAGCGGCCGGGGCGCAGTAGGGCGGGGTCGAGCGATTCCACGAAGTTGGTGGTACCGACGACGAAGACGAGTTCGTCTTTGTGGAAGCCGTCCATTTCGGTGAGGAGTTGGTTGACCATCGAGTGTTCGACGCCGGAGCCAGAGTAGGTGCCGCGGGCGGTGGCGAAGGAATCGAGTTCGTCGAAGACGATAATCGCGGGGGCGGACTGGCGGGCCTTGTGGAAGATTTGCCGGAGGTTCTCTTCGCTTTCGCCGACCCATTTCGATTTGAGTTCCGGGCCGGACACGACCGTGACGGCGGCACCGATGGCGGTGGCAATGGCTTTG
>Ga0105047_10013302_pt1 | contig 13158 bp, 11 predicted proteins | sample MAT04_FD_78384 | JGI IMG/M metagenome (GOLD analysis project Ga0105047, IMG submission 78384) | Freshwater microbial communities from Lake Fryxell liftoff mats and glacier meltwater in Antarctica - MAT-04 (megahit assembly) | ecosystem: Environmental > Aquatic > Freshwater > Ice > Liftoff... | reverse complement strand
TCAGCACGGCATATTCGCCGTCGCCATAGTGGAGGGTCGCGGTTCCAGATGGAGTCTTGGCCATGTCGCACAGGCTAACGTGAGCTTGCGGATCACGCCACGGGTTTCCCGTTTCAGAACAGGTCGCCCTGAGGGAGCGGCGGAGCCTTGGGCCGGGGTGCGGCGGCGGGCTTTGAAGGCATGGGCGGCGGCGGGCCCTCACCGTCGATGCGGGCCCCTTTTGAGCCGTCGGCGAAGACCAGCCGCACGGCCTCACCGTCGTGCAGAACGGCGGCGGCGGCGATCATGGCACCGTCCTCGCTCTCGACGCGGGCGAAGCCGGGCTTGGGGGTTTTCGGGTTGAGGCCGGTCAGGGCGCGGGCGAGGGCGGCGACACGGGCCCTGTCCGCGTCCAGCCGGCGGTGCAGGGTCGGAACGTGCCGCGCCGACACCGCCCCCAGTCGGTCCCGGCGACGCTCCATGGCGCGGTCGAGAAGGGCGCGCGACAGGCGCCCCGTGATGCCGACCAAGGCGCGCTCATGCAGGACGAGGTTGCGGCTCAGGCCTGAGGCCAGCCGGCTGCCGGCGTGATCCAACCGCTGCTGCGGCAGGGCCAGGACATCCTCGGGCCGGGCCGGAAGACCCCGGGCGGCGGCGCGCAGCCGGGTGCGGCGGTCCTCGAGAATGCGACCGCCCGCGCGGGCGAGCCGGCGATCCAGATCGGCGACGGCATAGGCCAGGTCGGCCAGCACCGGGGTGGCGATCTCGGCGGCGCCGGTCGGCGTGGGCGCGCGGCGGTCGGAGACGAAGTCGATCAGGGTTGTGTCGGTCTCGTGCCCCACGGCCGAGATGATCGGGATCGATGCGGCGGCGACGATGCGGGCCAGCGCCTCGTCATTGAAGCACCACAGGTCCTCGACCGAGCCGCCACCCCGGGCCACGATCAGGATGTCGGGTCGGGGGATGGGGCCGCCCGGGGTCATGGCGTCGAAGCCGCGCACGGCATTGGCGATCTGGCCCGAGGCAGCGTCTCCCTGGACCACCACGGGCCAGACGATGACCCGGCAGGGCCAGCGCTCGGCGATCCGGTGCAGGATGTCGCGGATCACCGCCCCGGTCGGACTGGTGATGACGCCGACCACGGCGGGGAAGGCGGGGATGGGGTGTTTGCGGTCCGGCTCGAACAGGCCCTCGCCGGCCAGTTTCGCCTTCAGCCGTTCCAGCTGGGCCAGCAGCGCCCCGGCCCCGGCGGCCTCCATCGTCTCGATCACGATCTGGTACGACGAGCGCGCCGGATAGGAGGTGATCTTGCCGGTGACGATGACTTCCAGCCCGGACTCGGGCCGGACGCCGAGGCCGCGCACCGACCCCTTCCAGATGACGCCGTCGATGGCGGCCTTGTCGTCCTTGAGCGTCAGATAGACGTGGCCCGAGGCGTGGTGATTGACCTTGGAAATCTCGCCCCGCAGCCGGACATGGCCGAACCGGTCCTCCAGCGTGCGCTTGAGGGCGAACGACAGTTCCGAGACCGTCTGGGGCGGATTGTTGTCCCGCGCGGGCACCACCGGTTCGTCGGCCGGGCCTTCAAAGACATAGGAGTCGTCGCTCATGGGGGGAGACTAGCGGGGGCGGGAGGTGACGGGAATGGGGAGGCGGAGAATGTCCAGGACGGTCAGATCGCCGGCCTGAGGGACCGTCCGGGTTGATGCGGAGAAACGGGTGGCACAGCCGGACCCTCTCTCTCTGATTCTCCCGGGTTTCGCTGGAGACCTCGATCCGACCCCAAAGGCCAGCATGGGCCTCCACCAGAGCAAGCCCAGTTCCAATGATAATACCTATAACAAGGTACCTTGCTATAAACAGGTACCTTGTTATAAATAGGCGGTAGCCGCGAGCCGGGAAGGTCTGGGCGGCCGAGGGCATTTTCGGGGGCAAGGTATGAATGTTCGAAACTTGGTTGCGGCTGCGATAGCCGCGTTCGTTGTCTCTGCGGCGGATGATTGCCGGGCGCAGCAGGCGAGAGGGCCGTCGCTCGCAGAGCTCGATGGGGCCGTGGCCAAGGTTCTGGCCGATGCGCGCATTCCCGGTGCCGCTCTCATCGTTATCGAAGACCAGAGAGTCGTGTTCAGAAGGAACTACGGCGTCGTCGACCTGTCCACACGGGCCCCCGTCGTTGACGAGACCGTGTTTCGTGCCGGTTCGATCAGCAAGAGCTTCACGGCGATCGGCGCGATGACGCTGGTGGAAGAGGGTCGCCTCAGTCTTGACGACGAGGTCGCGACGTTTCTGCCCGACCTCGCGATTCAAAACCGCTGGCGCGAGAGCGATCCGGTGCGGCTGGTCCATCTTCTGGAGCACACGGCGGGTCTCAACGACATAGGGTTTCGCCACTATCTGATCGAGGGGCGGGATGTCCCGCTCTCGGAGGCGGTCAATCTCTATGGGCCCTATAAAAGCCGATGGCGCCCGGGGACGCGGACCTCCTACAGTAATGCCGGCCCGATCATCGCCGGCCGCGTGATCGAAACGGTCAGCGGCGAGCGCTTTCAGGACTTCATGACGCGACGCCTTACAACGCCGCTGGGGATGACCAGTGCGTCCTGGACCCTCACGCCGAAGATCGCGGGCAGATTGTCCAGAAGCTATCGCGCCAGCGACCTCACCGAAGAGCGATTCATGGACATTCCGGGTCGCCCGAGCGGTTCGTTGAACCTCACCGCAAGCGATCTGTCCCGCCTGCCCTTGCTCATGCTGGGGCGAGGCACGCTCGACGGCGTGACCTACTTCACTCCGGCTACGGCAGAGCGGATCGAAACCCCGGTCGGCAACGACGCAGCGCGTGCCAGCCTGCGCTACGGATCTGCGCTCGGAAACGTCGCTGACACCCAGGGCCGTGCGGTGTTCTTCGGTCACGACGGTAGCATTGACGGGTTTGTTGCGACCTATGCCTACGCCCCGCAGATCGGGGCTGGCTATGTGCTGATGGCCAACAGCGCCGCCGACGAAGTGCTCGACGCCGCACGACTGGTGCGTCGCTACCTCGAACGCAATGTCGCCGCACCGACGGTCGTAGCGCAGCCCATTTCAGAGCGCGACCAGCACGCATGGACAGGGCAGTATCAAATCATGACGCCCCGTCAGCATTTGCTGGCGGCGGTGGTCGGGCTCACCCAATGGGAGGGCGCTTCGTTCGAAGCCGACGCCATGCTGTTCAAGGGCAAACGCTGGTCGCATGTCGGCAACGGAATTTTTCAGGCGGAGGGCGACGCCGCGCCGAGCCTTGCGATCATCGAGACGAACGCGGGTATTCGCATTCAGTCGGGTGTCGGCGCGCACCGTCGTGTTCCGGCTCTGGAGATGTCGGCGAAGCTCGCGTCGGTCGTACTTTTCGTGGTCGGACTGGTGAGCGCATTGGCCTATGCCTGCCTGTGGGTGCCGAGCGCCTTCATGGGGCGGCTGCAAAGCCGGGGCGGCGTGGCTCTGCGCGTCTGGCCCCTTGTCGCGATTCTCCTCAGCGCCGCGTCAGGGTTTGCGCCGCTGGCGCTCTTGCAAACTGACGACCTGATGATCCTCGGCCGCCCTTCAGTGGCTGGATGGAGCGCCTTCGCGGTTTCGCTTGCCGCACCGCTCGGTGCCCTCGTCGCGCTGGCTATGGCGATCGCGCCGCAACAGGGTGCGAACAGGGTATCCCGATTTTTTGCCTTTCAGAGCGCCCTACTTGCCAGCGTCGCCTGCCTCTATCTTGCTGCGCAGGGCTGGATCGGTTTGAGGATCTGGGTTGCCTAGTCGGTTTGAGGCCGCTCCCTCGAAGACGTAGGAGTCGTCGCTCATGGGGGGAGGGCGGCGGCGGGAATGGGAAAGCGGCGAATGTCGGCCCTGGTGGTGGGAAGCGGACATCGCCTCTGCACGCCGCAACTGCCCGTACGGCACCACGAGCGGTCTTTGCCCGGTCCCCGGAAACACGACATTCCGCTCACGCTGGCCTGGATCTGGACGGTCAGCTTGTCGGCTTGTCATTTGAGACGGATTCCGACCCTCTGCGGCTGGCGCAGTTCACGGCCTCCATCATCGACGCGCACGGAGCCGGAGCTTTGAACCGACTCGAAGCCTCTCTCCCGGTCAGAATTCCAGTCGGCTCATTGCGCGCCTTCACCTGAGCCCAGGCCGCCCCCGTCGATCGAGATGCAGCGCTGCCGGGTGCCTTGCTCGCCCGGTTCCGTGCGGGGGACAAGGCTCACGGCCTCGCCGCCCGGACCATAGGTGGCGAGCCACTGACAACCGGTCTGCAAGTCGGTGAGCACGAACAGGTTCGCCTCGGCGGTGGGAGTCTTGGTAAAGGTCGCTCCCAGGGCCGCAGTCCGCAGAGCACCGACGGGATCGCCGATCGCCCCCTGTATCTCGGAGGCACGCGCATTCAGGCTGTCAGCCGTCGTGCGCGCCGCCTGTGCCGTCTCCTCTATCTCGCGCAGGGCCGAGGTATCGATCGGGTCGCAGGCGGCCAGAGCCGCCCCGGCTAGTAAGGCAACCAGCGTGGTCCGGATCGTGGGCGTCATCAGGCGAGTCCTTTCAAGACAAACGAGCAGTGATTGCGAATCGCCCACCCCGATTCCGCGATCAGGCGCGGATATCGAATGTGTGCCGGCTGGGCCGGCGGGTCAGCGTGTCGTCGTTGATCGCACCAAGGGGATCGACGGGTCGATCCGTGGGCGTGCTCTGATGCCCGGCTACCCGGCCTGTCATCTGGGAGAGCTGAATGGCCCATGCGTGAGCGGACGGGCTGAAGGGTGCGCCGACCCTCATCTTCGCTCTCCTTCACCCGGGATCAGGTCATAAGACAAGGGATCGACGCCCAGGAGTTTGCAAAGCCGCAGGATCACGGCCCGCTCCTCGGCGTCAAAGCCGCCGTCGGCTTCGGCGACCGAGCATGCCGTTTCGATAAGCAGGTGAGAGGGACCCGGCTGACCTCTCAGGCGCGCCACCGCGATCTCCGCCGTCGCCTCTCCATCGTCGAGATCGCGCTCGAAACGCAGGTTCAGCGCTTCGAACAAGGCCAGCACATCGTCGGTACCGAAGAAGGCGACTGTCGGTGAGTTACGCATGCGGTCAAGCATGCGGGTGCGCTCGTCGGGGGTGATCCAGCCGTCGGCCTGGGAAACCATGGCGCAGGCGGCGACGACCGCGTCCATCTGGACGATGTTACCGGGAGTCCAGACGTCGTCTTGGTCGATCGCAGGAAGTTTTCGTAGCAATCTGTTTGATTGGGGCATGGGGCCTCGCAATGCATCGCCTGCTGTGCGGCGATCGGTTGTTGGTGTTGGGGCGATCGGGGCGGCGACGGGGCAATGCCGCCGCTCCCACTGTTCGCTAGCGCGACGCGGACGGCATCTGGCGAGCGATGGACGAGGCGAGCCGGTCCTTGACGGCCGGCTTCTTCTTCCTGAAGCCCGCATCGGTGCGGTCGTCCGGGCGCGGACGTGTCCGTTCATCCCTCAGCGCCATCTCCAGCAAGGCGTGAAATCCGCGCAGCCGGTGCGCCAACACGATAGACAAAGAGCCTCTCCTTCTCTGAAGGGGAGCGCTCGACACCGAAGCGTCGGTTCGAAGGGGGATAGGAACAGCCGGACCCCGCCATCGAGCGCACCCGATGCGGTCCGACATCACGATCGCAGTGATCGTCAGAGGGGCCCGGGCCGCTAAGACACGTTGCCGTAGATCCGATGCGGAGGCCAATAAGAAGTCGTGATGCCTGGCATCACAGCGCAATATGCTCGCGATCTGGCGATAGAAGCACCGGCTCCGACAGTCGCGCGCTGACCGGCGGGACTGGGTTAAGTCTGCGATGCGGAAAGCTGCACCCTGGTCGGTCAGCGTTATGACGCGTTGACGCGTCGTGTGTATGCCGTCATTGACGCCTCCTCCACGGGTCCGGGCCCCTCTGGCAGTCGAGGCGTCGGCTGCGATGTCGGACCCCCGCATGGATGGCGTGACGCGGCGCCCTGATTTTATTTTGAGGTGCGGGATGCTCGAGTCCCTTCCATTTCTGGCTTTGACCTATGCGGGCCAACCGGTCTGGCTGTGGATGGCCTTCCTCAGCTTCATCGGCTTCCTGCTGTGGATCGACCTGGGGGTCGTGAACAACAAGGACGGGGTGGTATCCGCCAAGAAGTCGGCCGCGATGTGGGCGTCGTTCGCCTCCCTCGCCATCGCGTTCGGGGCTTATGTGTATTTCGTGTACGAGCCCGATCCGATCTACTATATGAGTCCCGATAATCTCAATCAGCAAGCCGTTCTACAGTATTTTACTGGCTATTTGCTCGAAACCGCGCTGGCGTTCGACAACATATTCGTCATCGGGATGATCTTCACCTTCTTCGCGGTCCCGCGAGAGTATCAGCATCGGGTTCTGTTCTGGGGAATCATCGGCGCGATCGTTTTCCGGGCGATCTTCATCTCGCTGGGCGCGGCCATCGTGAACGAGTTCACCTGGGTGCTGTTCATCTTCGCCGCCTTCCTGATTTTCACGGGCTGGAAGATGATTTTCGGCGGCGATCACGAGATGGATCTTCACCAGAATCCGGTGCTGAAGTTCCTGAAGAAGCACCTGCACGTCACGGACACGATCGAGAACCACAACTTCTTTGTGAAACGACCCGATCCCAAGGGCTCGGGCCGACTCGTGTTGTTCGCGACCCCGCTGTTTCTGGCCTTGATCATGGTCGAGGTGGTGGACATCATCTTCGCGGTCGATTCCGTGCCGGCGATCTTCGCGGTCACCAAGGACCCCTTCATCGTTTACACGTCCAACATCTTCGCGATCCTGGGCCTGCGCTCGATGTATTTCATGCTCGCGGAGGCCGTCGCCCGCTTCAAATATCTGAAATACGGGCTGTCGCTTGTGCTCGTGCTGATCGGGGTCAAGATCATCTGGAATTTTGGTCTCTACAAGGCTTGGAAAGACATGACCGGTGAGGCGCTGGTGCCCTACCTCGAGCCACAATGGTCCCTTATTGCGACCCTCGTTCTGATCGGTGGCTCCATGCTCTATTCCTGGATCAGGACCCATGACGGGAAGGACGGGCGGGACAGCTCAGTCGATTGACCTGTCACACGGTCAGCGTGAGTCGGGAGATCCAAGATCCTGACAGCACCAGCCCCACTTGCCCGGGCAATCAGGCCTGGCAGGGGACCTCGCCTCTTGCAAATGCGAGGTTGACCGCTTCGGTTCGACTATCCGGGCGGGGTTGAAAACGTCATGTGCGCGTCTCCGGAAAGCGGGCGTTGCGACCTTGGCCCATGAGCCGACCCGACGCAGGTCAGTGAAGGGTCGAGAGCCGTCTTTCGCGGATGACCGGAATCCCTTCGTGCCCGGGCTTTTGGAGGGGGGCAGCGGATTTTGGTCCGTGACGCGGCCAAGGACGCCGAACCCTGGCCCAGCCGGCGATCGAGGTCGTACTGGCCTGTCACAAAGGACGGTCACTCAGTCCTCCATGAACGCGGGCTCCGGTCAGGCGCTCCGCGCCAGGTCGAGGATTGGCCGCGGCCAGCAAATCGACGGCAGGGCTTCGAGTTCCGGACGGGCGAGCAGATAACCCTGCATCAGCGACACACCCAGATCGCGCAGCACGTTGTGCTCGTCGACGGTCTCTATTCCCTCGCACACGGGTTCGATTTCGAGGTCGCGCAGCATGTTCAGGGTGTTGCGGACGATGGCCCGTTTTACGCGGTCGGTATCGATATCGCGGATGAGTGCCATATCCAGCTTGACGATATCCGGCTGGAATTTGCTCAGCAGTCCCAAGCCCGCAAAGCCGGCGCCGAAGTCGTCGATGGCGGTCTTGAATCCCATCGCCCGGTAGGTCCGGAGAATATTGAGGATGTGGTTGGTGTCGATCGCCTCGTCTTCGGTGAACTCGAAGATCATCTGGTTCAACGGAAAGCCCGTGCGCATCGCGGCCTCCAGCGTGACCCGGATGCAGGCCTTGGGCTCGTAGACGGCGTTGGGCAGGAAGTTGATGGAGAGGCTCGCGCCGCCGGCCGCCATTTCCAGAGAGGCCGCCAGCTCGATTGCCGTGGTGCGGCAGAGCTGATCGAATGCGTAACGATTGTCCGCCGAGACCTCCGTCAGGACGTGCCCGGCACCGCGACCGTCCTGTCCGCGCACGAGCGCCTCATAGGCAAAGACCGTCTCGGTCCGGACATCCACAATTGGCTGGAACGCCATGGTGATGGGTAGCTCGAAGCCGACACCGTCCCGACACGCCACGCAAGACATCACAGACTCTCCTTGACGCCTGAGCTTTTGCCCAAAAAGATTAAAAGTCCTCCCAATCAGGCCATGACGCGCGTCCGTTTCGGTCGCCCTGAGGCCAGCAAAAAAGTCGTAGCCGGCACCCGTTCCTTCCGATCAAGCCCCGCCTGGGGTCGGACGCGGACGGTCTCTTCGTCGATCAATCGGTCCCTTTTTCAGAGGGCGAATGGAAGACCAAGGACGGCGAACGGCGAACGCCATCACCTGTTCGCCTTGCATGGCCGACCCGTATCGCACCGATCCGTCTCACACCGACCCGACGACCAAGACCCGCGCGAACGCGACCTCGAGCGGCGCAGCGACGCGACAGCGATCAGCCCGTGGCTGGTCATCGGCCTGATCGTGCTGCTGGGCGCGGCAGTCAATGTGATCTCGGCGATGGCGATGCGGTGATCACGGGCGACTTGACCGCCCTCGCCGGTGCGGTCATTGCGCGGGCATGAATATCCTGCTGGTGGGATCAGGCGGCCGCGAACACGCCCTGGCGTGGAAGATCGCCCAGTCGCCGCTGGTGCGGCGCCTGGTCATCGCGCCGGGCAATCCAGGCATGGAGAATCTGGGCGAGCTGCGGCCCATGAAGGTGACGGACGCCGACGGGCTGGCGGCGCTGGCGCGTGAGATGCGGGCCGATCTGGTGGTGGTGGGGCCCGAGACGGCGCTGGAGGCCGGGCTGGCCGACCGGCTGATCGCGGCGGGAATCCCCTGTTTCGGGCCGACGAAGAAGGCGGCGCAGCTGGAGACCTCAAAGGCCTTTTCCAAGGCCTTCATGGAGCGCCACGAAATCCCCACCGCCGGCTATGGCGTCTATGAACGGCTGCACGAGGCGCGGCAGGCCCTGACGGTGTTCAAGCCGCCCTATGTGATCAAGGCCGACGGTTTGGCGGCGGGCAAGGGGGTGGCCATCAGCCCGACCAAGCGCGACGCCGAGGCCGAGATCGAGCGGATGCTGGGCGGCCGGTTCGGCACGGCCGGGGCGCGGGTGGTGATCGAGGAGTTCATGGCCGGCGAGGAAGGCTCGTTGTTCGCCGTCTGCGACGGCCAGCGCGCCGTATTGCTGGGCGGGGCGCAGGATCACAAGCGGGCCTATGACGGCGACCTGGGGCCCAATACCGGCGGCATGGGCAGCTATTCGCCGGCCCCGGTGTTCACGCCTGAACTGGTCGAGGCGGCGGACCGGCTGATCGTGCAGCCGGTGGTGACGGCGATGGCGGCTGAGGGCGCGCCCTATCGGGGCGTCCTTTACGCCGGGCTGATGGCGACGGACGAGGGCCCCAAGGTGGTCGAGTTCAACGCCCGCTTCGGCGATCCGGAATGCCAGGTGCTGATGATGCGGCTGGACGGGGACATCGTGCCCCTGCTGCTGGCCTGCGCGCGGGGCGACCTGACGCGGGCTCCGGTGCCGTCGTTCCGGGACGAGACGGTGATCTGTGTGGTGATGGCGGCCTCGGGCTATCCCGACAGTCCGCTTTCGGGCTCGATCATTCGCGGGGCCGAGCAGGATTTCGGTCCGCATGTGCAGGTCTTCCATGCCGGCACCCGGCGGCGCGCCGACCGGCAGCTGGCGGCGGCGGGTGGACGGGTGCTGAACGTCTGCGCGCGCGGCAAGGACATCGCCGAGGCGCGCGAGCGGGCCTATGCGGCGGTGACGAAGATCGACTGGCCCGGCGGCTTTCACCGCACTGACATCGGTTGGCGCGCGCTGGATCGTGAGGCGGGGGTCTAGGTGGCGGGGGCGGCAGGTTCAATCGGCATTCAGGTGCCGGCGCTACTGCCCTTCAACCGTCATTCCAGGTTCCGATGCGCGGTCCCGGAATGACGGGGTTTGGTGAACGTCAGCGACTCTGCAGAGTGTCGGTTGAGCTTGGAGCGAAATCGGTTTGGACGCGAACGTGTCCCACCCGGATTTCACTCCAGGATCAGGCTCGGGCGTTTTCGATCAGGCCGCTCAATTCGCTTTTCGAGCCGTTGTGGACCTCGTCCATTGAAAGCCGCACGATTGTCGCTCTGTATCGCGGCCGGAAAGCCGGTTAACGTCAGCCTTCTGCCAATGCAATCAAGGCTTGGTGGCAGGATCGTTCGGTCAGGGGGGCTGGATGGCCGAAATGTCTACCAGACGGGCAAGAAGCGGGTTTGCGACGGCACTGACCTACGCGGCCTATGGCGCGGTGGTCGCGCCACTCACAATCGTTGCGCACGAGCTGGGTCATTTCGGGGTGGGCTTGCTGCTCGGCACGCCCGATCTTGCATTGCACTATGGGTCGGTGTCGGACACAGCGCGCGAACAGGGGTTTCCGGCGGCCAGCATCGGCGTCCAGGCGCTGGCGGGTCCAGTCGTCACGCTGTTGATCATGGCGGCGTGCGTGCTGGGACTCAGGAAAAGGGTCCACCCCCTGTTCGTGGTTACCCTGATTGCGGCGCCAATCCGGTTCGCCGTCGGCGCGGTGTATCTCGCCTTCTCCCTGCAAGCGGCGATCGAGGGTGGAGCGCGAGGGCAGCCGAACTTCGATGAGTTCAAGGCCGCCCAGGCGTTAGGTTTTGCTGTCGAACCCCTGCTGATCTTCGAGCTTGTTGCCACGGTTGCGATCTGGATCTGGATGTTCCGTCGTCTCGAAAGGGGAACGCGGTTGGTGTCACTCCTGGGTGCCACAGTCGGGATCGCAGTCGGTATTGGCCTGTGGATCGCCTATATTGGTCCATGGCTTTTGCCTTAACCGAAAAGCGGCGGGGGCGCGGGGGGCGTCCTTGTTTCCCCGGTCAGCCGCTTCATCCGACCGTCCGGCTATCTGAACCGAACGGCTTGCCTGACCCGGCCCCGCCTCAGGCCTCGTCTCAGGCCCCGTCTCAGGCCCAAGCGAACAGCAGCCGTCCCTGACCCATCCGCTCGCGCAGGCGCGGCAGGTCGGCATGGGCCACCGAGAAACAGCCGTAAGAACGGCCCAGCTTGCCCTCGCGGGCGAGGAAGGCCGGGTCGGCGTAGTCGGCACCGTGGATGATGATGGCGCGCTCGCGGGCGCGGTCGTTGGAGTATTCAAGCCCGTCCAGCAGGACGTTCGGCCCCTGCTGGGCACCATAGCCGGCCCCGGCGGTGGCGTAGGAACCGACCGAAGACATGTAGCTTTCCGGGGTATTGCCGAAGTCACGGGCGAAACCGGTGTGGGCCCGGTCCGAGCCGCGGCCGTGGCTGGTGCGCATCAGGGTGACGGCGCCGCCGTGCAGATCGACCTCGTAGAGACGCTCTTCGCCGGAGAATTTCTGGAAGTCGACCAGATACATCCGGTCGCGTTGGATGATCCTGTCCTTGTGGATGTCGAGGGCGGCGAGGGCTCGGTCCATCAGGTCCTTGCGCACCTGGCTGCGCGCATCGAGCGGACGCGTGGTGTTCAGCTCGGCCGTGATGATCTCGGGCGGCTGCGAGACGACGACGTTCGGGCCCCGAACAGCGACCGGCAACGACCGAGAGGCCGCCATTTGCGTCGCGGCCGATGTGGTGGCGCAGCCCGACAGAAGCGCAGCACCGCCCAGTATGAATCCACGTCTCGCCAACCGCATGCGACGCCCCTCGCACGTTACTGAAGGCACGGGTTGTTTCAGCTTGTAACCGGCACATCAACCTGAGCCTTGTCGAAACCGACCGGAGGTCTAAGTTGCGGGCTTGTTTGGGGGAGAGTTTTGTGAAGACGATCACAAGGTTAATGGCGGCCGCCGTCACATTGATGGCCACAAGCGTTGCCGCGCAAATACCCGCTGTCGCGCCGGTTTCGCCCATGGAGGGAACGACGTTCGTGCAGATCGGCCGGCTTCTGGCCGATCCGGCAACCGGCGTTGTACAACGAGATAAAACTCTCGTGATCAGAGGGAACCAGGTCGTTGAACTCCGCGACGGCTTTGTCGGCGAAGGCCGGATCGTCGATTTGCGCGACTCTTTCGTGCTTCCGGGGCTGATCGACAGCCATGTTCACCTGACCAGCCAAGCGAACCCCAACGGGCGGCTGGAAGAGGTGACCCAGTCGAACGCCGAACAGGCGATGATCGGCGCGCGCTATGCCCGACGCACCCTGATGGCCGGCTTCACCACCGTGGCCGATCTGGGCGGATCAAACGAGGCGGTGTTCGCCCTGCGCGACGCCATTCGCCAGGGCGACGTGCCCGGACCGCGCGTCATCGCATCGGGGTCGTCGGTGTCGATCCATGGTGGCCACGGCGACATCAACGGCTACCGCGAGGACGTCATGCACCTTCTGTCGCCCGAGAGCGTGTGCTCGGGCGTCGACGACTGCATGCGGGCGGTGCGCACCCAGGTGCGGGCCGGGGCCGACATTATCAAGATCACGGCGACCGGCGGCGTGCTGTCCAACACGGCGGCGGGCCTCGGCCAGCAGTTCTCGGACGAGGAACTGGAGGCCATCGTCGGGGCCGGACATCGCATGGGCCGCCAAGTCACGGCGCACGCCCATGGCGCGGATGGGATCAACAGCTTCCTGCGCGCGGGGGGCGACTCGATCGAGCACGGCACCTATCTGGACGCCGAGTCGATCCGGCTGATGCGGCGCGAGGGTGTCTGGCTGGTGCCAACCCTGCTGGCAGGGGATTTCGTGGCGCGGGTCGCCTCCGGTCCGGACAATTTCTTGACGCCGGCCCAGACCGCCAAGGCGCTGGAGGCCGGACCCAAGATGCTGGACATGGCTCGGCGCGCTTATGACGGGGGCGTGCGGATCGCCTTTGGCACCGACAGCGGAGTCTCGGCGCATGGCGACAACGCCCAGGAGTTCGCCCTGCTGGTCCGGGCCGGGATGACGCCGCTGGAAGCGGTGCAGTCGGCGACGGTCGGGGCGGCGGCGCATCTGCGGATTTCACAGGAGGCCGGGCGGCTG